>Ga0209254_10005307_pt1 | contig 11856 bp, 9 predicted proteins | sample FrelakmetDIP11DI_FD_187148 | JGI IMG/M metagenome (GOLD analysis project Ga0209254, IMG submission 187148) | Freshwater lake sediment microbial communities from the University of Notre Dame, USA, for methane emissions studies - DIP11 DI (SPAdes)... | ecosystem: Environmental > Aquatic >... | reverse complement strand
GCACGGCACGCGTGGCTTGCTGCCCAGTGCCCTGCAGGCTGCGCGGGTCGGCCACGACCTGATCGTGCCGGTGGCCAATGGACGTGAAGCTGCGCTCGCGCAAGGCGCTCGCGTGTTCGTCGCTCCGCATCTGCGGGACGTCTGCCGGCACGCGGCGGGACAGCAGGCGTTGGCGCTCGAAGCCTCGGTCGTCTCGCCCGCGCTCGGCGCAGACCTGCGCGGTCCCGATCTCGTCGATGTGCGGGGGCAAGCGGGAGCGCGTCGTGCCCTCGAGATTGCGGCCGCTGGCGAACACAGCCTGCTGCTGATCGGTCCTCCGGGCAGCGGCAAGAGCATGCTGGCGCAACGGCTGCCTGGACTGCTCCCGGAACTCGACGAGGACGAAGCCATTGAGTCGGCGGCGATCCGCTCTTTGTCGCTGCACGGTTTTCGGCTCGAGGGCTGGCGGCGACGACCGTTTCGCGCGCCACACCACACGGCGTCGGCCGTCGCACTCGTTGGAGGCGGCGGGCGCCCGCGGCCGGGCGAGATTTCGCTCGCGCACAATGGCGTGCTCTTCCTGGACGAGCTGCCGGAGTTCGATCGCACCGTGCTCGAGGTATTGCGCGAACCGCTCGAGAGCGGCCACATCGTGCTGTCGCGGGCGGCGCGGCAAGCCGAATACCCTGCGCGGTTCCAGCTGGTGGCCGCGATGAATCCGTGTCCTTGCGGTCACTTCGGCGACTCGCGTGGGCGCTGCCGCTGTCCACCCGAGCGCATTGCCGCCTACCGCAGCCGCATCTCGGGTCCGTTGCTCGACCGGATCGACCTGCACGTGGAAGTGGGGCGGGTCGCGCTGGAGGAGATCGCCGCGACTGCGCTCCCCGAACGTTCGGCCGATGTCGCGGCCAGGGTTGCTGCGGCGCGTCTGCTGCAGCGACGCCGGCAAGCGCGCACCAACGCCCGGCTCGAAGGCACCGACCTTGCCGTCCAGTGCCACGCTGGACCCGGAGCGCTCGAACTATTGGCGCGCGCGATGCGTCAGCTCGAACTGTCGGCTCGCGCATACCACCGCGTGCTGCGCGTCGCCCGCACCATCGCCGACCTCGCCGGCAGTCCTGGCGTAGACGCCGGGCACGTCGCGGAAGCGATCACGCTGCGTCAGCTCGACCGCCGGATCGCCGCCTCCGAGCAGGGAGGTTCCGTTTCTGGCTGATCGTCCCACTTAATCGACGCGTCCCGTCCTGGCCCGCCGGTGGACGATTCACGCAGGGAGCCTGCACCGGGCGGGTCTCAGCAGGGAGTGCGCTGCCATGAAGTCGAAAGCAGGGACGCGAAATGCGGTCCGGGTGCAGGCTCCCACCCGCCAGCCGCAGGGCGGATCCTGCGGGACTCGGACAAGGCCCGCTCGTCAGGGCAGCTGGGACTCGTCTGGCGCAACCGCGGTGGCAGAAATCTCAGCCTCGCGCAGCTTCGACTGGATGACGCGCAGTTCTTCGACGGTGGCAATCGGCCCGATGCGCACGCGGTACCAGGTCTCGTCGTCCACCGAGGCCCGCTGGATCTTCGCCGAGATCCCCACGAGTGCGAGCTGTGCCTGCATCTTCTCGGCTTCCGTCGACTGCTTGAAGGAACCGGCCTGCAGGACCGCGCCGCCGGTCGGCAGGGGCGTTTTCACGGCCGACGCAGACGCCTTGCCGGATCTGCCCGGCACCTCCACTTCCTGCTTCGGCAGCATGTCGTAGAAGTCGAGTTCAGGCTCGGCCGTCGTGTCCGCGGTGGTCACCGCGCCATCGTCCGACGCCGACGCGGACGCCGGTGACTGGGCTGGGGCCGGAATGGGTTCGATCGGGACGGGCACGTGGTTGCGGTCGTAGAGATGCACCCCGAACGCGACAGCAAGGCCCACCCCGAGGCCCGCGGCGAATCCTGCCCAGCCGCCGAACGGCTGCCCCGGCGCGTGACGCCGGACATCCTTGTAATCGCGATTGAGCGTACGGCCACCGCCCCGGGACTGGGCCATTACATGGCCTCCGGCGCCGACACGCCGAGCAGACAGAGGCCGTTGCAGACGATCTGCCGCATGCCCCGGATCAGCGTGATGCGGGCATCGCGCACGGCTACGTCGTCCACCAGGAACTGGTGCGCGTTGTAGTAGGCATGGAAGTCAGTCGCAAGTTCGCGCAGGTAATGCACCAGTGCATGCGGCGCACGCTGCAGCGCGGCCAGCTCGATGACCTCTGGATAGCGGCTCATCGTCGCGAGCAGCGCCTGCTCGTGCGGCTCGACGAGGCGATCCAGGCTTGCGCGCCCTCGCGCCTCGTCGTGCTCGAAGCCTTTCTCACGCATCTGCCGCAGCACGCTGCAGACGCGCGCGTGCGCGTACTGGATGTAGTAGACGGGGTTCTCGTTCGAGCGCGAAGTCGCGAGCTGCAGGTCGAAGTCGAGGTGCTGCTCGTTGCTGCGGAGCACGTAAAAGAAGCGCGCGGCGTCGTTGCCCACCTCGCCGCGCAGGGTGCGCAGCGTGATGAATTCGCCGGACCGCGTCGACATCTGCACCTTCTCGCCGCCGCGGTACAGCGTGACGAACTGCATCAGCCGCACGTCGAGGCAGTCGCCCGGCTGGCCCATGGCGACGAGACCGGCGCGAACGCGGGCGATGTAGCCGTGATGATCGGAGCCGAGCACGTCGACCAGTTGCTCAAAGCCACGCTCGCGCTTGTTCAGGTGGTAGGCGATGTCGGACGCGAAGTACGTCTTGATGCCGTTCTCACGCACGACGACGCGGTCCTTTTCGTCGCCGAAGTCCGTTGCGCGGAACCACTGCGCGCCTTCCTTCTCGTAGACGACGCCGTTCTTGCGCAGCAAGTCGAGCGCGTGGTCGATGGCGCCGCAGTCTTCGAGGCTGCGCTCGCTGAACCAGCTGTCGTAACGGACGCCGAATTCCTCGAGATCGTCGCGAATGTCGGCGAGGATGTCAGTGAGGGCGAGGTCGAACGCCTGGCGAAAGCCCGCTGCACCGAGCAGCGACCTGGCGCGCTCGATGACGGCATCGATGTACGTGTCCTTGTCGCCCGCGGGTGCATCGGGTGGCAGATCCGCGAACACGACGGCAGCCGGTTTGTGCAGCGAACGACCGGCGCGTTCGACGAGCTGGTTGGCAATCGGGCGGATGTAATCGCCGCGATAGCCATTGGACGGGAAGGGGAACTGTTCGCCGAAGCTCTCCAGATACCGCAGCCACACGCTCGCGGCGAGGATTTCCATCTGCCGTCCGGCATCGTTGATGTAGTACTCGCGGAAGACGTCGAAGCCGGCAGCGTCGAGCAGGTTGGCGAGCGACGCGCCGAACGCCGCATGCCGGCCGTGGCCGACGTGCAGCGGCCCCGTGGGATTCGCGGAAACGAACTCCACCATCACTTTCCTGCCGGCGCCGATCGAGGTGCGACCGTAGCGGCGGCCACCGTCGATCACTCGTGCGAGTTCAGCCTGGTAGGCGGCGGGTGCGAGAAAGAAATTGATGAAGCCGGGTCCCGCGATCTCGACGCGGGACACGAGTTCGTTGGCCGGCAGTGCCGCAACGATCGCCTGCGCGAGGTCGCGCGGCTTGCGCTTCGCCGCCTTGGCGAGCTGCAGCGCGACGTTGGTCGCGAAGTCGCCGTGGGTCGAATCGCGCGTGCGTTCGACGACGATACCGGTGGCCGACTCGGGCGGGCGCAGTTCTTCCGGCAGGGCGCCCAGAGCGTCCTGCACGAGCTTTTCTATCAGGTATTTCAAGATGTTGCCGTCAACGAGCGGAGGCTGCCGGGAGTCTAGGGAATTCCGGCGGCCGATGCGAGGGCAACTTGCGCGGCACGCTGCACTAGAACAGTTCCAGCGGATCGACATCGAGCGCCCAGCGCACCTTGCGTGCGTCGGGTGCTTCCTCGAGCAACGGTACCCAGCGTGCCAGCAGCCGCTGCAATGGTGAATGCGTCGCCGCATGCAACATCAGCTGCGCGCGGTAATGGCCGGCGCGGCGCTCCATCGGCGCAGCAGCCGGGCCGAGCACCTCGACGCCTGCAACTGCGCACGTCGCGACGAGTTCTTTGGCGTGATCGAGGAATGCGAGCGGCGCTTCGCGTCCGGGCGCTTCGGCGCGTAATACCGCGACTCGGGCGAACGGAGGCCAGTGCGCCTGCTCGCGCTCGACGAGCGCGGCCGCAGCGAATGCATCGTAGCCGCCGTTCACCAGTTGCTGCAGCAACGGATGCTGCGGGTATTCCGTCTGGATCAGCACTTCGCCAGGTTTCTCGGCACGTCCTGCACGTCCCGACACCTGCACGATCGTTTGCGCGAGTCGTTCGGCCGCGCGGAAATCCGTGCCGAACAGACCTTGGTCCGCATTCAGCACGACCACCAGCGTGACCAGCGGAAAGTGATGGCCCTTGGTCAGCATCTGCGTGCCGACCAGCAGGCGCACCTCGCCGCTGTGAACGCGCTCGAGCGTTTCCTCGAGCGAGCCGCGTTTGCGCACGGCATCGCGGTCGATACGTGCCAGCGCAATCTCGGGGAAGAAATCGGCCAGCGTCTCTTCGATGCGCTCGGTGCCCTGTCCCACGGGCTTGACCGCTTCGCCGCAATCGGGGCAGATCTCGGGAATCGGTCGATGCGTGCCGCAGTGGTGGCATTCGAGCGAACGTTCGCGCTGATGCACGGTCAGTCGCGCGTCGCACCTTGGGCACGGCGCAACCCAGCCGCAGCCGGGGCAGAACAGCGTCGGTGCGTAGCCGCGGCGGTTCAGATAGATCAGCACCTGGCCGCCGGCGTCGAGGTGGCGGCGGATGGTCAGCAGCGTTGGCGTCGCAAAGCCCTGCGTGTCTGCATGAGCGCGCAGGTCGATCAGGTGCAGGCTCGGCGGCTTGGCGCCCGCCGTGCGATTGGGCAGGTCGAGGCGTTGCGCGCGCCCGGCTCGAATGCGCTCGAGGCTTTCCAGCGACGGCGTCGCCGAGCCAAGCACGATGGGGATGCCGTGACGCTGCGCCCGGGCCAGCGCCAGGTCCCGCGCGGAATAACGGAAGCCGTCCTGCTGCTTGTACGACGCGTCGTGCTCTTCGTCGATCACGATCAACCCGGGGCGCGCGAGCGGCGCGAACACTGCTGAACGGGTACCGATCACCACCGGCGCCGAACCGGCACGGGCTGCGCGCCAGGCCTGCAGGCGATCGGTGTCGGTGAGTCCCGAATGCAGCACCGCGAGCGGTCCGGGGAATCGTGCCGCGAAGCGTGCGACGAGTTGCGGCGTGAGCGAGATCTCCGGCACCAGCACCAACGCCTGTTCACCGCGTGCGACCACGTCGGCAATTGCGCGCAGGTAGACCTCGGTCTTGCCGCTGCCGGTCACGCCGTGTAGCACGAACGGCGTAAAGCGCCCGTGTGCTGCGATGATCGCGCTGACCGCGGCGTCCTGTTCTGGCGTCAGTTCGGGCCCCAGCTCGCGCGGGACAGTGTTCGTCATCGCTCCAGCGGGGACGACATCTTCGCGCACGCGGATCACCCAGCCGCGCTTCTCCAGTTCGCGCACGTGGTCGCGCCAGCGATTTGACAGTGCGCCGAGTTCCGCCGCGCCGGCAGGGCCGTGCGCAGCCAGGTAGCCGGCGAGCTCGCGCAGTTTGGTGGCGCGCGTGCCAAGGGGCTCGGCGTCCCCGGTGCGGGCCGCGGTGCTGAGCGTCCAGCGCTCGGCGGTGGCCAAGGCGTCCGTTCCGTTGCGCAGGGCAACGGGCAGCGCGGCTGCGATGACCTCGCCGGGCGGGTGCCGGTAGTACTCCGCGGACCAGCGCAGCAGGTCGAGCAACGTCGCGTCGAGCACCGGCTCGTCGTCGATGAGCGCGAGCGCGCTCTTCAGGCGGGTCTCAGGTACGTCGGATCGCTCGCGCAATTCGACGATGACGCCGACCGCCTTGCGCCTCCCGAATGGCACCCAAACCCGTTGGCCCGGTTGCAGTTTTTCGGGGCTGGTAGACGGCGGCGCCCGGTAGTCGAACAGCCGGCGCAGGGGCGCGTCGATCGCCACGCCCAGGATCGGGCCGGTCATCGGCCGCGGCCCCGTGCAGTTGTCCACAGACCCTGTGGAAAACTCTGTGGATGACTTGCGTGAATGTCGCCCAAGTGCCGAATCTACCGGGGGAGTCTTACGAAATGACCACAAAATCGCCGTCGCTAAAAAACACTAAATAATTCAGTGGCTTGTGGAGAAATCCCGCAGCTCTTCGCAGCCTTGCCGCGCAATTCGTTGACTCGGCGCGACTGGCCGTCGGCAGCAGCGTCGGGGAAGTGCACATCTTTTTGCGGTGCGCCGCGTCAACCGTTTGTTCCGCAAGGCGTTGTTTTGGCAGGACCATGATGGAACCGCGGGGAAGGCGAGTCTACGGCATGCAAGGCTTTGCTAGTCTCGAAGCACGCGCCGGCCGCTGGGCAGGCAACGTGTCCCGCGACCATGGGGAGGATCGACTGGACGCAGCGCAGGTACGCGAGCTTGACCGGTTCCTGGCCGGGGTCGAGCGACGCGCTTTCCGGATCGCGCAGTGCGCGCTCCGCGACACCGACGACGCGCACGACGTCGTCCAGGTCGCGATGCTGCGTCTGGCGCAGAGCTACGCGTCGCGACCCGTCGAGGAATGGAAGCCGCTGTTCTACCGCATCCTCTACAACGGTATCCGCGACCTGCAGCGGCGTCACGGGGTGCGGCGACGATTCTTCGGCCTGCTGCCCGGTGCGGCGCGCCATGACGAGGAGGGCGTCGAGGACCCGCTCGAGCAGGTGCCGGATTCCGCACCCGAGCCGTGGCAGCAGCTCGCCACGAACGAAGCCATGCGGCACCTGGATCATGCCCTGCACCGTTTGCCGGCGCGACAGTTCGAGGCGTTCTCGTTGCGCTGCCTGGAGGGGCTCGACGTGGCGGCGACTGCCGCCGCGATGGACTGCAGCGAGGGCAGCGTAAAGACCCACTATTTTCGCGCGTTGCAGGCGTTGCGCGCTGAACTTGCCGAGGTACGGACATGAGCGACCAGCCCGACGACCGTGACCCTGCCGAGTTGGAGCGGCATGCACGGAATGTGTTCAAGGCCAGCGTCGACGAACTCGATGCGGCCACGCTCTCGCGTCTGAACCGGTCGCGGCAACAGGCACTCGCCGTGGCCGAGGGCCGCAACCGTACCGGCTGGCGATGGACGGTCTGGGCTCCTGTCGGTGCACTCGCTGCCGGTGTGCTGGCCGCGGTGTTGCTGCTGCATTCGCCGTCGGAAACGGGTCTGCCCGCGCAGGTCGCTGTGATTGCGACGAGCGCCGACGTGCAGCCGGATCCGCTCGAACTGCTGGCGGCGGGCGAAGACCTCGATCTCGCGACCGAAGCGGATCTCGAGTTCTACGCCTGGGTCGAACTCGAAACCGCTGACGACGGCGTGGGCTGAGATGCCGCTACGCCGCCGCACACGTGCGCAATCGAAGCACGCCTTGCTGCTCGCGGCGATGGCTGCGGGCGGTACGGCAGTCGCCGCGGACGCACCGCCGTTGCCCGAAGATTTTCTTGAATACCTCGGCAGCTGGGAAGCCGACGATGCCGACTGGCTGGTGGCGAACGCCGCGGCCGTTGCATCCGCACCGACCGCGAGCAATGCGGCCTCGCAGCAGCCGAACCCGACGACGACCGAACAGCGCGGCGCGGCTCAATCGCCCGCGACGGCGGAGCACAAGCCATGAACACTACGAACACCCGAACCATTGCGGCACTGCTCATGTCCGCGTGCCTGCTGTGCCTGGCGCCGGTCGTCAGCTCTGCGGCGAGCGCAGCAGCCGCAACGACTGCCAGGGATGTCGTGCCGGCGGCCGGCGTGCCCTGGTCGCAACTCGCCCCGGAACAGCAGCGTGTGCTCGAGCCGTATCGCGAGCGTTGGAATCAGTTGCCGCCGGAGCGACAGCAGGCGATCGCGCGGGGTGCTGAACGCTGGCAGCAGATGACGCCAGAACAACAGCAGCAGGCGCAGCAGCGGTTCCAGCAGTGGCAGAACCTGCCGCCGGCGGAGCGGCAGAAAGCGCATCAGCGTTACCAGCAGTTCCGCGACCTGCCACCGGAAGACCAGCAGCGACTGCGCGAGGGGTTCCACAAGTACCAGTCGTTGCCGCCCGAGCAGCGCGAGCAACTGCGTGAGCGCTGGCAGGACATGACGCCTGAGCAACGGCAGAAGATGCAGGAGCGCTGGAAGAACGCGACGCCGGAACAGCGCGAGAAGATGCGCAAGCGCATGCAGGAACGGCAGGAGCGCGGCGCGACCTGAGTCTTCACCTCCCCCGCACAGGGAGCGCGCGGACCGCCTCCAAAGCGCTCGCACTGCGCGCGCGGAAGCCCTGGCTCAACCGGTCGTCATCGGCGAGGTGCTGCCAGTACGCTTCGGCAAGTTCACGCGCCCGTGGCCAGACCCCAAGAGTAGCGGCCGTCGGGGTGGGTGGCGTGAAAGTTCGTTCGACTACCTGCCCATCCTGTGGCGCGAAGAGCATAGGCAGCATGTCGTAGACCGGGGCCAGACGAAATGCACCGGCATGGTCGTCAAAGAGCGTCACGTTGCCGAAGTGCCGGTCGCTGTTGGCGATGAGGCCGCCAAAGGTGTCGAGCAGCGCGAGGCGTTCGGTGTCCGCAACACTCAAGAGTCGCTCCGCGCTCAGACGTGTCGCGGCGGCGAGCCAGCTATCCAGCATGCCGTAGCGCGCAGTATCCACGCTGTAGAGCGAGACGACCCCCCGCCGTCCCTCGTTGCCTACGCGGTCGAAGCGTTCCGACTGCAGAAATACCTGCTCGCCGTATTCAAGCAGTTCGCTTCGCGCCGTGGGGATGCCGTGATCGCCCAGAACGACCGATGCCAGGTGCTCCGAAATGAGCAGATCAGCCCAGCGCACGCCTGTCGCGGTAGTCCGTGGAGGGGAGAACTTCACGAGGACATGTGCAAATGAACTGCCAGCCGCAACTCGCACGCTGAACTTCGGGTGCTCGCCGTGCGCGGAAGATCCGGGAGGTGCGCCGTACATCGCTTCCTCCGCGAGCGCCGGATATGTCGTCGGGCGAGCCTCGGCCGAGACGATGCGAGGACCACGCTCGTCGCGCAGATAGCGATCCAGAGCCTCGGCGCCGACGATGAGGTTGCCAACACTTTCCGAACCGCGCTGGGTGACGTAGATGAGGACATGGTTGTCGGCCCAGTCCACGACGCGCTGAGGCAGCCCCAGGTCAGGATGTGCCAGGGGGAGCGCGCGACCCAGGAACCCAGCGGGACGGGCGTCCTGCAGATAATAGGGCAGGCCTTCGAAACTGCCATGGACGCGGGGCGGGCCACCGAGCACGAAGTAGCGACCGCGCTCAATCGCGTGCACCGTGGCGATTGCCTCGGGGCTGCCCGCTTCATCAATTCGATACAGAGGCCAGGAGTGGCCAACTGAAGCGACCGCTCGGGCCAGGCCATAGCGCGCTCCACGCGTTGCGCCCAGGCGCACGACCCGCCCGCTTCGCTCAAGCGGTCGCACGAGCCGCGAAAGCGTGGACTGGGAGATGCCGAGCGCTTGCGTGATCTCGGCGGAAGCGGCTGGACCCTGGGCGAGGCGCTCGACAAGAGCTTGGGTTGAGTGGGCAATCATGAATAAATAGTTGCATAGATTTTATAATCATACAACTTGTTTATTAACAAGTAGTTATACAGGCTTCACATCAAGTCTTGCATAAATTCTTGTGAGCTTTCTTTCGCGCTTTGACGCGCCTGGCGCGGGCCGCAGCACAGCGCGCAATCCCTCCCCGGCAACCCTGCAGTAATAAGTCGAGCGCGTTCAGGCCTTCAGCGCGACCAGCACCTCGTCCAGCATCTTCTTCGCGTCGCCGAACAGCATCCGGTTGTTCTCCTTGTAGAACAGCGGATTGTCGACGCCGGCGTAGCCCGACGCCATCGAACGCTTCATCACGATCGACGTCTTCGCCTTCCAGACCTGCAGCACCGGCATGCCGGCGATGGGGCTCGTTGGATCCTCTTCGGCCGCCGGGTTCACGATGTCGTTGGCGCCGATGACCATCGAGACGTCGGTGCTCGGGAAGTCGTCGTTCAACTCGTCCATCTCGAACACGATGTCGTAAGGCACCTTGGCCTCGGCGAGCAGCACGTTCATGTGGCCCGGCATGCGACCCGCGACCGGGTGAATGCCGAAGCGCACGTTGACGCCTTTCTCGCGCAGGAACTTCGTGATCTCGTACACGGTGTGCTGCGCCTGCGCGACCGCCATGCCGTAGCCCGGCACGATGATCACGCTCTTCGAATTGCGCAGCAGCTCTGCCGTTTCGACCGCGCTGATGGCAGTCACTTCGCCCGCCGGCTGCGCACCCGCGCCCGCCGCGGCCGGGGTGGTGCCACCGCCCGTGCCGAAGCCGCCAGCGATAACGCTGATGAAGTTGCGGTTCATCGCGCGGCACATGATGTATGACAGGATCGCGCCCGACGAACCGACGAGCGCGCCGGTCACGATCAGCAGATCGTTCGACAGCATGAAGCCGGTTGCCGCTGCGGCCCAGCCGGAGTAGCTGTTGAGCATGGAGACGACGACTGGCATGTCCGCGCCGCCGATCGCCATCACCATGTGCACGCCGAAGAGCAGTGCGATCACCGTCATCACGACGAGCGGTATCATTCCCGAGTTGATGTCGTGCGCGTTCAGGAACTGGACGCCGCAGAAGACCACGCCGAGCAGGCCGGCGAGATTCAGCCAATGACGACCGGGCAGCAGCAGCGGCTTGCCGCCGATCTTGCCCGACAGCTTGCCGAACGCGATGACCGAACCCGAGAACGTGACGGCACCGATCAGGATGCCGATGTAGATCTCGACTTCGTGGATCGCCTTCTCGGCGCCTTCGAACACGATCGAGGTGTCGACGTAGCTCGCGTAGCCCACGAGGCACGCCGCGAGGCCGACGAGGCTGTGCATGATTGCAACGAGCTCCGGCATCTGCGTCATCTGCACTTTTCGGGCCGCGTACAGGCCGATGCTGCCGCCGACGAGCAGCGCACCGATGATCCACGGAATGCCCGCTGCCGTGACGCGCGGCCCGAACACCGTGGCGAGCACCGCAATCGTCATGCCGGCGATGCCGTAGAGGTTGCCGCGCCGCGAAGACTCCGGATTGGAGAGGCCGCCCAGGCTCAGGATGAACAGGATGATGGCGGCGATGTAGGCCATCGTTGCGATATTTGCGGTCATGCCTGCGACCCCTTACTTGCGGAACATCGCAAGCATGCGACGCGTGACGGCGAAGCCGCCGAACATGTTGATCGCGGTGAGCGTGAGCGCCGCGACTGCGAGGCCGAGAATTACCGCCCCGGGGCGTCCTGCGGTTGCCTCACCGAGTGGCGGCGCCACCTGCACCAGCGCACCGATCGCGATGATGCTGGAGATTGCATTCGTCACGCTCATGAGCGGCGTGTGCAGCGCCGGCGTGACGTTCCACACCACCATGTAGCCGATGAAGCAGGCGAGGATGAACACGGTGAAGTGGGCGAGGAACGAAGCCGGTGCGAACGCGCCGACCAGCCAGAACAGCAGGGCACCCACGCCGAAGGTCAACGCCAGGCTCTTCGCCGAGGCAGGTTCGCCTGCGCCGTGGCCATGGCCGGACTTCTTCGCGGGCGTCGATGCTGCCGCTGCCGGTTTTGCCTGCGGCGATACAGCCGGCAACTTCGGCGCCGGCGGCGGCCAGGTGATGCTGCCCTCCTTGATGACGGTCAGGCCGCGAATGGCATCGTCGTCCATGTTGACGTTGAGGACGCCGTCCTTGGTCTTGCACAGCTCCTCGGTCACGCGCAGCAGGTTGGTCGA
>Ga0209254_10005306_pt1 | contig 11857 bp, 11 predicted proteins | sample FrelakmetDIP11DI_FD_187148 | JGI IMG/M metagenome (GOLD analysis project Ga0209254, IMG submission 187148) | Freshwater lake sediment microbial communities from the University of Notre Dame, USA, for methane emissions studies - DIP11 DI (SPAdes)... | ecosystem: Environmental > Aquatic >... | reverse complement strand
GTTCGTCAAGGCGACTCAGGTAGACGCGCTGGCCATCGCCATCGGCACCAGCCACGGCGCCTACAAGTTCACCCGCCCGCCCACGGGCGCTGTGCTGCGCATCGACCGCATCAAGGAAATCCACGCCCGCATCCCCAACACCCATCTGGTGATGCATGGTTCCTCCAGCGTGCCGCAGGAGTGGCTCAAGATCATCAATGAGAACGGCGGCGAGATGGGCTCGACCTACGGCGTTCCGGTCGAGGAGATCGTCGAGGGCATCAAGAACGGCGTGCGCAAGGTCAACATCGACACCGACCTGCGCATGGCCTCCACCGGCGCCATCCGCCAGTTCCTGAACAAGGATCGCAAGAACTTCGACCCGCGCAAGTATCTGGCCGAAGCCCGCAAGGCGATGAAGGAGATCTGCAAGGCCCGCTACGAAGCTTTCGGCTGCGCCGGCCAGGCCAGCAAGATCAAGGTCATCGACCTTGAGAAAATGGCCAACCGCTACAAGAAGGGCGAGCTGAACGCGATCGTCAAGTAAGTCGCGTTTTGCAGTAAAGTTCAGGGGCCGCCGGCGCTGATGCCGGCGGCCCCTTTTGGTTTCGGCATTACGCCCGTTCACGCGGGCATCAGCCTTCACTGAAACTCCGTTTTCATTGGATTGCCCCATGACCGCCCCCCTCTTTGAATCCTCCATCACCAGCCTGCCGCTGCTCAATCGTGGCAAGGTGCGCGACATCTACGCCGTCGGCGACGACCAAATGCTGATCGTCACCAGCGACCGCCTCTCCGCCTTCGACGTGATCCTGCCCGATCCCATTCCCGGCAAGGGCTCAGTGCTCACCGCCGTCGCCGACTTCTGGTTCGGGAAGCTCGGCCACATCATCCCGAATCAGCTCACCGGCATCGACCCCGAAACAGTCGTTCAGCCTGCCGAGCGCGAGCAGGTGCGCGGCCGCGCCATCGTCGTGAAAAAACTCAAGTCGCTGCCGATCGAGGCCGTGGTGCGCGGCTACCTGATCGGCTCCGGCTGGAAGGACTACCAGGCCACGGGCAAGGTTTGCGGCATTCCGCTGCCCGCCGGCCTGCAGATGGCCCAGCAGCTGCCCGAGCCGCTGTTCACCCCCTCGACCAAGGCCGAACTCGGCAGCCACGACGAGAACATCGACTTCGCCACGGTGGAGAAGACCGTCGGCCCGGTGCTGGCCGCCCAGGTGCGCGACGCCGCCCTGCGCCTGTACAAGGAGGCCGCCGCCTACGCCAAGACCCGCGGCATCATCATCGCCGACACCAAGTTCGAGTTCGGTCTCGACGCCGCCGGCACGCTGCACCTCATCGACGAGGTGCTAACCCCCGACTCCTCGCGCTTCTGGCCGGCCGATACCTACCGGGTCGGCACCAGCCCGGCGAGCTTCGACAAGCAGTTCGTGCGCGACTACCTCGAAACGCTGGACTGGAACAAGCAGGCGCCCGGACCGAAGCTGCCGCAGGAAATCATCGACATGACTGCGGCCAAGTATCGCGAGGCGCTGGTGCGCCTGGCCGGATGAGGCCGATGAGCCAGTCCGCACCGGCCGGCCGTGCCGTCGGGCTGCTGCAGCCCTTCGCCTGGCTCGGCCGCGGCCTGCGTGACATCGCCCACAATCCCGGCGCCAGCCTGTTCTATGGCGCCGCAATGGCGGCAGCCGGCGCCGTGATCCTGCTCGCCGTGGCCCAATTGCCTTACCTGTTCTCGGCAGCGATCAGCGGCTTCCTTCTCGTCGGCCCGTTGCTGGCCACCGGACTCTATGATCTGTCGCGGCGGCGGGAAAGGGGCGAGCCGGTGCGACTCGTCGCCTCGATGCTGGCCTGGCGCGAGAACCCGTCGGGGTTGGTCGGCTTCGGCCTGTTCTCGCTGTTGGCCGGTACGGCCTGGCAGGTCCTTTCGCTGGTGATCGTCGCCATGCTTTACAAGGGTAGCGCCATGCAGCCGCTTGCTTTGGTGGTGGAGATACTGCGCGACCCCCAATACACCGGATTGTTCCTCGCCTACCTCGGCATCGGTGGCATCCTGGCCGCCTTCGTCTTCGCCCTCAGCGTGGTCTCGGTGCCGATGCTGCTCGACCGCAAGTGCGACCTTTTGCAGGCGATGCAGGCGAGCATCGATGCCGTCGCCGAGAATCCCCTGCCGCTGGCGCTGTGGGCGACGCTGATCATGATTCTGACTGCCGCGGGCTTCGCCACCGGCTTGCTCGGATTCATCGTCGTGATGCCGCTGCTTGGCCATGCCAGCTGGCACGCCTACCGCGACCTGGTCGGGCCCTGAACAACTCCGCCGCATCCGGCGCTTGACGGCGTCCGCATCGTCCCCAAGTAACTGCTGTCTCCATCAGCTGGTCCCGTCATGAACCCACTACTCGACTTCAGCGGCCTGCCCCGCTTCGACGCCGTCACTCCCGACCACGTCGCCCCCGCCATCCGCGAACTGCTCGACGAAAACCGCGCGCTGATCGACACCCTGACGCGGCCCGAGACGCCCGCCACCTGGGACGGCTTCGTGCAGCCGCTGACCGACGCCGGCGAGCGCCTGTCGCGCGCCTGGGGCATCGTCGGCCACCTGCATTCGGTCAATGACGTGCCGGAGTGGCGCGAGGCCTACAACGCCATGCTGCCCGAGGTCAGCCGCTTCTACGCCGAGCTCGGGCAGAACCTCGCGCTGTTCGCCCGGTTCAAGGCACTTGCCGCCAGCCCCGAATACGCCATCCTGTCGCCGGCGCGCCGCCGCATCCTCGACAACGACTTGCGCGATTTCCGCCTCTCCGGTGCCGAACTGCCCGAAGAGCACAAGCCGCGCTTCCAGGAAATCCAGGAGGAACTCGCCGCGCTGGCCGCCAAGTTTTCCGAGAACCTGCTCGATGCCACCAATGCCCACGCCGAATGGGTCGATAACGAAGCGGGTGTCGCCGGCCTCCCTGCCGACGTGGTCGCCGCCGCGCGCGCTGCGGCCGATAAGGACGGCAAGCCGGGCTGGAAATTCACCCTGCACGCACCCTCCTACATCCCGGTGATGCAATACGCCACCGACCGCGACCTGCGCGCGCGCATGTACCGCGCCTACGCCACGCGCGCCTCCGAGCAGGGCAATACCGAGTGGGACAACGGCCCGCTGATCGGGAAGATTCTCGCGCTGCGCGCCGAGGAAGCCCGGCTGCTCGGCTACGCCAATTACTCCGAGGTCTCGCTGGTGCCGAAGATGGCCAGCACCCCGGCCGAGGTTGCCGCCTTCCTGCGCGAGCTCGGCGCCAAGGCGCGGCCTCATGCCGAGCGCGACATGGCCGAGCTGGGCGAGTTCGCGGCGAAGGAACTCGATCTCCCCACGCTCGAAAGCTGGGATCTGGCCTGGGCTTCGGAAAAACTCAAGCAGGCGCGCTATGCCTTCTCCGATGACGAGGTGAAGCAGTACTTCCCCGAGCCGCGCGTGCTCGAGGGCCTGTTCCATGTCGTCGAATCGCTGTTCGGCGTCAAGCTCGCGGCCGACGCGGCGTCGACCTGGCATCCCGACGTGCGCTTCTTCCGCATCCTGCGTGAAGGCAAGCTGATCGGCCAGTTCTACCTCGATCTCTACGCCCGCGAAACCAAGCGCGGCGGCGCCTGGATGGACGACGCCATCAGCCGGCGCCACACCTCATCCGGCGTGCAGACGCCGGTCGCCTACCTCAACTGCAACTTCCCCGGCGGCGTTGACGGCAAGGCGGCGACGTTCAGTCACGACGACGTCATCACCCTGTTCCACGAGACCGGACACGGCCTGCACCACCTGCTGACGCGAGTCGACGAGTTGTCGGTCTCCGGCATCCATGGTGTCGAGTGGGATGCGGTGGAACTGCCCAGCCAGTTCATGGAAAATTTCTGCTGGGACTGGGCGGTGTTGCAGAAGATGACGGCCCAGGTCGGCGAAGGGGAAATGAGGGGCAAGCCGCTGCCGCGCGACCTCTACGACAAGATGATCGCGGCCAAGAACTTCCAGAGCGGCATGCAGACGCTGCGGCAGATCGAGTTCAGCCTGTTCGACTTGCTGCTGCATGGCGACCTGTCTCAGGGGCAGACCTTCATGCAGTTGCTCGACAGCGTACGCCGCGAGGTGGCAGTGTTTGTGCCCCCGGCGTGGCAGCGCTTCCCGCAGAGCTTCTCGCACATCTTTGGCGGCGGCTACGCAGCCGGCTACTACAGTTACAAGTGGGCGGAAGTGCTGTCGGCCGACGCCTTCGAGGCTTTCGAGGAAGCGGAAAAGCAGGGCGGCGCAGTGCTCGACGCCACGACCGGGACGCGCTTCCTTGACGAGGTGCTCGCCGTCGGCGGCTCGCGCCCGGCACTGGAGTCGTTCAAGGCCTTCCGCGGCAGAGAACCCCGCGTCGACGCTTTACTGCGTCACAACGGCATGGCCTGAAAAGTCGGCGCTGGCGCTACGGCGCCAGCAGCAACTGCAATTCGCGCTCGAGCAGCGCCGCGTCGCCGCTGTTGAGCTCGACCAGGCGGCGCAGGTGGGTGATGCTATCGATATCGATGCTCTCGCCGCGGACGCCGATGTGCTGCCCATCGAGGTGTGCGACCTGCCCCCACATGGCGATGACCACGCCTTCGGCGAGATGCAGCTTGACATGGCAAGGATCCCCGATGCGGCCGTGCCAGCGGCCGGGCACCTCGAGCAGGGCGCCCTTCAGCGAAATATCGACCAGCTTCGCATCGACCGTACCGTTATCGGTCGTGAGGCGCACGGTGGAATCGAATGCTGCGCGCCAGAACTGGCGGCGATTACTGGCGTCGTTCATCCTCGGGTTCCTTGCACGGCGGCACTCCTTCGAAATCGATTCCGCTGAAGATCTCGCCAAGGGGGCATTCGATATCTCCACAGCGATGTTCAGCGGCGCACTCGCGCTGCGTCTGGTCCAACAGCACCATCTCTCCGCACCTCGGGCAATAGGTGAAAGGTGAATCGAACATGCTGCACCTCCGTATGTCGCACCCTTTGCGCCGATTATAGGCGCACCGCGGTCGGGTATCATCCGCGCCATGAAGCTCCCCCACGCTCGCAAACACGCTCGCTGCCCCCGGAGGGGGCGCCTGCCGGATTGGGACGGCCCGGCTCCGCCATGAAGCTCGCCACCTGGAACGTCAATTCACTCAAAGTGCGCCTGCCGCACGTCCTCGACTGGCTGGCGACGGCGCAGCCCGATGCGCTGTGCCTGCAGGAACTCAAGCTCGAGGACAAGGCATTCCCCGTGGCGGAAATCGAGGCTGCCGGTTATGGCGTCGCGTTCAGCGGCCAGAAGACCTACAACGGCGTAGCCATCCTCGCCCGCCACGAACTCACCGACGTCAGCCGCGACATACCCGGTTTCGAAGATCCGCAAAAGCGCGTGATCGCCGCCACGGTGGGCGACGTGCGCTTGATCTGCGGCTACTTCCCCAACGGCCAGGAGGTCGGCTCGGACAAGTACGAGTACAAGCTCAAGTGGCTGGCGGCCCTGACCGGCTGGCTGCGCGACGAACTGGCCCGCCACCCGCAGCTGGCCCTGCTCGGCGACTACAACATCGCCCCCGACGACCGCGACGTGCATGACCCGGCCGCATGGCAGGGCCGGATACTTTGCTCCGAGCCCGAGCGCGCCGCCTTCCGCGCGCTGCTCGACCTCGGCCTGAGCGATGCCTTCCGCCTGTTCGAGCAGCCGGAGAAAAGCTTCTCTTGGTGGGACTACCGCATGATGGGCTTCCGCCGCAACCTCGGCCTGCGCATCGACCACGTGCTGCTGTCGCCGCCGCTGGCCGCGACATGCATCGCCTGCAGCATCGACAAGGCGCCGCGCAAGCTGGAGCGTCCGTCCGACCACGCCCCGGTGATCGCCGAGTTGCGGTGAGCCAGGCAAGCGCGCTCGAGGATCTGTACCCGGTGCTGGCGGCCCTACCGCCGGCACTGCGGCAGCGGGTACTGGCGCAGGTGCAACAGATCGCGGTAACGGCAGGCGCCGTAGTGTTCGACGAGCACCAGCCCTGCCAGGGCTTTCCCTTCGTCATCACGGGCGCCATCCGCGTCACCAAACCCGCCGCCAACGGCCGCGAACTGCCGCTCTACCGCGTGCTGCCGGGCGAATCATGCATCATCAGCTCGAGCTGCCTGCTCGGTCGCGCCGAATACAATGCCCGCGGCATCGCCACCAGCGACACCACGCTGGCGCTGCTGCCGCGACCGCTGTTCGACGAACTGCTGGGGCAGCCGGGTTTCCGCGATTTCGTCTTCCACCTGTTCGCGGAGCGCATCGCCGAGCTGATGCAGCTGGTCGAGGAAGTGGCGTTCCACAAGCTGGACCAGCGCCTGGCCAGCCTGCTGCTGGGCAAGGGCCAGGTGGTACGGGCCACGCACCAGCAGCTGGCCGACGATCTGGGCAGTGTGCGCGAGATGGTCAGCCGCCTGCTCAAGGGCTTCGCCGAGCAGGGCCTGGTGCAACTGAGCCGCGAGCACATCGCGATTCTCGATCCCGCCGGACTGCGCCGCATCGCTGCGTAACTTTGGTTACAGACGCAAGGCTCGGGCCATGCTGTAATGCATTCCGTCGTACTCACAACCCCGAGGAGAACTTATATGAAACTTAATGTCGGCGGCATCGACCGCATTGCTCGCATTGGCGCAGGCCTTGGCTTGATTGGCTGGGCCGTCATGGGCGGCCCGGTTTGGGCCTGGATCGGCCTCGTCCCCCTCGCCACGGGTGCCATCGGCTTCTGCCCCGTCTATCCCATCCTCGGCATGAACACCTGCCCGATAAAAAAGACAGCGGAATAAGGCAGGAACAGATGGCGGCGGCGCGCTTCGGCGCGCCGTTCTGCGTTTACGTCAGCGCGTCGGCGAGCCGCACGTAGTCGGCGACGCTGAGCTCCTCGGCCCGTGCGGTCGGCTTGATGCCGAGCGCGGCCAGGCCGTCCTCGCCGATCAGCTCACGCAGGGTGTTGCGCAGCATCTTGCGCCGCTGCGAGAAGGCCGCGGTCACCACGCGGGCGAAGGTTTCCTCGCTCATTGCCGTGGCGCCAGCGCCGTCCCCAGGGATACCGCTACGCATAAGTTTTCTCGGAATCAGCCGCACGATGGCGGAATCGACCTTGGGCGCCGGATTGAAGGCGCCCGGCGGCACCACGAACAGCCGCTCCATCTCGAAGCGGTACTGCAGCATCACCGACAACCGGCCGTAATCGCTGCCACCGGGATCGGCCACCATGCGATCGACGACCTCCTTCTGCAGCATGAAGTGCATGTCACGCACCCGACCGGCGTATGCGGCCAGGTGGAACAGCAGCGGCGTCGAGATGTTGTAGGGCAGGTTGCCGACGATGCGCAGCTGGGAACCGAGGGTGGCGAAATCGAATTCCAGCGCATCGCCCTCGTGGATTGTCAGGCGCTCCGGCGGATAGGTCGTCTTCAGTCGCGCGATCAAGTCGCGGTCGATCTCGACGACGTGCAGGTGCTTGACGCATTCGAGCAGCGGCGCGGTCAGCGCCCCCAGCCCCGGCCCGATCTCGACGACGAGATCGGCCGGCTTCGCCGCGATGGCCCCGATGATCTTGCGAACGATCCCGGGTGAAACGAGAAAGTTCTGGCCAAAGCGCTTGCGCGCCGTATGCCCTTGGTGTTCGCTCATGCCGCGCGTCGCTTCGCCATGTCGATGGCCGCATCGACCGCAGCGAACAGGCTGGTCGGCGATGCGCGGCCAGAGCCGGCAAGGTCGAGCGCCGTGCCGTGATCGACCGAGGTGCGAATGATGGGCAGGCCCAGCGTGACGTTGATGCCCTCGTCGAAGGCCGCGTACTTGAGCACGGCCAGGCCCTGGTCGTGGTACATCGCCAGCTGCGCATGCGAGCCGGCCAGCACGTTCCTGGTGAACAGCGTGTCGGCCGGCAGCGGGCCGACCAGGTCCATGCCCTCGGCGCGAAGTTTCTCCAGTACCGGCGAGATCACCTCGATCTCCTCGCGTCCCATGTGGCCGCCCTCGCCCGCGTGGGGATTGAGGCCGGCAACGAGGATGCGCGGCTGGGCGAAGCCGAACTTCGCCTGCAGGTCGGCATGGAGGATGCGGAGGGTCGTTTCCAGTTCCAGCGGCGTGATCGCCGCGGCCACGTCCTTCAGCGGCAGGTGGGTCGTCGCCAGGGCCACGCGCAACCCGGCGCCGGCAAGCATCATGACGACGCGCGGCGTTCCGGTCTTCTCGGCGAGGTACTCGGTGTGGCCGGTGAAGGCGATGCCGGCGTCGTTGATGACGCCCTTGTGCACCGGCGCGGTGACCATCGCCGCGAACTCGCCGGAGCGGCAGCCGCTCAAGGCGACGTCGAGCAGTTCAAGCACGTAAGGTGCGTTGGCGGGATCGAGCCTGCCGGCCGCGCAGGGTGCGCGCAGCGGTACGTGGCGGATGTCGAGGCCGTCGCAGCTCGTGCCAAGTTCGCGCGCCCGCGCCTGTAACAACTCATGGTCACCGATGACGACCAGGTGGGCCGGAAACGGCTTGCGGGCCAGCGCCAGGCAAATGTCGGGGCCGATCCCCGACGGCTCGCCCGAGGTGACCGCGATTACGGGCCCGCCATCCCCTACCCCCTTCCTCGCGGAAGGGGAACTTTCCTGCTCGCTACGCTCGATCACTTGGGGGTACTCCGTCCTGGCCCTTGGCGCAGATGCCGCCTTCGGCGGCGTGCCGTCCTGCCTTGCCCTCCAACTCGGCGAGGGCCCGGGGGAGGTCCTGCGGCAGGACTGCGATAGTCACTTGTCTTCCAGGCGGTATTCGACGTAGGCGCGGTCGCGCATCTGGCGGATCCAGTCCTGGTAGGCCTCGTCGGCCTTGCGCTCGCGCAGCGCGGCGCGGGCAACCAGGCGGCGGCGCTCGGGCGAGGCCTCCTCGGTACGGCGCTCGAGCACCTGGATCAGGTGGAAGCCGAAGGGTGACTGCACCGGCTGGCTGACTTCATTGATCTTCAGCGCATCCATGGCCTTTTCGAAATCCGGAACGGTGTCACCCTGGTACAGCCAGCCGAGGTCGCCACCCTTGGAGGCCGAGAGGTCGTTGGAATGCAGCCGCGCCAGTTCGGCGAAATCGCCGCCATTGTCGAGGCGCTCCTTGAGTCCGACCAGCTTGCGCTTCGCCTCGGCCCCGGATACCAGCTCATTCACCTTGATCAGGATATGGCGGGCGTGGGTCTGGAGCAGCACCGGCGCGGCCAACGTGCCGCCCTGGCGGCCGAGCAGCTTGACGATGTGGAAACCCGCCGGGCTGCGCAGCAGGCCGCTCGCCTCGCCCGGCTTGAGATTCTTCGCCGCGTCGGCGTAAAGACTCGGCAGACGATCGGCCGGCCGCGCCCCCATCGAACCGCCCGTGAGCGCGTCCTGCGCATCCGAAAAAACCGCCGCCACCTTGGCGAAGTCCTCCCCGGCACGAATCTGCTGCAAGGCCTGCTCGGCGCGGGCACCGATCTTGGCCAGCTGCTGCGGCGTCGCCTGCTCCGGCACGCGGATGATGATGTGGGCCAGGTGCACCAACTGGTTGCCGCCGCTGCCCTGCGCTTCCGCGCTGGACAAGTAGTTGTCGATCTCACCCTCGGAAATGACGATGCGATTATCGACCTCGCGCTCGCGCAGCCGCGCAATGGTCATCTCCTCGCGGATATCCTCGCGAAACTTGGCCCAGGCAATGCCGTCGCGTTCAAGCGCCGCCTTGAACTCGGCAGCCGACATGCGGTTGCTGTCGGCGATGCGGCGCAGCGCCGCGTCGACCTCGCCGTCGGCGATGCGCATGCCGGTTTCCTTGGCGAACTGGATCTGCACGCGGTCGATGATCATGCGCTCGAGCAGTTGCTTTTCCAGCACGTCGCGCGGGGGCAGCGGCGTGCCCTGCGCTTTCAGCTGCCGCAGCACCACCGTCGAGCGTGAACGCAGCTCGTGCAGGGTGAGCGCCTCGTCATTGACCACGGCGACGACGCGATCGACTTCGATCGGCTGGGCCGCGCGCGGCTGCGCTTCCACGGCGGGGACGACGACTGCGACGAATAAACCGACTAGCCAAGCTGGGACACGCATTGCGTGCATCCTCCTGTAATCAATAGCTGCCAAACACCGGGTCGGCAACAGGCTGGTTGACCCGGCCATAGCCGGGAATGTTCCGTTTCAGCAATTCCAGCGGGTTCGAGCCTATGCGCGAGAAGCCGTTGAGTTCGATCTGGAAAAAGAAGGCCGAATTGGAGTTGCTTTCAGTCGTGGCGATGCGCTGCACCACCGCGCGCGCCAGCCAGCAGCCGCCGTCATACTCGACGCCGGCAACGGACTCGATGACGCGGCCGTCGCGCATGGAGTAATTGTAGCGGCCTACACCATGCCACCCGCCACCCACCGGCCACTGGCCGGAGACATCGACCTGGCTGATCTGGTTGTAGGTGTAGCGATAGGCGGCGTTGAGCACCTTGCCCGGCTCGGGCCGATAGCGCCCGCCGATGTTGAAGACTTCGGTACGGTGGTCGCGGGGGTTGTACTGCAGGTTGCTGTCGATGGCGGCCTTGTCGCTGATCTGCCCGCCCACTGCGGCCAGGAAGTCCGCCGTACCCGACTTGTTCGGCACTTCGCCCGGCAACGTCACGGTCTGGTCGGCAAAGTAGTAGCGCTGGCCCACCGTTGCAGTGAGCACCTGACGTCCGGACGCGGGATCGATCAGACGCGAGCTGACCGCCAGGGTGAGCTGGTTGGCGTCACCGATGCGGTCATTGCCGGCATAGCGATTTTCGGTGAAGACCTGCGTGAAGCCATAACCCAAAGCGGCCGTGTCGAACACGGGAATCTGCGCCTGGTCCCGCTTCGGGATATACACATAATAGAGGCGCGGCTCGAGCGTCTGCAGCACATCCTGGCGGCCCAGCCATTCGATGTCGCGCTCCAGCACCACGGTCGAGTCTATGCTGGCGATGGGCACGCTGCGCGTCAGTTCGCTGGGCACCCCGGCAGCCTGACGGTCAAGGATGTAACGCGAAGCGTGCACGCCGACTTTCGGCGTAACTGAAAACGCTGCGGTCTGCAGCGGCAGCGAGATCTGCGGATAAGCCATCCAGCGCTGGCCGATGACGGCCGTGGGGTGGGTGAAATCGACATATTCGGCGCCGAAGGCAAAGGCGGCGCCGAGCGGCAGATCGGCCCGGCTGGCCGTCAGCGTCGCCTGGGGATAGCGGCTGTAGACACCCGGCAGCACCGTCTGGCCGTGATCCTGCGGCGCATCGTAACGCGTCGCCGTGACGCTGGCGTTCCACCAGCCGCCGGAATAGGCGAGCCCCCCCTGCTGCAGCATGTAGGTCTGTGTCACCAGCGCCAGCCGCGTCGACAGGTCGCCGAAATAGCGCGAGTCGGAGACGCCGCTGTAGTTCACGAAGCCCGAGAAACCGCGGCCGAGGTTGTGGTTGTGCTGCACCGTGTAGGCGTAGCGGTCGTCACGATATATCTTGTCGTTGGGCAGATACTGGTTGACGATCTGTCCGCTGTAGTTGGGCTCGAGATAGCGGAACTCCGAGTTGATCTGGACGCCGCGACGCTCGATCCAGCGCGGCGCGATGGTCGCATCCATGTTGGGCGCGATGTTCCAGTACACGGGCTGCGTGTAATCGAGGCCGCCCTGGCTGGTCGAACCGAGCGAAGGCGCCAGCAAGCCCGACTTGCGCTCGTTGTTCAGCGAAAAGGACATCCACGGCGCGTAGAGGATCGGCACGCCGCCGAGTCGCACGACGGCGTTTTTCGCTTCGCCCACCTCACGGTTGAAATCGAGCGACAGTTCATCGACTTCGGCATACCAGTCGCGGCTCTGCGGGCTACAGGTGCTGTAGGTGGCCT
>Ga0209254_10005305_pt1 | contig 11857 bp, 15 predicted proteins | sample FrelakmetDIP11DI_FD_187148 | JGI IMG/M metagenome (GOLD analysis project Ga0209254, IMG submission 187148) | Freshwater lake sediment microbial communities from the University of Notre Dame, USA, for methane emissions studies - DIP11 DI (SPAdes)... | ecosystem: Environmental > Aquatic >... | reverse complement strand
GCTTCGGTCACCAGCGCGATGCCCGCCGAGTCGTAGCCCCGGTACTCCAGGCGCCGCAGCCCCTCCATCAGGATCGGGCCCGCCGCGCGGGGTCCCGTGTAACCGACGATCCCGCACATGCCGTCCGAACCTACCTCCGACTGCCCGGGAGCCCGCGCCGGCGCCCGCCAAGGAGCGCTAGTGTAGGCGCTCGCCCGCCAGGGCAGCCAGCGTGTCGGCCAGCTCGCGGACCACGGCGGCGTCGGGTCCCTCGACCATGACCCTCAGCGCCGGCTCGGTGCCGGACGGCCGGACGAGGACTCGCCCGGCGCCGCCGAGGCGATCGCGGGCGCCAGCGATCGCTGCCCCGAGGACGGGGTCGGCCTCCCACTGCTCCTTGCGGCGCGCCGGCACGGCCCGCTGCTCCTGGGGGAAGAGCGTGATCGCAGCGGCCAGCTCGTCGATCGGGCGGCCGGCCCTCCCCACGACGCCGAGCACCTCGAGCCCGGTCACCACGCCGTCGCCGGAGCTGGCGTGCTCGAGGACGATGACGTGGCCGCTCTTCTCGCCGCCAAGGCCCGCGCCGGTCACCTGCATCCCCTCGAAGATGTACTTGTCGCCGACGGGGGTCCGGACGAGGCGGCCGCCGGCGATCCGGAGCGCCTCCTCGAGGCCGCCGTTCGAGAGGACGGTCACCACGAGGATGCCGCCGGGCAGCGCCCCGCGGGCGAGGCGGTCGAGGGCGCACACCCCGAGGAGCTGGTCGCCGTCGACGACCCGGCCGTGGCGGTCGACCACGACGAGCCTGTCCGCGTCGCCGTCGAGGGCGAATCCGAGGTCGGCTCCGCGCGCGATGACCTCCCGCGCCAGGGAGGCGGGCGCCGTCGCCCCGCAGCCGTCGTTGATGTTCACGCCGTCCGGGTCGTTGTGGACGACGTCGACCCGGGCTCCGGTCGCGGCAAGGACGTCGGGGGCGGTCACGCCACCCGCGCCGTTGGCGCAGTCGAGGACGATGTGCAGGTCGCACGGCGTCGCGGCCGCCAGCCGCAGCCGGTCCTCGCGGTAGCGGTCGACGAGAGAGCGCATGTCCCGGACCCGCCCGATCCCGGAGTTCCGCGGCCCGCCGAGCTCCTCGGCTCGCCAGATCAGCTGCTCGAGGGCGTCCTCCGCCGGCTCGTCGAGCTTGAGGCCCCGGCTGTCGAGGACCTTGAGCCCGTTGTCGTCGGCGGGGTTGTGGGACGCGGAGACCATGACGCCCGCCGCGAACGACCCATTGCCGGCCAGGAAGGCCAGGGCGGGTGTGGGGAGCACCCCCGCCACCTGCACGTCCGAGCCGAGGCTGGCCGCGCCGGAAGCCAGCGACGCGACCAGCATCTCGCCCGAGCGCCGGGTGTCCTGTCCGAGCACGATCGAGCCGCCCGCGCCGGCCAGCTCGTGGGCCACCGCCCGGCCCAGGGCGTAGGCGAGGGGGGGACGCAGGTCGACGTTCGCCACGCCGCGGATCCCGTCGGTGCCGAAGAGGCGGCCCATGGTCAGGGAACTCCGGTGGGGGCCGGCGTGGCCTCGGAGGCCGGCGAGGGCGAGGCCGTCGGCTCCACGATGGGCGTCGCGGTCACGGACACCTCCAGGGGGGACACGGCGACGAGGGAGACGCCGGCCGGAAGCTCGACGGCGACCGGCACGGCGGCGGTCCCGGCGCCGAGGCCGACGACGTCGAGACGCGCGGTGATCCGCGTCGGGTCCACCGCGTCGAGGGCCTCGAGAGTGCCGCCGACGGTGACCAGGACGCGGTCGACGGCCGGCCGGTACTCGAGGTCGGGATTCGCGTTGACGATCTCGATCCCGGCCTCGAACGTGCGCGTCCCGGTGCGCGGCCGGATCACGATCGTCACCCGCACCTGCTCGACCCCCAGCGCGGCGACACCGGCCGGGAGGGCCAGGCCGACCTCCGTCACAACGTCGGCGGTGGCCCCGGAGATCGCGACCGGTCGCGTGGCGATCGACACCAGCCCGGCAAGCGCGTCGGCCTCACCCTCGACGGTCACGAGGGCCGGCTGAACGTCGATGGAGGCGATCTCGAACGACGCCGCCGGGGTGCCGCTCACGGACGCCTGCACCGGCAGCGTCGTGGTCGCCAGCTGGCTCCCGATCTGGACGGTGACCCGAACCGTGCTCGGTTGCACGTCAACCAGGTCGACGACCTCGCCGCGGGCGTCAACGGGCAGCAGGCCGACCGTCTCGTTGACATCGAGCCCCGACGGGTCGATCCGGACGCGAGCGACGGCGGCCGTCACGAAGCGGACCGCGGAATCCGGGCCCGACACCGTCGCGGTGTCCTCGGACACGACCGGCTCGCGCACGTCCAGGCCCGGCGGGACGGTCCCCAGGTCCACTTTGACGGGGACATCGCGGGCGACGAGCGGGTCGAGGCGGACCGCGATCCGGGAGGGCGAGAAGTCGATGACCTGGATGCCGGGATCGACCGCCTGGACGACGACCGGGACGCTGACCGGCGGCGCACCCGGGATCGCCTCGACGTTGGAGAGGTCCACCGTCGCGGTGAAGCTCGACGTGGTGATCCGGGGACGGTCGGTCCCGACGGCGAGGTAGCGGATCGAGGTGACGTCCTCGAGGCTGTTGAGGACGATGGTCTGCTCCGGCTGGTTGAGGACCTCGATCGGGATGCGACCCTGGAAGGTCTCCGCCGAAGCAGAGACGATCAGGCCGGCGTAGAGCAGCGTGGCGAGGAGGACCGCGGCGAGCTTGAGCGGCCAGTTGCGGACGAGGAAGGCCAGCAGGGCGCGCACGGACGAGGTCAGCTGCCTGCGCCGGCCGCCGCGCCGGGAGCGTCGTCACGTGGCTCGTCGGGGCCGCCCTCGCGGCGGGCGGCCCGGCCCAGGTCGCCGAGCGCCGCCCGGCGGAGACCGCCGGGATCCGGCCGCCCGAACCGGTCGCGGATCTGGTCGCGCCGTCGCTCGGGCCGGAGGAGCGCGGAGATCGCCTGCGCCAGCTGCGCCTCGTCGAGGTTGCGGCGGATCCGGGCCCGTTCGACGAGGCTCGCCTGGCCCGACTCCTCGGAGACGACGACCACGAGGGCGTCCGTCTGCTCGGTCATCCCGAGGGCGGCGCGGTGGCGGGTCCCGTACCGCTCCGCCTGCAGGGTGGTCTCGGCCAGGGGAAGGAGCGCGCCGGCGGCCAGGATCGTCTCGCCGCGGATGATGACGGCGCCGTCATGGAGCGCGGCACGCGGAGCGAAGAGCGCCTCGAGCAGGTCCGCGGTCAGGTCGCCGTGGATCATGACGCCCGTCTCCGCGATCTCCTCGAGACCCGTCTCCCGCTCGATGACGATGAGGGCGCCGCTGCGGACCGCGGCGAGGCGGGCCGCCGCCCGGGCGACCGTCGCCGCCACATGGTCGGCGACCCGCTGGTCGGCGGGCGAGGCCAGCCAGGCGAGCGAGCCGACCCGGCCCAGGCGGTCGAGGCCCCGCCTGAGCTCCGGCTGGAAGACGACGACGAGAGCGAACAGGCCGACGACGGCGCCGGCCTGGAGGAGCTGGGTGAAGAGGCGAAGGCCGACGGCCTGGGCGACCGCGTAGATCACCAGGATGACGCTCACCCCGATCACGAGGCGCACGGCCCGGGTCCCGCGGATGAGGCTGAAGACCCAGTAGATGACGACCGCGGTCAGGCCGATGTCGATGAGCGTGGTCAGCCGGATCTGGCCGGCGATCGACTCGAGGAGCTCCGACATCGTCCAGCGAGTGTAGCACCGCCTCCCGGCGCCCTCCGCCGGCCTGCCCCACCCCGGGGTCAGCCGCGGGCGAAGCGCTCGTCGCCGGGGAGCCGCTCGGCCGCGACGGCCCGGATCGCCTCGCCGCGCGCAGCGTCGCCGTCCAGCTCGACGAGGCGCAGGAGGTTCCAGTACGTGTCGCCAGCGTGGCCCGTCCAGCCGCGTTCCGCGGCGACCTCGGCGAGGAGGAGGTGAAGGTCCATGTCGGCCGGACGCTCCGCGATCCCCGCCAGGCAGGCGTCGATGGCTGCCGCGGTGTGGCCGGCTGCCAGGTAGGCGCGGGCCGCCGCCAGCGCGGCGCTCGCGGCTCCCGCGGTGTCGCCGCGGGCCGCGGCCTCCTCGATCTCGGCGACGAGGATCTCGGGATCCGGTGGCGGGGGGACCTCGACCAGGGCCTCGCCAGCCTCGTCGTCCGCGACCCCGCTGTCGTCCGGCTCCTCCGGGACCTCGCCGCCGGCCCTGCGCAGCTCGGCGATGAGCTCAGCGTGCCGTTCCCGCCGCGTGTCCGTGGGCTCGATCGCCAGCGCGCGTCGGGCGGCCTCGGTGGCGTCGCGCGGCCGGCCGGCGGCGGCGCGGATGCCGGCGAGCCGATCGTAGGTCGCGGCAGCTTCGCCGGTCCGCCGCAGGACGACGAGCGCCTGGGCACGGCCGAGGAGCGCCGAATCGTCGTCGGGCGCCAGGTCCAGGGCGCCATCGTAGGTCTCGAGAGCGGCTGCGGGATCGCCGAGTCGGAGGTGGACCCCGCCGAGGGCCGTCCGCGGCACGCTGCGATCGCTGGCGATCGCGATCGCCTCGCGGTAGGAGGCCGCGGCCTCCTCCAGCCGACCGCGCAGCACGGCGACGTGGCCGGCCCGCAGGGCCTCCTTGTACCGCTCGAAAAGGGTCTCGGTCATCGCGCCGGGCTCCGTGAACGGAGCGGGCGCCCTCTGCAGGGCGCCCGGCAGGTCAGCGCTTCGTGTACTGCGGCGCCTTGCGGGCCCGCTTCAGTCCGTACTTCTTGCGCTCCTTCATCCGCGGGTCGCGGGTGAGGAAGCCAGCCTGCCGAAGCGGCAGGCGGTAGCCCTCGGGGTCCACCGAGAGAAGGGCCCGGGCGATGCCGTGGCGGATGGCTCCGGCCTGGCCGGTCACACCACCGCCCTCGACCTTGACCATGGCGTTGTAGCGACCCTCGGTCCCGGTGACCCGGAACGGCATCCTCAGGTCGCCCTCGGAGATCGCATTGCCGAAGTGCTGCTCCAGCGACCGGCCGTTGACGACGATCTCGCCCTCACCGGCCATGAGACGAACGCGGGCCACGGACGTCTTGCGACGCCCGGTGCCCTGGAAATAGGCGGGAGTGGTCATCGGGGCGTGCTCCTCGTCAGGCGAGCGGCTCAGGCTGTTGCGCCTGGTGGGGATGGTCCGGGCCGGCGTAGATCTTGAGCTTGCGGAGCTGCTTCGCGCCGAGCCGGTTGTGGGGCAGCATCCCCTTCACCGCCCGGCGGAGGACCTCCTCCGGGCGCCGCTCCAGGAGGTGCCCGAGCGTCTCCTCCTTGTAGCCCTGCGGGTAGCCGCTGTGGCGCGCGTAGACCTTGGAGGTCAGCTTGTCCCGCGAGACGGCGACCTTCGCGGCATTGAGCACGATCACGTGGTCGCCGGAGTCGAGGTTGGGCGTGTAGGTCGGCTTGTGCTTGCCCTCGAGGACGCGGGCGATCCGCGACGCGAGCCGGCCGAGCGTCTCGTCCGTCGCGTCGACGACGTACCAGCGTCGGTCGATCTCCGCCTCTCGGAGCGTGTACGTCTTCGTGGTCATCTGTCTCCGTTCATCTCCTGGCCGGCCGTCCCAGGACGACCCGCCGCAGGCAGAGCCCCTTCGCCGGGGCCAGGGCCCCGTTGAAGGCCGGGCCTCGCGATGCGAGCGCCTCGGCCACTGCCGACTCCTCGATCTCGCCCCGCCCCACGAGGAGGAGCGCGGCGGCGATCCGCCGGACCATCTGGCGGAGGAAGGCGTCGCCCCTGACGTCGATCGTCACGAGCGGACCCTCCCGCCGGACCCGAACCCGGTGAAGGGTCCGGACCGGCTGCCGGTCCGCCGCCCCGAAGGCGGAGAAGTCGTGCCGGCCCTCGAGGGCCGACCCGGCCCGCGCCATCGCGGCGGTGTCGAGCGGGACCCGCACCCCGAGCGCGAAGCGCTCGCGGAGCGGGCTGCGCGGCCCGTTCCAGACGGTGTAGCGGTACTCCCGGTACCGCGCCGCATGACGGGGGTGGAACCCGGCCGGCGCCTGCCGGAGGTCCCGCACCGCGACGTCCCCCGGCAGGAGCGCATCGAGCGCCCTGCCGAGCTCTGCCGCCGGGAGTCGTCCGCGGTAGGTGAAGGCGATCACCTGGCCTGCCGCGTGGACCCCCGAGTCGGTCCGTCCTGCCGCGTCGACCCGCACCCGGCGTCCGCCGGAGAGCGGGGTGAGCGCAGCCTCGAGCTCTCCCTGGACCGTCCGTGCTCCCGGCTGGGCCTGGAACCCGGCGAAGTCCGTGCCGTCGTATTCGACCCGCGCGCGATAGCGCACGGGGGCACCCTCTCGGGCGCCTCGATCGTCACCGCTGCGCCGGCGCCTTGCTGCGTTGGCGCGTCCGCTCGTTCGCTCACGCACCACGGGTGCGCTCGCTCACGTGCTCCGCGCCGCCTTGCACTGCATCCGCCGGAGCGGCGACTCTTGAGTTGTCCCCGGTCAGACGAGCTCGATCTGGACGATCGGAGCCGCGTCACCGGCCCGCTGGCCGATGTGCACCAGCCGGGTGTACCCGGAGGTCCGGTCGGCGTACTTGGGGGCGATCTCGTCGAAGAGCTTCTTGATGACGAGCGGCTCGTCGGGAAGCTCGGCCACCACCGTCCGGCGGGCGGCAAGGTCGCCGCGCTTGGCGAGCGTGATCATCCGCTCGACCTGCGGGCGGATCTCCTTCGCCTTCGCCTCGGTGGTCTTCACCTTCTCGTAGCGCAGGACCGCCACGATGAGGTTGCCGTAGAGGGCCATCCGCGGCCCGTGCTGGCGCCCGAGCTTGCGGCCGTCGATGCGATGGGCCACGGCTCAGGCCTCCCTGAACGGCTCGTCGCCGCCCGGGAGCTCGTCAGCGAGCTCATCGTCGAACTCGCTGCCATCCTCGTCGAGCTCCTCGAGGTCCGCCGGCTCGCTGTCCGGCAGGAGGAAGCCCCGCATGCGAAGGCGTTCCTTCATCTCGTCGAGCGACTTCTTGCCGAAGTTCCGCATCCGCAGAAGCTCGTCGTCGGAGAGCTGCAGGAGCTGCCCGACCTTGACGATGTTGTTGCGCTTGAGGGAGTTGTAGGCCCGCATCGGGAGGTCCAGCTCCTCGATGGGCATCTCCAGCATGTTGGCCGGGATCTGCGGGGCTCCCGTTCCGGCGGCCACCGGGACGGCCGCGGCGCCGACGTTGGCGAACAGCGAGAACTGCCGGACCAGGATGTCGGCCGCCTTGGCGAGCGCCTCCTCGGGGCCGATGGTCCCGTCGGTCTCGATCTCCAGCGTCAGCTTGTCGTAGTTGGTCATCTGGCCGACGCGCGTGTTCTCGACCTGGAAGTTCACCTTCCGGACGGGCGTGAAGATCGCGTCGACGGGGATGACGCCGATCGGGAGACCCTCCGGCCGCTCGGCCGCGAGGTACCCCACGCCCCGCTCGACGGTCAGGTCCATCTCGATCTGGACGTCGTCGGCGTCGAGGGTCATGAGGACCTGGTCCGGGTTGACGACCTCGACGTCGGCCGACTCGAGGATGTCGGCGGCGATCACCGCCCCGGCCCCCGACTTGACCAGCTTCAGCTGGATCGGGTGGGCGGCGAAGCTCCGCAGGCGGAGCTTCTTGATGTTGAGGACGATCTGGGTGACGTCTTCCTTGACGCCGGGGATCGTGGTGAACTCGTGGTAGACGTCGCGGATCTGGATGGAGGTGACGGCGGCCCCCTCCAGCGATGAGAGGAGAACGCGCCGCAGGGCGTTCCCCAGGGTCGTCCCGTAGCCGGCCGGCAGCGGCCCGGCCTCGTACTTCGCGTACGCGCCCTGCTCCGCGACGGGCTCGATCTGGGTCGTGGTCTCGAGTTCGATCATGGGGTCGGCGCTACCTCGAGTAGTACTCGACCACGAGCTGCTCGTTGAGCTCGAGCGGCATCTGGTCGCGCCGCGGCAGGGCGGCGATCGTCCCGGTGAGGGTCGAGGGGTCGATGGTGAGCCACTCGGGCACCTGCACGGAGCGCAGGCTCTCCTTCGCCATCTTGAACGGCTCCCGGTCGCGCCGCGACTCGCGCACGCTGATCACGTCGCCGGGCTTCACCTGGAAGGACGGGATGTTGGTGGGCCGGCCGTTGACGGCGAAGTGGCCGTGGCCGACCATCTGGCGGGCCTGGTCCCGCGACGCCGCGATACCCAGGCGGAAGACGACGTTGTCGAGGCGCAGCTCGAGGAGGCGCAGGAGGTTCTCGCCGGTCACGCCGGGACGGGACTCGGCGGCGTCGAAGTAGTTGCGGAACTGCCGCTCGAGGACGCGGTAGATCCGGCGGACCTTCTGCTTCTCGCGCAGCTGGAGCCCGTAGTCGCCGACCTTGCGGCGGCGGACGCCGTGCTGACCCGGAGGCGACGGGCGGCGCTCGAAGGCGCACTTCTTGGTGTAGCAGCGCGAGCCCTTGAGGAAGAGCTTGGCGCCCTCGCGCCGGCACAGCCGGCAGACGGGATCGGTGTAGCGAGCCATGGGGCGGAAGCTCCGGTCAGACGCGGCGCCGCTTGGGCGGGCGGCAGCCGTTGTGCGGGATCGGGGTGACGTCGGTGATGGCGGTGACCTCGAGGCCGGCGGCCTGGAGCGACCGGATCGCCTGTTCGCGACCGGCGCCCGGGCCCTTCACGTAGACCTCGACCTGGCGCATGCCGTGCTCCATCGCCTTCTTGGCGGCGGAATCGGCGGAGAGGGCGGCGGCATACGGCGTGCTCTTGCGGGAGCCCTTGAACCCGACGACCCCGGCCGACCCCCAGCTGATCACGTTGCCCGTCTGGTCCGTGATCGTGACGATCGTGTTGTTGAAGGTCGCCTGGATGTGAACGTGCCCCTGGGGCACGTTCTTCCGCTCCCGCCGGCGCTGCTTGGGAGCACGCTTCCGCTCGGCCATACGTCCGACTCGTCCCTCTTACTTCTTGCGCCGGGCGCCGACGGTCCGCTTGGGGCCGCGTCGCTGTCGCGCGTTGGTCTTCGTCCGCTGGCCCCGGACCGGGAGGTTCCGCCGGTGGCGGAGGCCGCGGTACGAGCCGATCTCGATGAGGCGCTTGATGTTGAGCGCAACCTCGCGGCGGAGGTCACCTTCAACCTTGTGGCGGCGGTCGATCAGCTCCCGCAGCCGGCCGACCTGGTCCTCGGTGAGGTCCCGGACCCGGGTGTCGGGGTTGATGTTCGTCTGCTGGAGGATCTTCTTGCTGGTAGGGAGCCCGATCCCGTAGATGTAGGTGAGGGCGATCTCGACGCGCTTCTCGCGCGGGATGTCGACGCCCGCGATCCGTGCCATACGTCTAGCCCTGCCGCTGCTTGTGCTTCGGGTTGGCGCAGATGACCATGACGGTCCCGTGGCGGCGGATCACTTTGCAGTTGTCGCAGCGGGCCTTCACGGAGGCTCGGACTTTCAACGGGACCCTCTTCGCTTCTGGGGTGCAGCCGGCTACTTGAGCCGGTAGGTGATGCGACCCCTGGTGAGGTCGTAGGGGGAGAGCTCGACCCGCACGCGGTCGCCGGGCAGGATCCGGATGAAGTTCATCCGGAGCTTTCCGCTGATGTGGGCAAGGACGCGATGGCCGTTCTCGAGCTCGACTGCGAACATGGTGTTCGGCAACGGCTCGATGACGGTCCCTTCGACCTCGATTGCGTCCTTCTTGGCCACAGGCTCCCTTGTGCCTTCGTCACATGATCATGCGCCGGCCGAGGCCGGGCGCACGAACGCGTAGCGTATCAACTTCCGCTCGATCCGGCAAGCGCGGGGCGCGTCTCTCACGGCCGCGTCAAGACCTCCGGGCCCTGCTCGGTGACCGCGACGGTGTCCTCCCAGTGGGCTGCCAGCGAGCCGTCGCGGGTCACGACGGTCCAGCCGTCGGCGAGCGTCTCGACGTCGGCCGAGCCGAGCGTGAGCATCGGCTCTATGGCGATGCAGATGCCGGGCGCGAGCTCGATCCCGCGTGTCTTCGTGCGGTAGTTCGGGACCTGGGGCTCCTCGTGCATCGCGGTGCCGATCCCGTGCCCGACGTAGGGCCGCACGATCCCGTAGCCATGCGCCAGCGCCACGTCCTCGACGGCGGCCGAGACGTCCCAGATCCGGTTGCCCGGGCGCGCGGCCGCGATCCCGGCCTCCAGGGCCCGGCGGGTCGTCTCGACGAGGTCGCGGGCCGGCTGGGGCGCGTCTCCCACGACGAACGTGCGGGCGGCGTCACCGTGGTAGCCGTCGATGATCGCCCCGGCGTCGATCGAGACGACCTGGCCGTCCCGGATCACGCGGTCGCCGGGGATGCCGTGAACGACCTCGCGGTCGACCGAGATGCAGATCGAGGAAGGGTACCCGTAGTAGCCCTTGAACGAGGGGGTCGCGCCCGCCTTGCGGATGTGCTCCTCGGCGAGCGCATCGAGCCTCGCGGTGGAGACCCCCGGCCGAAGCTCCTCCTCCACGAGGGCGAGGACCTCGGCCACCACGCGGCCGGCCCGGCGCATCGTGGCGATCTCGGCCGCCGATTTGCGGGTGATCACAGATGGGTGCGCCAGTAGGGTACCGGCTCGATGCAGTCGAGGAGGTCGTTCGAGACGGCCGCGATCGGGCGGCGACCGTCCACGACCTGCAGCACGCCAGCGGCCCGGTAGTAGTCGACCACATCCTCCATGGCACCCAGCTGCTTCTCGAGGCGCGCCCGGACGACCGCCGGCCGGTCGTCGTCGCGCTGGATCAGGCGGGAGCCGCAGATGTCGCAGATTCCCGCCACGCGGGGCGGGTAGGCGGTCTCGTGAAACGTGTGGCCGGCCGCCTCGCAGAGCCAGCGGCCGGAGAGGCGGGCCAGCAGATCCTCGGCGGGGACGTCGACGAGAAGGGCGGCCTCCACCGCCGCGGTCCGCTCGTCGAGCGCGCGGTCGAGCGCCTCGGCCTGCGCCCGTGTGCGGGGGAAGCCGTCGAGGATCGCGCCGCGGGCCGCGTCGGCGGCCCCCAGGCGCTCGAGGAGCATGTTGATCGTGATCTCGTCGGGGACGAGCTCGCCGCGGTCCATGTACCCCTTCGCCGCGACGCCGAGCGGCGTGCCGTCGCGGAGCGCGGCACGGAAGAGGTCGCCGGTCGCCACGCGGGGGAGGCCGAGGTGGCGGGCCAGGATGTGGGCCTGGGTGCCCTTGCCGGCCCCGGGCGCGCCGAGCATCACCAGGACTCTCATCTGGCTGGTTCTCCCACTGCTACGGTCGTCACCGGATGAATCCCTCGTAGCTGCGCATGAGGAGCTGCGCCTCCAGCTGCTTCATCGTCTCGACGACAACGCTGACCGTGATGAGGAGGCTGGTGCCGCCCAGCGAGAGCGCCGAGCTGCCGGGGAAGAAGATGGAGATGACGAACGGCATCACCGCGATGGTCCCCAGGAAGAGGGCGCCCGCCACGGTGATCCGGTTGACGACCCGGGCAAGGTAGTCCTGGGTGGGGCGGCCGGGCCGGATCCCGGGGATGAAGCCGCCGTTCTTGCGGAGCTGCTCCGCGGTCTCGTCCGGCTTGAACGTGAAGGCCGTGTAGAAGTAGGTGAACCCGACCGTGAGCAGGAAGTACAGGGACCCGTAGATGACCGGGCTCTGGGGACCGAAGGTGTTCACGATGAAGGTCGCCACGTCGCGCACGACCTCGATGTCGGAGCTCGCGAAGTAGCCGGCGATCTGGCTCGGGAAGAGCAGGATGCTGACGGCGAAGATGATCGGGATGACGCCGGCCTGGTTGACCCGCAGCGGCAGGAACGTCGTCCCGCCCTGGTACATCCGGCGACCGCGGACGCGGCTGGCGTACTGCACCGGGATCCGCCGCTGGCCCTCGGTGATGTACACGATGACCGCCACGGC
>Ga0209254_10005304_pt1 | contig 11860 bp, 11 predicted proteins | sample FrelakmetDIP11DI_FD_187148 | JGI IMG/M metagenome (GOLD analysis project Ga0209254, IMG submission 187148) | Freshwater lake sediment microbial communities from the University of Notre Dame, USA, for methane emissions studies - DIP11 DI (SPAdes)... | ecosystem: Environmental > Aquatic >... | reverse complement strand
TAGTATAATTTCCGCATAATTGGTGCGTGAATGTAAAGAAATACCCTTATTTTGTCAAGTTAGAATTAGATTATTTTACTCAAAATCATGCTCAAAATACTTTACTCCTCTCAAATCATGCTCTTTTTCATTTTTGCTGAGCTCATTTTTTAAACGATCTTGAAATAATGTCGGGGCATCATACCCATAATGCTTAAGAAGATAGTTAAGACCTATAACTTCGGAGATCACAGTAATATTTTTTCCTGGAAGAATTGGTAGCTTCACATAAAGTATGTCTATACCAGCAATGTTGACTGTCTGTTCTTCAAGTCCTGTCCTAGTATATTCACTTTTTTCATCCCATAATTCAAGGTCAACTACAATCTCGAGCCTTTTTTGGTAACGTATAGCTCTAATTCCAAACATGCGTTCAACATCAATAAATCCCAATCCTCTGATTTCCATGAAGTGCTTTGCAATATCTGTGCCCGCTCCAATTAGTATACCTTCACCTTTTTTTGTAAGAATTATATGGTCATCTGCTACAAGCCTATGTCCCCTTTCAATTAGATCGAGTGCCACTTCACTCTTCCCTATTCCTGATTTGCCTATGAATAGTATTCCAACGCCATAAACATCGACAAAAGAACCATGCAGAGAAATTCTTTCGGCAAATTGATCATCAAGAAAATCTCCCACAAGATATACGAGTTTTGTCGTTGAGAATGGGGTACCAAAAACTGGGATATGATATTTGTTTGCTAATTCAATTAACCTAGGAAAGGGTTCATTTCCGTCAGTTAAGATGATACAAGGTATATTAAACTTAAATATTCTTTCAATCGCGGCTTCTTTCTTTTCTTCATTTAGCTGACTGAGATAACGCATTTCTGTGTTTCCGAAGATTTGAACTCTAGTGTAGGAAAATAGATCAACGAATCCTGCCAAAGCTAATCCAGGTCGATGAAGGTTTTGATCGATAATTTTTCTCTCAAATCCCGAATTGTCTGAAAGCAATTTTAATTTAAAAAGTTCTTTGGAATATTTTACCAAATAATCTACGGTAATATATTCCTTCCTAGAAATTGATTTTTGGCTTATGTTCATGCCCTTATTCTTGCAGTTTTTTTAGATTTCAATTTAGTAAGTTGTCTTGAAAGCTTTTCAATTGCAGCGCTTACTGATTTTTTATACTCATCTGTGTGTTCAGTTGCAGTTAGAGTTTGGCCTGGAACTTGGACAATTATTTCAGCAATTTTTATACTATCCCTAGAATTTTGATAACTTAAAATAACATCAGCACTCAGTATCCTGTCGTTGTATTTCTCCAGAGATTTCACCTCTGCAGTGATGAAATCTTTCAGAATATCACGAGCTTTAAATTTTCTTGAAGTTATTGTAATATTCATATGATCCTCCAATGATATTTATGATTTAGGATGAGCTTTTTTATAGGTTGATTTTAACCTTTCTATGCTCACGTGAGTATAAATTTGTGTAGTAGATAAATTTTCATGTCCCAAAATTTCTTTAACAGCTCTTATATCAGCTCCTCTATCGAGCATATGTGTTGCAGCAGTGTGACGAAGTACATGCGGACTTTTCTTTTTAATATCGGAAACTTTTCCTAGATATTTATGAACCAATCGATGAACATATCTTGGATAGATTCTCTCTCCCTTAATATTTACTATAAAGGCATTTGTGCCAGTAATATTCTTCCTCCAGGTTATATAGGTCTTAATAATTTCTAGCGTTTTATCGCCAACCGGGACAAATCGTTCCTTATTTCCTTTACCTCTAATTTTAATCACTTTATTTTTGAATTCCAAATCCACATAATTAATACCACAAAGCTCCGATACACGAAGAGCACAACCATAAAGAAGTTCAAAAATTATTTTAATAAGAATTGGATGTTCTTCAGCTTCATCAGCAAGACTATAAATCTTTAATATTGATTCTAAGGGAACAACTTCAGGCAATTTTCTATCAAGTTTAGGATTAGAAATTTGAAGAGACGGATTTGATTCTAGAATTTCCCTTTGAAATGCATACTTGAACAAACCTCTCAAAGAGGCAAGTTTTCTTGCTATTGATCTTTTATCTAATCCTAATTCATTAAGATACATGAGGTAATGCTTTATGAATTTGTTAGAAATGCTCCCAATATCATTTTTCTGATTTTCGTCACAGAAGTTCTCAAAGCCTAGAAGATCCTCTTTATATGATTTTACAGTATTAGGTGAATATCTTTTGATGCTTTTAAGTTCATTTAAATACTGCTCAATGACTTGTTCAATTTTCATGTTCTGCTGTTTCTTCTGCGGGCATAAGTTCTTCTCCACAAGTTGGGCATTTGAGATAATTCCCTTTCTTTTTAGAATACCGTTCTTCCATTATATCAGAATCGCCATTTGGACAAGGCTGTGCTAATGGTTTATGCCAGCTTACAAAATCACATTCTGGATACCGAGAACAGCCATAAAAAACTTTATTACGCTTTGATTTCCTTTCTAATATTTCTCCGACTTTACATTTCGGGCATGCGATACCAAGTGTAATATTCTTCACAAAATCACAATCCGGATATTTCTCACAGCCTATAAATCTTCCAAACTTTCCTTCTCGGAAGACAGCTTTACTTCCACATTTTTCGCACATCTCACCTGTATATTCAATTTCTTTCTGTTGTGCATATACTTCACGAAAAGATTTTATATTCTCACACTTCGGATAATTATTGCATGCTAAGTATTTTCCAAAGCGGCCAATTTTAATGACAAGTTCACCGCCGCATTTTTCACAAATAATTTTTTCAATTTTATTTTCTACAAGTTTTAGTGCCTTTGCAAAAGGATTATAAAAATCTCCCAGTACTGTTGCATATTCATTTTCTCCTTGTGCAATTTGATCCAGCTCATTCTCCATTGAAGCAGTAAAGTCCTCATTAATAATATCCGGAAAGTTCTTCACCAATATTTCACTTACCTTTTGTCCGAGTGTCGTAGGTGCCAATTTTCTATCTGTTAAATGCACATATTTTCTATCTTGAATTGTACTTACAATCAACGAATACGTGCTAGGTCTGCCAATTCCTCTGTTCTCTAATGCTTTAATTAGCGAACTCTCCGTATATCTTGCCGGAGGTTTCGTGAAGTGCTGGGTTTTCAGAAGTTCTTTAAGTCCAAGTAATTGATCTTTTTCCAAACCGAGTGGAATTTTTTCATTTCGATATTCTTCTTTGTCCTCAGCATATACTTTAGGTTCAGGAATATCTTCATACACCTGTTGAAATCCATTAAACAAAAGTGTTGAGCCAAATGCTTTGAAAACAAATTCTTTTGCTGATATTTCAATCACAGTTGTTTCGAATAAAGCAGGATTCATTTGGGAAGCTAGAAATCTTTTCCAAATAAGTTCATAGAGTTTGAAAGATTTATCATCTAAATATTGCTTAACGAATTCCGGAGGATATTCTAATGAAGTTGGCCTGATTGCTTCATGAGCATCCTGAACATTGGATTTGCTTTGCTTACCATAAATTAATGGTGAATCCGGTAAGTAATCCTTTCCAAATTTATCTTTGATGTAATCACGAACAATTGGCATAATTTCTTCGCTTATTCTCGTCGAATCAGTTCTCATATAAGTTATCAAACCCATAAGGCCTTCTTTACCTAACTCAACACCTTCATAGAGTTTTTGAGCAAGCATCATTGTTTGCTTGGGTCGCATCCTTAATCGTCTGGATGCCTCAGCTTGAAGTGTGCTGGTGATGAAAGGTGCTGGAGCTGTTCGTCGTGTGTGCCTTTTTATGATGTTCGATATAGAAAATTGATTAATCTTTAAAATTGCATCAAAATATTGCTGAGCCATTTGTTCACTACTAATTGCAATATTTCTTTCGTTAAATTCCTTCAATTCTTCAGCGCTCATTTCGAGTCTATGTGGAACCTTTATATCTTTATCGGCAATGCTAAAAAGTTTTGCTTTGAAGAATTCATCGTTATCAGTTTTAAAAATCGCCCAAATTGACCAGTACTCAATGGCTTTGAATTTATCAATTTCCGCTTCACGGTCACAAATTAATTTCAAGGCAACAGACTGAACTCTTCCCGCTGAAAGAGAAGTACTTCCTGAATTTTCAATAATCGCTTTCCATAAAAAAGGACTTATCTTATAACCGATTATTCTGTCCATAACTCTTCTTGCTCGCTGAGATTGTACGAGATGAAAATCGATTGCTCGAGGATTTTTCATCGCTTTCTCAACGCCGGATTTAGTAATTTCATTAAACAGAACTCTAAAAAGCTTTGTCTCCGATTTTCCATTTAATATATCAGCAACATCCTGAGCAATGGCTTCACCTTCACGGTCAGGGTCAGTTGCTATGTAAACAGCTTTAGCCTTTGATGCAAGTCCTTTAATTTTTTTTATTGTATCACCTTTACCGCGGATGGTAACATACTCAGGTTGAAAATTTTCTTCAATTTTTACCCCAAGACGAGTTTTGGGCAGATTTTTTATATGTCCAATGGTAGCTTCGACAATAAAATTTTTACCTAAATATTTATTGATGGTCTTTGCTTTTGCGGGAGATTCTACAAGAACTAAATTTTTACTCATTACTTTAATTTTCTTTATCTAAATTATTCGAAAACGATTCGAAAAAATCACAACTGTTTAAAACGAACGCTGCGAAATTAAAAAAATCTTTTTAGTTACCAAAAAACCTTTGACATAAATTTCTCGCTTTAATTTTATTCAAAGAGAAATTTATATTTTCTAAGTAATGAATTTTCTTTTGTCTTCATCACTTTTTTTTCACTTATCTTTTCATCTTTATAGCCAAGCAGATGAAGAATACCATGTATGACAAGTCTGATTAATTCTCTCTTAAATGAAGTGTGAAACCTTTTTGAATTTTCTAGAGCATCATCCAATGAAATTAATATTTCTCCTTCAAGAGAAGATTTGGGCTTTGAATAATTGAAAGTAATAATATCAGTAGAATAATTGTGATGTAAATGTTTACTGTTAACCTGAACAATTTCTGAAGAATTTACAAAAGAAATTTCAAGATTCTTAATAGTAAAGTTTAATTCCTTCTTCAGCAGATTAATTAGTTTATGGATGGTAAGCTTTTTAATCACTTTATTGTTATAGACTCTTAAATTCCTAACCACAATTTCAATACCAGCTAATTAAGTTAACTAGAGCTTAAAATTTTACTAATTAAGTGTTTTTTACTAAATAAACTTACAAATAACTATGTACTCTGTTACCATTTCCGCTGTAACGACTCAACCGTCAATTCTGCATATTTCATGTAACGTTCAGCTGATTTTTCGAAATCAGCAATTTCTTCATCAGTAAGATCCCTTACAATTTTTGCAGGAACTCCTGCTGCTAATTTACCTGAAGGAACAACAAAATTTTGTTTAACAACAGCTCCCGCAGCAACCATCGAGTTTTTTTGAACTACTGCACCATCGAGCACAATAGCACCGATTCCAATGAAGCATAAATCTTCTAGAGTGCAACCATGCAGCTTAACACAGTGTCCAATTGTAACTTTATTGCCAATATTCAAAGGATATTTTCCGTTCGTAACATGCAGCATTGAACAATCTTGAATATTTGTCTGCGAACCAATCTTAACATAGTGAACATCACCACGAATAACGGAATTATACCACACACTCGAATTATCTCCAATCTCAACATCTCCAATTATTTTTACGCCAGAAGCTAAAAAAATATTTTGGCCGAGTTTGGGATAAGAACCCAAATAGGGAAATAATTTGTCTTCTAAATTTAATTTTTGTATTTGGGAGGTGTCCATCCTTCTCTTTTCCAACTTTTTAATTCGAGTGTAATATTACCAATTATAACTTTCATATTAGCTACTATTGGAATGCTTGCTTCATCGTTTGAGAACCAACCTTCAAAATATCCCGTTAGACCAAATATGCTGATAAAATCCATTTCACCATCCAGCCTCACGCATTCAACATCGTAGTTGATAGCATCAATTGAAACGGGAATTATATCTTCATAAAAATTAACTCTAGTATGAACCTTCTGCTCATTCACAAAACATGGAACAAGCATCGAGTTATTTTTACCAGAGAACATTCGTGCAAAGAAAAAAATAGAAAGCCCATCTTGAAATTGTTTTTCAGCTGAGGTTGTTGAATCAATCCAGAGCTCTTTTGGACTGAACTTTCCTCTTTTTATTCGGATTTCAGAATCACTGTAATTAAAATAGTATTCAGTATAGGTTGTATATTCATCGCTTTTAACGATTCCACGGAAAAAATCAGAATAATAATCTTGATTCACTTTGCTTTCATATATCTGATGTAAGTTCACAAAGGGAATTCCATCGTAGGAATCTATATACGCAATTGCGTTGTAGTAATTTCTGCCGTTAATAGTTTTTTTATCTTTAACGCGAATCTTCACTTCTCCGAGGTTGATGAACGAATAACTTACAACATAATTTAATTCTTCACCGGGAAGTAATTTTTTTTCCGAACTAAATGAAAAATTATAGGACAACTCTTTCGCTGTGAAAGTATTATCGACAATACTAAAAATAAAAGGCACAAATGCAAACAGTATTATTCTTAGTTTCATTTCAGGTTAGCTAAATCTCTTGCTTCCTCAAATAATGTTAATGATTTTTCCACCTGGTTATCAATAGAAATTAAAACTGAAAACCAACCTTCATTCTTCCAATAATTGCGGGCTATCTGTGCTTTTAATCTTGCTAAAATATACTCTTTATCTTTCTGGAAATCGCTCTCAGAAAATTTCACATCTTTTTGTGATGCAAAGTCAGTGAATTTTTTAACTTCATTATCAGATAAGAAAAATTCATTTCTGAACTGTGCTAAATTATCTCTATACTTAGAATTAATTTCTCGTCCATTTGAGTCTATGTAGGATAATACAAATAAATAAAAAATATTATTTCTTAAAAGCTTAACGGTGTACTCAGTTAAATCCGCCGATTTTACTATATAATCAGGAGTAATTCCACCACCGCCATAAACAGTTCTACCTTTGCTTGTTTTGAAAATAGGACGAGTTGAATCTTTTTCTACAGAGTGATCAAGATTCTCACCCTCACTTTCGTTTTCCAAACCAGCATCACTGTAATATTCAGTCTTATCATTTTTATTCTTATAATCTCTTTGAATTAATCTGCCAGAAGGAGTGAAATATTCTGATATAGTTAAGCGCACTGAAGAATTATCAGGTAGGCTGAATTGCCTTTGCACAAGACCTTTACCAAATGTTGTTTCACCTACAATCAGTCCTCTATCCCAATCTTGAACTGCACCAGATACAATTTCACTAGCAGATGCGCTACCCTTATTAACCAAAATGATTAACGGAATTTTTTCAAAAGGAGAAGGCTCAGATGCAAAATACTCCTCATTAAATTCAGATCTTCTTCCCTCTGTATAAACAATTTTATTTTTTCCCGGAATGAATAAATCAGCAATTTCAAATGCTTGATTAAGATATCCGCCTGGATTTCCACGAAGATCTAGAATGCATTGCTTCATTCCTTTATCTTTCAAATCATTTAATGCATCAACAAGCTCATCATGGGTTTTATCAGCAAAACGAGATACACTCACGTAGCCTGTTTTATCATCAAGCATTAGTCTTGTGTCAACAGAGTAAATCGGAATTTTATTGCGAGTTATTTCATATGAAAGTTCTCCTTTAATTCCAACTCTTAGAATAGAAACTGTAACTTTTGTTCCGGCTTTACCGCGAAGTTTTTTTCTCACTTCTTCATTACTAATTCCTATTACTTGTTTTCCATCAATTTTAACAATCCTGTCCCCTGACATTATTCCCAGCTGCTCGCTCGGTCCGCCAGTAATTGGTGAAACCACAGTTAATGTATCATTCACAACCTGGAATTCAATTCCGATTCCCTCAAAGTCACCGCGAAAAGATTCTTCAACACTTTCCATTTGCTGAGCAGGAATGTAAACCGAATGAGGATCCAATTTGCTCAGCATCCCGTTGATGGCAGCTTCGACGAGCTTTTGTGTATCAACCTCTTCAACGTAATATTTTTCAGTGTATGTCAAAACATCATTAAACTTTGTGATGCTCTCACGTAAATTATCTCCAGAAAAAACCTTATCAATTAGAACGCCGATTGCAATGCCAATTGCTAATATAAAAATGGCAAATGGAAACTTCATTTCTTTAAACTTCATTTAAACTCCAAATGATTAAAATTTTAATTTTGTACCGATAAAAATCTGAGTATCGCTTAGTGATTGAGATTCTCTTGATGAATTTGATAAATATGAGGCATTAAGGAAAAATGATATTTGATTATATGGTTCGTAAAATATTCTAGTTGAAATACTTCGCGAAATTTCTAGAAGTCCGTCCAAAAATTTTGTTGTTTCCGAATCAAAAGTTCTATGACCCAAATTTATATCACCTCCGACATTCTTAATCGTCCCGTCATCATTAATAACATTTGCACCATGATTACTGTAACTAAAATCAGCCGTAAGCGTTAATCTGCTGGTAAACCTATAACTTATTCCTAAAAAAAACAATTCACTGTTTGGCTGTAAAAATGAGCTTAAATTATATCCGAAATGGGTAAAATTATTTCTGATCAATCTATGAGAGTAAGTGTATGGCTCAAGTCTCATGTATTCAAACTTCAAATCCAGTGGGATTGATTTGTAAAATGGAGATGACTGTATTCCAATATTAAAAAGCGTTTGATTTCCCCACCAGCCGGTTCCAATCTTTTCAAAAGAAACGTCATCTACTAGAAAAGTAAGATACATTTTTGTATGAGGAATAGAATAATTGGTAAAATCAAAAAAGAGCATTGCATTATCACGATCTTGATTTGAATGTTCTATGGATTTATAAAAACTAAATGGAACAAGATAGCTCAAATCAAATGGTCGATCGCCATAAACAACAAGCTCTCCAACACCAAAATTAAAATGAGGAGAGATATTAAACCCCAATCTGTGATAAACTATATATTTTTCAGCAACGAAGTAATAATCTCCGCTAATGCTGTCTTCAATGGTTTCACTCTCACCTAATAACTTTCCGTGAAAATATGAAAAGTTAAAAAAGTCATAATCAATTTTGAATGATAGATAATCAAACAATGGCGAATTATTATCTATGATAGATTTATTTGAACCGTAACCGAGATTAATTCGATCTCTGCCCAGTTTTAATTTAACAAGATCGAAATCCGCTGTTACATATGCTTGAGTTTCATCAAAAAATTTCTCATCCGGTTTCTCATTGAACTTGAAATTATACTGAAGTTGTTTTTGCAGCATAGCAGTATTACGATCACCAAAGGCTGCGCCATTTGTTCCCCTCAAGTAAAAACCAACTCTATCAAGTACTGTAACCCTCAATTCACCGCCAATGTTTATCAATGAAGCAGATTTTGTTCCGCTGATGTCATCGCTTTTATTAAGAATTATTTCGCCGTCTGCAATAAGATTAACAAACAATGTCATTTTTGATTTTTGGGTAAAGTAATAAAAATATTTTTCCTTCTGAGAAATAAAATCATACTCCCCATTTCCAATAATAGATTGGGAATTCTCTAGAGTACCAAACAGCTCATATTCAAATTCAACCTTAAAATCTTCGAGTAATCGCAAATCGGCTTCATCAAGCCCGGTTAAAGTATCTATAACTTGAGATAAATAAGTGGCAATCTCTTTTCTAGTTTTAGGTATTTCAAATGAATTATAATTCTCGATTAATTGCAGATTGTCCATTCTTTCCAGAAAATCATAAATGCGATTCCCCACATTTACATATTCTGCTTGCGGAAATAAATTGAATGATAGTAGTAGTAAGAGAACGAGAATTATTTTTTTCATTTATCTAACTTGTTCCCATTTCGAATGCATGGATCTATTCTTAAATATAACTGAAAAGCTATTCACAATCCACGAAAGTGTAACTTTTGCATAACCAAATCTTCTGAATCTTCTTGGTGACTCACAAACATAAACTTTCTTAGAGAATAATATTTTCCCAAGTTTTCTGATTCTTTTGAAAAGCTCAAAATCTTCTCCTGCGGCACATTCCTCATTATAACCGCCGACTTTAACAAAAACATCTTTTCTGATTACCTGACACTCACCTCTTCCCATTCCTACTCCAACATAATTCAATATCCAAAAATAGTTATTATAAAGGGTATGATAAATTTTGTCGCTAATAGTTTCTTCTTCAGGATAGATCCAGACATCACAGGTAAATGCCAAATAGTCAGAATTGATAAATCGTTTCTCTAAATACTCGAAAAAATACAAAGCGTCATGAAAAACAACATCTCCATTTAGAAAAATCAGTATTTCACCTATAGCAGATTTTGCGCCTATGTTACGTCCTGCGGCAATGTTTTGTGAGCCATGATCTTGCTTCATAATTATTCTATCCGCAGAATTCTGTGCAATTTCTAAAGTTCCATCAGAGCTGCCGCCATCAGAAATTATGATTTCATATTGATATCGATTCCTAAGCGCTTTATCATTTAACTGATTAAGAAGCTTTGGCAAACGTTTTTCTTCATTAAGCGTGGGAATTATTATACTGTACTTCAATTGATGACTCAATAACAAAATACAAAAAATGCAACACCATTAGTGACTCGGATTCCAGGCATTGGAAAATGAAGGAAGTTTAGAGTGTTTTTAACGAACTGCCATGCACTGCCATGTAAAGGAATTGTTTCTGCATCATAATCTAAGGCAATATAAAAATCTCTTTGTCCACCTCCACTGCCATCAAGATTCTTTACTCCCATTCCAACTGCAAGCATTAAGAATTCAGGCCATACTTTTCCAATACTTTTAGGAAGTACATTTTTCATTCTCGTAGAAAGCCAGAATTTTTGACCATGATAATCATCGACTATAATATGCTTTTGTCCACTGACTGGGTTCGTCTCATTTAAATCTGCCGGCCAATAGCTTGCTTTCAGCATAAAATTTTTCAGAGCTGGATAATAATATTGCAAAACCGGATAAGCTGCACCAATCACGTCAGCATAAAAATCACCGGGGCTAAATCCCCATTGTGGCCCAAAACCATCTTCTATTTCTACGAAAGTTTGAAATAATAAAGCACCGGCCGATCCATACCAAACACATTGTGCCGGGGTTAAATTAGCTGCTTCCAAACCAGATGATATTCCATGCTGGATTAGCATTGTACCATAGACATGACCAATTTTATCAATTCCGAGTGCATAACCCCAATCATTCTGAATATGAAATTCTGCTCTCTGATCACTCCACCAAGCTTTCTGCTGATATAAATGTACAGCAATACCGGTTCCTAAAAATGCAACACCCATTCCGGCAAGAACTGGATAATTTATTTTTCTATCGAAAGGATTAAACTCATCTTGTACATCTAATGAAGACATGGTTATGGGAACTTCAGAATATTTTAATGAATCAAGCGATGATACTAATCCAATCGGTTCATGTCCCGCTGAATCAATATTTTGTGGAAAAATTGTAAATTTGTTTAATGTAAAAATAAAAAATATTAAGTGAGATTTTGTGAATCGAGGTCTTCGCATGCCAATCAAGATAAATTTTCTTAAAAAGTAAAAACAGTTACTAATCAATCGCAACTAAGACTTTGGTTCCGGCTTCATTTGCGGAAAGAAGATAACATCTCTAATTGAGGATTGATTCGTAAGGACCATGACTAAACGGTCGATTCCAATTCCAAGACCTGCCGTTGGCGGCATACCATATTCCAAAGCCTTTAAGAAATCTTCATCAATTTGCTGGGCTTCTTCGTCTCCGGCTTC
>Ga0209254_10005303_pt1 | contig 11861 bp, 9 predicted proteins | sample FrelakmetDIP11DI_FD_187148 | JGI IMG/M metagenome (GOLD analysis project Ga0209254, IMG submission 187148) | Freshwater lake sediment microbial communities from the University of Notre Dame, USA, for methane emissions studies - DIP11 DI (SPAdes)... | ecosystem: Environmental > Aquatic >... | reverse complement strand
AGATTTGGAGCAGATGGTCCCCCGTAGAGTCGATCCCCCAATATGGGATGCCCGCAGTGTACGAGATGCAGCCGAATCTGGTGGGTTCTTCCCGAGCGCGGCCTGGCCCAAAGCCAGCAATGGTTTGTTTCCTGATAAAGGACACGAAAGGCCGTTTCCGCAGGCTTTCCCCGACCCTGAACGCATACCGCGTAACGCCCTTTTTCCCGCCCGATGTCCTCTTTAGCCGCCCAAACCTGATGAATCGGATGCCCTTTTGCCAGGACCAGATAATCCTTGATCACCTCGCGATTCTGAAACGCCCGGCTCAAATTCCGATTCATTGATCGATCCAGAGCAAAGATCATCAGACCACTCACTTCCTTGTCCAATCGGTGGTGGAGTGCGATATAGGAGTGCGACGATTTTTTTTCCAGATACCGCCGCAGGGCGGCGAACAAGTTGTTATAAGCATCCGCAGGGGTCGCTTGGCTGGGTATGCCGGCTTCCTTGTCGTAAAGCAACAAATATCGATCCTGATAAATGATGCGCTCGGGACTGACTTCGTAATGGCGACGGATTCCCATCCGAGGCGGATGCACAACCACCTCTTCCATGCCGGTGAGAATCCGCTGCCCATTCCTCTCCGCTCGCCCCTCAATTTGAACGGAACCAAAATCGATCAAGTCTTCAGCGTAATCCTTTGAAACACCCAATTGCTCTGCCAGATAGGTATCCAGCGCCACCCCTTTAAATCGGGCTTCAACCTGCCAGCGGAAAACGAGCGGGGCCACACCCTGAGACACTTTCCCCCTCGACCTATCGGGAATCCTGGTCGCCATCGGCGTCATTTCTCCACCAAACCGAAACCCGTTTCTTCACTCCTGTCTCGCGATTTCCTGAACCGTCCGCACCAGATACCTGTCCCACCCTGCGGTGATTCGGGGGATGTAGTGGCTGGATTTTCGATGGCACCATGAACCATGGTTAAGAAAGCCGGTTTCGGTAATCTTGATAAGTGAACTCACGGACAATGCGGATCTGCTTTTGGCTGTTTTGAATTGCAATGGAGGGAAGACGAATCCCGTTAAAGGTGTTGTTCTTGACCATTGTGTAATGGGCCATATCCAGAAAAACCAGCTTCGAACCCACGTGGAGCGGTTCCGGGAAGGAATAATCGCCAATGACGTCCCCGGCCAGGCAGGTCACGCCACCGAGTCGATAGGTGTGCGGATACTTGCCGGCTTTTCCGGCGCCTGTGATCTCAGGCTGGTAGGGCATCTCCAGCACATCGGGCATGTGGGCTGCCGCCGACGTATCCAGAATGGCAATGTCCATCTTGTTGTGGATAATATCCAGGACAGTGCTGACAAGGACTCCGCTGTTGAGTGCAATGGCCTCTCCCGGTTCGAGATAGACCTCGACCGGATAGCGTCCCCTGAAGTCATTGATGAGCCTGCAGAGCAACTCCACATCATAGTCATGTCGGGTGATGTGGTGTCCGCCACCGAAGTTCACCCATTGCATCTCCGTCAGCAATTCCCCGAAGCTTTTTTCGAACACCGGCAATGTTCGTGCCAGTGCATCAGCGTTGAGTTCACAGAGGTTATGAAAATGCAGTCCGGTGATTCCCTCCAGGTTGCCGGTTTGAAAGTTCTCTCGCGTGACGCCCAGTCTGGAGGAAGCTCTGCAAGGATCATAAATGGGGATCTTTACTTCGGAATGCTCGGGGTTGACGCGAATGCCACACAGAACTTCCTTTTTCTGAACACGCGGGATTGACTTAAAGCGGTCCCACTGGGAAAAGGAGTTGAACACGATATGGCTGCTGAAATTGAGCAGTTCGTTGAATTCGGAGTCCCGATAGGCGGGAGCGCAGACATGGACTTCCTTACCAAATTCCTCAAAACCGAGGCGCGCCTCATCCACAGAACTCGCCGCAATGCCCTGGAGATAGCGACGGATGATTGGAAACACGCTAAACATGGCAAAGCCCTTTAGCGCCATGATGATTTTGCAGCCGCTGCGTTTCTGGACCGAATCGAGGATCTCCAGGTTTCGTTCCAAAATTGCCTGATCAACGACATAGCAAGGGGTAGGGAGCTGGGTCAGGTCCACATCCATGATAAAATCCCATAGCTCAGAGGGGCTCATCCCAAAATTTTTCTCTCCAGGGCAGCCCGTGGCGGTTTAGCCTATCCATAAATGGTGCCGGATCGAATTCCTCAACATTAAAAACACCGTCGCCTTTCCAGGTTCCAGTGAGCATCATCATGGCGCCGATCATGGCAGGCACTCCCGTGGTATAAGAGATGGCCTGGGCTTTAACTTCCTGATAGCATTTCTCGTGATCGCACACATTGTAAATGAAGACCTTGCGCGGCTTACCGCCATTGACGCCTTCGACCACACAGCCGATGCAGGTTTTTCCGCGATAGCGCTCCGCCAGGGAAGACGGGTCCGGCAGCAGCGCTTTCAGGAATTGCAGCGGGACAATCTCACAACCCTGGAACATAACTGGATCGATGCGCGTCATGCCAACATTGCCCAGAACGCGGAGATGGGTCAGGTATTCCTGGGAAAAGGTCATCCAGAAGCGCATTCTCTTGACCCCGGGGATGTTTTTGGCCAAAGACTCCAGTTCTTCATGGTACATGAGATACATGTCTCTCGGACCGATCTCGGGAAAGTCAAATGTTTGGTGTACTGACAGAGGCTCGGTCTCAAGCCACCGGCCATTTTCGTAATATTTACCCCGGGCGGTGACTTCGCGAATATTGATCTCCGGGTTGAAGTTGGTGGCGAAGGGATGACCATGTTCTCCAGCATTACAGTCCACAATATCAATGGTGTCGATTTGGTCAAAATGATTCTTAAGGGCGTGGGCACAGAAAATGTTGGTCACACCGGGATCGAAACCGCAGCCCAGCAGCGCCATAAGCTTTTTCTCTTTGAATCGCTGATGATAGTCCCATTGCCATTGGTAACAGAATTTCGCTTCATCCGGCGGTTCGTAGTTCGCCGTATCGAGATAATGCACATTCGTTTCCAGGCAGGCTTCCATGATGGAAAGATCCTGATAGGGCAAAGCGACATTGATAATCATATCGGGTGAAAACTTCGTGACAAGAGCCGCCAGTTCAGCGACATTGTCGGCATCCACCTGTGCCGTCTGAATGGGTCTGGGAAGCTGGTTCTTGATCGTCTCGCATTTCTCCAGAGTACGGCTGGCCAGAACGATCTCTGAAAAGACCTCGGGGACCTGCGCGCATTTGTGGGCTACCACGCTGCCCACGCCTCCCGCACCAATAATCAGGACTTTGCCCATCATTTCCTCCGGTACTTCCCGGTTCACTTTTCTTGATCGTTATCACTCCTCGTCAGTCAGGCCACCACTCCCACCGGGACCAACACCTTTGGCCTCTTCTTCCATCGCCTCCTCGACCAGTGCGTCCATGTCCATGCCCTCCCCGAGATCCTCTCCCATCTCCTGGCCCATGGCTTTCATCCAGCGCGCCATGCTCTTCGGATCTTTTTCGTCGAGACCCCCCAATCGGGAGGGGTCAGCCAGTCGCTCCAACCGTGTTTCTTCAGACAGGCGCACCCGCACCCGAGACGGTACTTTGACCATCTCCTGTCCTCCGCAATGTTTGCAGGTCGAAGAAACGGACTCGGAAACGCGAAAGGTAATGAACTCACTCTTTTTGCCGCACTCCTGGCACCGGTACTCATATATCGGCATGGATGACTTCTCCTCCTCATAATAGATGCTCTTCCAGACCCAGGTCTTCATCCAGGATGATCCGGTCATGAATTTCATAAGCCCGATGCAGGTACGGAGGCAAGCGAAACATGCCACCGGCGATTTCTGGAGAGAAATAGCGCGAATCCAGACAGCCCTTTTCAGCACGGATCAGGAGTGCTTCCACAGACCACTCCGGGTCCAGGGTCGCCAGGATGTGAGCATCGGGACGGTGAAAGCTATGCAGCGTATAGGTGTAAGGATGAACCGCAGGGAATATGCTGCGCAAGGTGTTGACGATTTTTGCATGGAGACTAGCTTGCTGCGGGCTGGTGCCCTCGCCTTGCATGGAAAATGCTCCCGCGGGGCTGAGGAGACCCCTTAGGGATTGATAAAACTCACGGGTGTAGAGAGGCGGGGCCGGAGTTCCTTCAATGGGATCACTCAAATCAAGTATCGCCACGTCGAAGGCTTCGCAACACTTCTCCACATACTCCCGGCCATCCCCTATGATGAGTTCAAGGCGCGGGTCATCAAAACTGTGCCGATGCCAGGACGGCAAAAACCGCTTGCACAGTTCAACGAGCTCCCCGTCAATATCCACCATCACCACCCTTCGAATCTCGGAATGGCGGAAAATTTCTCTCAGGGTGGCGCCGGTAGCACCTCCAATCACCAGCACGGACTTCGGCTTTGGATGGCTGAACAAGGCGGGATGCACCAGCATTTCGTGATAAACGAACTCATCCATTTCAGACGACTGGGCCACTCCGTCCAGGAAAAGCATCCTGCCGTGTAGACGTGTGTCCACAATGTCGATTTGCTGGCAACTGGATCGGCCGCTGTAAATGCGCCTGTCACATAGGTAATGAACTTCCTCGCCCCCGGCGATGGACTCCCTGAACCAGAAAGCGGAACCTGAGCGATCATCCCCGCCGGCTCCGGCTCCAGGCTTCGTTGGCGCCAATCCGATGGCCTCGGATTGTTTTCTCACCGTCGCCCTGCTCGCCTGCAATGCTTGCTTGAGGAACTGCCAACAGTCTTCCCAGCGCAAATCTGTCCGACAAGTGAGAATATCCGCTGTGCAGACGCCGGTTTGCGCCCAGCTATGCATGGACAGATGCAGCTCGGGACTGATCAGAGCTCCGCTCACGCCATGGGTGCAGGTGTGGAATACGGGGAGAACCGCATCAGCGCACAAGAGCCTGACAGCTTGCGTGCAAACCGCTTCCATCCGCGCCAGGTCGTTTAACTGTTCGACCGCACAACCCTCGAGCTCAACCGTCAGATATTGTCTTCTCGGCGTCATGTCTTTGTCTCGGACAATCGCCTTTCATCAAGCGATAACCAGTGATCAGTGATCAGTAACTGATATTGTGTTGTTAACTTCTGAAGCTGCTCGGCTTGACGTGCTTTGACGACGCAAAAGCTTTCATTTCTTATTGCCCGGCAGGCAATCAGCCAACAACCAGGGAGCTGGTTTGGATAATACAACCTAAGCTATTTTTAATATTCTAAGTTGCGTTGAAATTGCAACCCAAAATCGGGCCACTGAACATGTTCTCTGATTTTTGCCGCGACACGCTTCTGAAAAGAGTTGACAAACATGCCTCCTCTTGCAACACTCCGCACGGCTTGTGTGACCGTACAAACCTGCTACACGCTTTGAGCTCGCAGCAAATCCAGCGCCAATAATCCAGAGGCTGCTTGGAAATCCGCACTGTTCAGTGGAACAATCTGACCGCTGATACATCAACCAAAGGAGGGGCCGATTATGCGGCGTATTCTCATTTTTGACACCACTCTTCGCGATGGAGAAAAATCACCGGGTACCATTTTGACCCTCACGGAAAAGGTTCGCATTGCCAAACAATTGGCCAGGCTCAATGTGGATATTCTGGAAGCCGGCTTTCCCGCAGCCTCCGCAGAACAATACCAAGCCGTGGAGCGTATCGCTCGCGAACTTCAAGGACCCGTTGTCGCAGCATTGGCGCGGGCCACCAACCCCAAGGATTTTGAGGTTGCCTGGGAGGCCCTGAAACATGCTTCCCGCCCTCGAATCCATACCTTCGTCCCTGCTTCGCGTCACTACCGTGAGCATTTCCTGAAAAAGGACCTCGAACAGACCCGGGAGCTTGCCGTTGCAGCCGTCAAAATGGCGCGGCGTCATACCGACGATGTGGAATTCTCTCTGGTAGATTCTTTCCGAGCCAATCCGGATGAGGTGATTCAGCTGGTGCGCGCTGTTCTGGCAGCAGGAGCCGCAACGATCAACCTGGCCGATACCGTCGGCTATGCCACACCCGTGGAGGTGAGTGGTCTTTTCCAAAAGCTGCGCAAAGAAATAGCCACCTTCGATCAAGCGGTTTTCAGTATCCATTGCCATAATGACCTGAGCCTGGCGGTGGCCAACTCCCTGGCCGCTATCCTGGAGGGAGCCAACCAGGTCCATTGCACCGTCAATGGAATTGGGGAACGGGCAGGGAATGCGGCAATGGAAGAACTGGTCATGGCCATCGCCACACATTCATCCCAAATGGATGCGCAAACCGCCATCAGGCTGGACCAAATTTATCCCAGCAGCACTCTCCTCAGGCGTCTCACGGGAATCAGTCTGGCGCCCCACAAGCCGATCGTGGGAACCAACGCCTTCGTCTTCGAAACCGCCGTTCCACAGCTTTCAGACCGCGAGGAAAAGCCGCCTTACGAGATCATGGATCCCGAGAAGTTAGGCATTCGTGCCACAGGTGATGAGCTGACCGCTGGCGCCCCCCTGCAACTCTTTCGAGCACGCATTGCAGAGCTGGGATATGACCTGCAACCCCAGGAGATGGATGAATGCTACCGAGCCTTCCGGGACCTGGCTGCAAAAAAGGAAACCATTTTCGATGCCGACCTTGAGCTGCTGGTCAATGAAACCGCCTTCAAGAGTCAGATGCGCTACAAACTCCTTTATCTCAATGTCTCTGCCGGCTCTATCTCGGTTCCCAATGCCACCGTACAGCTGGAAGTGGATGGTCAGATCGAGCAGGATGCCGGTTTCGGACACGGGCCGGTGGATGCAACATTTAAGACCATTTTCAAAATGGTGAAACGTTCCCCCAGGCTCCTGCGCTATGAGGTCAACGCGGTAACATCCGGCACCGACGCTTTGGGAGAGGTCACCGTGCGGCTCGCGGAAAACGGTCAGCAGGTGAACGGTCGCGGGATCGATACCGATATTGTGCTGGCCAGTGCGAGGGCCCTGATCAATGGGCTGAACAAGCTGGAATACAGCAGCAAGCAGGCCGCGGTTTCGGAGTTCACCGATGAAGAAAGTTTCATGCCACGACTCTGAGAGTCCTGGATGAAGTGCCGCTTGGAGAAGGTATCAGTCACCGTTCACTGTTCACTGTTCACTGGTTGCGGCGTTAAAGCACTTCCAAAAAATAGCACTTGAGATAGCGGGTTTCAGGCATGGCCAGCAAAACCGGATGGTCCAGCGCCTGTCCCCGTATTTCCAAAATCCGCAATGACCTGCCGCTGGCTTGAGCTGCCTGCACAAGGATGGTTCGGAACAGGTCCTCGTCCACATGGTAGGAACACGAGCAGGTAACGAGAATCCCGCCAGGCGCCAGGGCCAGTAAAGCTCTCCGATTCAGGTCCACATAGCCTTTCTGAGCCTCGGCAAGCGCCTTTCTGCTTTTTGCAAATGCCGGCGGATCTGAGATAATCACGTCGAAGCTGGCCCGCTCCAGGTTTTTGAGGAACAGAAAAACATCGGACTGGTGAAAAGCGCACCGTTCAGCCAGCTGATTGCTTCGGGCATTTTCCCGGGCGCGGTGAATCGCCCCGGCAGAACTGTCCACACCCATGACATGGCTTGCCCCGCGGGATGCGGCCAGCAATCCCCAGGCTCCATCGTAGCAAAACAGGTCCAGTACGCGCTTGCCCTCCACCCACCGCGCCAGAGCCTCGCGATTGTCACGCTGATCCAGATAGAGGCCGGTTTTCTGTCCTTCCAGGGGATCGACCAGCAACTTGAGTCCATTCAACCCGACTCGGGATTCGTCGGGAAGTTCACCGAATGCCACCCCCTTCTCCAATGGCAGTCCCTCCAAAGTCCGTACCGACGTGTCATGGCGATAGACCAACGCGCTGGGCTGGAACAGTTCCAGCAACAGTTCTGTTAGCAACGGTTCGAGGCGCGCCATCCCCAGCGTGGTGACCTGATACACCAAAATATCACCGTAGCGGTCCACGATTAGCCCGGGAAGTCCATCGGATTCCCCATGAACCAGCCGATAGCATGTGGAAACCGGATAAATCCGCTGACGATAGCTCGCCGCCCGGCTGAGGAGAGCAGAGAAAAACTCCCTGCTCGGTTCGATTCCCGGGGGGCAAACCAGACGCACGGTGATGAGCGAATGGGGGTTCACATAACCGTTCCCCAGAATGGAACCTGTGCTGGTGGCAACGGTGACCCAGCTCCCGGGTTCATAATCCGGCAAGTCGCTGGAGATTTCATTGCTAAAAATCCAGCGATGCCCGCGCAACACTCGCCTTTCCGCACCTGCGCGCAAGATGAGCGATTTCATACAGCCCCTTCTCCTGAAAGATCGGTCTGTGAAGAAATAACAAAAAAAGCGCCTCGTGGGGGGCGCTTTCTTGCTGACATGAAATGGTCTATCTCATTCGCCCTTTTCTCTAAGGGACTCCAGAAGCATTTGATAATCATCATACAATTCGGCTGAATTTTCAATCAATTCATAGACATCATCCAGCTCCATATCGATTACGGCATCCTTGTCCGGCGATACCTCCTTGAGCTCAATCCACATCCAATCCAGCAGCATCTCCTCTTCATCACTATAACCTTTTTCGTGTTTATCCAGAGCACTGCTGGCGATTTTTCTCGATACGTTTTTCAGCGCTTGCCTGATAAATTCTTGCATCTCCATGATCCAAAAGCCTCCATTCGATAGAAGTTCCCCTTCAACTGCCATCCTTCGTTCCAAGAGATAACCAGAAAGGGGACTCAACAAATACCTGTGAGGGAAGAACGCACGATATGTTTGAGTGCATAGTAGTTTTTGGGCTTAATAGCTCATTCCGCAGGGCAATTCAATCTGTTTCTTGGCCACTGCAAAAGTTCCCGTCAGAGGGAGTTTATGGCTTGCATTCAAAAGCTCAACTCCCTAAGATGCAGCGATGATGGATCGATACCCTTTGCGCAAAGGATACGCAGGCATGGTTGAGCATCAGTATGTCATTGACGCGATGACTGTCAGGGACTCCTGGCGACTTTTCAAGATTCTCGCCGAACTGGTCGATGGTTTTGAGACTTTGTCTGACATATACCCTTGCGTTTCCATCTTTGGTTCCGCAAGGGTCCGTCCCGGTGATGAGACCTACGAAAAAACCGTTCTGATCGCCAGAAAACTGGCTGAAAATGGATTCCACGTGATCACTGGCGGCGGTCCGGGAATCATGGAAGCAGGCAACAAAGGCGCAAAGGAGGGAGGGGCTCAATCCATCGGTTTAAAAATTCAGCTTCCCCTGGAACAGGAATGCAACCCTTATGCGACTGTCGAGGTGGATTTCAAGTACTTCTTTGTCAGAAAAGTGATGTTCGTCAAGTATGCGCAAGCCTATGTGGGTATGCCCGGCGGGTTCGGCACACTGGATGAAATTTTTGAGGCCCTCACGCTGATTCAAACCAAGCGGATCAAACCTTTTCCGGTGATCCTTGTGGGATCTGATTATTGGAAAGGACTCTTGAAATGGATCCGGGACACCCTCCTGCAGCGCAAACTGATTTCACCGGAAGACCTGGATCTGGTCACCCTGCTCGATGATCCGGATGAGGTCGTGCGGATGATCAAGCGCACCGTTATCGTTTAGCCCGCTTCTCGAGGTATGAATTCCAATTTGCATTCGTGCGGTAAAATGCTCGGCAGGCCCTCGATTGAAATCACGGCCTGGTAGCGCTCTTCCAGATGGATCAGGTCCTGGCGCTTCTGATTGAGCAGATAGTTGGCCACATCCAGGTCGAAGCATCCCTTCACTTCGGCGATCTCCTTCTTGGCCAGTCCCAACCAGATTTTTCGCAGGTAATAGAGAGCGCTCGCCTCCGTGGACCGAATCAGTCCCATCCTCTGACAATGTGGACAATCCTCATAGGAACCCACGTGGATATTGACTCCAAGGTGTTGGCGGGAGAGTTCCAGCAGGCCGAAGCGAGAGATCCGTCCGAGCGTGGTTTTCGCTTTATCTTTTTTGACCTCCTCGCGCAAACGGCGTTCCACTTCGCGCGCGTGCCGGTTGTCCCGCATATCGATAAAATCGATGACCACCAAGCCTCCCAGGTCACGCAAACGAAGTTGCCGAGGAATTTCCGCGGCAGCTTCCATATTCACCCTGAAGATGTTCTCTTCCTGTTCCGTCTCTTTCGCCGCCCGTCCTGAATTCACATCAATGGCAACCAGCGCCTCGGTGGGGTCAATGACGAGATATCCCCCTGATTTGAGCGGCACTTTCTTATGGAAAAGCTGCTCTATCTGGTTTTCCAGGTTGTACTTGCTGAAGATGGGACCTTTGTCCTTATGCAGCTTAACGATATGTTTATGGACGGGGCTAATGATTTGCAGAAAGTCCTTGACACGTTGATAGACTTCCTTGTCATCCACCAGGATGGTTTTTATGCTCGGGTTGAAGTAGTCCCGAACCACGCGGATAGCCAGATCGCGCTCCTTGTAAATGAGGCTGAGCGGTTCGCTCTCCTGGGCCTGTTTGCGGATTTCCTCCCAGATCCGCAGCAGGTAATTCAAATCATTCACGATGTCGCGTTTGGACAAGTTCTCTGCAGCCGTCCGGATTATGATCCCAAAATCCGGCGGCAGCTTGAGTTCTTTGATGAGTTCCTTGGCCCGTCCTCTGGTCTCTTCATCTTCAATCTTTCGCGACACCCCATGCTGGGACTGTCCCGGCATCAGAACCACATACCGACCCGCCAGGGAAATATAGGTGGTCAGCGCTGCCCCCTTGGTGCCCATTTCTTCTTTGGTAACCTGGACCAGAACTTCCTGTCCGGCCCGGATGAAATCCTGAATCCGAAGTTTTTCCGAGCTTTTCTCATCCACCTCCTGCTGGTAGTATTCGGGATGGATCTCCGAGAACGGAAGGAACCCATGTTTCTCAACGCCATAATTCACAAAAGCCGCCTGCAGGCTGGGCTGCACCTTGACCACTGTGCTTTTATAAATGTTGCCGACAATCTTGCCTCGCGAAGCGGATTCCAGAAAAAAGCCTTCCAAAAGTTGGTTTTCCACGACAGCTATGCGAAATTCCTCAGGGTGTAACGCATTGATGAGCATGTTCTGATTCATCATTTTATGATCCAACCTTCACTCTTCACTTTTTGTCCTTGTGTCGTTGTGCAAAACGCTGTTTAGCTTGGTAGAGGAAGGTGCGCAACGCCGCTTCCCGGTTCGGCTGACTGGTTCCATCGTACTGGGCATCCATATAGGGGATCTTCATCTGATGCAGCAACGGCTTGAGAACCGCAGCGCAGATCGTGCTCGGCATACAAGTGAAAGGAAACACATTGACGATTCCATCAAATCCATCATGCGCGTATTCCAGTGCGCCACCAATACTGATGGCCGCCTCGGTGCCGATATCAAAACTGAACAGCCGTTCGTTTTCCAGTTGTCGCTCCAGGGAGCCAATGTTGTGGTCCCCCTGAATGTTCAGGTGACGCAGAGCTCTGCCATAAACCTGCTGCTGACGCCAGGATTGATACAGCTTTTCGATTTCCTGAGCAAGCCATTTGCGCAGCGGTTCATGGAGAGCACTCCAATCGCCTCTTTGCCAGGCCTTCTGCACTTCGCGCCTTAGTTTTCTCGCTCGCTCATAGGAAATAAAATTGAACCATTCCCCTAGGGAAGCGTTCACGACTTCCCCGCCATATTTCTCAAGTTCGGCAATGATTTGTTGATTGGATTCGGGATGGCTGCGCAGATAAATTTCCCCCACGATGCCGATGCGCGGTCGGCGGGGCTGGCGCGGGTCAATGAAAGAGCGTGCGGTGGCGACAATGTCCTCGAACAGGTCGTAAAGCCGCTTGAAATCCAGCCGGTGTCCCACTGCCTCAATGGCG
>Ga0209254_10005302_pt1 | contig 11865 bp, 12 predicted proteins | sample FrelakmetDIP11DI_FD_187148 | JGI IMG/M metagenome (GOLD analysis project Ga0209254, IMG submission 187148) | Freshwater lake sediment microbial communities from the University of Notre Dame, USA, for methane emissions studies - DIP11 DI (SPAdes)... | ecosystem: Environmental > Aquatic >... | reverse complement strand
GCCTCGGTGGCGTGGCTGGCGCAGGCGTGCGCGCGGCCGAGCGCCATGATCGTGGCGGGCATCTCCGGCGCGAGGGACCTCGCGTTGCCCAGGACGGCGAGCGCCTCGTCGTGCCGCCCCTGCTGGCCGAGCGCCCGGCCGAGCTCGAGATGGGCGAGCACGAACTGCTCGTCGAGGGCCAGGGCGGCCCGGGCCTGCCGCGCGGAGCCCTCGTAGTCCCGCTCGAAGTACAGGATCGACGAGCGCTGGACCCGCAGGACGTTCGACAGCGGGTCGAGCGCGAGCGCCCGGTCGAGCTCGGCCATGGCCTCGTCGACGCAACCCACGGTGGCGAGCAGCGCCGCCCGCCACTGGCGCGCGCTCGCGAGGCCGGGGTGCAGGCTCAGGGCGTGGGTAAAGGCCTGCTCGGCGCCGGGCGCGTCCCAGTCGAACCAGAAGCGGACGAAGCCGAGCGACGCGTGGCCCTCGCCGAGCGCCGGGTCGAGCGCCAGGGCCCGCTCGGCCGCGGCCCTGGCCCGCGGCATCGCCTCGGCCGGCGGCAGCCAGCCGAGCTCGGGGTTCGCGAGCACGGCGTAGCAGTCGGCGAGCCCCGCGTGCGCCGGCGCGTAGCCCGGCGAGAGCGCCGCGGCCCGCTCGAACTGCGCGACGGCGCGCAACACGCCGTCCGCCGAGCGGCGGCCCCACAGCTGCCGGCCCATCAGGCACGCGCTGTAGGCCTCGGGGTCCACCGCGGCGAAGCGCCCGCGCGACGGCGCGCTCGCGGTGGCGGTGATCCCGGCCGCAACCGCGCGCGCGAGCTCGTCCTGCACGGCGAGGATCTCCCGCAGGTCGCGGTCGTAGCTCTGGGCCCAGACGTGGTCGTGTTCCCGGGCGTGCGAGAGTTGCACCGAGAGCCGGACGCGGTCCCCCGAGCGGCGCACGCTGCCGTCGAGGACGTGGGTGGCCCCCAGCTCCTCCGCCAGCGACCCCTGGCCCCGGGCGATCACCTGGCCGACCGAGCGGCGCGCGAGCACGGCGAGGTGCTGCGGGTCGCTCCGACTCAGCTGCGCCGAGAGCTCCTCCGTGAGGCCCTCGGCGAAGTAGTCCTGGGCGGGGTCGCCGCTGAGGTTGCGCAGCGGCAGCACGGCCAGCCGCCACCGGGCAGGCGGCGCCTCGGCGGCGGCCGGGGCCGCGGCGCGGTCCCGGTTCCACCAGGCGTCGAGCTCGTGCTCGAATGCGAACACCGACCCGAGCGTGCCGTGGAGCTTGCGGTGGACGGGCAGCCCCTCGTTTCGCTCCCAGCGCTGGACGGTGCGCACGTCCCGCTTGAGGTAGGCGGCGATCTCCTTCCAGGAATCGAGACGCCGCTCGTCGCTCGTGGTCATGGCCCTGGGCCCCGCCTCGTGCCCATCGGATAGCGTGCCCGGGCCGCCCGGGCTAGCGTCTCCCTGTAACACGCCGGGGCCGGGGCGGCAAGGAGCGGCATGGTGCGACACGGGGGGCGCCGCCGCACACAGCCGCTGGGCAGCGACCGGGATGACGCCCATCATTCGGGGCGGAGGGAATCGATGAAAACGTCCACCATCCTCGAGTGGAGCCCGCGAGTGCTCCTCGTCGCCTTCGCGCTGTTCATCAGCGTGTTCGCGCTCGACGTGTTCGACACGCACGTCGGCCTGTGGCAGACGGCGGTCGCGCTCTTCATGCACCTGCTGCCGACGCTGCTGCTGCTGCTCGTCGTGGCGCTGGCGTGGCGCCGGAGCTGGCTGGGAGGGCTGGTCTGCCTCGGCCTGGCCGTCTACTACGCGGCCACGAGCGGGCGGCGCTTCCCCCTGTCGGTCATCGTCGTGATCTCGGGCCCCCTGCTCCTCACGGCGCTGCTGTACCTCGCGTCCTGGACGGTCGGAAGGCGGCTGTCGGCGCGCTAGGAGAGCCGGCGCTGGAGGACCCGCCGGAATTCGTCCTCGCTCCGGGCGACGCGTCGGCGCGCCATCGAGCCCGCGTCGAGCACTGTCTCGCGGGCGCTGCGGCCCGGGTCCTCCTCGGCGTAGACGACCTGCAGCCCGAGCGGGTCCTCCGTCGCGTCCCAGAGGAGGCCCGCGCACATCTTGCAGGGCTTGAGGGTCACGTAGACGCGGACGCCGCACGGGAGACGGCGGCGCGAGGCGCGGAGCCAGCCGAGGGCACATCTAGGGCCGCGAGGGCTTCCCCTCGCACGAGGCGATCGTCGCGGCGCGCGACCGCGTCCTCGAGAGGCACCCTCGCCTGACGGTGATCGGCGCCCACCTCGGCTCCCCGGACCACGACGTGGACGAGATCGCCTGGCGGCTCGACCGCTACCCCAGCTTCTCCGTCGACACCTCGGCCCGGACCGCCGACCTCGCGCGGCAGCCCCCGGGGCTGCGGTGAACCCGTTCGCGCGGTGTACGATTGCCCGGAACAGGAGACCCCCGATGACCCGCTCGACGCTTCGCTTCGCCGCTCCCGCCCTCGCGCTCGTTCTCGCCGGCACCTCCGCGCGCGCGGCCGGACCGGCCCCTCTCTTCAACGGTAAGGACCTCGCGGGCTGGAGCCACTTCCTCGTCGACGCGAAGGTCCCCGCGGCCGACGTGTGGAGCGTGAAGGACGGCGTCCTCGTCTGCAAGGGCGAGCCCCTCGGCCACCTGCACACGAACGCGGAGTACACGAGCTTCAAGCTCGTCGTGGAGTGGCGCTGGGCGCCGGGGGCGGCGGCCCGTCTGGGCAAGACGCCGAACAGCGGCGTGCTGCTGCGGGTGAACGGCGAGCCGAAGGCGATCCCGCGGGCGATCGAGGCGCAGCTGCGCCAGGGCGACGCGGGCGACCTCTACGGCTTCTGGGGGATGGCGATGGAGGGCGACCCGGCCCGGCGCCGCGAGAAGAAGGGTGACGCCATGCTCGGCGACATGGTGGGCTTCGCGAAGGCCGAGGCGAACGAGCGCCCCGAGGGCGAGTGGAACGTCTACGAGATCACGGTCGACGGGCCGTCGGTCGTCGTCCTCGTGAACGGGAGGAAGGTCAACGAGGCGAAGGGGGCCACCGTCGTGCCCGGCCGGATCGCCCTGCAGTCCGAGGGCGGCGAGATCCACTTCCGCAAGGTCGAGATCACCCCGATCGTCCGATAGCGGCTCAGCTCGTCACCCCGAGATCGACCGCGGGACCGCGCGCGTGCGGGCTGAGTCCGGCCTTAGACTGCACCCTGGTCGAGGAGTAGCCAATGGCGTCGAAACAGGCAATTGATTCCTTCCTGTCGTGCCGCCGCATCGCGGTCGTGGGCGTCTCCCGGGACCCGAAGGACTTCAGCCGACAGGTCTTCCGTGCCTTCGTCGAGCGCGGCTACGACGCCGTCCCGCTGAACGCCGCGGGCGGAGAGGTGGAGGGGCGCCCGGCCGCGCGCCGCGTGGGCGATGTCCAGCCCCCGCCCGAGGCGGCCCTGCTGATGACGCCACCCGCCGCCACAGACCAGGTGGTCCGCGAGTGCGCCGAGGCCGGCGTGAAGCGGGTCTGGATGCACCGCGGCGGAGGGGCGGGGGCGGTGAGCCCGGAGGCCGTCGTGTTCTGCCGCGAGGCCGGGATCGAGGTCGTGGACGGCGAGTGCCCGTTCATGTTCCTCCCCGGGACGAGCTGGTTCCACGGCGTCCACCGCTTCTTCAAGCGCCTCGGCGGGCGCCTCCCGAGCTAGCCCCATGAAACCCTCCCTCCGCTTTCTCGAAGACGCCCTCGTCTCCCGGATCCTCGACGAGGCGCACGACCTCCTGGCGACGCTCGGCGTCGAGGTCCACAATGACGCCGCCGCCGAGCTCCTCCTGGCGCACGGGGCCCGCAAGGACGAGCGCGGGCGGATTCTGATCCCCGCGCCGGTCGTCGACCGGGCGCTGCGCGCGGCGCCGCACGCCGTGCGACTCTTCGACGTGCTCGGCGCGCAGACGCACGAGCTGGGTGGCGACGCCGTCTACTTCACCCCGGGCTCGGCGGCGATCCACGTCCTCGACGGCGAGACCGGCCGCATCCGGACGCCGGCGACCGCCGACTACGTCCGCTACGCGAAGCTCGTGGCCGGGCTCCCGCACATCGCCGCGCAGTCGACCGCGCTCATCCCGGCCGACGTGCCCGGGGGTATCCAGGACAGCTTCCGGCTCTTCCTCTCGCTCCTCCTCGGCGAGAAGCCGGTGGTGACCGGCGCCTTCAGCGCGGCGGGCTTCGAGGTGATGCGCGACCTGCAGCTCGCGGTGCGCGGCACGCCGGACGGACTGCGGGCGCGCCCCCTATGCGTCTTCTCCTGCTGCCCGACCGCACCCCTCCAGTGGAGCTACGAGACGAGCCAGAACGTGATCGACTGCGCGCGCGCCGGCATCCCCGTCGAGTTCGTCTCGATGCCGCTCGCCGGCTTCGTCGCCCCGGTCACCCTCGTGGGCAGCGTCGTGCAGCACGCCGCGGAGACGCTCTCGGGCGTCGTCTTGAGCCAGCTCGCCTCGGCCGGGGCCCCCGTCGTCTGGGGCGGGTCGCCCGCCATCTTCGACATCCGCTACGAAACGACGCCGATGGGCGCCATCGAGACGATGATGCTCGACTGCGCGAACGCGGAGGTCGGCAAGCGCCTGGGCCTCCCGACCCAGGGCTACATCGCGCTCTCCGACGCCAAGGCCCTCGACGCCCAGGCCGGGCTCGAGACCGGCATGGGCGCGGTGCTCGCCTCTCTCTCCGGCATCAACAGCGTCTCCGGCCCCGGCATGCTCGACTTCGAGAGCTGCCAGAGCCTGGAGAAGCTCGTGCTCGACGACGAGATCTGCGGCATGGTGGCGCGCCTGCGCCGCGGGATCGAGCCGCGCGACGACTTCCCCTCGCGCCCGCTCTTCGAGGAGCTGTTCAAGGAGAAGCACCTGCTGATCGCCGCCCACACGCGCAAGCACCGCAAGGAGCAGATCCGCTTCACGTCCCCGGTCATCGAGCGCGCCCCGCTGGGGCGGTGGCGCGAGGAGGGCGAGACGACCCTGGGCCAGCGCGCGAGCAGGGAGGTGGCGCGGGTCGTCGCCGCCTGGACGCCGTCGCGCCTCCCCGACGAGACGAAGCGCGCCCTGCGGGAGAGAATGGGCCACGCGGCCAGCGCGGCGGGAATGGGGGAGCTGCCCATGGTGGAGGCGTGAGAGAGATCGTCCGCTTCGCGAAGCCGGAGGCGGTGCCCGAGGCTCGCGAGGTCCTCGCTGCCCAGGGCCTGCCCGAGGAGGACACGCTCGCCCCCCGCCTGCGCCGCCTCCTCGACGACGCGATCGACGCCTGCGCCGCGCTCGTCGAGCCGCGGGCGGTGTGCGAGGAGCTGCCGGCGGAGCGCTTCGCCGCCGTCCTCGCCCCCCTCGGTGTCCCCGGGGACGACCTCGTCGTCGGCCGGGTCTACCCGCGGGCCGAGGGCCTGGCGCTCTTCGTGGCGACGCTGGGCGAGGCGCTGCCCGAGCGGATCCGGAAGCTCTTCGACGAGGACGCGCTCGCCGAGGGCTGGATGCTCGACGCGGTGGCCTCCGCCGGCGCCGATCTCCTCGCCGACCGCCTGGCCGAGCGCTACCGGCAGAAGCTCGTGGAACGCGGCCTCGGCCACGCGCGGGTCCTGCCCTACAGCCCCGGCTACTGCGGCTGGCCGACCCGCGGCCAGCGACCGCTCTTCGACGCGCTGCGTCCGGAGGAGATCGGGGTCACGCTCAACGACTCCTGCCTGATGTCGCCCATCAAGACGGTCTCGGGCGTGCTGGTGGCCGGCCCCGGTCAGGCTCACAAGTTCCGGCCAGACTTCCCGTTCTGCGACGACTGCCGGACGCACGAGTGCGGGCGGCGCATGGCCTCGGTTCTGAGGAAGGCCTGAGACACCCGGAGGTGACATGGAGATCCTGAAGCGGATCGCGGACGCGCTGCAGCAGGGCGACGACCAGCAGGTCGGCACGCTCACCGCCGAGGCTCTCGGCGCCGGGCTCCCGGCCGGGGACATCCTGCAACGGGGCCTCGTGGCGGGGATGAACGTCGTGGGCGAGCAGTTCCGACGGCGCGAGGTCTTCCTGCCCGACGTGCTCCTCTCCGCCCGAGCCATGTACGCCGGCCTCGACCTCCTCAAGCCGCACCTCGCGAGCGAGGGCGTCCCCTCGCGAGGCAAGGTCGTGCTCGGCACCATGAAGGGCGACCTCCACGACATCGGCAAGAACCTCGTGGGGATCATGCTCGAGGGCGCGGGCTTCGAGGTCATCGACCTCGGCCACGACGTCGCCCCCGAGGCCTTCGTGGACGCGGCGGTGCGGGAGGGGGCCACGCTGATCGGCATGTCGGCGCTCCTCACCACCACCATGACCCGCATGCGCGACGTGGTGGCGCTCGTGAAGGAACGAGGGCTCGCCGGGAAGGTGCGGACGATCGTCGGCGGGGCCCCGGTCAACGCCGACTTCGCGCACGAGATCGGGGCGGACGGCTACGCCTGCGACGCGGCCCACGCGGTGGACCGGGTGCGGGCGCTCCTGGGGGCGTGACATGGAAGGACTCCTCTCGCGGCTGAAGCGCGGCGACGTGCTGGTGGGCGACGGGGCGTGGGGGACGCAGCTCATGCAGCGGGGGCTGCCTCCGGGACGGCCCCCGGAGTGGTTCGCGCTCGAGAAGCCGGAAGTCATCGGGGCGGTGGCGCGCCTGTACGTCGAGGCCGGCGCCGATCTCGTCACCACCGACACCTTCGGCGGGACGTCCTTCCGCCTGAAGCTGCACGGCCTCGAGGGCGAGCGCGAACGCGTGAACCGGCAGGCCGTCGAAGCCGTGCGGCGGGCGGTCGCGGGCCAGGCGCTCGTCTCGGCCTCGGTGGGCCCGTCGGGTCAGCTCCTCGAGCCCTACGGCGAGCTCTCGCCCGACGCGGTGGAGGAGGCGTTCGCCGAGCAGATCGCCGTCCTGGCCTCGGCCGGGGCCGACGTGCTCTGTATCGAGACGATGGGCGATCTCACCGAGGCCACCCGCGCGGTGAAGGCCGCGAAGGCGGTCGCTCCCGGGGTCCCCGTGATGGCGACCATGACCTTCGAGCCCACGCCGCGGGGCTACTTCACCATCATGGGCGTGAGCGTCGAGAAGGCGGCCGCCGGCCTCGAGGCCGCGGGAGCGGACGTCGTCGGATCGAACTGCGGCACGGGGATCGAAGACATGGTGGAGATCGCCCGCGCGATGACCCGCGCCACCCGCCTGCCGCTCCTCATCCAGCCCAACGCCGGCCTGCCGCAGAGCCGCGACGGTCAGGTGGTCTACGACGAGACCCCCGAGGCGATGGCCGCGCGCGTGCCGGAGCTGCTCGACCTCGGCGTCGCCATCGTGGGCGGCTGCTGCGGCACGACCCCGGACCACATCCGCGCGATCCGCCGGGCGGTGGATGCCCGCCCGACCCGCGCGTCGCGCGGGTCGATCTGACCGGACCTCCTCCCTTATCTGTTCCTCCCCTCCTTCCGCTGCCCGTGGTAAGGCCCCGCTGAAAGACGGTCCCCGCTTGGCCCCTCCGCCCCGCTCGACGCCCGTGTGACGCCCGTCGGCCGCCGCATGACGATCGCGTGAAGGCCCGGTCACCGGGCCGTCACGCGGTGTTTCCCTTCCCATCACTCCGTCGCCACTCCTGAACGCTCCAATGAGCGTGGCGCGGAATGGCGGAACCACTGCGGGAGGTGGCCATGAACGCGAAGGTGCGGAGCTGATGCGCTGCGACCTGCACGTCCACTCCTGGTATTCGGGCCGCGCGGAGGTCCCGGTGCTCGAGCACGTCGGCCGGGAATGCTATTCCCCCCCGCTCGAGGTCCACGACCGTGCACGCCGGCGTGGCATGGACCTCGTGACCCTCACCGACCACGACACGATCGAGGGGGCCCTCTCGATCGCCCACCTGCCCGACACGTTCGCAAGCGAGGAGGTGACGGTCCTTCTGGAGGGCGACCGGCAGCTTCACGTGAACGTGTTCGGCCTCGACGAGCGGCAGCACGAGGCCCTCCAGGGCCGGAGGCGCGACTTCGAAGCGTTCCTCGCGTTTCTCGCCGAGGAGCGCCTGCCGGCCTCCGTCAATCACCTCTTCTCCGCCCTCACCGGCGCGCGCCAGCTCGCCGACCTGCGCCTGCCCCTCGGCCGGCTTCCCCTCGTCGAGGCCCTGAACGGGGCGATGCCCGAGGGCCACAACGAGCGGGCCCGGATCGTGGGTCGCGAGGCGGGCATGGCGCCGGTGGGCGGCAGCGACGCGCACTCCCTCGCCCACGTGGCCCGCGCGTTCACGACCGTCCCGGGCGCGCGCACTAAAGAGGAGTTCCTCGCGGGGCTCCGGACCGGGCTGACCGTCCCCTCCGGCCGGTCGGGGAGTTACGCGCGCCTGACCGGCGAGGTGGTCCGCATCTTCGCCGCCGGGTACGCCGAGACCTTTCGCGAGGCCCTGGCCGGCGCGCCCTCCGCCGTGCGCGTCGCGGCGAGCCTCGCCCTGGCGCCCTTCCTGCCGCTCATCCCCCTCTTCACCCTCGGCGTGTACGCGCACGAGAGGCGCTTCGGGGCCCGCCACTTCCGCGCCTTCCAGGAGGCCTTCGGCTGGCCCGCGCTGCCTTCGGAGCGGGAGGCGGGGCTCGGCGCCGCCTCGCTCGGGGAGGCCGCGTGAGCGTCCTCGCCTACGTCCTCGCCTCGGACGACCGGCTGTCTGGCCGGATCCTCGAGTGGCGCCCGCCGCGATGGGTGCGGGTCTGGATGCTCACCGCCACCCGCCTCGGCGACGGCTGGCTGTGGCTCGCGACCGCTGCTCTTCTGGTGGTCAGCGGCAACCGGGGCCTCCAGGTCTTGTCCGCCGGCGCGGTGTCCGCGGGCGTCGCCAATGCGCTCCTCGTCTGCGTCAAGCGCCGGGTCCGCCGCGCCCGGCCCTGCGAGCGGGCCAAGCCGCGCCACTTCGACGTGGACCCGCTCGCCTGGTTCCCGTCGGACCGCTTCTCCTTCCCGTCCGGCCACGCTCTCAACGCGTTCGCGATCGGCAGCGTGGTCGCGCTCGCCTTTCCGTTCGCGGCGGTGCCGGTCCTCGCCCTCGCGGCGAGCGTCGCGGCGTCGCGCGTGGTGCTGGGGCTCCACTGGCTTTCGGACGTGCTTGCGGGGGCGCTGGTGGGGCTCGTCATCGGGACGTCCGTCTGGCTGGCTCTCCTTCAGTAGAAAGGTGACCCGCAAGTGAACGCCCCACTCCACCCGGCGAATCCCCGGCCCGGGCTCCGGATCCTGTTCGTGTGCGGGTCGATCAACCAGACGACGCAGATGCACCAGGTCGCGCGCGAGCTGCCCGAGCACGAGCACGCGTTCACCCCGTACTACTGCGACGGGCTCCTCGAGCGGGTGCGGCGGAGCGGAGTCGCCGACTTCACGGTCGCCGGCGAGAAGCTGGCGGGGCGCTGCTTCAACTACCTCCGGCGCGAGCGGCTGGACGTCGATTACCGTGGCCGCCGGGGCCCTTACGACCTCGTGGTGTCCTGCTCGGATCTCGTCGTGCAGGGCAACCTGCGCGGGACCCCCCTGGTCGTCGTGCAGGAGGGCATCCTCGACCCGGAGGGCTGGGAGTACCGCCTGTGGCGCCGGATCCCGTTCCTGCCGCGCTGGATCGCCGGGACGGCGACCACCGGCCTGAGCCTCGCCTACGAGCGCCTCTGCGCCGCGAGCGAGGGCTACCGGGATCACTTCGTGGCGCGCGGCGTGCCGAGAGAGCGCGTCGCGGTGACGGGCATCCCGAACTTCGACGACTGCCGCCGCTACCTGCGGAACGAGTTCCCGCACCGTGGCTACGTGCTCGTGTGCACCTCGGACGCGCGGGAGACGCTGAAGCGCGACGACCGTCCGGCTTTCCTGAGGCGCGCGATCGAGATCGCGGCCGGCCGGCCGCTCGTGTTCAAGCTGCACCCGAACGAGAACGAGGAGCGCGCGACCGTGGAGATCCGTGCGATGGCGCCACAGGCTCTCGTCTTCGCGCGCGGCAGCGCGGAGGAGATGATCGCGAACTGCGACGTCCTGGTCACCCAGTACTCCTCGACCGTGTTCGTGGGTCTCGCCCTCGGCAAGGAGTGCCACTCGCACTGGGACCTGGAGGCGCTGCGCCGCCTGATGCCCGTGCAGAACGGCTGCGCCGCGCGCAACGTGGCCCGGGTCTGCCGCGAGGTCCTGGTGGAGAGCCCGGCCCGACAGAAGGTGGCGCCCGCGCCGCCCGGCTTCGCCTTCCCGGAAGCGGAGGCCTCGTGAGGACCCTCGTCGTCGTCCAGGCGCGGACCGGCTCGAGCCGTCTGCCGGGCAAGGTGCTCCTGCCGGTCGCGGGCGCCCCGGTGCTCGTCCGGATGCTCGAGCGCGTCCTCGCCGCCCGCACCCGCTTCGAGCTCGTGGTGGCCACCACCGGCCGATCCGAGGACGACGGGCTCGCCGAGCTCGTCCGCCGCTTCGGGGCCCGCGTCTTCCGCGGCCACCCGACCGACCTCCTCGACCGGCACTACCGCGCCGCCCGCGCCGCCCGCGCCGAGGTGGTGGTCAAGATCCCCTCGGACTGCCCCCTCGTCGATCCCGCCGCGATCGACGGCGTCCTGGGTGCGTTCCTCTCCGACCCGGGCCGCTACGACTTCGTGAGCAACCTCCACCCACCGAGCTGGCCGGACGGGAACGACGTCGAGGTGATGAGCTTCGCCGCGCTCGAGCAGGCCCATCGCTCGGCCTCCGCCCGTCACGAGCGCGAGCACACGACGCCCTTCCTCTGGGACCGGCCGGAGCGCTTCCGGGTCGGCAACGTCACCTGGGAGACCGGCCTCGACCTCTCGATGACGCATCGCCTCACCCTCGACTACCCGGACGATTACGCGGTCGTGGCGGCGGTGTACGAGGCCCTCTGGAGGAAAGATCGACCAGTGTTCCCGCTCGCCGACGTCCTGGCGCTGCTCGAGGAGCGGCCCGAGCTGCGCGAGACGAACGCCCGGTACGCCGGGGTCAACTGGTACCGCCACCACCTCTCCGACCTGCGGACGGTCCCGGCGTCCGCCACGCGCTTCTCCGCCGAGGACGCCCTTCCCCGGCTCCCGCTGGAGGCTCGCGCATGAACGTTCTGGGGCAGGGACATGTCATCCCGACGAGCCTCTTCTTCCCGGGCGAGGAGGGGTCCGCCGGGGCGCTCGAGAGGCTCGCCCTTCGTGTCCGCGAACACTGCCTGCGCCTGACCGCCGGCGGCGGTTGCTTCATCGGCGCCTCGCTCTCGTGCGCCGACCTCCTCGTGCACCTCTACTCGCGGGTGCTGAACATCGGCCCGGACACCCTGGACGATCCCGGGAGGGACTACCTGCTCCTCTCGAAGGGGCACGACGTGCCCGCGCTCTACGCGACGCTCGGCGAGCTCGGCTTCTTCCCGCTCGAGAGGCTCCGCAACCACCTGAAGACCACGGACTCGATCTACTGGCACCCGAACCGTTCCGTGCCCGGCGTCGAGTTCCACTCGGGCTCGCTCGGGCACCTCCTCGCGGTGGGAATCGGCATCGCCCTCGACATCCGCCTGCGCGGCGGGCAGAACCGCGTCTTCGTGGTCCTCGGCGACGGCGAGCTCGACGAGGGGTCGGTGTGGGAGTCCTGCCTCGTCGCCGCCGCGCAGGGGCTCGACAACCTGGTCGCGGTGGTGGACAGGAATGGCCTACAGGCCAATTGCCGGACGGAGGAGCTCGTGCCGCTCGAGCCGCTCCCCGCCAAGTTCCAGGCCTTCGGGTGGTCGTGCCGGACCGTGGACGGGCACTCCCTCGAGGCGCTCGACGAGGCGTTCGCTATCTTGCCCGCGGTCCCCGGCCGGCCCACCGCCGTCGTCGCGCGGACCGTGCGAGGGAAGGGGGTGCCGAGCCTCGAGGACCGGTC
>Ga0209254_10005301_pt1 | contig 11865 bp, 9 predicted proteins | sample FrelakmetDIP11DI_FD_187148 | JGI IMG/M metagenome (GOLD analysis project Ga0209254, IMG submission 187148) | Freshwater lake sediment microbial communities from the University of Notre Dame, USA, for methane emissions studies - DIP11 DI (SPAdes)... | ecosystem: Environmental > Aquatic >... | reverse complement strand
GCGCTGAAGAAAACCGAAATGGCAATTCTAATGGCTCTCATAATTTGCGTTCCTCCTTTCCAAAAATATTTCACTTACCCGGGTAGTCTATCATCCGACTACATTTTTTGTCAAGGAATCATTATTTTGAATCTCATTATTTTGTATCATGCATATTATAATGGCTATGCGCATTTTTATTAGGCTATCATCATCCCGATCTCCCGCCACTGCTTGACGATCTCCTCCGGAATCAAGTCTGGCTGGAGTCCCATTGCCCGGCAGACCAGCAATTTTTCCGCGGTGATCTCAATCGCCTCGATCATATCTGCCGCGCTGCGCAGGCTGCCGCCCGCCACCACCAGCCCATGGTTCTGCATCAGCACCCCCACGCCTTTATCCCCCAGCGCTTTAACCACTAACTTGGCGATCTCGTCCGTCCCCGGAATGACGAAGGGCACTACCGGATAATCGCCGAAGAAAGCAGCATCCATGGAGATCGGCTGGAAGGGTGTGCCGGTGAGCGCCATCAGGGTGGCCTGCGGCGCGTGGGCATGGATCACCGCGGTCACATCCACGCGCAACCGGTAGATGACCGTGTGCAGCCACTTTTCACTCAAAGCGGAATATTCACTCTCCCCCACCGTGTGCCCATCCAGGTCGATCCGCACCATCATATCCGCACGCAGGTCCCCCTTGAAGACGCGGCTGGGAGTAATCCAGGCGTGCTGGTCGTTATCCTCGCAGCGCGCGCTGATGTTGCCGCCGGTGGAGGTGATCAATCCCTTTGCATAAAGCTCATTGTTCACCTTCAGGATCTGATCGCGCACGTCCTGGTTACCGTGTTCTTGGGTTGGGATACTTATTCGAGCCACGTCATCCACCTTCTGAAGGTTTTTTGAACCAGCTTATTTTGCCACAGAGGTCCCTCCCGCGCCTATGAATTACCATCCACCAGCGCCTTTCGGGCAGATTATTTTTTCGAATTATTAATTACTTGAAAGATATTGATTTCTGTACTCATTTAAAGGAAAAGCTTTTCTTTCTTTACGTCCTCTTCGTAAGCTTTTCTTGCCATAATCACCTCTGGGTTTGTTGACACTTCAGCTACAGCAACATCCCACCAGGAATCATAACCCGGGACTTTTTCTTCCCTATCAGTATTAATAACAATGACAGCCGAATTATCTGTTTTTCGAGCTGCTTTTAATGAGTCTTTAAATTCTTTGATCGTTTGCGGGGAAAATACTTCCGCTCCCAAACTTGCAGCGTTGCTTGCATAATCGATTTTTAGGGGTTCTCCGTTCAATTGATCGCTCTTTTTATCCCGTTTCAAAAAGCGGGTTCCAAACCCACCGCTCCCAACTGAATTACTGAGTGATCCGATCGATCCAAAACCGTGATTATCGACAACAATAATGATGAGTTTAATGCCTTCCTGAATAGACGTAACAATCTCTGTGGGATTCATTAAATAAGTGCCGTCTCCAACCCATACAAAAACCTCTCGATCGGGATCCGCCATCTTTACACCTATCGCCCCTGGAATTTCGTACCCCATACAAGAATACCCATATTCCATGTGATAGTTTTTTGGGGATCGAGCGCGCCATAACTTATGCAAGTCCCCTGGTTGGCTCCCTGCAGCTGAAAGGATCACATCATCTTTTCCAGCTTCTTGCCAAATAGCTCCGATAACCTCGCTCTGAGCTGGAACCGGTAAATGATTGAGATTAAATAAACGGTTTGTTTCTTCTTCCCATTCATGCTTGAGCAAAGCGATCTCCACCGATAGCTTTTTATCAACAACGAAGCCTTTTATGCCTTCAGTCAACTCAACAAGGGTTTCCCTGGCATCTCCGGTCAGAGGTATACCGTTATGTTTATATGCATCCATTTCAAAAAGATTTATATTGATGAACCTTATTGCAGGATTTTGAAATATTGTTTTTGACGCGGTAGTAAAATCGGAATAACGCGTACCCACCCCAATCACTAGATCAGCCTCCCGCGCATAACGATTTGCCGCCAGCGTTCCGGTTGCACCAACTGCCCCAAGGCAGGATAAGTGATCATAAGATAAAGCACCTTTACCTGCCTGTGTTTCACATTCCGGGATTCCGGTTTGCTGACAAAAATGGTCTAAAACCTGACAGGCGTCGCTATATATCACGCCTCCGCCAGCAACAACCAATGGCCTTTTTGAGCTTTTTATTAGATTAATTGCCTCGCTGAGCATCTTTCTGTCTGAAAGGGGACGCTGATTTTTCCAAACTCGTTTTTTGAAGAATTCAGCAGGAAAATCAAATGCTTCCGTTTGAACATCCTGGGGGAGGGAAAGTGTGACAGCGCCAGTATCCACCGGGGAAGTTAATACCCGCATGGCTTCAAGCAATGAAGTGATCAATTGATCGGGGCGATTTATCCGGTCCCAATACCGAGAAATCGGTTTGAAACAATCGTTGACGCTAATATCCTGTGTGCTGGGACTCTCCAATTGTTGTAGCACTGGGGAAACATTCCTCCGGGCAAATATGTCACCTGGAAGTAAAAGTACAGGTAGTCGATTAATTGTGGCTAGGGCTGCCCCCGTCACCATATTTGTTGCACCAGGACCAATTGATGATGTACACGCGAAAGCCTGAGTGCGGTTCTTCATTTTTGTAAAACCACTTGCGATATGAACAGCAGCCTGTTCATTCCGTACCATTATGTATTTAAAGTCAGGGTTTTCCTGGAGTGCCTGTCCAATACCTGCCACATTACCATGTCCAAATATCCCCAACATTCCCGCGAAAAATTTGTGCTGGCTGCCATCTATTTCCACGTATTGGTTCTTCAAGAATTTTATTAATGCTTGCGCGGTTGTTAATCGTAATGTTTCCATATAAACCTCTTATCTAAGATTTTAATAAATGATTAATAATCGAAAATTTTCTAGTGGTCTCTATTGTTGCACCGATTTTTCGGTTTTTTTTACTTCCCCTTCCTGTTCATATCCAAAGACACTAACGGAAGCCTGGGATCGATTGAATTCCAGGTTTCTTTTACCCAGCTGTATGCAGGGTCGTCTGAACTTGCCAATGATTGATCGGTCCCTGCCAACATGTTCAAATAATATGTGTCATACCCAAATGCTGAAACCACAGGATGATAACCTTCCGGCGAAAGGACCAGTTGATTATTTGAGACCATGATGAGCTCGTCAATGGATCTATTGTCGTTGTAAATTCGCTGATACGCGAACCCTTCAGGTCTGTTCATTTTATAAAAATAAATCTCTTCCAAATCGGCTTCAAGCAGGTTTCCTTTTTCGTCCAGCGTTCTTGTATCATGCTTGTGGGGGGGATAGGAGCTCCAATTCCCGGATGGGGTATAAACCTCAACGACTACCAAACGATCACAAGGAAAACCGGGCGGAATCATTTTATTGATCTGCCTTGAAGCATTCTCACCACCACGTAATTCAATTGATACTTCTTCAGGTAATATCAAACGGGCGGGAAAATCGTTTTTGGCTATAGCCGAACCACAAGCAAATTCGAGGGTATCGGTTACTACGTTAATGGTTAGGTGGGTGTGACGAGAAAAGAAGAGTGTAGTCGGGAGACCATGAAACACATCCGACCGGGAACCAATTTGATCAAAATTTCCGTAATCCGATTTAACGTCACAGGTTCCTCCGAGGATTACCAGCGCCAATTCATTCTCGTTCGTATCAAAGGTCCATTCTTTCCCCTTTTGGAGGCTTACAGCCAAAAATGAAAGATGCTGCCATCTTGCAATTTCCGGTGAAACGGTGATGAATTCCGTTTTAGAATAATTTGGTTTGATGAGCAATTTGGATTCTTTGGTTGTCATAATTCAATCCTTTTATAAGGGATTCCCGTTGATTGCCGGATGAGGAGGCTTCCTTGAATACGCCTATGGTCTGAAAAATTGGGTTTTCCTTTTTCGAAGTGCTCCATACTCTCAAGAAGTAAATTCGTTGATTCCTGACCGATTTGATATTTCGGTTGATTAAAGGTTGTTAACGCCGGGGAGGTATATGCCGAATAGGGAATATTATCAAATCCAACAATCGAAATATCCTCAGGGATTTTTAGCCCATGATCATTTGCAGTCTTTAAAGCTCCGATGGCCATCAAGTCGTTGAAACAAAAAACCGCCGTTGGTAACGGATTTACTTCCAGTAGTTTTTTCATCGCCTCTTCCCCATTCTCAATTTCTCGGCCTTTTGTGTTGAATATTATATGGGGTTCATTTTCAAATCCGTTTTTGTTTATCTCGCTGATAAAACCCTGTTGCCTTTCATCGTTAATTCTGGCTGCAAGTGAATTCCCCAGGTAAGCCAACCTGCGGTGACCCAATTGAATCAAATAGCGTGTCACTTGCTGCGCCCCTTTGATATCGTCATGTTCTACTGAGCAAACATATTTTTCGGGGCATTCATTGTTTAGCGCAACGACGGGAATTTGAAATCCTCTTAGAATCGCAGCGTTTTCATCACAAAAAGAACTGGCGCAGATAATCACACCATCAACCATTTGCCGCGCAAAAGCTTTTATTATGTTCTTTTCAACTCGTGATTCAAGATGAGAAGAAGCAATAAAGAGGCTGTAGCCAGTTTGGTTTAAAGTTTCCTCGATGCCCTGGATGATTTCCCCAAAATACGGATTATCTATCCGGCTTACAATAACGCCGATCACTTTGGAGCGATTTGTTCTTAGTCCTCGCGCAGCAGCGCTCCCCAAATAGCCCATTTCCTCTGCTAGTTCGCATACCCGTTCACATGTACCAGTTGAAATTGATGGGTCGCCATTTAAAGCTCTCGAAACTGTTGTATGGGATACACCAGCTTTTTTTGCAATATCTTTGATCGTCGGGCGCATGGTTTTACTTTCGCACACGTGTGCGTAAATAATATATCAAAACCGTTGTTTGAAGTCAATACGTGCAGATCCCAAAAAATGGTTTTAGTCTTGGCCAGTTCCCAATATTTAAATCTTCGAAAATACTGGCTCTTTTCCATAAGATTTCTGCGATCAAACCTTTGAAATGGTTACATTTTCGACAATTTATGAATACTTATACCCAACAAAGATATTGACTTTCATATCTCAATTTGCTATATTATCTACGCACACGTGTGCGCAAAATAATGAAATTAATCCGGTCTATTCATTGTGAATGAATCATTGACTTCCAATTTTGTTCTTCAAATGAACGACATTAATAAGAGTTTTTATAAGGTCAAAGTTCTTGACTCAGTCACCATGCAAGTAAAGCGTGGAGAAGTTCATGCGCTGGTTGGGGAAAATGGCGCAGGCAAGTCAACATTAATGAAGATATTAATGGGTATTTATGACCGGGATAGTGGTGAGATCATCCTGGAGAATGAAAAGGTGACCTTCCAAAATCCTCGGGAGGCAATAAATCATGGTATATCCATGATCCATCAAGAGCTGAATTCGGTCCTCGATTTGGATGTAGCGGAGAATATATTCCTGGGAAGAGAGCAGAGAGCGATTCAGGCTGGTTCGCTGAGTGTCGTTGATAAAAAGGATCAAATCAAGCAAACATCCAACCTCTTTGAAAAAATGGGGATAGCGATCAATCCCAAGTCGCTAATGCGAAATTTAAGTGTGGCTCAAAGGCAGCTGGTGGAAATCGTCAAGGCTATTTCCCTTTCTGCAAAAATCGTGATCATGGATGAGCCAACCTCTGCAATAACCGAGAAGGAGGTTAATACCCTATTTGAACAGATTGCCAAATTAAAGGCGGAATCTGTCGCAATTATTTACATTTCCCATAAAATGGATGAGATTTTTAAAATAGCGGATCGCATTACGGTGCTTCGAGATGGAAAACATATTTGTACCGACGAAGCGAAAAATCTTGACCATGAAAAACTAATTAAGATGATGGTTGGTCGAGAAATCAAAGAGTTTTATCCGAAACAAACTATAGAACCGGGTCCTGTCGTCCTGGAAGTAAAAGATTTTTCACGTAAAAAAAGATTCCGCAACATTAGTTTCACTTTATGCTCCGGTGAGATCCTGGTGATGGCTGGATTGGTTGGGGCTGGGAGAAGTGAACTGGTAGAAAGTATCTTTGGAGTTACAAAGCCTGACTCAGGAGAGGTTCTCGTCTTCGGTAAAAAGGTAAAAATACATCATCCCCAAGATGCCATCCGCAATAAAATGGCGCTAATTACTGAGGATCGTAAATACACAGGGCTAAATCTTAAAGGTTCTGTGGAGCACAATATCACGATAGTTGGACTAAAAACATTAAGCCGATTTGGAATAATAAACAACCTTAAAGAAGCCCAATCTTCGGAATCCCAAATTAAGAAACTTAATATTAAAGTGTTCTCACGGAAGAATATCATTTCTTCGCTGAGCGGTGGAAACCAACAGAAGGTTGTCCTGTCGAAATGGCTCCTCACGGGGCCGGATATCATCATCATGGATGAACCTACTCGCGGTATCGATGTTGGCGCAAAAAGAGACATTTATGTTCTCATGGGAGAACTCGTAAAAGCTGGAAAAGCGATATTGATGATCTCATCTGAAATCCCAGAATTGATGGGGTTATCAGATCGTATTCTAATCCTTTCGGAAGGTAAAATGACTGGTACCTTGGAACAAAAAGATTTTACCCAGGAAAACATCATGCGATTGGCGTCGCAATTCGGGGTTACTCAAAATGAATGAGAATCTGAAGAAATTCAATATTAACTCATTGCGGGAGCTGGGTATCTTTCTCGCTTTTGTATTCATCTTGGTAGTTTTGATGGCTCTTTCCCCAAATGCATTTGCAAAACCTGCAAACCTGATCAATATTCTCAAACAAGCATCGATTAATGGGATTCTCGCAACGGGAATGATGTTTGTGATCATCTCCGGTGGAATTGATTTATCAGTGGGTTCCATTGTCGCGTTAAGCGGTGTTGTGGCTGCAAGCTTTGCGCATCCAGGTGAATTTCCACTTTATGTTCCACTGATCCTGGCTGTTGGTGTGGGTGCCATTGTCGGATTGATCAATGGTGCTGGCGTGGCATATGGAGGGCTACCCCCCTTCATCATTACTCTCGGCACAATGACCATTGTTCGAGGTGTCGCTTTGATAGCCGCAAACGGTCAGCCAGTTTTCAATGTGACCAAGGAATTCGAAGCCACTGCCGGTGGATTTGTTTTCAACAATATTCCCAACCTGGTTATCTATTATGTTGTGATCACATTGATTTTAGCCTTTGTATTAACCCGTACAGTTTTTGGGCGACGTGTGTATGCCGTTGGGGGGAACGAAATCGCGGCCAAGGTCTCAGGTATCAATGTTGAGAAGATCAAACTGGCCGTCTATTCACTTTCTGGTTTCCTCGCTGGAATTGCGGGATTCCTTCTGGCCTCCCGTATAATCTCCGGAAACCCTACCTCCGGACAAGCCTATGAATTGGATGCGATCGCTGCCGTGGTTATTGGGGGTGTGAGTATGTCCGGTGGCTCTGGTAAGTGGTACGGTACCGTGATCGGTGCTTTGATGATCGCGATCATCAGCAACGGGTTGGACATATTGAATGTTTCATCCCATTTTCAACTAATTATAAAAGGGCTTATTATTATTGTTGCTGTGCTTGTGGATATCAAAGGGAAAGGGAAACAATAATCCAACAAAAATAATTCCTCGCTAACATAGGGTTTACTTCACAAATCTTGGATTAAATAGGAGAAAAAATGAAAAAGAGATTGACCGTTTTTGTTGCAGTTTTTATGGTGCTCGCCCTGACTCTGTCTGCCTGCCAGCCAGCAGCCACTGAAGCACCGGCAGCAGCCGCAAAATATGCTCTCATGATGAGCCATATGACCAACGCCTTCACGATCGAAATGTCCGATGCCGTGAAAGCAAAAGCGGCTGAATTAGGCGTGGATCTGACCGTAAATGATGGCGGACAGGATCCTGCGAAACAGGCAAGCCAGGTTGAATCGGCCGTAACACAAGGGGTGAGCTGTATCGTTATCGAACCTGCTTCTGTGGATGGACTTGTGCCCGCCATCGAAGCTGCGACCAAGGCGGGGATTCCCGTTGTGGTTGTCAATCAGAAAATCAGCAAACCCGAAGCAGCCAGCAGCTTTGTTGGTGTGAGCAATGTGGAAGGTGGCATCCTTGAAATGAAAACCGCTGCTGAAGATCTGGGCGGAAAAGGAAATGTCGCTTTCCTCTTAGGCCCCATGGGGTCAGATGCTCAAATTGGCCGCACCGATGGATACAAGGAAGTGTTGAAAGAGTATCCCGATATCAAAGTTGTCTTTGAGCAGACAGCAAACTGGAAAACTGACGAAGCCCTGGCTCTTGTAGAAAATTGGCTGCAGAGTGGAACCCAGATAGATGCCATCGTTGCCAATAATGACGGAATGGCAATGGGCGCTTTGAAGGCTGTTGAAGATGCCAAACTATCAGATAAGATCAAAGTCTATGGTTTGGACGCAACCCCGGATGCTCTCGCTGCTGTGAAAGACGGAAAACTTGCGGCCACCATTTCTCAGAGCACTACTGCTCAGGGTCAGAAGGCAATGGAAACCTGCGTAGCTCTTGTAAATGGCGAAAAGGTTGACCCGGAGATTCTTGTTGAATTCACCTTGATCACTAAGGACAATGTCGGCGATTACCTGAAATAGTGGAGTGGATCAAGCCCTTCCCAGGGAGACAGAGGTAAACCCAATAGCGAAGAAGGCTGTGTTGTGAAACACAGCCTTCATTTTTAATACTTGGCGTTATCGCTTTCGTCTTTCTATGACATCTTTTCAATCACAAATCTGGGTTAGGGATCAATGTATCCCGCATTAAAGCTGAAAGGTCTTCGATGGCTTTGGAGAACTGCCGCAAAGTCCGGCGGGTCGGTCCGTAATCATTGAATTCAGCATTCGTCATCCCCCCTTCGATGTATGACCTGTGAAAATCAACAAATTTTCGGTCCAATTCGTCCACGATCACCGGGTCCACTTCCGTAGCCATTCGGTTCTCGATAGTTACATCCGAGGCGTTGTACTTCACCTGCCATTCATAGGGCGGCGAAATGACCACATCTCCCCCAATGAATTCACTCCAGTGCAGGTGGTTGCGGAATGCCGCGCTTAGAAGGCGAAGACGGTAACCCCGCTGCTGGTAGATCTTATAGGTCTTCTTCATCACCGCAACACCCGCCCAATCCAGGATCCAGGGGTTTACGGTGATACCCTGTTTTTCCGCCACCACCTTCAACCAGTCATCCAACCTGCCCACCATCAGCGTACAGACCGAACCCATTGTGGAGATATCCTTCTTCTCTTTTTCGCGTCGTGCAAGACCGCGCTCGAACGCCTCCGCGACTGCGATTGCCTGGGGAAGCGCGAAACTGACCGTGGCATTAATACTGATCCCCCGGTAGGTGACTTCCTCGATCGCCTCGATCCCCGCCGCAGTCGCCGGGATCTTCACGATCATATTGGGCGCCAGGGCATTAAACCGCTCAGCCTGCTCGATGATCGCCTTTGCATCCCGGTACAGCTTGGGATTCGTCTGGATGGAAAGGCGTCCATTCCTACCCTTATCCCGCTCGAAGATCGGCAGCAGCAGCTTGGAGGCATTCTGTGACATTTCTTCGATCACCCGCCAGCCGATCTGGTCCTCGCTTGCAGTGGGCATTTCCTTAATGATTTGTGGAATGCGGCCCTTCCAAGTCTCCCATTCTTTCTTGAGCACCGAAAGAACGATTACCGGGTTGCAGGTTGCCCCTACCGCGTTATTGATCTCGATCGAATTCGTCAATTCCTGGATCGAGCTGGAATCGTTCCAGAGAACCGTGGGTGTTTTTTGAGACATTTCATATAAAAGGCTTCGTTTTTCCATCATTGGTTTTATTCTCCTATTAATTTTATCCACCGCCAAGCGGGGTACCCAGAACGATCTCGGCAATCTCGGGGATGGCTGCTTAGTGTTCTATTGTTTTTTTCAATGGTTACAAAACAATTTCCTTATCGCTAGTTTTCAAAAATCCATTAAACAATGGGCTTTTTATTAAGCATGAATGTTGCCACTTATCACTGAGGGCATAAAGGCTCGGAAAATTATAGACCGGAAAAGGGGTTTGTCAACAGGGAAATTTCATTTGTTATTTGAAATTGAAAAGTGAACTGTTTTCAGTTGAAAAGTGAACCGCTACCGATTGAAAAGTGAACCGGTCATCCATGATAGATTTCTCCTAAAAGGAGATTGTCATGGGTCAATTACATAAGCGTTTTACTAATGAGCAGGTCAAGCTTCTCCTTGAAGGTTATGCTCGGGGCAGGATAGCTCGAGCTGAAGTTGAAGGAATATTGGAGATTAACAAGACCCGTTTCTTTGCACTGATGAAAGACTATCGGCGATCTCCAGAAGTATTCACACTGGAATATCAACGTGACACACCAGCCCGTCTTTCCGTGGAGATTGAGGAAGAAATCATCAAGGAATTACTGCGCGAGAAAGCATTGGTAGATAATCCCAAGCTGCCAATTGGGAGTTATAACTATTCAGCCATACGTGATCGCCTGCAGAAAAAAGGCTATCATGTGTCTGTTAATACAATCATCCAGAGAGCCAAACAATCGGATTGTTACCTTCCACACCCAAGGAAAAAGGCTCATGATCGAGAGGTTGTAACAGTGGCTACCGGAGCCTTGGTACAACACGATGCATCCACACATTTATGGTCGCCCTTCGCATCAGAAAAATGGACCCTGATCACATCTCTGGATGACTACAGCCGCAAGCTGCTCTATGCCCAATTCGTTGAACAAGAAACTTCCTGGGCTCATATTCAGGCTGCACAGGCTGTGATGAAGGTATATGGGGTGCCTTTGAGCTACTATGTCGACAATCTGCGTGTTTTCCGCTTTGTTCAGAATCGAGATAGCTACTGGCGTAAGCATGTCCTTGTTACTGATGACGTTGACCCTCAATGGCGGCAAATGATGCGTCTGATGGGTGTGAATGTGACCTATGCTCTCTCGCCACAGGCTAAGGGTAAGATTGAACGCCCATATCGCTGGCTTCAAGATCGCATTGTCCGCACCTGCGCTCTTGAAAATCTTTCCTCTCTTGATGAGGCCCGCGGTGTTTTGCGCGACGAAGTTGATCGTTACAATAACCACCAGGTTCACTCTACTACCGGTGAGATCCCCAGCTTTCGTTTTGAAAAGGCTAAGACTTCCGGTTCCAGTCTCTTTAGACCATTCTTCTTGCCTAAACCTTTCAATTCTTCCAAGGACGTCTTTTGTTTACGTGAGACCCGCACTCTTAATGGTTACGGGTATATTTCAATATTCAATCATAAGATCGATATACCAGATGCCCCAGATCATGAAAATGTGGAACTCCATTTGATTCCTGATCTATCTAAAAATTCCATTGAAATTCGTATCTGGTATGAAACTAAATTGGTGCGCTCTTTGTCCCTTCCTTTGCACAATATCAGAGTTCACTTTTGAATTTCAAATGAGTTCACTTTTCAACTTCTCTCAACACAGGGAAATTTCATTTCTCCAAAATTGCTTCCAACCATTCAATACTAATTGAATTATTAATATCCTCAAGCATTAAACCAAATATTTCAAATTCGAGAATTACGACCGTAACTTTTTTCATTTGTTAACGACTAATAAGATGTAATACATCCAATATAGGTAAAAGGAGAAAGAAATGAATAAATCAACCCGTTTTCTAGTTTTAAGCGTCCTGGTCACTGCGGCATTTATCCTGTCGGCGTGCGCAGGTGCTCTACCCGCCGGCGCGGAAGTGAAAGTCTCCGAAGATGGCCAGAGCGCGCAGGTGGAGTTCTCCGGCGTGGTCAATTCCATGGCTGCT
>Ga0209254_10005300_pt1 | contig 11867 bp, 8 predicted proteins | sample FrelakmetDIP11DI_FD_187148 | JGI IMG/M metagenome (GOLD analysis project Ga0209254, IMG submission 187148) | Freshwater lake sediment microbial communities from the University of Notre Dame, USA, for methane emissions studies - DIP11 DI (SPAdes)... | ecosystem: Environmental > Aquatic >... | reverse complement strand
TGCCGAAAGCGGTAAGGAGCAGGCAATCTGGGAGGCGGTGCTCGCGTCGAAGCCCGAGCTCTTCCTGTTCCTGGGCGACATCGTCTATGGCGACACCCGCGACATGGCCGTTCTTCGCGCCAGGTATGCACAGCTCGCGCAGCAGCCCGGATTCGTGAAGTTGCGCGACACCACGCCCATCGCGGCGACATGGGACGACCATGATTTCGGCGAGGATGACGCGGGTGGCGACTTTCCGCACAAGGAAGCTTCCCGGCAGGTCTTCTTCGACTTCTGGGGCGAGCCTGCCGATTCACCGCGTCGGGCGCGCGATGGCGTGTACGCATCCTATGTCTTCGGCCCGCCGGGCCGGCGCGTGCAGGTCATCCTGCTCGACCTGCGCTACAACCGGACGCCGCTCGTGCGGCAGGAACCCGGCGCCCGCAACTATCGTTCCTGGGCGTGGGCCCGGCACAGGAAGGGGCTCGAGGTGCCGGGTCCTTACGCTCGCAATCCCGACCCCGAGGCGACCATGCCCGGTGAGCGTCAATGGCAATGGCTTGAGCAACAACTCGCGACGCCGGCCGAAGTGCGATTGATCGGGTCGAGCCTGCAGGTTCTCGCCGACTTTCCAGGTTGGGAGGGATGGTCCCTTTTCGCGCACGACCAGCAGCGATTGATCGAGCTGATCCGGCGCAGACGCGCAAGCGGCGTGCTGTTTCTCAGCGGCGACATGCATTACGCCGAGCTGTCGAAGTTCGACGTCAACGTGCCCTACACGCTGTGGGATCTCACTTCGAGTGGGCTCACCGAAACCTGGCCCGCCGCCACGCCGAACGCCAACCGGGCGAGCGACGTGATCCGCGAGCCGAACTTCGGGCTGGTCGAGATCGACTGGCAGGGCGCGCAGACAACGGTGACGTTGTCCGTCGTCGACCAGCGTGGAGCGCGGCGCATCGAAAAGCGCGTGTCCTTGGCCGATCTGAGTGCGAAGCCTTGAGCGCGCGCAGATGGCTTCAGCGCGGCCAGCGGGCGTTCCGCTCGACGACGTTGAGATCGAGATGGTTGCGCATGTATTCGTTGGAGGCGTCGCGTCGCGGCGTGAACTCCCACGGTGTGTGGACGCCTGAGCGCAATGCGTCCATCACGAACCGCCGCCGCGCCTGGTCCTGCAGCACGTCCTCATGCAACCGCGCCAGGTCCCATCGCTGCGCGACCTCGCTGCGGAATTCGGCGACGGTCGCGGCCCGCTCCGGGTGGCCGGCAAGGTTGACCCGCTCGCCGGGGTCTGTCGCAAGGTCGTACAACTGGTCCGGATCGACAGGGCAGTGCACAAACTTCAAAGCGCCCCGGCGCAGCATGACGATCGGGGCGCAGGCGCCCTCGGCCGCGTACTCGCCGACAACGGTTCGGTCTTCTGTCGCGCCTTCGCACAGCGGCAGCAGCGAGTGGCCGGCCAGCGGTTCGACGGCGTCCATCACCGCACCGCCCGACAACTCGATCAGCGTTGGCAGCACGTCGACCAGCGAGACCGGAGTCGACACGCGGCGTGCGCGGAAGCGGGCGGGTGCGTGCACGATCAACGGGATGCGCGCGGACGCCTCGAAGAAGTTCATCTTGTACCAGAGCCCACGCTCGCCCAGCATGTCGCCGTGATCGGCGAGCAGGATGACGACCGTATCGTCCGCAAGTCCGAGCGACTCGAGCGTTCGCAAAAGCCGGCCAGTCCAGTCGTCGACGTACGAAATGTTGCCCAGGTAGGCGCGCCGCGCACGACGCACATCGGTATCGGTGATTGGCGTGCGTTCCATGTCGCACGCCGCGCGCAGACGCAACGTGTGGGGATCGGCCGCGACGTCTGCCGCAGACACCTCGGGAGCCGGGATGTCGACGCCTTCGTAACGGTCCCAGTATTCCTGCCGCGTCACGTACGGATCGTGCGGGTGGGTGAAGCTGGCGACGTGAAGGAACGGGCGCCGATCATCGGCACGAGCTGCATCGTGCAGCGCGCGCACGGCGTGGAAGCCGACCTCGTCGTCGAACAGCAGCTGGTTGGTGACTTCAGCCACGCCGGCGCCGGTGATACTCTCCATGTTGTGATACCACCAGTCGATGCGCTCATCGGGCTTGCGCCAGTCCGGCGTCCAGCCGAAGTCCGCTGGGTAGATGTCCGTCGTGCGCCGTTCCTCGAAACCATGCAGCTGATCGGGGCCGACGAAATGCATCTTGCCGGAGAGCGCCGTGCGATAGCCCGCTGCGCGGGCGTAGTGCGCAAACGTCGGGATGGTGCTGGCGAGATAAGCCGCGTTGTCGTAGCCGCGGGTGGATGAAGGCAGCTGCCCCGTCATCAAGCAGTACCGTGCCGGTGTGCACAGCGGGCTGTTGGTGTATGCAGCGTCGAACACTACGCCTGCCGCCGCAAGTCGATCGATGTGCGGAGACTGCGTGACGCGGCTGCCGTAGCAACCGAGCGCTGCCGGAGTCAACTGGTCGTACATGATGACCAGTACGTTCGGTGTGCTGTGCATGCGGTGATCCTAGCATTCGCGCATGGCGGCGCGAGCGGGTCGAATTCAGTCCTGCGCGATCTCGTCCGCGACCAGCCCCAGGACGCGGGGCGAGAAGCCCAGGCCGACATGCGTCTCGCTGACTTCGATGTGACGGACGTCCGGCGACCACTTGTCGATGCAGGCCTGCCACGCCACGATGCCGTCGCGCCGGGAGTAGATCGCGGTGACAGGCACGCGCAACGGTATCGCGTAACGGCTCTTGACGGCCCGCTCCATCTCGGCCAGGTCGTGACCCTGTGACCGATACCACCCGGATGTGGCCGTATAGCGCGGGCCTCCGATCACCGGGCTGCCAAGCGTGACGATCCTGCGCACGTCTTGCGGATGCTCCCGCGCATACTCACGGGCGATGTAGCCGCCCAGGCTCCAACCGACGAGTACGACGGGTTCGCCGTACGCAGCGATGGACTCCTCGACGATGCGCTCAAGTTGCACGCGGAATTTCCGGGCATCGCCGTTGTTTACGCCCAGCCCCCAGTCGCGGACGCGATGGCCGCGACGGCGCAGGTACGATTCCATGACGCGCATCGACCGCGGTCCAGCGCCAAAGCCGGGCAGCAGAATGGCAGTGCGCGGATGCGCTGTGCGTCGGGCCTTCATCGTCAGCAAGGACGGCGCCCATCGCAGCATGTCAACCGGCAGCCGCAGCTCCTGCAGTGCGTCGAATCTGCCCGGCGGCGTGATGGGTTCGTATTCGATAGTCATCTGGCGGTGCGACAACGCTCGAAGCGGCTTAGTAATGCATCGTGGACAGCCGGCTCGACCGGCCCGATCGCGATCCATTCGAGCGCGAGATCGTCGAGTGCAGCCGGCGGGACGCGTTCGCCATGTCCCATCGATTCGACGAGGCGTCGCATCTGATATTCGCGCCGCAATTCCAGGTCCTCCGGCGGCGTGGGTGCACCCGAAATCAACTCCGCGCGGATGCATAGCAGTCGCAACGCCGCCTCGTTCGCGGCAACGTCCGGGTTGACCGTACCGGCGGCGACGGCTGCGAGCCGTTGCTCGAGGATGCTGCGCATTGCCCTGGGAGCATGTGCGAGGTTGGCGACAGCAGACGTGGCGGAGTCCCGCAGTGCCTCGCAATCGGTGGGCGACCGGCCCTGTACGGTTGCAAGTGCGTACGCGCGGACCTGGGCAGCGACCGTAAATCCATCGGTCCAGCCACGGCGCGCCGCCGTCGCGCGATTGCTGCCGACGGCTTCGGCACAAAGGTCGGTCGCGTGTGAAAACCGCTGCTGCAATGCACGCGCGGACGCTCGCGGCAGGTCCAGCGACTCGAATCTTGCGCACAGCTCGTCCAGTTGCGGCACGGCGGAAAGCAACGACTCGCTGGTCAGCCCGGCAATCCGCTCCAGTTCCTCGCACACGCCGGTCGCCAGCACCTGGTTGGCTTCGAGGGTGACCGCGTACGCCGCCGATTCCTGTGAGCTGCGCTGGAAGACTGCGTCGCACTGCTTCCGGAATTCGTCCCAGAGCACGTTGTCCAGGTTTCGCGGAACGATGCCGACGGTTTTCCAGGTCCGTTGCAGGTTCCTGGTTTCGTCGATGGCTTTGCGCGTGTCCTCGAGGTTGAGGAGCTCGGCGGTGCGGGCGATCAAGTCGCGCTTGATCTGCACATTGCTTGCGTACTCGGCATCGAGGCGTGCCTGCAACTCGTCGATCAACGCGTGAAATCGTGCCTGCAGCGGCTTCACGATCGCCTGGTCCACCGGCGCATGGAGACGCCACTCGCGCCGCGACTCGACGATGGCCTGGTTGATCGCACGCCAGTTCGGGTTCGCGCCAGCCTGCTCGGCAGCAAAATTCGTCAGCCGTTCGATCAGTGCTTCGCGCCGTTCCTGGTTTTCCTTGCGCAACTCGGCTTGCCGGGCGAAGTGCTCGCGACAGGGCTCGTAGGCGCGGTCTGCTGCCTCCTGGAACTGCTGCAATTCGTCCGCGGGATCCTCTCCCGCGCCCCGGTTGAGGGTCCGCCATTCGTCGCGCAACCGACGGATCTGCTGCGCGAGTTCCTCGGGCGCCAGATCGGCGCCGACCAGCGACTGCATCCGCTGCACCAGCTCGGCCCGCTTCGGCACGACTCTGAAGGTCTTCCAGTCCTGCAGCTCGGCAAGCTGCGAGTCGACCTGTTCCAGCTGCCGTGCAAACCACGCAGGCAGGGCAGGGGTTTGCGGCAGCCTTTCCGTGATCGTGGCGCGCAGTCGGGCGGCGCGTGCCGTTCCGCCGTGATCCAGCGCCGCTCGTGCCTGTCGCAGCAGCCCAAGGATTTCGTGTGTTCTGGCCTCGTCTGCGGCACGTTGCGCCTGTTCGGCCTCGCGCAAGGCCTGGCGTTCGGCCTCGCGTATCTGACCTTGCTCGGCTGCTGCCGCGGCCGCCGCCTGCGCTTCGAGTTCCCGCTGGCGCTGTGCCTCGGCAGCGGCGACGGCGGCAGACCGCTGCCGCTCGGTTTCCGCCTCCAGCGCCTGGCGATGATGCACGACAACCTCGTGCGCACGCTGCAGGTGCTGCGTCACTTCGCTTTGCAGGTCCGGTTTCGCCTGTGACGCGAGCGTGAACCACCGGGCCTCGAGCTGTGCGAGAGTCGTCGGGTACGACGCATCGTACTGGCGCCCGCAGTGCCGGGCGATGGCCGCGGCAGCTTCCTCCAGATCCGCCTGCAGCTGCTGGGTGCTGCGAATCTCGGCGAGCAGGTCGTCACGCCGGGCGGTGAGAATCCGATGGACGTTCTTGTCTTTGCCGTGGCGCGTGGCGGGGATCAGTTCCCGCAGCTGGTCCGGATCCGTGATATTGCGCGCCGCCAGCTGGCGGATTCGCGTCGAGCTTCCCTCAAGTACCCACTTGCCGATCGTGGCCGTGTCACCGTCGGCAATGGCCCGCGAGAGGTTCGCTTCCTCTTCGCTGGCGCGTACGGCAGGGTCGGGTGGGGGTGGCGATGCGACTCCGGTATCGCGTTCGCGGACTACCGGTGTCTCGGCCGCGGGCGGTGACTTACCAAACAGGCGTGAGAAGAGTGACATCGTGAATTCATGGTTGGGGCCGGCCCGCCCAGTAATTGCCAATGTTAGATGAGTGCTTCCTGTCGCAATGGACAATCAATCAGGATAGGGTTCCTGTCAACTGCGCCGCGTCGAAGAAGACCTTGCGGCGAATGGCCAGTAGTGCGGAAGCCGCGCTCGGCTCAGGCCCCGACGTCTCCTACAGAGAGAAATCCGCGGCGATGGCCAGCATGTAGACGCGTGTGTCTTGGTAAGTGCCGGTCAGCGGTGGGATGCCGGGCAGGGGCAGTGGGTGCGTCAGTTGCACGATGCCGGCGTTGCCCTGCAGGACGACGGACAGTTCTGCGCGCATGCGCCATGCCTCGTTGAAGGAGTGCTCGGCGCCTGCGGCGATTCTCCATTGCTCGGCGACCGGGAAGTACGCGGCTGTTCCTCCTGCCGTCGCGGGATTGCTCTCGTAACCGACGCCGGTCGAAGCGGCCCATTCGTTCCCGAACGCGCGCCGCACGCCGATGGCAGCGCCCCAGGTGTCCTGCAGGCCGCCGGCAAGCAGCGGTGAGGAATATCCCGGCATATTCATCTTCGATTCGCCGAACACGGACCAGTCCTGCCACGACAGGCCAAGCGCCAGCGTGGTTTCGTCGTTCGCCTGGTGAGCAAAGCCCAACAGGAGTTGCTGCGGCAGGGTGATATCGATACTTGCGGCGCCGTCGGGGGGCAGCAGCGTGGTCAGCACTGGATGCAGGTCCTTCGCCGAGACGTCGAAGGCGACCGTGTGGTCCACTGGCGCCGTCCATGCCAGCCCAAACTTCGATCTCGCCGTCAGCGCGTACGTCAGGCCCAGTTGTCCGCCGACAGCCCACGACTGACCGCTCAATTCCAGCTGACCGTCAGGCAGCCCGACGGGCGGTCCATAGAAGGTTGCGTCGTTGGCCACGGCCACGCGCGCCGTCGGGTCCATCAGCTGCGCGGCGACGGACACCCCGAGCGTCAGCCGATCCGTCGCTTCCCACGCGACGCCCGGGGCAATGTTGAGAGTGGCGATCCCGGCCTTCTCGATGACTCGTCGACCCGCCCACTGGTTGCCGGAATCGAGCGCAAGGCCGAAGTAGCTGTAGACGCCGATGCCGTAGGCCAGTCGATCGGCCTGGTGAGCCGCGAACAGCGCCGGGACGACGCTCACGCCTTCATGGTTGGTGGCCGTCGCCGGCGTGTCGTCGGATCCCCGGAATTCATAGTCCAGCCTGAACGGCATTGCTGCCGCCGTCATCGTGGTGCCGGACAGCCCGGCCAGCGCTGCAGGATTGGCGGCGAGTGACGCCGCATCCAGCGACATGGCTGCACGACCGGCACCTGCCATGCCCATGTCTGCGCCGCCCGTCTCCGCGAGCCACGGTCCGGCTCCCCAACAAGGAGAGGCGAGACCGATTGCGGCGAGGCCGATCGATGCCGTCAATTGCGAAAGCTTGCCTTGCGGGCGCATGACCTTGATCTGTTATGAAAACCGTAGGCTGGAAAGGTATTCCTCGAGCAGCCTGGCTTTATCGGATTCCACCACAGCTTTTGTCGTTTTCTTTCGCTACAGTGGCAAACGACATGCCCGGGTCCACCCACCGCGTTCGCCAGCTCATCAAACGCATCGTCGGCAGCCCGATCGGCAGCGGTCGCGTGCAGGGCCGCTGGACCGTCGTGCTCGATCGACACCAGGTCCTGTTCGAGTCGATCGCGGTGCCGCCGCTGCCCATTCCCCTGTTGCTGGTGCACACGGGCGGCAAGCCGCTGGACTATCTCTCCAGGGATCGAAGGCGCTTGAAGCAGTCGCTTCCCGGGTTGGTGACGTTCGTGCCGCGAAGCGTCCGTGCCGAGGTGGCACTGCGCGGGGTCGGCGAGGGCACGGTCGTCTACTTCGACGACGCGCGGGCTCTCCCGGCGTGGCTGCTGCGGAGCGGACTGGGGGAACCCGTGACCTTCACCAACGACGTGATCGTATCGATCACACGCCGCTTGATGAACGAACTCGAGGCTGGCTCGCAGGCGGACCTGTACTTGAAGTCGCTCACCAACGCGCTGCTCGCCGAACTGCAACGCGAGCTCGAACTGTCACGCGCGACCCTCGACGTGCCTGTTTCCCGCGGCCGGCTGCGGGTCGCGCACGTGGCCATGCGGCACATGCTCGCCCATCTCGGTGAGCCACTGTCGGTGCGGGATCTGGCGCGGACGTGCGGTGTCGGCGTCACCAGTTTCACGAGTGGCTTTCGGGAGGCGATGGGGGTTACGCCGCACCGGTATTTGCGCAAGGCGAGGATCGAGCGATCATGCGAGCTGCTGCGGACGACCGGGCTCAGCATTCGTGAGATCGCCCAAGGCGTAGGTTTCGGTGGGCAGAGCCACTTCTGCAGTGCGTTCGTCGCCGAACACGGGCTCACGCCCTCCGCGTACCGGCGCGCTTCGCACGTCCGCATTGCGCGTGCACCTCGATGATACGGATAATGCAGCGAGCCGGAGAATGTTATTTCTGGCGCCCGGCTATTCACTGGCTTCGGTGAGGTGTTGGCATGAAGTTTCGTCTGGTCACTGCAACGTTGATTCTCGTTCTCGCTCGATCCGTGGCGGGCATTGCCGTCGCCGATGCGGGGATCCGCCAGGAAACGGTGCAGTTCGCCAAGGGAGCATCGTCGGCCGACATCAAGGGGCAGCTCAAGGGCGATGCAACGATCGATTACGTCGTGCGCGCCGCCGCGGGGCAAACCCTGTCGGTCAAGCTGCAGAAGACCAATGCGCAGAACTATTTCAACGTAATGCCACCCGCCTCGCAGGGCAGTGCGATGTTCGTGGGTGACAGCGGCGAGAACTACTCGGGTGTGTTGCCGGCGGATGGCGACTACATCGTGCGTGTCTACCTGATGCGCCCGGCGGCGCGGCGCGGTGAGAACAGCAACTACACCCTCACCGTTGGCGTCAGCGGCAAGGCGCTCACGCCGACTGCAGCCTCCAGTGACGCACTGATTCCGGGGACGTCGTACCACGCGACCGCGAAGATCAAATGCGTGCCCGCATTCGAAACCACGTTGCGCGAGTGCGATGCGTTCGTGATCCGCCGCGGCTTCGATGGGACGGCCACGGTCGACATTCCCGGCAGTGTCGAGAAGCGCAGTATCCTGTTCGTGCAGGGCAAGCCCATGGCATCGAATGCGCGCTCCATGGATACGCTAACGTCCGCACGCAGGGGCGATGTCACCATCGTGAAGCTGGGCGAGAGCGAGCGTTACGAGATTCCGGACGCGCTGATCATGGGCGGCTGACCACGCCGATACACGCTGATTGGCAGCAACCGAGTCGGACAGGTGCGGCCTGATCGGGCGTGCGTCATTCAACGCTTCACGGCGTATTCCGGTCCCGCGCGAAGTCGTGCACGACACGATGCCAGCCGGTATTCCACACGGCCAGCGAACGCACCTGGCTTCGACGGGGTGAGCCGTCTTCGAGGCCCGAGGCCCGAAACTGGCCGATGCCGGGTCGCGTCGTCCAATCTCCACTTGCGGCAGTGCACGAGCGTTCCTGCACCGTGCGCTCGAAGCCGAAACGACGACGCGTATTGAGCATCCAGTCAAGCATTGCGAAAGTCCTCGAACACCTGCACGACAAAGAGCAGGGCCGTGGCCACCAGGGCGGTGGTACCGAACAGAACGACGAAAGTGGACAAGCGATTCTCCAGAATGAATGCCCGTGCCTCGCTACCGACGATGCGTTGCGTACGCGACGGGATTCAGGCGACAGGCACGGAGGCCCGATTCGAGACGGCGCAGTGAAGCCGGCAAACCGTCAATGCTGAACAGCGGCCCGCAGTATACGCCAACTCGACCAGGAATGCTGCGAAGCAGCATTTCGGCTGAGTTGTCGATATCCGCTAGACTTCCTGCAATGCCGGTGCGTTCCTCGCAGCGCATTCAGCACGATGCACCGACTCAAGAACTGGCAACTGTTTGCGATTTGCGTGCTCACGTGGGGCACGACCTGGTTTGCGATCACGTTCCAGATCGGGCACGTCGCGCCCGAGGTCGGCGTAGCCATGCGCTTCGCATTGGCCGGAACCGTGATCCTCGTCCTGTGCGTGTTGCGACAGGAGAGCCTGCGTTTCACTCCGGCCCAACACGCGGTGTTCGCGTTGCAGGGTGGCTTCATGTACGGCGTGTCGTACGTCTGCGTCTACCACGCAGAGCAACACCTCGTGTCGGGGTTGGTGGCAGTGGGCTACTCGGCTTCTCCGCTGGTGGCGGGTCTCGGGGCTCGAGCGCTTTTCGGCGTCAACCTGAGGCCGCGCTTCATCCTTGGCGGCTTGCTCGGCATTGCCGGCGTCGCGCTGATCTTCTGGCCTGAGTTCGGCAAGGCCACCGGCGACCGGAACACGCTGCTCGGAGCGCTGTTCACCGTGGGTTCGGTATTGCTGTCAACGGTCGGCAGCCTGACGGCCAGTCGCAACCGCTCTCGCGGCCTGCCGTTCTGGCCGGCGCTGGGGTTCGGCATGCTCTACGGAGCCGCCGTGTCTGCGCTACTTGCATTGATGCAGGGCCAGAGCTTTGTTCCCCCGGCCATCGCATCGTGGTGGCTGGCCTTGCTCTACCTCGCCCTGGCCGGGTCGGTGCTGACGTTTGCCAGCTTTCTCACGCTGCAGGAGCGCATTGGGCCGGGCCCCACCGGCACCATCGGTGTCATGACGCCCCTCCTTGCACTGGTGGTGTCCATGGCTTTTGAGGGATTCCACCCGGACGTGCTCACGTTCGCGGGTGCGGCGCTCGCCGTGGGCGGCAACGTGCTGATGTTGCGGCGGTCCTGACGCGCGTTCAAGTCAGATCATCGCCTCGATCAGGCGCGGTCCACGCTGCTTCAGCGCCGAAGAATACTGCGCCGCGAATTCCTCGCACGTCGTCGCACGGCTCGCCTCGACGCCGAGGCCCTCCGCGATTTTCGTCCAGTTCATTTCCGGGTTGTGCAGGTCGAGCATCGACATCGCGACCGGACCGCTGCCGGTCGCGCCAACACGCCCGAGCTCGATGTTGAGAATCGCGTACGAGCGGTTGGCGTAGATCACGACCACGACGTCGAGCTGTTCGCGCGCCATCGTCCAGAGCGCCTGCATCGTGTACGCTGCGCCGCCGTCGCCATGCGGGCAGATCACTTTGCGGTCCGGTGCAGCGATGGCCGCGCCGACCGCGAGCGGCAGGCCCTGGCCGATCGAACCGCCGGTCAGGGGCAGGTGCGTGTGTGGCCGGGCCCGCGCCATCGTCGAGAGTAACGAGAACGATGCGGTCGCAGATTCATCGGCGAAGATGACGTTTTCGGGTGTCATCGCGGCAATTACCTGTGCGACGCCGAGAGCAGTCAACGGACCGTTCGGCAGTTCCGGCAGCTGCAGCGGAATCCGCACCGGTGAACGCGCAGGGGCACCGAGCGTGTCGGCCAGCGCTGCGACGGCCTGCGCGCCGTCCTGGTGCGCGTGCGCAAGGTAACTGAGGTGGGAACCCTCGGGCACACACCAGCTCGGCTTGCCGGGGTACGCGAAGAAGGACACCGGCGGCTTGGCGCCGACGAAGATGATCTGCTCGAACTCCTTCAGGAAGTCGACGATCTGTTCCGCGAAGTAGGGAATGCGCTCGACCGGAACGCGACCTGCGCCGAGTTCGGCGTGCGGCGCGAACGTGTCGCAGAGCAATCGTGCGCCCGTCTTTGCCTGCACGCGGCCGGCGGCCTCGAGGCCCGCGCCGTAGAGCGCTGCACCGCGTAACAGCAGCGCTGTCTTCTTGCCGTTCGACAGCCGCCTGGCTGCAGCATCGATGGCATTCGAGCTGACTGGTGTCGGCAGCAAGTCCGGCAGCTTCCGCTCGGCGCGCTGAGCTTCATTCCAGGCAGTGTCGGCCGGGAGAATCAGCGTGGACACGCAACCGGGCGCCGAGCGAGCAGCCTGGACCGCCCGCGCAGCATCCGACGCGACGCCGTCAGCACTCTTCGATTCGTGGATCCAGGAAGACACCGGACGGGCAAAGCCGACGATGTCGGACGTCAGTGGTGCGTCGTACTGCAGATGATACGTGGCGTGGTCGCCGACGATGTTCACGAGCGGCGTGCTGGCGCGACGCGCGTTGTGCAGGTTCGCGAGGCCATTGGCAAGGCCGGGCCCCAGGTGCAGCAGCGTGGCAGCCGGCTTGCCGGAGACCCGTCCGTAGCCATCGGCTGCGCCCGTCACCACGCCTTCGAACAGGCACAGCACGGAACGCATCTGCGGCACCGAGTCGAGCGCGGCGACGAAATGCATCTCCGAAGTGCC
>Ga0209254_10005299_pt1 | contig 11869 bp, 7 predicted proteins | sample FrelakmetDIP11DI_FD_187148 | JGI IMG/M metagenome (GOLD analysis project Ga0209254, IMG submission 187148) | Freshwater lake sediment microbial communities from the University of Notre Dame, USA, for methane emissions studies - DIP11 DI (SPAdes)... | ecosystem: Environmental > Aquatic >... | reverse complement strand
TCCCGGGCGGCGCGCTCGGCAGCCTGCAACTGTCCGCGACGGCGGCGCGCAGCCTCGGGCCGGTGCGCACGATCATCGAGGCCGGCGACGCCCGCATCGAGCTCGCCGGGCACGCGATCCTGCGTGTCGAAGGCCTTCCCGATCCGCCGGCGCTGGAACCGGCCGATGCGGCGCTGCCCTACGGGCCAGGCCACCTCGAGGTGATCCGCGCCGCGACCGAGGCGCTGGCCGCGGCGCAGCCCTTCCCGGTGCCGCTCGCGGAACTGCTGCCGACGCTGCGGCTGGTCGATCGTCTCCAGGTCGCGGCGGCGGCGGCCGATCAGCGAAGCTGATGAGCGGAATCGGAACATCTCGCCGCGGGCGCGCCTGTCTCCGGCCGCGAGTCCGCACGGACCCGCGCCCGGTTCGCCCGGCGCAACCCGGGGCGGGCGCGACTGGCCAGCCCCTGCCGCGCATTGCACAGTGCATTGACCGAAGCTCGACTGTCGTGGCGCCCGCCCGACAGCCATCGTCCACGAAGGGAGTACCAGCCATGGCAATTCCGTCTGCGTTCACAGCCTCCGTCCGCATGCGGCGCGGGTTCGCGGCGCTGCTCTGCGCCGCACCCGGCATCGCGGCGGCCCAGCAGCCCGCGCCAGAGCGCGATCCCGAGGCGCTGCAGGAGATCGTCATCACGGCGCGTCAGGTCGAGGAACGCCTGCAGGACGTCCCGCTCACGGTCACCGCCTTCACCGCCACCGACATGGCGCGCCGCGGCATCAGCGAACTCGAGGACATCGCCCGCCTGACGCCGGGGTTCTCGTTCGAGGACTTCGCGACGTCCTTCAACGCGGCGCCGATCATCCGCGGCCTGAACCAGGCCGACGTGCAGAGCCCGGCACAGAACGTCCCGACCTACATCGACGGCGTGTACATACAGCGCAACTACGCGATCGACATCGGCAGCGCCGACGTGCAGCGCATCGAGATCGTCAAGGGCCCGCAGAGTGCCCTCTACGGCCAGAACGCCTTCGCCGGCGCGATCAACTACGTGTTCGCGCGACCCACCGACGAGCTCGATGGGCTGGCGACCGTCACCTACGGCACCGCAGGCCGCGAAGAGGCGCGGCTCGCGATCGGCGGCCCGCTGATCGGCGGGAAGCTCGGCGCACGTGTCGGCTACGCGTTCAGCCGCAACGACGGTACCTGGGACAATGCGATGCCCGGCGTCAGCGAGCGCTACGCCGAGGTCGGCGGACGCGAATCGCGGAACCTGAGTGCCTCGATCGTGTTCACGCCCACGGAGGCACTCGATCTCGAGCTTTCGTACGTGAAGGGCGAACGGGAGGCAGACGTCGCCGGCTCGTGGAACGTCGCCGCGAACGACCCGCAGAACCGGCTCAACTGCGGCCCCACCGTGCTGGTCTCGGGCATGGCCAACAGCCCGCGCTACATCTGCGGCGAGATGAACCCGGATCCGCTGGCCTACGCCTCGGCCGCCTCGACGCGGCCGGCCGGCATCCTGCAGACCGAGACGCCGGGCACCGAGGCGCAGATGGACCTGATCACCGCGCGCCTGGGCTGGAAGATCTCGGAGGGGCTCGCGTTCGTCTATCTCTTCGGCCAGGTCGATGCCGAGGCACAGGAGCGCTCGTCGTCGACGGTCAACCCGGTCACGCCGTCGAACCTGCCGCCGTTCGGCGCCACGAACCAGGTGCAGAAGCAGGGTGGCGTGAACGAGCTGACGAGCCACGAGGCGCGCGTCGACTGGACGCCGCAAGGGGCTTGGTCGGCCCGGCTGGGCGTCTACCACTCCGACGTCGAGGACGACTTCCGCTTCGCCAATCGCCGGATCGCGCCGCTGACGCGGTTCGATGACGGCGGTGCGGCCCCGCTCGACACCACCGGCTTCACGACCATCCTGCGCAACACCCGGCTCGAGGACACCACCCGTGCGGTTTTCGGCCTGCTCTCGTACAGCTTCGCCGACGGGCGCGCGAAGGTCTCGGGCGAGGCGCGCTACCAGGAGCAGGACCGCACCTTCATCGACAACCTCAGCGCGTTCACCCAGGCCGGCACGTTCACGGCGGTCACGCCGCGCTTCACCGGCGAATACCGGCTCGCGCCTGACAACCTGCTGTACGTTTCCGCGGCCAAGGGAACCAAGGCCGGCGGCTTCAACGGCCGCCAGGTCGGCACGGGCGCCACCGCGACGATCCTGCTGCCCGCCGAGCAGATCTACGACGAGGAGTCCAACTGGACCTATGAGATCGGCAGCAAGAACGCCTTCTTCGGCGGCGACCTGGTGCTGAACGCCTCGCTGTTCTACGTGGACTGGAAAGACCTGCAGATCCAGTCGGTGCCGACCAACGCGGTGATCGTCGGCAATCAGGCGCCACCGGTCATTTTCCTGAACCTCGGCGCGGCCACGTCATACGGCCTGGAGCTCGACGGCTCCTGGCGGGCGACCGAGTCGTTGTCGCTGAATTTCGCGCTGTCGCTGTTCGAGCCGACCTTCAAGGACGGTACGAAGTCGCGGCGCTTCGCCGGCACGGTGAACTGCGACAACGTCATCTGCCCGAGCGACGGCGAGGTAGGCGGCAACACCCAGGCCCGCGTCTCGCCGTTCTCCGCGACCGTCGGCTTGAACTGGTCGGCCGACTTCTCGGAGCGTGTCGGCTGGTACGTCCGGGGCGACGTCTCGCACCAATCGAAGCAGTACCTCGAGGAGATGAATCTCGGCTGGATCGCCGCCCGCACGCTCACCAACGCGAGCATCGGGCTGACCGGCGAGAACTGGGAAGCGCAGCTCTGGGGCAGGAACCTCACCGACGAGGAATATCTCACCAGCTCGCTGTTCATCATCCAGTTCGGCTCCTACACGCCGGCGCTGGGTGAGCGCCGCACGGCCGGAGTCTCACTGACCTGGAACTTCTGAAGCCGCTTCGCGGCCCGCCACGATGGGCCGCGACCGCGGACTCAGGCTGCGGCCCCTCCGGGCGGGGAGGCGCCATAAGTTCGGTTGCGGCGGGCCAGAGGGCTGTGGCGCCGCGGCGGCGCGGTCAGTAGGACTTCGGCAGCCCGAGCACGTGCTCGGCGATGAACGCGAGGATCAGGTTCGTCGAGACCGGCGCAACCTGGTAGAGCCGCGCCTCGCGATACTTGCGCTCGACGTCGTATTCCTCGGCGAACGCATAGCCGCCGAAGGTCTGCACGCAGGCCTCGGCGGCGTGCCAGGAGGCTTCCGACGCCAGCAGCTTGGCGATGTTCGCCTCCTCGCCGATCTTGCCGCCCGCCTCGAAGCGCCGCGCCGCGTCGTAGACGCAGAGCCGGGCGGCCTTCACTTCCGCATAGGCACGCGCCAGCGGAAACTGGATGCCCTGGTTCTGCCCGATCGGCCGGCCGAACACCTTGCGCTCGCGCGCGTACGCCGCCGCCTTGTCGAGGAACCAGCGGCCGTCGCCGATGCATTCCGCCGCGATCAGCACGCGCTCGGCATTCATGCCGTCGAGGATGTAGCGGAAGCCCTGGCCCTCGGTGCCGAGCAGGTGGGCGACCGGCACGCGCAGGTTCTCGAAGAACACCTCGGTGGTGGCGTGGTTCATCATGGTGCGGATCGGGTGGATCGTCAGGCCCTTGCCGACGGCCTCGCGCATGTCGACCAGCATCACGGACAGCCCGTCGGTGCGCTTCGCGACCTGGTCGCGCGGCGTGGTCCGCGCCAGCAGCAGCATCAGGTCCGAATGCTCGGCGCGCGAGGTCCAGATCTTCTGGCCGTTGACGACGTAGTGATCGCCGTCGCGCACCGCCGTGGTGCGCAGCGCCAGCGTCTCGCTGCCGCTGGTCGGTTCGGTCACGCCGAACGCCTGCATGCGGATGCTGCCGTCGGCGATCTTCGGCAGCCACTGGGCCTTCTGCGCCGCGCTGCCATGTCTCAGCAGAGTGCCCATCATGTAGATCTGCGCATGGCAGGCGCCGCCGTTGCAGCCGGCGGCATGCACCTCCTCGAGCACCGCGGATGCCGCGGCGAGACCCAGGCCGCTGCCGCCGAATTCTTCCGGTATCAGCACGCCGAGGAACCCGGAGTCGGTCAGCGCGGCCACGAACTCGGTCGGATAGCGCCGTTCGCGATCGAGCTCGCGCCAGTAGCTGCCGGGGAAGCCCGCGCAGAGCGCGCGCACCGCGCGGCGGATCTCGGCTACGGTCTCGGAATCGTCGCCGGGGAGCGTGGACGGGGCAGGGGAGGTGGCGCTGTGCATCGTGGGATCCTGATGAATCTGGCGGTGAATTCGGGCGGGGAACCGGGCCCGGGCGGCACTCTGTCCCGCGGGCACGCAGCACCAAAGCGGTCGCAGCATACCTGCCCAAAGTTCGAACGGGGCGGCCGGTGTCGGCAACATGAACCGCGCCGCCCGGCGCGGTCGCAGGCGTCTCACGGCGCGGCTTCGACCAGCTCGATCAGCTCGCCTGCGGGACCCACGACTGTTGCGGAGCGCCGGCCCCGGTAGGCGAGGCCCGCGCGAGGCGCGGGTGGCGAGACGAACGACAGCGCCAGCGTATCCAGGTCGGCGACCTCGAAAGTCGTCATCGCTACGCCGGGCGGCAATTCTCCGCGGCCTTGCGGCCGCGCCGTGGCGCGTTCCGAATAGCCGTCGAACTCGATCAGGTTGCCATGCTCCGCGAGGCGCGCCGTGGTGATGGGCAACTCGCGGCCGGGAGCGTAGCCCTGCGCCCGCTGCAGCAGCTCGAGCGGCCGCTGGCGCACCGGGCCGGGCGCCAGTCCGAACCGGCTGCGATAGAACTCGAGTAGCGCCTCGACGTCCGGGCCGGCCAGCACCATGATGAACGGACGCCCGACCGTGCCGTTCGGCAGCGGCAGGATCGAGCGGCTGCGATCGCCGCGCTCGCTCGTCAGGTAGACGACCTCGTCGGCCGCGCCGCGCACCTGGAACGCGAGGATGCTCGGATAGTTCTTCAGGGGCGCCGGTTCGCCGATGATCTCGAACGGCGATCGGCGCACCTGCGCGAACAGCGAGTCCGGGTCCTCCACGATCAGTTCGATGGCGTTCCAGCCCCAGGTCGCCATCGGGCGGTAGCCGCGCACCGCCGGAGTGCGCACGGCGCGGATGTAGACGTCGGGCCAGCCGTCCGCGCTCATCATCACGTAAGGGCGTCGTGCTGCGCGGGGCGCTCCCCAGCTGACGGCCAAGGCCGGATCGACGCGGCCGCGCTCACGCACGACATAGCCGAACCACTTGGTGTAGCGCGCCTCGAAGTCGCGCAGGTCGGGCGTGGCGACGGTGGCGATGAGGATGCGCCGCAACGCCGGGGACGCGGCAGTGCGGTCGGCGACGCCGTTCGCGACCGGCGGCGGCGTCGAGCCCGCGAAAGGCGACAACCCCGCCGTCGGCGTCGTCCCCGCGGCGAGGCACGTGGCGCCGGCCAATCCGAAGGCCGCCAGCAACTCCAGCGCAGACCGATGGACGCCGCGTCGGGGCGACGCGGATCTCACTCCGCTGCTCACGCGCTCAGAAGTCGTAGCGGGCGCGGACCATCCAGCGACGCGGTTCCGGCAGGTAGGGGTACACGAGGTACGACACGACGAACTCGGTGTTTGAGCAGTTCGTGCAGTCCGCCGTCAACGACCACTTGCCGTCGGTATCGCGCAGCGTCAGGCCGCCGTTGAACGTGCTGCGGGCCTCCGTCAGTCCGATCGGCGTATTCGCCGTCGCGGCCCAGGCCTCGCCCATGTAGTTCCAGTTGACGCTAGGCACGAGCTCGAGCTTCGAGCCGAGCGGGATGCGGCCATTGATGCCGAGGGTCGAGGTGAACTCCGGTGCGCGAACCGGTTCGGCGATCTCGCCGGTCGGGGTGACGATGCTGGCATTGCAGACGTTGATGGTCGGGCGCCCCGCGGCGATCAGCGCCCGGCAGTTCGCGGCCTGGGCGAGCACGGAAGGGTCGACGTCGACGTACTTGGCCTTCTGCGAGCCACCGGCCCAGAAGACGTTGATGCGCTCGGTCGGCGCCCAGGTGACCTCGGCCTCGAGGCCATAGTTCTCCAGGCCGGCGAAGTTGCGGGTCAGGTAGTTGATGACGTTCGTCACCGGGTCCGCGTAACCGGCCGGCAGCTGGAAGTCCTCGACGTCCATCTGGAACGCGTTGAGGTTGACCCGGAGCCTGCCGTCGAGCCACTCGGAGCGCACGCCACCTTCGTACGACCAGACCTTCTCGGGCGCGAAGTCCAGCGCCAGGCGGCCGAAGTTCGCGCGTGCGTTCCAGCCACCCGATTTGAAGCCATTTGTGGCCGACGCGAAGAACATCAGGTCGTCGTTGGCCTTGTAGTCGATCGCGAAGCGCGGCGTCCAGAGTTTTTCGTTGAGTTCGGTGGGCACGCCGAAGCTGATCAGGTCGACGTTCGAGAACGCCGGGAACAGCCGGGTCGCGATCGGTGTTGCGTTGGGCAGGAACTCGATCGACTTGGTCTCGTCGGTATAGCGCACGCCCGCCGTCACGGTCAGCTTGTCCGTGAGCCCGTAATCCGCCTGGAAGTATGCGGCACCCGACTCCGTCTTGTTCTTCATCGTCCGGTCTTGCGTCACCGTCGGTGCACCGGTGAGGGGCAGGCTGATGTTCGCGAACGAGGTGTCGTTGCTGTCGTAGAAGCCAAAGAGTCCCGTGACGTACTTCAACCGGCCGCCGAGCGCTTCACCGGTGAGCTTGATCTCCTGCGTGAACTGGGTGTGCTCGCCGTCGTTGACGAGGGGCGTCGCCGTGCCGGCCATCGCGCTGATGAGTTCAAAGCCGTTGTTGGGTGCGAAGACCGCGCCCGTCAGGCTGTCGAACGACTCGGTCATGAACTGCTGTTCGAGGCGGCGCACGCCGGTGATGAAGTTCAGCGTGACCGCGTCGGACGCCTCGATCGTGAAGTTCGAGATCAGCGCGCTCGACTTCGCGGTATTGCCGAGCGGGATGTCCGTGAGGCGCTGGGACACCAGCGTCGGGCCGAGTCCGCGGGTGCTGGTGATGCGCGTGAAGTTGACGCGCTGCGAACTGCCGGGCTGCACGAAGTGGACGAGGTTGGAGATCGAGGCGTCGATGTACTCCACCGAGGCGTCCCAGGTGACGGCGTCAGAGAACAGCACGCGCGCCGCGGCGCGCGCGCCCCAGGTTTCCTCGCCGTTCAGCGTCTCCCCGGTGGTGCGGTTCTCGAGGTAGCCGTCATCCTCGGCGTAGAACGCGGAGAACTTCGTCAGGAGCTTGTCGTTGACGGGGAGATCGACCGACGCACGGGCCTGCTTGCGGCTGTATTCGCCATAACCGACCTCGGCGAAGGCGCGGAATTCCTCGGCAGGCTTCTTCATCCGGACGTTGATCGCGCCGCCGGTGGTGTTGCGACCGAACAGCGTGCCCTGCGGGCCGCGCAGCACTTCGATCTGCTCGACGTCGAAGAACTGGAAGTTGTTGGCATTCTGCCGCGCCATGAACACGTCGTCGACGTAGGTGCCGACCGGCGGATCGAAGGTGGCGATCGACTCGCTGTTGTTCAGCGCGCGGATCGAATAGGTGTTGGCGGTGCCGAGGCCGGTGTTGTTGTGACCCGACATGTTGGGCACGAAAGCGATCAGGTCGAGCGTGCGGGTCACCTGGCGGCGTTCGAGCTCGGCCTCGCTGAAGGCGCTGACCGCGATCGGCACGTCCTGCAGGTTCTCGGCGCGGCGCTGGGCGGTGACGACGACTTCCTCGATGGAAGTGTCGCCGGCGGGGCGTGCCGGTGGCTGCTGCGCCATCGCGACCGGTGTCACTAGCGTGGTCAGCAGGAGGGTGGCGAGGCGGCTACGGGACGTCATGGGGCTTCTCCGGCAGGACGGCCCCGGCGGGGCGCGGGTACGGCCGATGCTACCCCTCGGAAACCGGGAGTCGCAATCGTTTGCGTTCGCGGCATTCCGCAGCTTGTCTGATGCAAACCGCCGCTGCACACTCGGTCTCGATGCTGGCGGGCCACGACGCCGCGCCGGAGCCGGGGGCCGCAACCGGCTCCTGCCGGTTCGCCCGGCCTCGGCCGCCTGGGGCGGCCCGCCGGCCGCCGAATGCCGCTGCACAGACACCCGAGGACCGCTTCGTCATGAGCCCGACTACGCCCGCCAATGCCGTCAAGCTGCCGCGCCATACCCGCGGCAAGCGGCCGCACTTCTTCGACGACCCCGCGATCGACCAGATGATGACCTTCCTGCTCGAGCTGACGACCGAGGTGTCGGTGCTGCGCGAGCGCCTCGATACGGTCGAGCGGTTGCTGGATCGCGACGGCTCGGTCACCCGCGCCGCGATCGAGGCCTTCGTGCCCGAGGCCGAGCTCGAGACCGAGCGCGCCGCCTGGCGCGATGCCTACGTCAAGCGCGTGTTCCGGATGCATACGCCGGAGTGAGCTCGCGCGGACTTTCCGCGTCTCTCACCAGAATTCGTCGCCGCACCCGCATTTGCTGGAGCAGGAGATCGCCAGGTTGTATCCCGATCTGAAGGACAAGGTGGCCATCGTCACCGGTGCCGGGCGCGTCGAGGGCCTCGGCGCCTCGATCGTGCGCCGTCTCGCGCGCGAGGGCGCGAAGCTCGTCGTCCACGACCTCGGCCGTACCAAGGGCGACATGGCCCCGAAGCACGGGGTCGGCCTCGCGGACGAGCTCGCCGAGGTGGCCCGCGAGGTCCGTGAACTCGGCGCCGAGGCCACCACCTTCACCGGCGACATGCTGGTCGAGGCGGACGTCGAGGCGCTGGTGGCCCACGCGGTGGCGACCTTCGGCCGCGTCGACATCCTCGTCAACAACGCCGGGGTCGGCTACCTGTTCGGGCCGCTGCTGGAGATGACCCAGGAGCGCTGGGACACGACGCTCGGCGTCAACCTCCGAGGCAGTTTTTTCGCGATCAAGCACGCGGCGAGGCAGATGGTGAAGCAGGGGCCGCAGGGCGACTGGGGCACGGGCCGGATCATCTCGGTCGGCAGCCGCGCCTCGAAGTCGGGCTCGTCGCTGACAGCCGCCTACGTCGCCTCGAAGCACGGCCTCATCGGCCTGACGCGCTCGGCGGCGGTCGAGCTCGGCCCGCACAAGATCAACGTCAACGTCGTCTGCCCGAACCATGTCACCACGGGGCTGGGGGCCTGGCAAAACGAGTACATGGCGAAGATGCGCGGCTTCGCATCGGTCGAGGAATACCTCGCCGCGATGCGCGGGCGGATTCCGCTCGGCCGCGTCGGCCTGGTCGACGACACCGCCAAGGCGGTTGCTTTCCTGTGCTCGTCCGAGGCGGTCTACGTCACGGGCGAGGCCATGAACGTTTCCGGTGGAGAGGAGATGCACTGATGTCCGCCCAGCCAATGATCGACATCGAAACGCTGTTCCAGCCGACGCACGACGAGCGTGCGCGCCAGCAGTTCGTCAGCACGCTGCGCAAGCACGCGATCGTCGACCTGCGCAACATGCTGAAGCGCGACTACGAAGGCCGCATCGAGCCGGCGCTGGACGCCCGCGGCGAGTCGCCGCAGGACTGGCACGGCGTCGAGCGCGCGATGGAGAAGGAGCAGTCCTACCGCTTCTACAGCGCCGTGCGCTACAACGCGCAGGAAATGAGCTTCCTGTCGGTGCAGGACCCGGTCGAGCGGGCGCTGCCCGGCATGATCGAGGTCGCGAAGGACGCCTCGGCGCGCAATCCGGCCGGCGGCTCGCTGCGCATCCCCGCGAACTTCGACGTTCCCCGCTACGTCTCGGCGCTCGACGTGCACCTGGTGCCCGGTTCGTTCAATGCCGAGTACACGGCCGACGACGTCGCGCAGGGCGCGGTGATCTGGTTCGGCAGCAAGGTGTTCGCCGGGCGCCACCCGTTCCGCAAGATGCCGGGCGCGGTCGCGGAGTCCGTCGCCCAGTGGCTGCGTCGCAAACATCCCGGATTCGCGCCGCGCCGCATCCTCGACATGGCGACCACCAGCGGCAAGAACCTCTTGCCGTACAAGACCCACTTCCCGCAGGCCGAGCTCCATGGCATCGACGTCGGTGCGCCGGGCCTGCGCATCGCGCATGCGATGGCCGAGGCGGCGGGCATCCCGGTGCACTACAGCCAGCAGAACGCCGAGCAGACCGACTTCCCGGACGGCCACTTCGACCTGATCGTCTCCAGCTTCTTCTTCCATGAAATCCCGCTGAAGTCGACCCGCACGGTGCTGCGCGAGTGCGAGCGCCTGCTGGCGCCCGGCGGAATGATGGTGCACATGGAGCTGCCGAGCGAAGCTTCGGTGGGCGCCTTCGAGAACTTCTTCTGGAACTGGGACACCGCGAACAATGCGGAGCCGTACTACACGACCTATCGGGCGCAGGACCCGGTGGCGTTGTGCGCCGAGGCCGGTTTCCCGGCCGAGGCGTCGTTCGCGCACGCGATCCCCGACTGGGCGACCTTCGGCGAAGAGAAGTTCGAGCGCTACCTGCGCGGCGAACTGGCCGCGCCGCCGCATGGCAGCGGCGGCTGGTACGTGTTCGGCTCGCGCAAGACCGGCGCCGCGTGAAGCGTCGCAGCTTCGTCGCGGCCGCGTCCCTCGCCACGGCCGCGGCGCTGGCCGGCGCCGGCCGCCGCGCGCTCGCCGCCACGCCGTCGTACGACTTCATCGTGGTCGGCGCCGGCACCGCCGGCCTGCCGGCGGCGATCTTCGCCGCGCGCCGCGGCGCACGCGTGCTGCTGCTCGACGCTGCCCCGGACATCGGCGGCACGCTGCACCTTTCCACCGGGATGATGGCCGCGGCGGGCACGCGCCTGCAGGCCTCGCTCGGCATCCAGGATTCGCCGCAGGCGCACTTCGACGACGTGATGCGCATCAGCCGCAACACCGCCGACCCGGTGCTGGTGCGGCTGGCGGCGGACCATGCCGCTGCGACCTTCGACTGGCTGATGGACAAGGGCTTCGTGCCGATGGCGGGCCAGCCGGTGCTCGGCGATGGCCACGAGCCCTACACCAGGCGTCGCTACTGCTGGGCGAAGGATGGCGGGCGCGCGATCCTAGCGGTGCTGCGCCGCGAACTGGCCGGTGCCTCGGCCGGCGGCCGCATCGACCTGAAGCTCAATACGCCCGTGACCTCGCTGCTCACCGACGACGCCGGCGCCGTAGAAGGCGTGCGCGTGAAGTCGGGTGATTGGGAGCAGGTGTACCGCGGCCGCCACGTGCTGCTGACCAGCGGCGGCTATGCCGGCAACGCGGGCCTGTTCGAGAAGCTCAACGGCGTGCGCCACTACGCGATGATGTCCTACCCGTTCTCGCAGGGTGCCGGCATCGATCTCGGCGTCTCGGTCGGGGGCTACGTGCGCGGCCGCCAGAACTACCTCAGCAACTTCGGTTCGATCATGGCCAACGAGGGCTATCCCACCCGCGCGCTGGCGCGCTGGCAGGTCATCCCGCAGAAGCGCCAGCCCTGGGAGATCTACGTCAATGCCCGCGGCGAGCGCTTCGTGCGCGAGGACGAGCCGAGTGTCGACCGGCGCGAGCACTCGCTGCGCCAGCAGCCGGACCTGCGCTACTGGATCGTGTTCGACCGCGCGATCCTCGACGCGGCGCCGCCGGGCATTCCCGACTGGAGCCGCGACAAGCTGGCCGCGACCTTCGGCTCGCATCCGATGTTCGAGACGGCCGACACGCTCGATGAGCTGGCAGTGCGTGCCGGCATCGACCCGGCGGGCCTGCGCCGCAGCGTGCAGGCCTACAACGCGGGCGTGGCGCAGCGTCGCGACGCGCTCGGACGCGAACACCTGCCGTTGCCGATCGCGAAGGCGCCGTTCTTCGCGGTGCGCCACCAGGGCCATTCGATCACCTCGACTGTCGGCCTTGCGGTCGATGCGTCGTTGCGCGTGCTGCGTG
>Ga0209254_10005298_pt1 | contig 11869 bp, 9 predicted proteins | sample FrelakmetDIP11DI_FD_187148 | JGI IMG/M metagenome (GOLD analysis project Ga0209254, IMG submission 187148) | Freshwater lake sediment microbial communities from the University of Notre Dame, USA, for methane emissions studies - DIP11 DI (SPAdes)... | ecosystem: Environmental > Aquatic >... | reverse complement strand
GGCTGGCGCATCGGCTACTGCGGCGGGCCGGCGACGATCGTCGAGGCGATGTCCACGATCCAGAGCCAGAGCACCTCGAACCCGTCATCGATTGCGCAGAAGGCGGCCGTCATGGCCTTGAACGGCGACCAGGCCTGCGTCGCCGAAATGAACAAGCATTTCAAGGCCCGGCACGACTTCTTCAACGCCGGCCTGAACGCCCTGCCCGGCTTCCGCGTGCTGCCCGCCGCGGGCACGTTCTACGCGTTCTGCGACGTGTCGGGCGCGATCCGCAACCTAGGGCTCGCCGACGACCACGAATTCGCCGAGTCCTTGCTGGAGAAGGCCGGCGTGGCCGGCGTACCGGGCACCGGCTTCGGTGCTCCCGGGCACATCCGCTTCTCCTTCGCGGTCAGCATGCAGACGCTGGAGAAGGCGCTCGAGCGCATGCACAAGGCCCTGCGCGGCGGCTGACCGCGATTCCTTGACTAAGGCGCCCCCAATCCGGACAATTCCGCGCCCACCAGTTCCGACATAGCTCAGCGGTAGAGCAGCTGACTGTTAATCAGCGGGTCCCTGGTTCGAATCCAGGTGTCGGAGCCAACTCCCCTCGCCTGCGGAGGCTTGGTCGGCGTCGTTCAAGGCACTTTGGTCAGCGTCACGTCGTCGAAATAGTACTGGTCGCCGGCCGCATCATAGGCATCGAGCGCGAACATCAGGCGCGCGTCGTTTGCAGCGCCAACAAACCCGGATGTCGCGAACTGAATCGAAAACGTCTGCCACGAAGTGGTCAGGTTGAACACGCGCTTCGACAATCCATAATTCGTATAGGGGCTGGCGTGCTTCAGCAGACTGATCGCGACGTCGTGACCGGTGTTCGAATACGCCTTGAAGGTCAGCTTGTACTGCGTATTGGCCTCGAGCACCCGACCAGTCTGGTAGAGCTGAACGTTCGTCCCCGGCTGCCTGATGGCAACATGCGCAGCCTTGGCACTATCTTGGCCTGCGGCATCGTTCGCGAACACTGCCGAGCCATTTGAGTAGAAGGTCCATGGGCTGGTGCCGCTCTCGAAGCCTGGATTGGCAACGCGATTCTCTGCTGTGGGCGTCGTGCCCGTGCCCGGGGCGGTCGTGTCCGCGCTCCTGTTTCGGAAATAGTCGATCTCGCTGGCGAACGCCGGATTGTTGACCGCGTTGCCCGCGAAAGCACCCACCCGCCTGACCGTCAATGCGTGGGAAAAGCTCACGGCGGAAACCCAGTTCGATCCGTCCAGCGAATACGACTGGCTCCACTGATTGCCGCTGCGCTTGACGCGCAGATATAGCGGTGACGGGCTCGGCACGCCGCTGATGACACTGTTCTTCCTCACGCTGGGAGTGCCGGCCAGAAACGACGCGGCAAAGATCCTGGTGCCGTTTCCGTTGCTGTAGAAGTCAAAGCGAATGTAGTTCTGGCTGTCCGCTTCGACAAGAACACCTTGCATTTCATTGCCGCCGGACAGGCCGGTCTTGAATTTGACTTCGATTTCGAAATCCGTATCGCTGGCCAGCTGCATGATGCGAGGCGCCGCGTTCTGCCCTTTCCAGAGATCATGCGAAGTCCCGGCGGGCCCCGAGATCCGTGCCGCAGTACCGGTCATGGTCAGCTGCGAATCGCCCCTCGGATCGACAAGAGTCCAGATACCCCCGTTAAGTCCGACACCGTCGAAATCGTCGGATACGATGCCGGACTGCTCGCGTGACAGCAACACCGGCCGCACCGAGTTGGTCCAGGCCGTGTAGCCCGCAGCACTGAGGTGCAGAGTATCGGAGGTGAAATACTCTGGCCTGGGCCAGCCATCCGCACCGAGCAGTGTAGAGACCGTGTCGATGTAACGGTATCGTGGGTCGCTTGCGCAAAACTCCGCGAGGAGCTGATTGGCCAGTTGCATCTGCGGCCAGACACCCCAGCGCAGTGGACTGGGCTTGATCGAGATGACGTACACGCGCGCGCTCGGGAGCCTGGCAGAAATGCGACCCGCGATCTGCGCGATCCGGGTGGCGACGTACTGCGGCGTCAGGCCCTGGGCGATGTCATTTTCGCCCTCGTAAATGACCACCGCGCGCGGCGCATAGGTGAGCACGATCCGCTCTAGATAGAAGTCGAGGTCGTCGGCCGTGCTGCCGCCGAATCCCCGCGGAATGATCTCGAGCGGTGCGAGATCGTTGCGAATGGAGCCCCAACGGGCGATCGTCGAACTGCCCGTGACGACAATGGCGCCCGCCGGTGGCGGGAACAAGCGGTCCTGCTGCTCATACGCCAGGATCTCGCTTTCCCAGGTATTGGCTTGCGCAACAGCCAGACCAGCCAGCGCAAGAACCAGCGCAAGTAACCATCTCGTCGCCAGATTGATGCGCATTACGGACCCCCTGATATCGTCCCTGCTGTAGACGCCGGGCCGGGGTTCTTAACGCATCCCGTTGCCCCGATCACGGGGTCGATTACACGGCAGCGCGCACATGATGGCAACCGTCTTATGAACATAATGCCCAAGGAAACGCTGCCGTGCCGGCCCAGCCACCCTGGTCACCGGCGGGGCAAAGGCTGCAGGGACGGTCGATCACCACCTGCGCAGACTTCGCTCAGTCGTCCGTGATGCGCCGCCCACGATCCCGGCGCCGGTCGTTCGCCTGGACCGCCACTGCCGGGTTCCAGACGTCACGTCGCCGGCGATCGCTCCCCTGCCGACGGTCTTCGTGGTGCGCGTACCGGCACGCGCATGCAGCACAGCTGCAGCCACGCATCGGTAGCTTCGGAGCTTCCTGCGACAGTAACCGGACGCCCTCAAGCTTGCGAGCTTCCTCGCAGCACATCGGTCCTGGGACGACGGTGACCGCATGAAAAGGGTTGACGACGCGGTGCGCTTGCACGGGACGCCCCGACAGCTGCACCTCGTCGCGGACACGCCTGCGGAATAGCCAGGGCGACAGACTGAATGCCATGGCTCGTCGTTCTCCATGATTCGGAGTCCAAGCCGCGATCCATGGTTCATTCTAGCGAGCGTGCGCAAAAAAAGGCAGATTAAGTTACGTCCTCCGCGAGCCGCGCGGGCAACTCCGCCCTTTCGCTCCCGTCACCGCCGACGTTCCACCAGTCTCTCGTACAGCCGTTCGCATCGCTCAGCCGCTCTCGACCAACTCGCGTTCTCCACTACGTATGCGCGTGCCGCACGGCCGATCGCAGCCGCCCGCGCGGGATCGAGCAGCAGCGCAACGATGCCGTCGGCGAGAGCCGTCACGTCGCCGCTCTTCGCCAGCAATCCCGTGCGGTCGTGGATGACACCCGGCGCGGACGTGTCGAACGACACCACGGCCCGCCCGGCGGCCATGTAGTTGAGCAGCTTGACCGGCACGCCATCGCAGTCGGTGCGAGGATTCACGGCGACCGCCGCCGCGACGAGCAGCCGTGGCAGGTCGTCGAAGGACGGCGACGACACGATCTCAATATGCTCGCGGATGCCAAGCTCCCGCGCCAGCGCCTCGTAGGGCTCGAACGGCGAGTCCGTCGCAATCACGAGCCTCGCGTCGTTGACCCGGGAAAGGACGTGCCGGAACGCCTGGAGAAGGTGGTCGATGCCCTGATACTCCGCGAGATTGCCGGTGAAGATGACTCTCCGGCCTACGCGCGCTGCTGGAGCGGCCACGGTGTCGGGATCGAAGTGCTCCACCTCGACTCCGTTCGCGACGATCGACACCCGCTTCGGGTCGAGACCGACGTCGCCGATGAGGCGGTCGTGAATCGTCTGGGTAACGCAGACGGTGTGCTCGGCGAGCCGGGGCATCCAGCCGTCCCCCCAGCGGCCGAGCGTCCGCATGACCGGCGCCGGCATGCCGAGCCGATAGTACGGCAGCTCCGACATCAGCAGCGTGTGCGCGTCATAGACGATCGGCACGCCTGTGCCCAGTCGCGCTGCGGCGCTGACCAGCACGCCCTCGTAGTGGTGCGCGTGGATCACGTCGAACGGCTGGCTGCGCAGCAGGCGCCGCAGCAGCCGGGCCAGCATCGGGTCGACCCGCAGCACTTTGCCATAAGTGGGTCCGGGACCCAGCTTCTGATACCAAGGCACCTCGGGGATCCGGTGAACAGTCAGCTTCGGCGACACGCGTCCGGAGCCGAGGTGGTAGGTCGCCACGTGTACGTCGTGCCCACGGTCGGCCAGTGCCTCGGCCAGCCGCAGGATACGGATCGGCGTGCCGCGCGGCAGCGGAAACGGGCATGCCGCTACGACACAGATGCGGAGTGACCGGGTCGTCGCCGAGTCAGCCACTACGCCCGGGCTCCGAGCGGGCGCTCCCTGCGGGTCGATAGGGACCGCGGAAACTGCTGCACGAGATTCCAGCATCTGCTCTTAACCTATTGATCCACAGGTGTATCTTGCCTGGATCCTTATACCACGGCTGACGCGCCGAGCCTGCCTCGTTCAAGCTTGAAATCCGGCCAGCTCGCGTCCTTGAGCGAGACGATTACCCCATGGGTAATCGGCCACCCGATGTCAAACGCGGGATCGTCCCAGCGTACCCCGACCTCTGACCCTGGCGTATAAGGCGTCGACACGGCGTAGAGCACCGCCGTACCGTCCTCCAGGGCTTGGTAGCCCTTGGCGCAGTATGGGGGCACGTAAAGGGCGTCGAAGCGCCCGGCCGCGAGTTCCACCCCGGCCCAGGCGCCATAGCTGCGCGACGCCGGTCGGAGATCCACGATGACGTGGAAGCTGCGACCGGCGATGCAGCGAAAGAACTTGGCCTCGCCATGTGGCGGGCCTTGGGCGTGCAGACCGCGAATCGTGCCCCGCGACACGTTGGTCGAGAGATTGATCTGGGCGATCTGCCCATCGAGGCCCTGCGCTGCGAACTCGCGCGCGCACCAGGCGCGCGCGAACATCCCGCGCTCGTCGACGGAGGGCTCAAGCTCGACCTTGTACGCGCCGGCCACCGCCAGCTCGGTGAATTTCATCGCATGCTCCGCGACTCAAACTCGGATCGCGCTTCACACACCGATGAGCTTGGCCTTCACCCCGCGCGCATCGAGATCCGCCTGGATTTCCTTCAGGTAGATCGAGTTCATCGCGACCACGAGGTCCGGCTGGTAGTCGATCAACGCGTCCGGACCCACCACCGGCTGGCCGGTCTTGGCCATGAACGTGCCGTGCTTGTGCTTGTCGATGTCGACGACGAGACCGAGTCGCGTCAAGTCGAGACCGAGGTTGGTCAGGAAGCTCGTGCCCTTCGACCCCGCACCCCAGATGATCGGCCGGGACGCCGCAGCCACGGCGTTGCCGAGCTTTTCCATCTGCTTGGGGAAATTCACGGCAAATTGCTCGACGAGCCGCCTGACCTCGTCCAGATCGTCTTCCAACGGCAATGCGGGCGTGACCGCACCCATGACACCCTCCGCCAGGCAGTACTGGTCGTCATACTCGGTCGCCAGGTGCGTGACGCCCAGTCCTTCTCGACGCAACAGTCGAGCCAGGGATCCCGGCGTGAAGTAATTGCAGTGTTCGTAATAGATGTCCCAGAACGCCAGGTCCGCCAGGATGCGCTTCATCTCCGGAAGCTCGAAGAACACCTTGGCGCGATTCTTGGCAGCGGCACGCAGCACCAGCCTCGTGTGCGGCGTGACTTCGATGATGTGCTCGAGCGTGTGCCGGTGCGCGATCGCATCGAACTTGATGTCGAGGTGCTTCTCGCTGAAGAACTCCCTGATGAACGTGAGGCTCTTCGCATCCTCGTCGGAAATGAACCCGGGCTTGAATGCCGGATCGATGCCGATGCCCCGGCCCTTCGACGCCCGCACGGCCATTGCCAGGAACTCGCCCTGTCCGCAGCCGACCTCGAAAATGGTCTTGCCCTGAAGCTGGTTGCGCTCGACGAAGTCCGCCGCCATGCGCTCGAGCCATGCCATGAACACCTTCGACGAGCCCTGCGACGCTTCGTAGCTCTCGGAGTATTCCGTATTGTCGGGAACGAACGCGGCGTTGAAGATGAACCCGCAGTCATTGCAGAGCGTCAACGACATGTTCCCTGTCGGGTAGTTGAGCGCCGTCTCCTGGTCGCGCAGCATCAGGTAGCTGTTGGTCGGGATCTGCTTCTGCTCGAGAAACACCCCGAGTCGCTTGCTGGCACACGATGGGCACGATGTAATCACGATTCCTCCGATGAATGGCTCGAGTCGCCGTTGACAGTAGACAGGTTGATCAGCTTGGGACGCGGAATGGGCACGAGGAAGCAGCCGCCGTTCTCGAGATAGGGCCTCTGCTGCGCGACGATCTCGTCCGCGAAGTTCCATGCCAGGATGAGAACCACGTCCGGCGCGTCCCCGGCCAGGTCATCCGCGTGCGCCACCGGAATCAACGAACCCGGCAGGTATGCGCCCACCTTGTTCGTGTTCCGGTCGTAGACCTTGCGGACGTCGTGGGCGGTCAGACCGAGATAGTTCGTGAGAGTCGCCCCCTTGGCCACCGCGCCATACGCAGCGAGCCTCTTGCCTTGCCGCTGGATCGACGCAAGCTGCGCCAGGAGCTCATTCTTGAGCTGGGCGACGCTGTCGCCGAACTCCAGGAACCTGCGGTCCGTGGTCAGGCCCGCCCGCTGCTCCTCCCGGAGGATTTCCGCCACGGCTGGGGAGACCGAGTGCCGGCCCTGGCGCCGCACGGTCCAGCGGAGCATGCCCCCGTGCAGCTTGTCGAAGTACCGCACGTCCGTGACTTCGAGGTGATGGCGCGCACAGGCCGCCTGAACCGCGTGCGTCGAGAAGTAACAGACATGCTCGTGATAGATGGTGTCGAACTGCGTTTCGTCGAGCAGCAGCTTGAGCCAGGGATTCTCGAAGGTCGCCGTTCCGTCGTCGTCGAGCAGCAACGACACGCCGGCCAGGAAGTCGTTCAGGTCGCGCACGTGCGCCAGCACGTTGTTGGCGATGATCAGGTCCGCGTGACGGCCCCGCGGGTAGCCGTGAGCGCCGGCCAGGCACGCGCGGGCCAGCTCCAGCCCGAAGAACTCCGGGATGGTGTCGATGGACTTCTCGCGCGCAGCCCGGGCCGGCCCCGGCGAGGGTTCGAAGCCGACGCAGGGAATGCCCCTTTGCCGGAAAAACTGCAACTGGTAGCCATCGTTGCTCGCCAACTCGACCACGAACGCGCGCGGGTCCAGTCCCAGGCCTGCCACCATCTCCTCGGCGTAATGCTCCGCGTGGCGAACGACGGACGGCGAGAAGCTCGCGTAGTAGTTGTAGTTGTCGATGAACAGCTCCTTCGCGTCCACCGTCTCCGTGATGGAGACCAGGGTGCAGTCGCTGCAGAACACGGCCTTGAGCGGGTATGCCCGCGGCAGGATGCCGGCCCGCCCGTCTTCGTCCGTGACCAAGCAGGACGCGATGGGCATCGAGCCGAGATCGAGGAATTCGACCACGTGGCTTGAACCACATGATCGACATGCGTAGCTCATACCGGCAATCCTTCCAAGAGGCGGGGCCCGCATTTTCAGGCAGTGGCGAGCGATTCACAAACTTGGGGCCACGACGAGACCCGAAATTCTTGCGCTGGTCGACAAATCGCGACCCGCCGACGCTCCGTTGCGCAACCGGCCGCCCCTTGACACACGTCCCAATTACAGCGTCCCGGGCCGCGGTATCATGGCGCCCCATGGCAGCAGCGCCGGACATCTCGGTCATCGTCCCCTTCTACAACGAGGAGGACAACATCCGCCGCATGCACGCAGCCATCGTGGCCGCCGTCGAGCCGCTCGGCCTCCCCTTCGAGATGGTGCTGGTGAACGATGGCAGCCGCGACCGCACGCTCGAGATCGCGATCGACATCGCGCGCGAGGACGAGCGGGTCCGGGTGGTGAATTTCCGGCGCAATTACGGGCAGACACCTGCGATGGCCGCAGGCATCGAGCAGGCCCAGGGCAAGGTACTGATCACCATGGACGGCGACCTGCAGAACGACCCGCGCGACATCGAGCAGTTCCTCGCCAAAATCAGCGAAGGCTACGACATCGTCGTCGGCTGGCGCTTCAACCGCCAGGACAAGCTCGTCTCCCGCAAGATCCCCTCGAAGATCGCCAACTGGCTGATCGGCAAGGTCACGGGCGTGCCGATCAAGGACAACGGCTGCTCGCTGAAGGCCTATCGTGCCGCGCTCATCAAGGAGATCCCCCTGTACTCGGAGATGCACCGCTTCATTCCGGCCATGGCTTCGATCGCGGGCCCGCGCATCGCGGAGATCAAGGTCCGGCACCACGCCCGGCAGTTCGGGCAATCGAAGTACGGAATCTCGCGCGTTTACAAGGTGCTGCTAGACCTGATGGTCATCAAGACCGTCGCATCTTTTACCTCTCGGCCGCTGCGCTGGTTCGCCATGCTCTCGACCCCGTTGGTGCTGCTCAGCACGCTCTCGCTCGGCTATGCGCTGTGGCGCTGGGGCGTGGCCGGGCGCGGCATGTCGCTCCCGCTGGCCGGCTCGGGCGTGATCCTGCTCATGGGGGCGATCATCCTGGTGAGCGGCGGTGTTCTTGGCGAACTCATTTTCCGGCTCGGCGACTTGCGCGAGCGCGATTTTGCACGGCTCACCGTCAAGGTCCGGGGCCAGGCTTGCAGGGGCGCGGCCCCCGAGGTATCCATTGATGCTTGAGCACTCTGCGGATGTAGAGGTTTCCGTCATCGTGCCGGTCGGCGACCGTCACGCCGACGCGGTCGAACTTTACCGGGACTACAAGGCCGGCCTCGATGGGCTGGACCGGGCTTACGAAGTGATCTTTGTCCTGGACGGGCCGCGAGAGCAGTTCGCCGCGGGCCTGGAATCCATGCTGGATGACGGCGCACAGTTCACGGTGGTCAGCCTGAGCCGCGCCTTCGGCGAGGCGACAGCGCTCATGGCAGGCTTCGAGTACGCCTCGGGGCAGACCATCATGACGCTGCCGGCCTACTTCCAGGTCGAGTCGGCCGCGCTCGAGACGCTGGTTGACACCCTCGACTCTGCCGACGTGGTGCTGGGGCGCCGCTGGCCGCGGGCGGGAGGCCCGCTGGAGCGCCTGCGCCGCGCCCTGTTCCATCGGCTGCTGGGCTGGGTCACCCGGCTCGATGTCAGCGACGTTGGTTGCGGCGCGCGTGCCCTCGACCGGCGCGTGCTGGAGGAGGTACAGCTCTACGGAGACCAGCACCGCTTCCTCGGCGTACTTGCCGACCGTCTGGGCTTCCGCGTGCGGGAAGTGGACGTGCGTCAGTCGCCGAGAGACCGCTTCGAGGGCATCTACCAACCCGGGGAATACGCCCGAGGCGTGCTCGACATCTTCACAGTATTCTTCCTGGTCCGCTTCACGAAAAGGCCGCTGCGCTTCTTCGGGATGGTGGGCGTGACGACCTTCGCCATCGGCGCCCTGGCCGTGGCGGTCATGGTGATCCAGAAGCTGTTCTTCGCCCAGGGCCTCACTGAGCGGCCGGCCCTGCTGCTGGCATCATTGTTGGTGGTCCTGGGATTGCAGTTCTTCGCGCTGGGACTGCTCGGCGAACTGCTGATCTTCACGCATGCGCGCGGCCTGAAGGACTACCAGGTCGAGCGGGTTATCCAGTTCGCGCGCAGGCGCCCGGAAGCCTGACGGCACGCGGCGCTCGCCGAGTCCTTCATCTGCTCGGATTACGTGGCCCGCATATTGTCCAGGAAGCAGTGGTGTCGGGCGCTGCCAGATAACCTCAGTCGTCGAAGAATCAGATAGATTGATCCCGTGAAGGCGAGGCGAACGTCGGTCATTGTGTTGGCAACACTATTGGTGGTTGCCGGGCTGCTTGTAACGCCGAGTAGTCGCGCTCCCATCCTGCTCTGCTTCGGGCGACTGCTCATTGCCGATGAGTCGCCGACAGCTCGCGTTGACGTTGTCGTTGTGGCAGTCGATGCCGGCGCGGCCGGGCTGCTCGAGGCAGCCGATCTTGCCCACGGCGGCGCGGCAACTCGTGTAGCGGCATTTGCCGCGCGGCCCCGCAGGGTAGAACTTGAGTTTCTCGCCAGAGGAGTTGCGTTCGAGGACAGGGAAGCCCTGTATCGTCGCCAACTCAACGCGCTGGGCGTGCTATTTGTCATCCCGATCCCCCGTGTAGCGGGGACGGAGGACCAAGGCCGAGTGCTGCCCAGTTGGTGCGACGAGCATGGATGGACTTCGGTGATGGTGGTAACCAGCTGGCACCATTCCCGCCGTCTGCAACGAGTTCTCAAGCGCGCCATGGAAGGTCACCCGACAACGGTGCAAGTTCGCGTCGCCCGGTACTCCGACTTTGATCCAGACAATTGGTGGCAGGACCGCGACGGGGTTCGCACGGTGCTTGTGGAAAGCCAGAAGCTACTGATCGATCTTGTCCGGCATCCGTTCTCCTGATTGACGGCTCGTCCCAGTCGCCGTCGCGCGGTCACCGGTTGCGGCTTGAGTTGGCGGGCGGATGGCCCGCAAAAATGAAGTTCCTCAGGCCGGTGATGAGGCCCTCGTCCGCGCCCTCACCAATGCGGCGGGCCGGAGACAACTCCTCTAACTTATCAAGCTTGGCACGAAGTTCGTGTTCATCGTACGCGACGTTCGCGTATCCCAGCTCCTGCATTCTGCGGGCGGTGGCCACCTGGTGGTCGCTACGGTGCTCACCGAGGGAGGCGCGCTTTGGCATGACCAGGATTGGCTTGCCGTGCAGCAGCGCAGACAGAATGGTGCCCATCCCGGCATGGGAGATGATCAGGGAAGCCTCATTGAAGCGGCGTGTGAAGTCCGGTGGCTGCAGGAAATGGGCGAACTCGATGGACTGAGGCTCCCAGCCGCCCTCGCCGATTTGCGCGAAAACATCCCGACGGACCGTTTCGCGCGCCCAAGCATCAATGACCCGCAGCATTCGGTCGAACGGAAGATCGGTGCCAACGGTGACGAAGATCAAAACACGCTGCCCAGATATTGCGGCCCGCCGTCGCGGGCCAGATGAGGCCACTGGGTGAGCCAGAGATCGACAAAGGAACCAGCCTTGGCACCAGACAGTGAGAGTTCCTCGACATTGGCTACGCTGTCCACCCACACCACCCGCGCGCCTAACAGCCTCCCGAAACGCACGCCGAAATAGCCGGGCGCCGCGCCGGTGGTGATCACCACATCAGGCCGCAGGCGCCACACCAATAGGAAGATCGCCACAGCACTGCGCAAGAGGGCGAGCTTTTCCCAGCGGTTGCAATCCGGGATGAGGTGGAAATCCGCACCGGCGACTTCTGCGCGATAGCCGTCCCGCACGGTGGCGTAGCTGATGTCGCAACCCTCGAAGGCAGCACGCAGGCGCAGCAACTGCACCCAGTGGCCGCCGCCGGAAGCGATCGCGAGGACTTTGGGGACGTCTTGAAACACGGCTGTCGTCAAGAGGCCGCGCGGCTCAGCCGCACAGCGGGACAGGCGACAATCATATCGACGCGCGCCGCCCGTGGCCCGGCTAGTAGTATCCCGACTCGACTCGCACCGATGAGCGATTGAGCACGACGCCGAGCAGGTTCATGTCGTGCAGCAGCTCCTTAGTGTGCTCGAGGTTCGAGCGCGACGTCATGCCCTCTGACACGACCAGAAGCGAGCAGTCCACGAACGGAGCGATCTTGATCACGTCGTCGCTCAACAGTAGCGGTGGAAGGTCATAAATGACGATGGGCCGCGGCTGCTCTGCGGCCAGCGCGCGATACAGCTCGTGCATGCGGGGGGACGCGAGAGCGTCGGAGGAGTGATCCACGGCGTGATCGTTGGGAATCACCGCGAGCCGTTCCACGCCGATGCTGTAGACGATGTCCTCGAGCTCGGCCTTCCCGGCGAGGAAGTCGCTGATCCCGCGGTCGAAAGTCATGCCGAGGTA
>Ga0209254_10005297_pt1 | contig 11870 bp, 6 predicted proteins | sample FrelakmetDIP11DI_FD_187148 | JGI IMG/M metagenome (GOLD analysis project Ga0209254, IMG submission 187148) | Freshwater lake sediment microbial communities from the University of Notre Dame, USA, for methane emissions studies - DIP11 DI (SPAdes)... | ecosystem: Environmental > Aquatic >... | reverse complement strand
CGGGGCGGTTAGCTCAGCGGTAGAGCACTGCCTTCACACGGCAGGGGTCACTGGTTCGAACCCAGTATCGCCCACCACATGAACCGCGGGGTCGCACGAGAGTGTGACCCCTTTTTTTTTCTTCGCGCCCGCCGTCAAGGCCGACCCAGGTAGAAGTATGCGGAGCTGTTGCCGCCGCTGCCGACACCCCAGCCGAGATACATCGGTCCGAGCGGACTGTCGAACGCAAGGAAGGCCGCTCCCGAGTACAGCGTGCCCGAGGGATTGCCCGGGACCAGGGGACGCCCGTAGTCGCCGACCTCGCCCGACACCCCGGCGTAGAGCCCCTCGAACAGCGGCACGGTCAGCAGCCGATACATGTAATTCACGCGCCCGAAGATGTAGCGCTCGTTCAGGAGCTGCCCGGTGCGAAAGCCCGATTGCTGCAGGAAGCCGCCCCAGGGGCGCGCGACGTACGCAGGGCGCCCGTCCTGCGAGATCGGCCCCGAGCCGCGGACCGCGAATCCGAGCGTGTGGCGGCCGATCGTGTGCGCGCCCATGAGCGAGAGGTCCCAGCGGTCGTACTCCAAGTCGGAGCCCAGTTCCTCGAGGCCCCGCAGAGCCTCCACGCTCCCCGCGTAGCCGCTCTTCGGGAAGTTGACGCTGTCGAGCTGGTCGACGTAGGCACGCAGGCGCACGCCCGCCACCGTCGACGTCTTCTCCTCGTCGATGAGCACGGTGCCCGAGTTCAGGCTGGCGCGGGTGACCCCGCCGTAGAGGCCGACGCGCAGCTCGCCGTAGCGGCTGAACTGGCCGCCGAAGTCCACCCCGGCGACCGCAGCCGGAAGCGCGTACTCGGAGACCGGGTCCTTGCCGACGAACACGTCGAGGTAGCGCCGCTCGAGGTCGACGTAGGGTGCGACGAAGAAGCGCTGCTTCGCGTCGAGCGGCTGGTAGAACTCGGAATAGAGCGAGGAGTTGCGGCCAAGCGCCAGGTCGCTGTACCACTCGCCGCCGTTGGCGTTCAGCCACGTGCGGCGGTACTGCGCCTGGAGGTTGAAGAACGAGTTCCCCTGGAAGTCAGACGACAGCCCGAGCCCGAAGCGCAGGTAGTTCGGTCCCCAGGCCTTTTCCACGCCCCGGATGTTCAGGATGCGCTTCGTCGGCGACTCGACCAGCTGGTAGCTGACGTGCTCGAAGTCCCCGGTGCCGTAAAGGCGCAGGAGGTCGCGGTCGAGCCTCGCCTGGTCCAACGGCTCGCCGGGCGCTGTCTCGATCAGCGTGCCGAGGAACTCGGGGTTGACGCGCCTGGGGCCGGGGTCGAAACGGACCTCGTCGATCGGCAGTGTGCTCGCGACCGTGGTGCTGGTGCGCTGCGACTGCAGCCGCGCGTACTGTTCGGCCGGCAGTGACAACGCCGCCAGCCGATCGGCAACCTTGCGTGCCGCGGCCTCCCCGATCGGGAAGGTCGTCTTCATGTTGTCGAAGTCGCCGGCCGAGTAGGTCCCGAGCTCGGGCAGGATCAGGATGTCGGTGGGCTTGAGCGTGGCCAGGGTGATCTGCACGTTCTGCTCGGTCAGGATGCCGATCATCTGCCCGGTGATGCCGAGCACGTTCTTGATCTCCTCGGCCTTCATGAGCGGCGTGCCGAGGTTGACGGCGATGACCACGTCCGCGCCCATGCCGCGCGCGACGTCGACCGGCAGGTTGTTCACCAGGCCGCCGTCGACCAGCATCATGCCGTCGAACTCGGCAGGCGCGATGACCCCGGGCACCGACATGCTGGCGCGCATCGCCAGTGCCAGGTCGCCCTTGTCGAACACCTTCGGCTTGCCGGTGACAAGGTCCGTGGCGACCGCCCGGAAGGGAATAGGCAGCTTGTCGAACTCGACGTAGCCCTTGATGCGCGACAGCTCGCGCAACACCGTCTCGAGCTGCACGCCGGAAACGAAGCCCTTGGCGAAGCCCACCTCGCCGCGGTCGCTGACGCCGATCTCCGGGGAAAAGAGATTGAGGCGCAGCTCGTCCTGCTTGCGGCGAATCGTGAGTTCCTCGCGGGGCGGCGTCTCCTTGAACAGGAGATCGACCGTGATGCGGCTGGTCAGCTTCTCCATTTCGGCAATGGTCATCCCGCTCGCATACGCGGCGCCGACGAGCGAGCCCATGCTGGTTCCGATGATGCAGTCGATCGGCACGCGGTACTCCTCGAGCACCTTCAACACGCCGATGTGCGCGGCGCCCCGGGCGCCGCCGCCGGAGAGCACCAGGCATACCTTGGGCCGGCCCGCCGGTCCCGGCCTTGTCGCGGCAGCAGGCTGCGCCGCCGCCGGCAGCGGAACTTCGAGCGCCAAAGCCGCGGCAAGTGCCAGCGCCGCGGAACGGATCGTGACCATCAACAAGTCCCCTGGTGGATGCGGGGCACCGCCGGCATGCCCGCTAAACGTGCAATGATAACGCCGCCACGCGGCGCACTCCATCACGACCAGTGATCCCAAGACCTCGCACCGCCGTGCCCGCGCCCGACGCCTTCGTCTTCGACGCCTACGGCACGCTGTTCGATCCGTTGTCGGTCACCGCCCGTGCCGAGGTCCTGGCGCCCGGCCGCGGCGCGGAGCTCGCGAAGCTGTGGCGCGGCAAGCAGCTCGAATACACGTGGCTCGGTTCCCTGATGGAGGCGCGCGGCGACTTCCGCCGGGTCACCGAGCACGCGCTCGACTACGCGCTTGACGCCCTCGCGCTCCCGCTCGACGCCGCGGGCCGGCGCGACCTCGCCGATGCCTGGATGTCGCTGTCACCCTACCCCGAGGCCGCGCGCACGCTCGCGCGCCTCGCGCCGCGGCCGTGCTGGATCCTCTCCAACGGCACGCGCGCGATGCTCGATCCACTGGTCGACCGCGCCGGACTGCGGGCGCACCTCGCCGGCGTGCTCTCGGTTGACGAGGTCGGTGTCTACAAGCCCAGCCCGCGCGTGTATGCGCTGGCGTGCGAGCGGCTCGCGCTGCCCGCTTCGCGCATCGGCTTCGTCTCGTCGAACGGCTGGGACGCTACCGGCGCCAAAGCCGGCGGCATGACCGTCTGGTGGGTCAACCGCGCCGGGCTTCCCGTGGAGCGGCACGGGCCGGCGCCCGACTTCGTCGTCAGCTCGCTCGACCACGTCGCGGCCTGAAGCGCGGCTGCATCAGCCGGCGCGCGGCCGTCCCGTCGCCCGGCAGTCGGCCACCGCCGCGCGCAGCGCTTCGATCGCCTCGGGCCGCGGGAAGCTCTTGCGCGCGGCCAACGCCACGCGCCGCGACGGCGCGGGCCTTGCGAAGGGGACCGGCACGACCAGCCGGCTGTGGTATTTCGGCGTCAGCGCGTCGCGCGGCAGCACGGTGATGCCGAGTCCCGAGGCGACCATGTTGCGCGCCGTCTCCAGCGAGTTCGTGCGTGTCGTCGCCGCGGCGGAGCGGTTGAGCTCGGGGCAGGCGTCGAGCACCTGGTCGCGGAAGCAGTGGCCGACGTTGAGCAGGATCGCGTGCTCGCCAGCCAGTTCCTCCGGGAGCACCGAGCGACGCTTGGCCCACTTGTGCCCCAGCGGCACGACCACCTGGAACGGCTCCTCGTAGAGAAACTGCGTGGCGATCCCGGGCGGTTCGAACGGCAGGGCAACGATCGCGGCGTCGATGCGTCCGGACTTCAGCGCGGCCTCGAGGTGGTCGGTCTGGTCTTCCTCGATCTCGAGCGGCATCTGCGGCGCGCGCTCGTGCAGCGCCGGAATCAGGTCGGGCAGCAGGTACGGACCGACCGTGTGAATCACGCCCAGCCGCAGGGGACCCGCGAGCTGGTTGCGGCCGGATTGCGCGATCTCGCGGATGCGCGCTGCCTCCTCGAGCACGCGTTGAGCCTGCTCGACGATGCGCTCGCCGACCGGCGTCACGCTCACCTCGCTCTTGCCGCGCTCGAACAGCGGCGCGCGCAGCTCTTCCTCGAGCTTCTGGATCGCCACGGAGAGCGCCGGCTGCGACACGAAGCACTTCGCAGCCGCGCGACCGAAGCTGCGCTCCTGCGCGACCGCGACGACGTAGCGCAGTTCGTTCAGCGTCACGCTGCGCCGGCTTTCTTCGCCGCGAGGAAGGCCGCGAACGCCCCCGCGGTCTCGGGATGCTTGAGCCCGTAGTCGACCGTCGCCTCGAGATAGCCCAGCTTGGTGCCGCAGTCGTAGCGGCGACCCTCGAACTCGAACGCGACGACGCGCTCCTCGGCGAGCAGCCGTGCGATCGCGTCGGTCAGCTGGATCTCGCCGCCCGCGCCCGGCGGCATGGTGCGCAGGTGATGGAAGATCCGCGGCGTCAGGATGTAGCGGCCGACGACCGCCTGGGTCGACGTCGTGCTGCCCGCCTTCGGCTTCTCGACGATGCGCTGGATGCGCGCGACGCCCTGCTCCCGGGCCGCCGTCTCGACGATGCCGTAGCTGCCGACGTCCGCTGGCGCGACGCTCATGACGCCGATCGTCGCCACGCGCTCGCGCGCGGCCACGTCGGCCATCTGCCGCATCACCGGGACGCGGGCGTCGATCAGGTCATCGGCGAGCAGCACCGCAAAAGGCTCGTTGCCGACGACCGGCTCGGCGCACAGCACGGCGTGGCCCAGGCCAAGCGCCTCGGTCTGGCGGATGTAGATGCAGTTGATCCCGCGCGGCGTCGAGCTCTGCACCGTTTCGAGCTGCTCCATCTTGTTGCGCAGGATGAGCTCGGTCTCGAGCTCGTAGGCCTTGTCGAAGTGATCCTCGATCGCGCGTTTGTTGCGGCCGGTGATGAAGATCATGTCGGTGATCCCGGCGGCGGCGGCCTCTTCCACCGCGTACTGGATCAGCGGCTTGTCGACGACGGGCAGCATCTCCTTCGGGCTTGCCTTGGTGACCGGCAGGAAGCGGGTGCCGAGCCCGGCGACGGGAAAGACGGCCTTGGTGATCTTCATCGGGTCCTTGCCTGCATCAGAAATGGCGCGAGGCGACGAGCGCGCGCAGCTCGTCCTCGCTGAGAATGGGAATGCCGAGCTCTCGCGCGCGATCCAGCTTGCCTCCGGCCTCGGCTCCGGCGACGACGAAGTCGGTCTTCTTCGACACGCTGCCGGCCGCCTTGCCGCCGGCCGACTCGACCAGAGCCTTCGCCTCGTCGCGCGACAGCGTGGGCAACGTCCCCGTCAGCACGACGGTCTTGCCGGCGAGCGGCCCCGCGGCTGCGCTCGGCTGCGGCGAATGTTCGTTCCAGCGCACGCCTGCGGCGCGCAGGGCCGCGATCACCTGCCGGTTGTGCGGCTCGCCGAAGAACTGCGCGATGCTCTCGGCGAGCACCGGACCGACATCGGGGACTTCCTGCAGCGTGGCCTCGTCCGCGGCGATCAGCGCATCGAGGCTCCCGAAGTGGCGCGCGAGGTCGCGCGCCGTGGCCTCGCCGACGTGGCGGATGCCCAGCGCGAAGACGAAGCGCGCGAGCGTCGCGTCCTTGCTGCGTTCGATCGCCGCCACCACGTTGGCCGCGCTCTTGTCGGCCATGCGCTCCATCCCCGCAAAGCGCGCCGCGTCCAGTGCGTAGACGTCGGCGGGCGTGCGCACCAGCCCTGCGTCGACCAGCTGGTCGACCAGCCGCTCGCCCAGTCCCTCGATGTCCATTGCGCGGCGGCCCGCGAAGTGCAGCAGCGCCTGCTTGCGCTGCGCCGGGCACACCAGCCCGCCGCTGCAGCGCGCCACCGCCTCGTCGGGCAGCCGCACGATCGCCGAGCCGCACTCGGGGCACGCGGCGGGCAGGTGGAACGGCTGCGCGTGTGCGGGCCTGCGCTCGAAGAGCACGCGCACCACCTCGGGAATGACGTCGCCGGCGCGCCGCACGACGACCGTGTCGCCAACGTGCACGTCCTTGCGCCGCACTTCGTCCTCGTTGTGCAGCGTCGCGTTGGTCACCGTGACGCCGCCCACGAAGACCGGCGCGAGCCGCGCCACTGGCGTGATCGCACCGGTGCGTCCGACCTGCACCTCGATGCCCGTCACCGTGGTGGTCGCTTCCTCGGCGGGAAACTTGTGCGCGACGGCCCAGCGCGGCTCGCGCGTGACGAATCCGAGTTGCCGCTGCGACGCGAGTGCATTCACCTTGTACACAACGCCGTCGATGCCGAACGGCAACGCATCGCGGCGACGGGCTACGTCCTCGTAGTACACGGCAAGCTCGGCAGCACCACAGGCAACGCGCCAATTCGCGTCGACCGGCAGCCCGAAGTCGCGCAGCGCCTGCAGAAGACCGGCGTGCGTGGCGGGGAGCGCGAAACCGGACGTCACGCCGACGCCGTAGGCGAAGAAACGCAACGGGCGCTGCGCCGTCATCGCCGGGTCCAACTGCCGCACGGCGCCTGCGGCGGTGTTGCGCGGATTGATGAAGGGCTTCCCGCCCGCCGCGCGCTGTCGCTCGTTGAGCGCCGCGAAGTCGGCGCGGCGCATGTACACCTCGCCGCGCACTTCGAGCACCTCCGGAGGGTCGTCCGCGGCGAGGCGCTGCGGTATCGCGCGGATCGTGCGCGCGTTGCGCGTGACGTCCTCGCCGACCTCGCCGTCGCCGCGCGTGGCCGCCACGGCGAGGACGCCGCGCTCGTAGCGCAGGCTGACTGCCAGGCCGTCGAACTTGAGCTCGGCGACGTACTCCACGGGCCCAGCGTCGTCGGGGAGGCCGAGCTCGCGGCGGATGCGCGCGTCGAACTTCGCCGCGGCGCCGGCCGTCGTGTCCGTCTCCGTGCGGATCGACAGCATGGGCACGCCGTGCCGCACCGGCGCGAATGCGCCGACCGCCTGGCCACCCACGCGCTGCGTGGGCGAGTCCAATGCGGCCAGCTCGGGGTGCCGCGCTTCGAGTTCCGCAAGCTCGCGATACAGCGCATCGTACTCGGCGTCCGATACCGTCGGCGCGTCGAGGACGTAGTAGGCGTGGTCGTGCGCGCGGATCGCCTCGCGCAGCGCGCGGACACGCTCGGCGGCGGCCCGTGCGGCCGTCGCGGGTTCGCGCGCCGCGGCAGCCATCGTCACGCCGCGAACAGCTTGAGCGCGCGCGGGCTCCCCGGCTCGATGTTCGTGCGGCGCAGCGCGCCGTCCGCGCCCATCACCTGGTCGCGGATCGCCGCGAGCCCGCCGTCGTTGAGCGGACGGCCGTTGTCGTCGACGAGCTCGCCGCCGACGGTGTGCGCCATGCGCTTTGCGGCGAGCTTCATCTGGTCGAACGCACGGCCGGGGTCGGACACGCGCGGCACGTCCAGCAGGAACACCACGCCGGGCGTGGCGCCCTGGCGCAGCGAGTCGGCGGTGAACGCCTCGTCGGTGATGTTCTGCAGCGTGAAGGCCACCGCGCCGGTCTCGTCCTGCACCCACTCGAAGCGGCCGGTCGGAGCGAGGCGAAAGCCGGAGGCCTCCGCCACGCCGCGCAGCCGCGTTCCGGCAATCGTGGCCGGCGGCGCCTTGCGCACGGTGAGCCCGATCTGCATGTCGAGGTCGGCGCACAACCGGTCGAGGGCCTCGGCGCGCTGCGCTTCATCGGCGACCGCGGGCCCGTCGAATGCCGCCGGCAGCGACGCGGCGACCTCGCCGACCACCTTGCGGAAGGCCTCGAGCTGCGCCGGCGAGGCCGGGCCATTGCGGTCGGCGAGCAGCATGCACGCCGCGAATTCGCCGTACTCGCCGCGGCTCTCGGGGCCGAGCCGCTGCCATGCGCCTTGCGTCTCGCGCCTGCCATACCAGCGCACCGCCTTGCCGAGCCGTGCGTGGAGGCCGGCCGCCAGCGTGGAGGCCGCGACGGGCTTCACCGGCTGCAGCGTGAGGATCGACTCGATGTCGGGATCGGGCGCTGCGACCGTCGACATCCCGCCGATCGGGGCGCGCGGGCGCGGCGCGCGAGCATCGTCGACCGCGGGCTCGATCTCGCCGCCGTCGACGTCGGCCGCGCCCTCCGGCGTCTCGTCGAGCGTGACCACGTTGGTCATCGGCAGGCGGAAATCGCGGTCGTGCTCGACGTGGGTCCCGGCGGCGGCGGCGGTCGCAGCCGTGTCGGCAGGAGCGCCGTCGGAAGCTGCCGTGCGCAACGTCGGCTCGACGCGCGGGGCCGTCGCTGGCGCCGCTACCGGTCGCGCGGACTCTAGCCGCCGTCGCGCGAGGCGCATCTGCCAGGCGTTGAAGACGAGCACGCCGACGACCAGCAGGACTCCGGCGGCGATCAGGACGATCTGCAGGCGACTCATGACGGGGCGGTGGCGCGGGCCCTTGCGGGCGCTTCCGGACAGGGCGCGACGTTAGGGTGAATTATAGCCCGGGCGCCCGCGATAATCGCAGGCCGCAGGCGCGCGCTCACGCCGCCGCGGCCACCGCGCTGCCCGCGCGGGCCAGCTCGACGGCGTCGGCGATGTCGACGGCCACCACCCGCGAGATGCCGGGATCCGGCATGGTGATGCCGATCAGCTGGCTCGCCATCTCCATCGAGATCTTGTTGTGCGAGATGTAGAGGAACTGGGTCTGCTCCGACATCTCGCGCACCATCCGGCAGAAACGCTCGGTGTTGCTGTCGTCGAGCGGCGCATCGACCTCGTCGAGCAGGCAGAACGGCGCCGGGTTGAGCTGGAACAGCGCGAACACCAGCGAAGTCGCCGTCAGCGCCTTCTCGCCGCCGGAGAGCAGGTGGATCGAGGCATTGCGCTTGCCCGGCGGCTGCGCGAACACCTGCACGCCCGAATCGAGGATCTCCTCGCCGGTGAGCACCAGACGCGCCTGTCCACCGCCGAACAGCGCCGGAAACAGCTTGCCGAAGTTCTCGTTGACCGCCGCAAAGGTCTGCTGCAGCAGCTCGCGCGACTCGCGGTCGATCTGCCGGATGGCGGACTCGAGGGTGGTCATCGCCGTGGTCAGGTCGGTGGCCTGCCGGTCGAGGTAATCCTTGCGCTCCTGCGCGGCGGCAAGCTCGTCCAACGCGGCGAGGTTGACCGCGCCCAGCTCCGCGATCGCGCCCTGGATGCGCTCGATCTCGCCGGGCAGTTGCGACTTGGCTCCGAACGCCTTGAGCGCCTCCGGCAGTACAGCCAGGTCGGCGTGCGCTTCCGCAAGCTGCTCGGCGAACTGCGCCTCCGCGATCGCCGCCGCCTGTTCCTTCAGCCTCGTGTCCTGGATCTTCTGCCGCGCGGGGTCGAGGCGCTGCTCGGCGGCCAGCCGGGCCTCGTCGGCAGCACGCATGTCCGCACCCAGCGCTTCGAGCCGCTCGCGGGCAGCCGCCAGCGACTGCTCGGCCTCGCCACGCGCGCCAAGCTGCCGCTGCAGCGCTTCCTCGACCGGCGTCCAGTCGATCGACTGCCGCTCGGTGGTGAACTGGCCGAGCAACGTGCGCTGCTGGCTCATCGCCTGCGCCAGCGACTCGCGTCGCCCTTCAAGGTCGGCCAGGCGATCGCGGGCGCTGCGCTCGGCGAAGCCGGCTTCCTGCACGGCCCGCTCGGCGAGGCGCAGCCTTTCGCGCCCGCGCTCGCGCGCGACTTCCGCCTCGCTGCGCGCCGTGCGTGCCGCGTCGCGGCGGGCATAGACGTCGTGCAATTGCGACTGCAGGTCGGCCATCGCGCGACCGGCGGCCTCGTGCTGCCCGCGCTCGCCAGCAAGCTGTGCGGCGACGTCGGCACGCTCCGCGACCAGCTGTGCGCGCCGCTTCCCGGCGGCCTCGGCGGCCTGCTGCAGCTGCATGAGCTCGAGCTCTAGATCGTGGCAGCGGCGCTGCTGCGACGCAAGCGCGAGGCTCTCTGCATGCCACGCCTGCTGTCGCTCCTTGAGCTCCGCTTCGATGGCGTCGAGCGTCGCACGCGCAGCGGTCGCGGCCGTGCGTGCGACAGCCGCGGCGCCGGTCAGCTCGTCCAGCTCGCGCTGGCGCTCCAGCACGCCGTGCAGCTCGCCATCGGGCTTGAACAGCGTGACGCCCTGCGCCGTGACGAGGTGGCCGGCGGGCGTGATGAAGGCCTCGCCCACCGCGAGCGCGCCGCGCTCTGCGATCGCCGCGGCCAGCGAGGACCGGCAGCGCACGCCGTGCAGCGCGTCGGCGACCAGCCGCGAGACTTCCGGCCGCTTGATGCGGACCTTTGCCAGCAGCGCATCGCCCCCCGCACTCGCTCCTTGCTCCGCCGGCGCGGGCGCGTACAGCGCCAGGCGCACCGGTGGCGCGTCCTGCCCCGATTCCCAAGCCGTCGCGCGCTCGAGCGAGGCGAGCTCCAGCCCTTCGAGACGTTCGCGCAGTACGGCTTCCAGCGCGTCGTTCCAGCCAGCCGCGACGTCGAGCGCACGCCACAGCTGCGGCGCACCCTCGAGCCCCGCACGCTCCAGCCACGCGTCCTTGTCCTCGCCGTGGCCCACGCGCGCCTGCAGCGCCGCGAGCGCGTTCTCGCGCGCCTCGAGCCCCGAGAGTCTTCCGCTCGCCGTGCGCCAGCCCTCCGAGGCCGCGCGCTGCCGCTCCTGCAGCGACTCGACATCCGCCTGCAGGCCGGCGAGCGAGTGCTGCTTGCCGGCCAGCTCGTCTTTCTCCTGCTGCAGCTGGTCGGTGACGACGCGGATCTCCTCGGTCACCGGCGCGGCCAGCGCGGACAGCTCCTCGTCGAGGCGCTCGAGCCGCCGCCCGACTTGCTCCACCGCGCGCGCGACGTTCTCGCGCCGCGTTTCCGCCACGCGCAGCGACTGCTCGGACTGGTTGACCTGCTGGCCGATGTCGGAGGCGACGCGCAGGGACTCGTTGAACGTCTGCTCGAGGGCCGGCAACGCATCGCGCGCCACGCTCTCCTCGCCGCTCGCACCCTCGCGGGCGGCAAGGGCCTGCTCGAGCGCATGCTCGAGCGTCGCGCGATCGCCTGCGAGGCCCTGCTCCTGCGCCGCAAGCGCGCCCAGCTGCTCGGTGATCTGCGCGACCTGCTGGGTGAGCCGCGTCTCGCTTTCGCGGGCAAAGGCGAGCTGCTGCTCGAGTCGCGTCACCTCGCTGTTGGCCGCGTAGAAGCGACCCTGGCGGTCATGCAGCTCGTCGCCGGCCGCGTAGTGGTCGGCGCGCAGCTGCTCCAGCTTCGCCTCGTTCGCGCGAAGGTCCGCCTGGAGACTCTCCAGCGCGACAGTGAGTTGCGCGATTTCGGTCGCGCAGCGCTCACGCGAGCGCACGGCGTCCTGCTGCCTGGAGAACCACAGCATCTGCTGCGACAGCGCCAACCGCGCCTCGAGCTCGCGGTATTCGCCGGCGACCTTCGCCTGGTGCTCGAGCCTGCCGAGCTGGTTGCCGAGCTCGAGGCGGATGTCCTCGACGCGGGCGAGGTTCTCACGCGCGTCGGCCAGGCGTCCTTCGGTTTCCTTGCGCCGCTCGCGATACTTGGAGACGCCGGCCGCCTCCTCGAGGAAGATGCGCAGCTCCTCCGGCTTTGCCTCGACGACGCGCGAGATCATCCCCTGCTCGATGATTGCGTAGGCGCGCGGCCCCAGCCCCGTGCCGAGGAACAGGTCGTGGATGTCGCGCCGGCGCACCGGCAGGTTGTTGATGTAGTAAGTGGAGTCGCCGTCGCGCGTCAGGACGCGCTTGATCGAGATCTCGGCGTACTTGCCCCACTGGCCGCCCATGCGCCCGGCGCTGTTGTCGAACAGGAGCTCGACGGACGCGCGGCCGACGGGCTTGCGGTCGCCGGCGCCGTTGAAGATCACGTCCTGCATCGACTCGCCGCGCAGGGCCGAAGCCTTCGATTCGCCGAGCACCCAGCGCACGGCGTCGATCACGTTCGACTTGCCGCAGCCGTTCGGCCCGACGATGCCGACGAGCTGGCCGGGCGTGGCGATCGACGTGGGATCGACGAACGACTTGAATCCGGCGAGCTTGATCTCTCTGAGTCGC
>Ga0209254_10005296_pt1 | contig 11870 bp, 11 predicted proteins | sample FrelakmetDIP11DI_FD_187148 | JGI IMG/M metagenome (GOLD analysis project Ga0209254, IMG submission 187148) | Freshwater lake sediment microbial communities from the University of Notre Dame, USA, for methane emissions studies - DIP11 DI (SPAdes)... | ecosystem: Environmental > Aquatic >... | reverse complement strand
CACCTTGCGGCCGAGCAGGTCGAGCGCCTGGATGCCGTTGGTGCCTTCGTAGATCGGCGTGATGCGCGCGTCGCGCATCAGCTGCTCGACGCCCGTCTCGCGGATGAAGCCGGCGCCGCCGTGGATCTGCACGGCGAGGCTGGTCACCTCCATGGACGCGTCCGTGAGGAATGCCTTCACGATCGGCGTCAGGAACGCGACCAGCTCGTCCGACCGCTTGCGGGCGTCCGCGTCGGGATTCATGTGCGAGCTGTCGATCTCGCGGCCGGTCAGGAAGCACAGCACGCGCCCGCCCTCGACGATCGCCTTCTGCGTGAGCAGCATGCGCCGCACGTCCGGGTGCACGATGATCGGGTCCGCCGGCTTGCCCGGCATCTTGGCACCGGTGAGCGATCGGCCCTGCAGCCGGTCATTGGCGTAGGCGATGGACGCCTGCCAGGCCAGCTCGGAGACGCCGTGCCCCTGCAGGCCGACGCCGAGGCGCGCGTGGTTCATCATCGTGAACATGCACGCGAGGCCCGCGTTCGCCTTGCCGAGCAGCCAGCCCCTGGACTCGTTGAAGTGCAGGACGCAGGTCGGCGAGGCGTGGATGCCCATCTTGTGCTCGATGGAGCCGCACTTGACGCCATTGGTCGCGCCGAGGCTGCCATCCTCGTTGGGCAGCACTTTCGGCACTACGAACAGGCTGATGCCCTTGGTGCCCGGAGGGGCGTCCGGCAGGCGCGCCAGCACCAGGTGGATGATGTTGCCGGTGAGGTCGTGGTCGCCGGCGGTGATGAAGATCTTGGTGCCGGTGATCGCATACGACCCGTCGGCCAGCGGCTCGGCCTTGGTGCGCAGGATGCCGAGATCGCTGCCGGAGTGCGCTTCCGTGAGGCACATGGTGCCGGCCCACTCGCCGGAGACCATCTTCGGCAGGTAGCGCTGCTTGAGTTCCTCGGTGCCGTGCGACTGGATGGTGAGCGTGGCGCTCTCGGTCAGGCCCGAGTACATTTTCCAGGCCATGTTGCCCGAGATCAGCATCTCGCTGAAGGCGAGCGCGAAGCCGCCCGGCAGGCCCTGGCCACCCCAGTCGGGGTCTGCCGTCATGGTGATCCAGCCGTCCTGGCAATAGCGGTCGTAGGCCTCCTTGAAGCCCGGCGGGGTGAAGACCTGGCCGTCCTCGAAGCGCAGGCCGTGTTCGTCCCCGGTCCGGTTGGTGGGGGCGAGCACAGTCTCGGCGAAGCGCGCGCCCTCCTCCAGGATGCCTTCGAGCAGGTCTTTGGTAAGTTCTTCCCGGCCAAACGACCGGTAGTGCTGCTCGAAATCGAGCACTTCATGGACTACGAAACGGATGTCACGGAGGGGGGCGCGGTAGGCGTACACGGTCTTTCCTTCCTGTTCGGGGCTGTAGGGCTGATTTTACGCGACGGACAACCGCGGGTCCGTAAGTGAGTTCCGGTTGCCTGCCGTCCGGAGCGGACCGTATAGTTGTTCGAACGCAGGTTCGGCGCAGTTTCCAGCAGACCCAGTCGAGGAACCCGAACGTGAGCCGCGACTTCGACCCGAAACCGGGCCAGTGGTTTGAAGACCTCGACCGTGAGGAGATCTTCAAGGTCGTGAACGTGGACCCGGACGAGGCCCTGGTGCGCGTCCAGTGGCTGGACGGCGAGTACCAGGACCTGGACATCGACGCCTGGCACGAGCTCGACCTCGAGCTCGCCGAAGAGCCCGAAGGCTGGGTGGACGACGAGGAAGAGGACGACGAGGAAGAGGACGAGGACTGGGACGACGAAGACGAAGACGAAGACGAAGACGAGGACTGGGACGACGAAGACGACCTCGACGACGACGGGTTCCGTGACCGCGAGTGACGGACCCGCCCCCTGTGGCCCTCCCCCCCGGCTACCCCGCTGACCTCGAGCGGTCCTGGCACGCGGCCGACGGGACGGCCGTCCACATCCGCCCCCTGCGCCCCGACGACCTCGAGCGCGAACTGCACTTCATCGCCGGCCTCTCCGGCGAAACCCTCTATCTCCGCATGCAGTACCGGGCCAACGGCGTCAGTCGCGAGGACGCGGCCCGGCTGCTCGACCTCGACTACCGCGACAATTTTGCCTGCGGCGCCCTGGTGGGACAGCCGCCCGGCGAGGAGATCATCGGCGTGAGCCGCTATGCCCGGATCGCGGGCACCGACGAGGCCGAGTGTGCCATCGTGGTCGCGGATGCCTGGGCTGGGCGGGGGATCGGCACCGAGCTGATGCGCAGCCTGGCCCGGGCCGCCCGGCAACGCGGGATCCGCGCCCTGGTCGGGACCAGCCTGGCCGAAAACCAGCGCATCCATGCCTGGGCGCGGCGCTTCGGCTTCGACGTCCGGACCGAGCCCGATTCCGGCGGCCAGGTCCGGATCATGGTCGAACTGGACTCGATTCCCGCCTGAGCCGCCGCGTCGCCGCGCGCCACTCCTGCCACACGACCAGCACCCTCCGGCTGCGCCTGGCGGCCCGCTTGCGCAGGGTCCGCTCGCGGCGCCCGAGGTCTTCCGCCAGCCGGGTGGCGAGTTCCCGACCCAGCAGCCGCTCGTTGGAGCGCAGCCAATGGTCGGCCAGCAGCGTGTCGCGATGCTCGCCGATACAGTCCTGAGCCGCCCGCAGGCGCCGCATCAGCCGCGCCGAAACTCCGGGCGCGGCGTCGGCGACCGGCTCGAGCGCATACCGACAGTGCTTCAGTGCCAGCCTGAGCTCGTGCAGCTCACCCGCCCCCTCTGGCGCCTCCTCGAGCAGCCGCACCGCCCGTCGCCACGATCCGGCCACGAGGCCAAGCACCTTCGCCAGGCTCGCCGCGCGGTCGACGACCAGTTCGTGACCGGCGCCATGATGCTCGAGCGCACGGCGCAGCGCGGCCCAGCCGGGCTCGCCCTGATGGCGGTGCAGCGCCTCGCGGGACGCGATGCACGCGTCGTCGAGCAGCAGGCCCAGGCGTTCCCGGTCGGCCAGGTGGATGGACCCGTCCCGCTGGGCGATGGCGACGAGCAGTTCGCGGCGGACATCCGCCTCACGGACCCCGCCCAGCGCCCGGGCGAAGCTGCGCAGATCCATCCGGTAGAGCCTGGCCCGCCGCGGCTCGAGCAGCGGCCGAAACGTCTTCAGGAGCGAGCGCAGGCGTCGGGCGGCCACCCGGCCGCGGTGCACGTCCTCTACGCCCGCCGACTGGAGCGCGGCCGCCGCCGACAGCAGCCGCTGCTGCTCGTGGATGGCGGCCTCGACGCGCCGGGCCCCGTCCCCCACTGGATCCGGCGCCGGGGCGACCGCTTTCCTTCTATTTGCGACCATCTGAATACATATCTATACCACGAGCGAACAGATGCCCGTCACCTCGGCGCGGGCAGAGACGCGCCGGCGGGGCCGGGGCCGCGACCCGGACGGGCGGGCCTTGAATTCGGACGGTTCAACCCAACGCAGCGGGCGCACGCGTCAAGTGCGCTGGAGAGTCAACAAGATGAAGCGGATCCTGCTGTTCCTTGCCACCAACCTGGCGGTCGTCGTGCTGCTGGGAATCATCCTGCGGCTGATCGGCTTCGAGGGCATCCTCGACGCGCGGGGGGTGGATCTGAACCTGGGCGCGCTGCTGGTGTTCGCCGCGGTGGTCGGCTTCACGGGCGCGTTCATCTCGCTCGCCATGTCCAAGTGGACGGCCAAGCGCATGATGGGCGTGCGCGTCATCACGCAGCCGGCCAGCTCGGCGGAGAACTGGCTGGTGAATACCGTCCGGCAGCAGGCGCAGCTCGCGGGCATCGGCATGCCGGAAGTCGGCGTCTTCGACTCGCCGGAACCGAACGCCTTCGCCACCGGCGCGCGCCGCGACGCGGCGCTCGTGGCGGTGAGCACCGGCCTGCTCAACAGCATGACGCCGAAGGAAGCCGAGGCCGTGCTCGCCCACGAGGTGAGCCACGTCGCGAACGGCGACATGGTCACGCTCACCCTGATCCAGGGCGTGGTCAACACGTTCGTCATCTTCCTGGCGCGGGTCGTGGGCCACACCGTGGACCGCGTGATCTTCAGGAACGAGGAAGGCCATGGCCCGGCGTTCTGGATCGCGACCATCGTCTCCGAGATCGTCTTCGGCCTGCTCGCGACCATCATCGTCATGCACTTCTCGCGGCAGCGCGAGTTCCGCGCCGACGCGGGTGGTGCAAGGCTGGCCGGCCGCGAGCACATGATCGACGCGCTCGAGCGCCTGAAGCAGCGCCATGCGGGCCCGCTGCCCGACAAGATGGCGGCCTTCGGCATCTCGGGTGGGCGCATGCAGGGCTTCAAGCGTTTCTTCATGACCCACCCGCCGCTCGAGGACCGCATCGCAGCCCTGAAGGCGGGTCCCGTCTGACCCCGCCGCAAGTTCGGCACCTGGTCGTCGTCCGCGGCGACCAGCTCGACCACTCGAGCCGGGCGTTCGATTCGTTCGACGCCCGGCTCGATCGCGTCTGGATGGCCCGCCTGGGATCGCGCTGCGATCGCAGCGCCGACGGTGGAACTTCGAAGTCCTCTCGGCGGGTGATTGCCGCATGACCGACCCGAGCACCGCCATCGCCTGGTTCCGCCGAGACCTGCGGCTCACCGACAATCCTGCGCTCGCCGCCGCCTGCGAGCGCGCGGAGCGCGTCGTGGCGCTGTACGTGCACGCACCCGGGGAGGACGGCGAATGGGCGCCGGGCGGCGCGAGCCGCTGGTGGCTGCACCACAGCCTCGCGAGTCTCGTTGCGGCGCTGCGGGCGCGCGGCGGACACTTGTGCCTGCGCACGGGCGACTCGCTCGAGACGCTGCTCGCAGTGGCACGCGAGACGAACGCGGGCGGCGTGTACTGGAACCGCCTCTACGAACCCGCAGCCGTCGCACGCGACACGCACATCAAGGCCGCGCTGCGCGATGCGGGGATTGAGTGCGAGAGCTTCAACGCGGCCCTGCTTCACGAGCCCTGGCAGGTACGTACCGGCCAGGGGGAGCCGTACCGGGTCTTCACGCCCTTCTGGCGCACCTGTGCCGCGCAGCTCGACGCGCTGCCGCGGCCCCTGCCGCCGCCGCAGGCGATTGCGGCACTGTCGAAGCCGCCGGCGAGCCGGGCGCTCGGCGAACTCGGCCTGCTGCCGCGCATCCGCCGGGACGCGGGCCTGCACGAGGCCTGGATCCCGGGGGAGGACGACGCCCTCGCCCAGGTCGAAGCCTTCACCGAGGGCGCGATGGCGCGCTATGCGGACGGCCGCAACCGACCGGACCTCGCGGAAACATCGCGGCTGTCCGCTCACCTGCACTTCGGCGAGATCGGGCCCCGCCAGTGCCTCGCGGCAGCACGCGCCGCCGTCGCCGGACACCCGGCTGCGCAGGCGTCCGCGGACAGCTTCGTCCGCGAGCTCGGCTGGCGAGAGTTCGCGCACCACCTCCTCTACCACTTCCCGCATACCACGACGGCGCCGCTCGACCCGCGCTTCGAGGCGTTCCCCTGGGAACCGAACGACGCGTGGCTCGAGGCCTGGCAGCGCGGTCGTACCGGATACCCGATCGTGGACGCCGGGCTGCGCGAACTGTGGACCACCGGCTGGATGCACAATCGGGTGCGCATGATCGCCGCCTCGCTCCTGACCAAGAACCTGCGCCAGTCCTGGCTCGCTGGCGCACGCTGGTTCTGGGACACGCTGGTCGACGCCGACCTCGCGAACAACACCCTCGGCTGGCAGTGGACCGCCGGCTGTGGCGCCGATGCGGCGCCCTTCTTCCGCATCTTCAACCCCATGCTCCAGACGGAGCGCTTCGACCCGGACCGGGTCTACCTGCGCCGCTGGCTGCCGGAGCTGGCACGGCTCCCGGACGCCTGGATCCACCGTCCCTGGGAGGCGCCACGAGCCATCCTCGCCGAGGCCGGCGTCGAGATCGGGCGCGACTACCCGGCACCCATCGTCGACTTCCGCGACAGCCGGGAGGCGGCGCTGGCAGCCTACGCTGCCATCAAGGCCCCGGCGGCAGCACCCGCCCCGGCGCAACCCGCAGGCCGCCGGCGCTGAATCCGTGCCCGGCGGCGTGGCGAACGAGCCCGCATGCTCATCGCCTCCCGGAAGACCCTGCTCGCCGTCGTCCTGCTGGTCGCCTCCGGCCCGGTCGCGGCTCCTCTGCACGCATCGACCCTGCCGGATCCCGTGGTCGAGCAGGGCTACCCGCTGCGCGAGGTCGGGTCCGGCGAACTGCGCTGGCTCGGCATGGGCATCTACGGCGCCAGCCTCTGGACCTCGACGGGGCGTTACGGCGGCTTCGCGCCCGGCGAGACCGTCGCCCTGAGCCTCTGGTACCAGCGGTCGTTCACGCGCGAGGAGTTGATCCGAATTACCGAGACCGCCTGGCGCAAGCTCGGCAACACCGATCAGGCGCAACGCGCACGGTGGGTCGCAGACCTGCGGCGTTCGTGGACGGACGTCGCCCCGGGTCAGAACGTGACGACCGTGGTGATGCCGGGCGGGCCGACCCGCTTCTATGATCAGCGCGGCCGGTTCGGACAAGTGGACGATCCGGCCTTCGGTCCGGCGTTCCTGTCGATCTGGCTCGATCCTCGCAGCGTCGTTGGCGACCTGCGGATCCGCCTGCTCGGCGGCCGCGAACCGGGCGATGTCACTGCCGCAAACTGAGGACGACCCTGCATGGACGGCGGCCGAACCTCCGCGGAGCACCACGACGCGCCCGAGACGCGCTCGCCATGGCGGGCGCTCGTAAACTGGTTCGATGCCGGATCCGGGACTGCGGCCGTCCCTGAGGAGACCCGGGACCGCGTGGACTGGGCGCGGATCCTGCCGTTCGTCGGAATTCACGCGGCGTGCGTGGCGGTGTTCTGGGTAGGCGTGAGTCCGGTCGCGGTCGGCGTCGCGGCGGCCATGTACCTGCTCCGCATGTTCGCGATCACCGGCTTCTACCACCGCTATTTCTCTCACCGTACGTTCAAGACGTCCCGCCCGGCGCAGTTCGCCTTCGCCGTGATCGGCGCCTCGGCCGTGCAGCGCGGTCCGATCTGGTGGGCTGCGCACCACCGGCACCACCACGCGCACTCCGACAAGGCGGGCGACGTGCACTCACCCACCCAGCGCGGCTTCCTCTGGTCGCACATGGGCTGGTTCCTGTCGCGCGGCCATTTCGCGCCGGACCTCGGTCGCACACGGGACCTGCTGCGCTACCCGGAACTGCGCTGGCTCGACCGCTTCGACATCCTCGTGCCCGTACTGCTCGCCGTGGCGATGCTCGGGCTGGGGAGCGTCCTCGGCCGCACCGCACCCGAACTCGGCACCAGCGGCTGGCAGATGCTGGTGTGGGGGTTCTTCGTCTCGACCGTGGCCTGCTACCACGCCACCTACACGATCAACTCGCTGTGCCACGTCTGGGGCCGGCGCCGCTACGCCACCGGCGACGACAGCCGCAACAACTGGCTGCTGGCGCTCGTCACGCTCGGAGAGGGCTGGCACAACAACCACCACCGCTACCCGATGTCGGTGCGCCAGGGCTTCTACTGGTGGGAGGTGGACATCACCTACTACGGGCTGCGCGGGCTCGCCGCGCTCGGCCTGATCTGGGACCTGAAGCCCGTGCCCCGCGACGTGCGGGACTCCCACACGGCGGTGGTCTCGTGAGGGTGGCGGTGGTCGGCGCCGGCGTGGCAGGCCTGCACGCCGCGTGGCGCCTCGCGCGCGCCCACGAGGTGACGGTGTTCGAGGCGGCCGATTACGCAGGCGGCCACACGGCCACCGCCGATGTCGAGTGGGCCGGCCGCCCCTACGCCGTGGACACCGGGTTCATCGTCTTCAACGACTGGACCTACCCGAACTTCATGGCGATGCTCACGGAACTCGGCGTCGCCTGGCAGCCGGCCAGCATGAGCTTCAGCCTGCGCTGCGAGCGCACCGGTCTCGAGTACAACGGCACCTCGATCAACGCGCTGTTCGCGCAGCGGCTCAACGCCCTGCGTCCGTCCTTTCTGCGCATGATCGCCGACATCCTGCGCTTCAACGCGCGCTCGAAGGCGCTGCTCCGCCCGCCGGGCGGGTCATTGGACCAGTCGCTCGACGACTCGCTCACGCTCGGCGAGTATCTCGAACGCGGCGGCTACTCGCGCCAGTTCGTCGAGCACTACGTCGTTCCGATGGGTCGTGCGATCTGGTCCGCGGAGGCCGGAGCGTTGCTCGGCTTCCCGGCGCGGTTCTTCGTCGAGTTCTTCGACCGCCATGGATTCCTGTCGGTGGACGAACGCCCCGCCTGGCAGGCGGTGCGCGGCGGGTCGCGCGAGTACGTGCGGGCGCTGCTGGCCTCGACGCGGCTCAACTTGAGGCTCGCGACGCCCGTGGAGTCCGTGCGACGCCTGCCAGGCGAGGTGCGTGTGCGCACCGCGCGCGGCGAGGTCGAGGCCTTCGACCACGTGTTCCTGGCCTGCCATTCCGACCAGGCGCTGCGCATGCTTGACGCGCCGAGCGGCGCCGAGGCAGAGGTGCTGCGCGCGTTCCCGTACGCCACGAACGAGGTGATCCTGCACACCGACGAGTCGCTGCTGCCGCGCCGCCGGCTCGCGCGCGGGGCGTGGAACTACCACCTGCTTGCCGATCCGCAGGAGCCGGTGGCCGTCACCTACGACATGAACGTGCTGCAGTCCCTGGACGCGCCCGTGCGCTTCCTGGTGACGCTCAACAACCACAAGGCGATCGACGAGCGCACGGTGCTGCGTACGTTCAGTTACGACCACCCCGTGTACTCGCCGCAGGCGGTGGCGGCGCAGGCCCGCCACCAGGAACTCGACGGCGTGCAGCGCACCTATTTCTGCGGCGCCTACTGGCGCTCAGGCTTTCACGAGGACGGGGTGGTGAGTGCGATGGCCGCGCTCGCGCACTTCGAAGAGGACCTTGCCCGTGCAGAGCTGCCTCTACGCCGGGTGGGTTAGGCACCGGCGCAATGCGCCGGCCCCGCACGCCTTCCGCTACCGGCTCTGCCTGCTGTACCTCGACCTCGCGGAGGTCCCGCAGGCCCTCGAAGGCCGCTGGCTGTGGTCGGCCCGGCGGCCCGCCCTCGCCCGCTGGCACCGCGCCGACCACTACGGCGACCCGGCCCGGCCTCTCGACGCGGAGATCCGCGATCTCGTCGAGAGCCGGACCGGCCGTCGACCCGCTGGACCTGTTCGGTTGCTGACGGCGCCACGGCTGCTGGGCTACGGTTTCAACCCGGTGAGCTTCTATTACTGCTTCGATGCCGCCGACCTCGAACTCGAGGCGATCGTGGCGGAGATCAACAACACGCCCTGGGGCGAGCGGCACTGCTACGTGCTCCCGGCCGACCGCAACGAGGGCACGCCCTCGAAGCAGCGCTTCCGCTTCGGCAAGGACTTCCACGTCTCGCCCTTCCTGCCCATGGACATGAGCTACGACTGGCGCTTCAGCCGGCCGGACGGCCGCCTGCTCGTGCACATGGAGAACTGGCGGGACGGCTCGCTGCCGTTCGACGCCACCATGACGCTCGACCGCGCGCCGCTCGGTGGCGCCGCCCTCGCGGGCGCGCTGCTCCGCTATCCGCTGCTGCCGCTCAAGGTGACGGCGGCGATCTACTGGCAGGCCTTCCGCCTCTGGCTGAAGCGCGTGCCCTTCTACACCCACCCCGGAAAGACCGGCGCCGGGCACCGCGGGCACCAGGGCCGCACCGAGAGGTTCGCCCCATGAAACCCGGCATCGTCCCGACCGTCGACGCGGCCGCGCGCCCAGGCCGCGGCAGCGCCCTGCAGCAACTCGGGCGCCGGCTGTTCCTCGCGAGGCTCGCGGGGCTCCGTGAGGGCGAGCTGACCGTCATCGAGGGCGGCGAGCAGTTCACGTTCGGCCGCCGCGCGCCGGGGTGCACGCTGCGCGCGACCATCGAGGTGCTGCACCCCCAGACTTACGCCGACGCCGCGTTCGGCGGCACGGTGGGTGGCGGCGAGGCCTACATCCACGGCCTGTGGCGCGCGGACGACCTCACCGCGCTGATCCGCATCTTCCTTCTGAACCGCGACGTGATGCAGTCCGTGGAGGGCGGGGCCGCGATCGCCGCGGCGCCGCTGCGGCGCATCCTGCACTGGCTCAACCGCAACAGCCCGGACGGCAGCCGCCGCAACATCGCCGCGCACTACGACCTCGGCAACGACCTGTTCGCGCTGATGCTCGACGAGACCATGGCCTATTCCTGCGCGGTGTTCGAACGCGAGGACGCCACCCTGCACGAGGCGCAGCTCGCCAAGTTCGAGCGCATCTGCCGCAAGCTCCGGCTCTCACCCTCCGACCACCTCCTCGAGATCGGCACCGGCTGGGGCGGACTGGCGATCCACGCCGCGGGCCGCTACGGCTGCCGCGTCACGACCACCACCCTCTCGCGCGAGCAGCACGACTGGGCGCAGGAGAAGATCGCCGCCGCCGGGCTCCAGGACCGCGTCACCCTGCTGCTCGACGACTATCGCGACCTCACCGGCCGCTACGACAAGCTCGTCTCCATCGAGATGATCGAGGCCGTGGGCGCCCGCTACCTCGACACCTACACCGCGCAGTGCTCGCGACTGCTCGAGCCGCACGGTGCCATGCTGCTGCAGGCCATCACGATCCAGGACCAGGTCTACGAGGAGGCGCTCGAGTCCGTGGACTTCATCCAGCGCTTCATCTTCCCGGGCAGCTTCATCCCCTCGGTCACGGCGATCACCGACTCGGTCCGCAGTTCGACCGACATGAAGGTGTTCAACCTCGAGGACATCGGCCCGCACTACGCGACCACGCTGCGGCGCTGGCGGGAGAGTTTCTTCGCCCGCCTGCCGGAGGTCCGCCGGCTGGGCTACTCCGACGCCTTCGTTCGCATGTGGGACTATTACCTCTGCTACTGCGAGGGCGGGTTCCTGGAGCGGCAACTCGGTGACGTGCAGATGCTGCTCACCAAGCCACGCTGCCGCCTGCCCGCGGTGCTCTAGCGGGTTTCACCTACTACCCCCGGCAGCCCTGGACCGCGAGAATCTCCGCTGGACCCCCGCCCGGAGCGCACCCATGACCGACGCCGCCGCCCTGGAAGGCCTGACCAAGTCCAAGCTGGCCGCCGAGCTGAACGACGAGGAGCGGCGCATTCTCGCGGGGGCAATGACGCTCCGCGACCTCAGGCACGGCGAGGTGCTGGTCCCGGAGGGCTCGGCGGACGACCACCTGTACGTGGTCGTGAGCGGCGTGCTCGGCGTCGTGAAGGGCGCGGGCAGCGAGGGCGAAGTGACCCTGAACGCGATCCGCCCGGGCGACGTGGTGGGCGAGCTGTCGTTCCTCGACGGCGCGACGCGTTATGCCTCGCTGGTGGCGCTGAGCGACACTCGGGTGCTCGGCCTGAGCCGCACGGACCTCGAGGGCCTGCTGGAAACCCGGCCCAAGGTCGTCTATCACGTGATGCGCGCCATCGTGCGCGTCGTGCACGAGATCCAGCGGCGGATGTCCATGCAGACGGCCGAGCTCACGAACTACCTGTACAAGACCCACGGTCGGTACTGATCCCCGGCCGCCCCCCGGGGGCCCGGCGGGCGTGCCCTGCCCCACATTCGAACGCGCCGCGCCCCGGAATGGTGCGCGGCGACTCTCGTAGACGCGAATTCGCGCGCCGCCGGGCGCCGGCGCGCGCTGGCACGATTTTCGCTTTGTTCTCGGGGGAGACTCCCGATGGACCGACCCGCCCCGCCCTACGACGAGATGTACACGGCCGACGGCCAGGTCCGGCAGCACTACGCCGTGTACTCGGACTGGCTCACCCGTCAGCCGGACGACGCGCTGCGCCAGAAGCGTGCCGAGGCCGACAGCCTGTTCCACCGGGTCGGCATCACCTTCGCGGTCTACGGCG
>Ga0209254_10005295_pt1 | contig 11872 bp, 10 predicted proteins | sample FrelakmetDIP11DI_FD_187148 | JGI IMG/M metagenome (GOLD analysis project Ga0209254, IMG submission 187148) | Freshwater lake sediment microbial communities from the University of Notre Dame, USA, for methane emissions studies - DIP11 DI (SPAdes)... | ecosystem: Environmental > Aquatic >... | reverse complement strand
CGGGTCCGGCCTCCTGCTCTGGTTCCCGGAATTTTTCTCCCGCTTTTTGCCAGGTTTTTGGTTCAATATCGCTTATACGATCCACAGTGATGAGGCGCTCCTGGCCACGGGGTTTATCTTCGTTGTCCATCTCTTCAATGCCCATCTCCGCGCCAGCGTCTTTCCAATGGACAAGTCCATCTTTACGGGTCAAATGGAAGCCAAAGAGATAATGGAGCATCATCCTCTGGAATGGGAGGGTTTAAATCAACATCCTGAAAAGAAAGAGAAACGAAGGGTGAGGAAAGATCTTCTCTTTCTTCTCCTCATCCTGGTCCTTTCCGGAATCCTTCCTCCATCCTCTCACGCCCGCGGGTTGACTGATGAAGAGATGATGGAAGCGGAGAAAAAGATATGTCTGCGCTGCCATCGCCAGCCTAACCTCAATAGCAACGAAGGTATTGCCACCGCGATCCTTTTCTGCATGGATTGTCATGGGAAGAAGGATGTGGAGAAAAAGATCGATGGGAAAACGGTCTCAGTTTATGTCGACCCGAAAGAGTATGGAAAGACGGTCCATCGAAGGACCGGTTGTATCCAGTGCCATGGGGGAGTTGCCTCCTCCCCTCATCGAACGCACCAGTTCAGTTGCGTCTTCTGCCATGGATATCACGGTGAGGGAACGGCCCATGATCCTCATCGCAGCGTCAACTGCGAGGCCTGCCACCATGAATCCAAAGAGGTCAGGAAGGACCCCAAGACAGGCCGGATCGTGTTGGCCAAGATCAAAGAGGGGATCCCTGTTAAGATGACTTCTCACCGGCTTGCCGATTTCCAAAATCAGGAAGCCTGCAAGAAATGTCACTTTCCTGAAAATCAGGTGGGAGCCCCGATCCGTGTCCTTCCGGCGAAGAGTTTGATCTGCATGGGCTGCCATAGCAGTTCGGTGACTCTCAATGATCCGGTCTCCATCGTTTCGATCCTCCTTTTTCTGGTTGGTATCGGAGCTACCCTCACTTTCTGGTTTCAGGGGACGATGGTTGACCCTTCCTTTACCGCCCGTGAAAAGCTTTCCTACATTGGAGAGAAAGCGTGGCAGGTCATCTTCTCCAGGAGGATATTTACTCTCCTCAAGGTCTTTGTTGTGGATGTCCTCCTGCTGAGAAGTATTCTGAAGGAGAGCGTTGGCCGCTGGACGATTCACAGTCTCATCTACCTTCCCATCTTTATCCGGTTTCTGATCGGATGGGTTCTTCTCCTCCTTTCCGCTCTCTTTCCGATGAGTTCGAAGGTGGCTGTGTTACTTGATAAGAACTTTCCTCCTATTGCGTTCATCTACGATCTTCTGGGATTATGCATCATCCTTGGAGCCATGGGCGCGATCATGAGGCGCCTCCAGGGGAAGACCCAAAAGGCTGTCACGGGCGGACAGGATTATGTGGTCCTCGGCCTGATCGGAGCGATCCTATTGACAGGCTTTTGGGTGGAAGGAATGAGGATTCTTCAAACAGCCCTCCCTCTTTCAGAAGCGCTTCCCTCTTTTATAGGGTATCCCATTTCGCTCCTTCTCGGTCTTTTTCCTATTCGCTGGGAGGTTGTCTATCCCTATGGATGGTATGTCCATGCCATTCTAACAGGGGCGCTGGTCGCCTACCTCCCTTTCAGTAAAATGTTCCATATCCTGATCAGCCCTCTCGTTCTTTTGATCAAGGCTGCAGTGGGGGAGAAATGAAGCTGAGCTTTTCCCGTAAAGTCCTAAATTGGTTCAAGGCTCTTATTCACTCCAGGCGTTTTTCCAAAAGCTGGATGGGAAAGAATCTATCCATGATTCAGCTGATGGAGTTGGACGCCTGCACCCATTGTGCAATGTGCACCTCCCATTGTTCTGTTGCTGTCGCTTTTGAAGGGATTCCAAACATCAATATTCTCCCTTCCGAAAAAATCGCATCTATCAAGGCCCTGGCTTCGGGCAGACCGCTTGGAGAACGTGAGCTCAGAGATATTCAAGAGGGCGTCTATCTCTGCACCAATTGCTACCGTTGCACAGTGGTTTGTCCAGTAGAGATCGACCTACAGAATTTGTGGGTTAAAGTCAGGGAGCTCCTCCTTCAAAGAGGAATCCCTGAACTTTCTGTCCTCTCCCCTCTCTCCTTTTATCGAGGTTTGATGAAGGGGGAGACGACTCAAGGAGATTACGAAAAACCCCTGATCCAAGCAAGAGAGGGGATTGCGGCTCAATGCGATTTAATGAAGAAGAAGGATAAAGCTCTGCCTTTGACCCCCACGGATAGAAAATTCAAAAGCGGGCTGAGCCTTTCTGCTCAGGCAAAAAACTTTTCGGTTTGCTTCGGCTGCCAGACCTGTACGACCGTCTGTCCTGTGGTGGGCCACTATGAAAATCCACAGGAGGTTCTTGGACTCCTGCCCCATCAGATTATGCACGCCGCCGGATTAGGGCTGAGGGACCTGGCCCTTGGGTCCAATATGCTCTGGGATTGCCTCACCTGCTATCGATGTCAGGAGCAATGTCCCAGAGGGGTATCCGTGACCGATGTGCTTTATGAACTCAAGAATCTAGCAGTCAAATACGTGAAAGAGAAGGTGTTATGAAATTCGCGCTATTTCTAGGTTGTCAAATCCCCGTTCGATTGAAACAATACGAAACCTCATCAAAGGCGATCTTAGAGCGACTCGGTGTGGGGCTCGTCGATATCGAAGAATTTAACTGTTGCGGGTACCCTTTGAGGAACATCGAATTCAAGGCCTTTCTCTTCTCATCAGCGAGAAATCTTGCCCTGGCCGAAAAGAAGAAGCTGGATGTAATAACCTTGTGCCAGTGTTGCTACGGGACCCTGAAAAAAGCGAACTTTCTCCTGAGAGAGAATGCCTCCCTGCGCAAGGAGGTGAATGCGGTTCTTGAGCGAGAGGGCATTCCATACAAGGGAGAGATTGAGGTGAAGCATCTCCTGTCTGTTCTTGATCAGGAGGTAGGAGTTGAAGCGATCAAGAAGAGGATCGAAAAACCCTTTCAAGGGCTTAAAATTGCCGCCCATTACGGGTGTCATGCGCTGCGGCCAAGCCAGGTCGTCCGGTTTGATGATCCGGGGACTCCCTCGATTTTTGACCGGTTGGTGGAAGTGACCGGAGCGGAAAGCATCGACTGGCTGATGAGGCTCGAATGTTGTGGAGCTCCTCTTCTGGGGAGCCATGATGAGTTATCAACGGAGATTACGTTAAAAAAGCTTAACAATGGGAGAGAGTCGGGCGCAGATTATCTCTGCACCGCCTGTACCTATTGCCAAATCCAGTTCGATACCGTTCAGCAGATGATTCTCTCTCAACGGGGTTTAAACCATCCTCTTCCCTCCATTCTCTATCCTCAGCTTCTGGGTCTGAGTATGGGGATTAATGCTGAGCCCCTCGGACTTAAGATGAATAAGATACCGATCCGTGAGATCGGATCATGACATACAGGGCGGATAGACAAACCCACATAAAATAACATTCACTCTAACCACTTCATCGATCCTTCTCTCTTTTTTAATAGGGTCGAAAAGGGTCCTTCAAAAAGAATAGTTGCTCTTTCCATTCAAATTTAGTAATCTTCCCATTGGGCCCGGGATTCAATTCAATGAGTTTTCCTGAGAGCAAAGACTATTTAGACCTGAAGGCTATTCTCGCGATCTTCATCTTAACGCTTCTTTGGGGATTTAATTACTCTGTCATCAAATATTCCAATGAGGGAATATCTCCGGTCTTCGCATCCGCCCTTCGTTCCCTCATCGCCTCGACATGCGGTGCGATCTACTGCCTCCGGAAAGGAGAGAAATTATTCCATACCGATATTCGGCTTTTCCACGGAATAGTGGTCGGACTCCTATTCGGCCTGGAATTCGCCTGCATCTATTTGGGGATGCTCTATACGGATTCGGCCCGTTCCGTCGTCTTCGTCTACCTGAGCCCTTTTGTGGTGGCGGTGGGTGCCCATTTCTTCCTTAAAGGGGACAGGCTGACCCTTTTGAAGACGTTGGGGCTCATGAGTGCTTTTGTGGGTATTCTTTTTGTCTTTTATGGAAAACCCAAGACAGCAAAACCCAATATACTCATCGGCGATCTCCTGGAAATTACCGCGGGGATATTGTGGGGAGTGACCACCTTATATATTAAAAGGTTTATGGCAGGAAAGGTCCAGCCGATTCATACCTTTCTTTATCAGCTCTTCTTCTCCATTCCCATTCTATTTGGGGTGAGCCTTATTCTCGAACCCAATTGGATTTATCGGATCGACCCACTCATCTTAACCTCTATTTTTTATCAGTCGGTGATCGTGGCATTTATCAGTTTGTTTATTTGGTTTAAGTTAATCCATCAATATTCGGTGAGTCGGCTCAGCGCCTTCACCTTCTTCACCCCCATTTTTGGCGTTCTCTCCGGCATTCTCTTCCTCGGGGAGGAGTTCACATTTTCTCTCATGGTGGGTCTTCCCATGGTTTCAGTCGGAATCTTTGTTGTGAACTGGAGAAAAAGGATTGCAACCTGAGGAGGGGTAAGAGAATCACCCAATCCCAAACAATCCTCCATGACGGTGTGTTACCCACGCCTGTGTGCCGAAACACTTGCCCGAAATGTTTTGGCAAAGGAAGGCACTTCAGCGTGCAGGCACGAACCATGAAAATACTTTGGGTGTTTAGGTTACGGTTACGAAGCCCGTTTCGGTTATTGGTTAAGGTTGCGTGCAAAGCATTAAGAGACAATAAACGTAGCCTTTTAATAACGATACGGGCCTCGTTACCGTTAGACTTTTATTTTTTAGGGGGGTTCATGGCGAACCGGAGGTTTATCCATTATAATGTTTGAACCTCTATGCGGTTCTTCCTCTTTATCAGCGTCGTCCAATCGATCCTCCTTTTCGGCCACTGGTTCCTATACAGGACCCTCGTCCCCTTTTTTGGAGTAACCCATCCGGCGAAGCTCTGGACCTTGCGGGTTGCCATGGGCCTGTTGTCCCTCAGCCTTATCGGTTCGTCCTTTTTTTCTTTCCGTTATTCGAGTCTCCTGGCGCGGACCCTTTATACGGCCTCCGTATCCTGGTTGGGAATCTTTTATCTCCTCTTTCTTGCCTCTCTCCTTGCATGGACCGTCTATGGCCTGATGAGGTTATTCCACCTTCCCATGGATCGAAGAACATTGATTGTCATCCTGTTCGGGATCGCTTTGATAGGAAGCCTTTATGGGTTTATCAATGCCGGAATCATTCGCATCAACACCGTAAGTCTGCCGATTCCTAATTTACCCGTTGCATGGGAAGGCAAAACCGCGGTCTGGATCAGCGATGTCCATTTAGGTCAGGTAAGAAATAACCGGTTTGCTCAGCGCGTTACGGGAATGATTCAGAACCTTCGGCCGGACATTGTCTTTATCGGCGGCGATCTCTTTGACGGCGGAGAGGCAATGGACCTCAATCACATGGTCGAGCCCCTATCCCGGCTCTCTCCTCCTTACGGCGCCTATTTCGTTACCGGCAATCATGAAGAATTCTATGACAACACTCCCTACCTCAATGCCGTTCGCCGCGCCGGAATACAGGTGTTGAATAATGAAAAAGTGGAGCTCGATGGCCTTCAGATCATTGGCGTTGGTTACAGGGATTCGAGAAATCAGAAGCAGTTCAGGGCGATGCTGCAGAAGATGGAGATCGACCGCCAGAAACCCAGCCTTCTCATAAAACATGTCCCTTTCGATTTGGAGATTGCGAGAGATCAGGGAATCTCAGCCCAGCTTTCCGGTCACACGCACCAGGGACAGGTTTTTCTCTTCCGGTTCATCACCTCGAAGATCTACCGGGGTTACGATTATGGGCTCAAAAGGTTTGGTGACCTTCTGGTTTTTACCTCCAGCGGGGCCGGCACCTGGGGACCCCCCATGCGCCTCGACACAAAACCGGAAATTGTGGTCATCAAATTTGTCAAGATGGGACGAAATTGATGGGACGTTCATGCAAGCCGTGCCTGTCACGCCTGGGTCTTTAACCTCACATCTTCCGTTTCCCTCGTCAGTAAAATGTTAAGCACGCTCTGCATGAACGTCCCCATAGTCCATAGTCACATCGGAATTCTTCTTTCCATGGCTATGGGTTCATCGTATATTGACCCTTTAAGGGATAGACATAATTTTTCCAAATGCGCTCAAACTTGTCTTCATCTGGGACAGGGCTCTTCATCATCTTCCTGCACAGATCCTTCTGTCTCGACGTGCTGCTCGGTTTGCAAAAAACTTGAAGGGCATATTTTGAAAAATCTCGAACCATAAAGTCAAATATTTCATCCATGAGGTCATCTTCGATATCGAAAAATTCCTTGCTCTCCAGTATTAATTGCCCATAGGCAACCAGGGTAAAGATGTCGCCCAGGGCTAACAAATAGTCAATATCCCTGCTCTGGTTTTTATCCGGGGTTGCCTGAATAAGGGATTCCGTAAATGCGGCCGTTTGGCCTTTGAAAACCTCCACATTGGGCAAATTCACGCTCTGGTACGCTATCTTGTAGTCGTGGAACTGGACCTTCCCCAACCCTTTCGTAGGTCCCTGATTAAAGAGACCGTCGTCATTGGACGCATCGTCTCTTCGGGGTACTTTGGAAAATCCTTTAGGATTAAAAAAATAATTTTGCATAAACTTGACAACCAGCGCCATATTGACATGAACCGTCCCCTCCAGCTTGGGCAGCGTCCGGATTTCATGTGTGGCGATTTCAAAAAAGGGGTCTTTTTCAAATCCTTTAGCCGCGATTACATCCCACAACAGGTTGATCACCTCTTCCCCCTGGGTGGTTACTTTCATCTTCACCATGGGGTTGTAAAGGAGATACCTCCGATCCTCCTGTGAGGCCATGCGCATATAATCATTGGCCCTTTCAGCAAAGAGTTTCATGGCAACAAGCCGACAGTACGCATCCGTAAAAAGCTTCCTGACATGAGGAAAATCCGTCACATATTGACCATAGACATATCGGTTGGCCGCATGGTCAATGGCCTCATAGAAAGCATGGGTGCACAATCCAATCGAACCCCATCCTAAATTAAACTTACAGATATTGATGGTATTCAGCATATCATCCCACGCCCTCTGACCTTTGCTCAGAATATCCATCTCCGTGATAGGATAGTCGTGCAACGCATATTCGGCGACATAATTTGATTCGTTCACGACATTTTGGATGCACTCGAATTTTTCGTGTTTGGAGTCCACCACAAACCATACATAATCCCCGGTATCCGACATCCTGGCAAAGGTTGAAACCATGGCGGCTTCATTCCCATTCCCAATATAATATTTGTCCCCCTTTGCCCAATAGGTCCCGTCCCCCTTGGGGGTCAGCATCATATCCGTTGAATAGATATCCGCACCATGTTCCTTTTCCGAGAGTCCGAACCCAAAAACCTTTCCCTCTTCTAACAGCTTTGCAGTCCGATGCTTCACCGTTTCATTTTCACCCAGGAAGATCGGCCCCAGACCCAGCATACTGACCTGAAAGGTGTACCAGTAAGACAAGCCGTAGAAAGAGGTGATTTCTGCAAACTCGCAATTGCGATAGGTATCCCAACGCGAATCCTCGGCGCCATAACCCCTCGGTGTCATCAAGGTTGCAAAAATCTTCTCTTTTTTTAAGAATTCAACGAAGTCATAATTCCACACCTTTTCGTGATAGTCCTTTTTTATCTTCTTTAAGCCCTTGTTTTCCAGAAACTCGATGGTTTTAATCATGATCTCGCGAGACCTTTTGTCAGGATACGGCCGTTTATGTTTTTTAGGATTTAATAAGATCATACGTCCTCCTTCTTGGGTACAATTTCACAACAGGGGATACGGGTCCTATCATTTTTTGGGAGTTTAACCATCATTTCTTCGATATCATTTCTATTCTTCATTGGTGTCGATTTTTATTATAGGTTGACTGAAAAATTCAGTCAACCTATAAAATCAAAATAGAATGTTTCCCTTCTGAATATAAATTTCTGCCTGAAATATGGAAGCACTTCAAAAAATTGTGTTTCCCGAAGAGGTTCACCCCGTTAGAAATTCTAGTCCCGCTATAGCGAGACTCGAAACCAAGCGGGGTATTAGATCCTACCCTGCCTACCGGCAGGCAGGCGGAATTATTCTAGAATGTAATCCCGCTACAGGCGGAACTGCAGAACATTTCTAACGGAGTAAATATTATGTCATATTGTACGCTCGGCAACGCCCATGCCTGCCCGTCAGAGGGTTTAGGAATTAAAGATAGGGGTTGATGTGTTTTCAAAGCTTTACCATTGCGGGTTTTTAATGGGTTTTATGGGGGACAGGTGATGTCGCATGAGGTGACTTTGGTAACATGCTGATGAACGAAGGGGGTTAACGTTTCTTATCAACCGGCAGATTAATTCTTCCGCATCATGTGACCGACTGCATTTTCGAGGCCGTCGAGGGTGAGTTCGAACATGGGAAAGATTTCCTGGATATGGAGGATCGTCCTTGTGTATGCCCATTCCACAGGGGGCACAGGATTGATCCAGACAGAGTGGGGAAAGGTTTTGGCAATGAACTCGAGCCTCATATAACTGGGTTTTCCTGACCGCTCTCCCACATAGATCGAACCGTCCGTGGAGAGCAGTTCGAAAGGAGCCATGCTTGCATCCCCGATGATGATGAACCTCGTCTCGGGATCGAGGCGAGGCAGTTCATCCAGAGGAAATGGTTTCGACCGTCTCTGAGGATCTTCCCAGAGATAATCATAAATCGTGTTGTGAAAAAAGAAGGTCTTAAGTTCTTTAAACTGTGCCCGTGCATAGTTGAAAAGGGTCTGCACCAGTCCGATATAGGGATCCATGGACCATCCGCCATTGTCGATCGCCAGGATCACCTTTAACCGGTCTCTAAGGCTTTGATCGAATACGATCTCGATCTCCCCTGCATTTTTCATCGTTTCGTAGATCGTCTCGTCGATATTGACCCTGTCCTTTGGGCCATGAGGGACCATGTTCCTCAATCTCTTGAGGGCCTCTCCCATCTGAGATTCGGTGAGCGGGCCTTCCTGGGAGTAATCTCGGTATCTTCGCTCCATTGCCACCTTGACGGCCGACTTGTTTCTGGAGACCCCTCCGACCCGCATGCCTCCCGGATGATACCCTGAGTGTCCAACCGGCGAGGTTCCTCCTGTTCCAATCCATTTGCTTCCACCGTGGTGGGCTTCGGTCTGTTCTTTTAAACGGTCGAGGAAGTACTGAAGGAGCTCCTCGGGAGTCAATTTACTTAAATCTTCCTCCTTGATGCCGAGGAGATCCGCCAGTTCTTTAGGATTTTTCAACCATTCTTCGAGAAGGGCGCGGGCCACCTCGGAGATTTCAATGGCCTCCGGTTCTTTTAACTCAACCCCCTGAAAACGATGGGCAAAGACCTGATCGTAAAGATCGAAATATCTCTCGCTCTTTACAAGAATCGAGCGGGCACCCGTATAGAAGTCATCCACAGAATTGATCAGCCCCATATTCAAGGCTTTCTGGAGCCTCAAGAATGAGGTCGGAGAGACCGGGATGCCAACTTTTTTAAGGAGGTAGAAGAAGTCGACGAACATAGGTGTTTTTAAAAATAAGGATTTCGTTGGACGGTAACGGCAACGAGGCCCGTATCGTTGATTAAAGGCTACGTTTATCGTCTTTTAATTCTTTTTCCGTAACCGTTACCGAATTACGAAACGGGCTTCGTAACCCTAACCCTTACCGATCTTACTTAAACTCTGAACCTTGTCACGGCATTCTGGGCCACGGCGTAATCGGGACTCTTCTTGTAGAGAATGCCCAGATAGGGAACCTCCCCTTTGACCAGGTCCTTTACCCGGAAATCGGGATCTGATCTCAATGCCCTGATCCAGTTGATCAGCTCTCTGGTCGCCGGTTTCTTCTCAATTCCCTTAATCTCTCTGAGGCGGTAAAATGATCTGACAGCGCTTTCCAGCAACTCTTTGTCGATATCGGAGAAATGGACCTGAACGATCTTTCTCATCATGTCAGGCTCCGGAAAGGCGATGTGATGGAAATTGCATCGTCCCAGAAATGGATCGGAGAGATCTTTCTTGGCATTGGAGGTGATGATGATGACCGGCCGGTTTTTCGCCTGAATGGTTTTATCGATCTCAATGATATCGAACTCCATCTGGTCAAGCACATCGAGCATGTCGTCCTGAAAGTCGGTGTCGGCCTTGTCGATTTCATCGATTAAGAGGATCACCCTCTCATCGGAAGCAAAAGATTGCCCGATCTTGCCCATCCGGATATAATCTTCGATATTGCTGACCTCCCTTTTGGAATCTCCGAAGCGGCTGTCATTGAGCCGGGTGAGGGTATCGTACTGATAGAGGGCATCAATGAGCTTCATGCTCGACTTGACATTGAGGACGATCAACCTCATCTGAAGGGCTTCGGCAATGGCATGAGCGAGCATGGTCTTACCCGTTCCAGGCTCTCCTTTGAGCAGGAGGGGCATTTCAAGGGCGATGGATATGTTGACGATTTTGGCTAATTCCTCGTCGAGCACATATTTTGAACCACCGGTAAATGTTCTGTTTTGAATTGCTTTGTTCATCTTTTCTGCTCCTTTTCGTTTCTTGTCCTGCAGGAATTGAAATATAAATAATCATAACCATATTTGTTCTATGTTTCAACTCAACTTCCATAAATCCGCAATCCCTGCCTACCGGCAGGCAGGCGGTCCCGACCGAGGGCGGGGCAGGCAGGCGCATTCGGCATTCCGCAATTGACCGGTGGGGTTTCCTTGCATAAAGAATGGAAATTTGTTTAAATTCCTATCTATGTCTACTCCCAAGATCGATAGCCGATGGTGGGTCACCCTCAATATCTCCATCGGCGTCTTTATGTCCACACTCGATGCCAGTATTGTCAACATCTCCCTTCCCACGATCGTTCAGTCGTTGAATACCGATTTGAAGACCGTGGCCTGGGTGGTGATGGCCTATCTGATCATCATCACGGGGTGTCTGCTGTTGATGGGAAAATTGGCCGACCTTTTTGGCCAGGGGAGGATTTTCCTCCTCGGTTTTTTAACCTTTACCCTGGGCTCAGCCCTCTGCGGTTCTTCTCCGGACATCCATTTTCTAATCGGTTCGAGGATGATTCAGGGTCTGGGGGCATCCGCTTTGATGGCCATCGGTCCGGCGATCATTACGACCGCCTTTCCCGAAAAGGATCGGGGACAGGCCCTGGGTATGCCGATCATCGTTCCTCCCCACGTCGCGGTGGGCGCATCGCCGGGCTCGAAGATCGGCAGCGGCATCATTCGCATCTGGCCCACAACGCCGTCGGATGCGTACTTCTTCAAGTAGCCCACGCGCCAGTCGGGCGTGATGTAGGCGCAAATGTTTCCCTCGACCAGGTCTCGCGCGAACTTCCAGTCGTCATCGTCCACCAGTCCGGCCACCTGGGCGCGATGAACAGCAAGGCGCTGGACCTGGTCGGCATCAAGGCGGACACCAAGGATCCGCAGGGCGGCCTGATCCGCCGCAAGAGCGGCGGCCAGGAGCCTGACGGCGTGCTGGAGGAGGCTGCGTTCTTCGGGCCGTTCTTTACGTTGATGAGCAAGCTCGGCCCCGATGCGAACAAGGCGCTCTTCAAGGCGGGCGTCGAACTCTACAAGAGCTTCGGCTACACGACCGCGCAGGAGGGCCGGGCCTCGGCCGGCTCCGTGTCGACGATGAGCGCCGTCGCGAAGGCCGGCGAATTGGACATCGACGTGGTGGCGTACCCCGACATCGCCGTGGACCCGGGCATCATCAAGGCGCTCCTGCTGTCGCGCAGCTATGCGCAACGCTTCCGCATCGGCGGCGCCAAGGTGACGCTCGAC
>Ga0209254_10005294_pt1 | contig 11874 bp, 13 predicted proteins | sample FrelakmetDIP11DI_FD_187148 | JGI IMG/M metagenome (GOLD analysis project Ga0209254, IMG submission 187148) | Freshwater lake sediment microbial communities from the University of Notre Dame, USA, for methane emissions studies - DIP11 DI (SPAdes)... | ecosystem: Environmental > Aquatic >... | reverse complement strand
TAGCCTTAAACACCTATGCTGTAGCCGAGCCACGCACTCGCCGCCGCGTGCGGACCTCCACGCTGAAGCGGCCTGCCAAAGTGCTGGTGGGCTACAGCGCCGTAGACAAAATCGATCACGGCGAAGCGCGTGATCTGGAAACCGATCTAGAAACGATCGATACCGCGAACATCATCGCCAAGAACTTGCGCAAGGCCGGTTTCGACGCAGAGACCTACATTGTCTATACGCTGCGCGACATCGATCGGCTGATCGAGAAGTATGATCCCGACGATCTGCTATTCTTCAATCTGTGCGAGCATCTGCAGGGCCGCGCCACGGACGATGTGAAGATCACCACACGCCTCGATAAGCTGGGCATCACCTACACCGGCGCGCCCACGGCGACGCTGCGCCGCTCGTTGGACAAAGGCCGCGCCAAGCAAATGCTGCAGAAGTACGACATCCCGACTGCGCCCTTCCAGGTATTCGAGCGATCGGATGAAGCGGTCAACGTGCCGCTGCCTGCCATCGTGAAGCCGGTGGCCGAAGATGCCAGCCTGGGCATTACGCGCGAGTCCGTGGTGTTCGACGAGGCGCAGCTGCGCGCTCGGGTGCAGTATGTCCTGGAGGTGTATCGTCAACCGGCGCTGGTGGAAGAATACATCGTCGGGCGTGAGTTCAACATCGGCTTGTGGGGCAATGGCACGACGCATGTGCTGCCCATGGCCGAACTGAGCTTCACGCAGTGGAAGAATCCGTATCAGCAGTTCTGCCACTTCGATGCCAAGTGGAATCCCGCATCGCCCGAGTATCAATCGATGCCGGTGATCTGCCCCGCGCAGATCGATGACGCCATCACCGCACGCATCCGCGACGTAGCCTATCGTTCGTATCACGCGCTGGGCTGCCGCGATTATGCGCGCGTGGATCTGCGCGTGCGCGACGGTGTGCCGTACGTGCTGGAAGTGAATCCTAATCCGTGCCTGGCGCCGGATGCCGGCTTCCCCAACGCGGCGCGCGTGGCCGGCTATTCGTATCCCAAGATGGCGACGCAGATCGTAGAATGGGCCTGGGGAAGGCGCATCGGTCATGCCTGAGTTCGAGATCAGCACGACGCGCCGCGCTGAGTTTGACGAGATCATGGCGATGACCAAGCGCGCGGCGGTCTTCAATGAGACGGAAGTTGATACGGTTACCGAGTTGTTAGAAGGATACGAAGAAGGGCCAGAGGAGAGCGGTTACTATTTTTTGAGCTGTCGTGAAGCCGGGAAGATCGTCGGCTACGCTTGCTGGGGACCGCGCGATCTATCGGGCAACGGTTACGATCTCTACTGGATCTGCGCCGATCCCGCCGTGCACAGCAAGGGCGTGGGCCGCGCGTTGATGAGCGCCGTTGAAGAGGAAATCCGCCAACGGAACGGCGTGTGGCTGGTAATCGAGACCTCGGACACCGATCACTATGCCCCAGCCCGACGGTTGTATGAGCGCTGCGGCTATGAATTGTCAATGCTGCTGAAGGACTTTTATCACGACGGTGATGGGCTGTGTACGTACACGAAGAGACTGAGGTGATTGGTAAGTTGGTAGATTGGTAATTGGTAAAACCGCCAGCGAGGAGTGATCTCGTTGGCGGTTTTTTTGCGGTAGAAGACGAACGTTTACTTCAAGTACTTGTCCAAGAAGTCGATCACCAATTTCACATTGGCCGCTTCCGAGAACTGCGCGCCGCCGTGCCCTGCGCCATCGAGCAGCGTGTAGGTCACTTTGTCCGCGCCGATGGCGGGTGTCAGCGCATCGGCCAGCAGTTTGCCCTGCTGCGGCGGCACGTTGCAGTCGGCGGTGCCGTGTTGAATCAGGAACGGTACATCGACATCGTCGGAACTGACATACGTGATCGGGTTGGCCGCCTGCGCCTTGTCAGGCACAGTCTGAATCGCCGCGCCAACATATTGCGATTCAGGCGAGTCGGCGGCATTGTGATTCACCGGGCAGGACGTGCCTGCGAACTGTTTGTCCATTTGCAGGAAGTCTGTCGGGCCGAACCAGTCGACTACGGCCTGCACACAACTCGATTGATCCGCGTTCCCCAACTCGGCTCCTTCCAATTCCTTCACACCACACGAGGTGCCTAACATCGCCGCGAGGTTGCCGCCCGCTGAACCGCCATACGCGCCGAATTTGTCGGGGTTGAGCTTGTATTCAGCCGCATGAGCACGCAGGAAACGCAGTGCCGCTTTGGCATCTTGCACTGCCGCCGGGAACTTCGCTTCGCCGCTCAAACGATAGTCGATGCTGGCGACCGCGTAACCGGCGGCCAACAGTTCGTCGGTGAGCGGCGGATTGCTCTTGTCGCCCATCATGAAGCCGCCGCCGTGAATGTTGATGATCAACGGGAACGGTCCGCTGCCCTCTGGCAGATACACATCGAGTTTCTGCGTGGGCGAGGCAGAGGCATAGACCACGTCTTTCGCGGTGGGCGTCGCTTTGATGGCGGGCATGCCGCCACCGGGGCCGCCGCGCGCGGGCATCACCGAGAGCGTCGGCGCGGCAGTCGGAGCCGCGGTCGCAGCGGGCGCCGCGTTTGATGCAGCATTCTTCAACTTCGCATTCAGGAAGTCTACCAACTTCTGGCTATTGCTCTCACTCTCGAAGACCGGGGTTGTCGAGCCGAAGCCATCGCCATGACCGACACCCTTCAGCAATTCATACTGCACATCCAGCCTGGCCGCGCTCAACGCATCAGCCAACATTTTGGTGTTCTCGATCGCAATGGTGCAATCTTGATCGCCCTTTTGAATGAAGAAGGAGGGATCATCGGGCGTGATATAGCTGATCGGATTGGCTTGCTTCACCAGTTCTGGCACGGTCGGCACGGCTGCGCCCAGATATTTCGATTCCGGTGAGTCGGCGGCGCTGTGCGTTTGATCGGCTTCCGAACAGCCCTGCGCTTTAGCTTGCGCGTCTAACTGCGGGAAGTCATTGGGGCCAAACCAGTTGATGACGGCCTGCACGCGGCTCGAGACGCCCGCATTGCCCAACGCCGGATCATCGAACGCGGCCACATCGCCAGACGTGCCCAACATCGAGGCGAGATTGCCGCCCGCCGATTGGCCGAACGCCGCGATCTGATCGGGATTCAAGTTATATTTTGCGGCATTGGCGCGCAGGAAACGGATGGCCGCTTTCACGTCTTGTACAGCGGCGGGGAACTGCGCCTCGCCGGACAAGCGATAGTCGATGCTGGCAACAGCATAGCCTGCCTTGAGCATGGCCTGGCCCGTAGCGCCCGGAACCATGTCTTTTGACCCGCCGAAAAAGCCGCCGGGATGGATGTTGACGACGATCGGGAACGGCCCCGTGCCTTCAGGCATGTAGATGTCGAGCATCTGCGCGCTGGACGCGGTGGCATAAGCAATGTTCGCCAACGTCGGCGTAATCACACGCGGGGGAGGACCACCCGCCGGAAGAGCGCCATCGGCCCCTGCGGGCAACGGCGGCATGCCAGCCGGGGCGGCCAGTTCCGCGGCTGCGGCGGCGGTCGCTGTGGCGGCAGGGGCTTGCGTTGCCGCTGGGGCGGCGCAGCCGGCGACGAGACTCGCCGCGAGCAATAGGACTAATCCGGTAACAATGGTGTGCTGCTTGATTTTACTGAACATCTCTTGCTTTGGAGTTTAGACTAATCCCATATATGGTGTTTTTGGCGTCGAATTTTGACCTTCAAACCGCCACATATGGGGGTGAACCCCAAATTAGTCTAAACTCCAACTTGCTTCTCCTTGAAAAGAATTGATTGCTGAACTGTAGCCAGTATAGACCGGCAATCTGAAGAAATTCTCAAGATGGCCTGCGAAGATTCTGGAGAAATCAATCGGGTTGCCTTCAGATTCTCTTGAGAATCGTGTGTTATGATCCGGGCATCCATCATCCAGGGTTAACCTATGCCTCAAAGAATTCTGGTCGTCGACGATGATCTTTCCATTATCAAAGTCCTGCGTGGCTATCTGGAACAATCCGGCTATCAGGTGCTGGCCGCCTACGACGGCGAAACGGCGCTGCACATGCTGCGCCGCGAACGCCCCGATCTGGTCATCCTCGATCTCATGCTGCCGCAGCGCGATGGCCGTGAAATTACGCGCATCGTGCGCGCCGACCAAACGCTGGCCGCCACGCCCATCATCATGCTCACGGCGCGCGTGGAAGACACCGATAAAATCGTCGGGCTGGAGTTGGGCGCGGACGATTACATTACCAAGCCCTTCAACGCGCATGAAGTCATCGCGCGTGTCAACGCGCTGCTCCGTCGCACCCGACTCGATCAACTGCCCGTCGCCGCGCCGCACATCTTGATCGCGGGCGAACTGCGGCTCGATCTGGATCAGCATGCGTTGACCAGCAACGACCGATCGGTGGAGCTGACCCGCACGGAATTTAACTTGCTGAAAACGTTCATGGAGAATCCCGGCTACACGTTGACGCGCGATGATCTCTTAGAGAAAGCGCTGGGCTACGCCTACGAAGGCATGGGCCGCGCGCTCGACACGCACATCCGCAACCTGCGCCGCAAGATCGAACCCGATCCCGATGATCCGATCTACATTGAGACCGTCTACGGCGTAGGCTATCGCTTAAACAAGGATCAGGTATGAACCGCTTATGGGTGCGCCTCGCGTTGATGATCACCGCCGTCTTGTTTCTGGTGTTCTTCGCGCAGTTCGCGTCGATCATGATCGAAGATGAAGGGCGGGCCGTGGTGGATCCCGATCATCCCACGGGCTTGCCAGAGCTGGCTGGTCCGCCACGCGAAGAAATCGCGCGACGCCTGCTCAACTTTGTGGCGCTCTCGGTCGTGGTGGGCTTGATCGGCGGAGCGATTATCGGACGAGTGGTCAGCCGCCCAATCGGTGATCTGGTGAAAGCGGCCCGACATATCGGCGCGGGTGATCGATCGGTGCGCGCGCCGCTGCGCGGCAGCCGCGAGATGAAGGAACTGGCAACTTCCTTCAATATGATGACCGCCGACTTGCAGCGCGCCGAGCTGCTGCGCAACAATCTGATGGCCGATGTTTCGCACGAACTGCGCTCGCCGCTGACGGCGCTGGAGGGCAATCTGCGCGCCGTGCTCGATCATGTGTACACACTCGACGAAGCCGAGGTCGCCAATCTCTACGGACAGACGCGCCATCTCATTCGTATCGTCAACGATCTGCGCGAGTTGTCGCTGGCGGAAAATCACCAACTGCGGCTGGAGAAGCAGCCCACGGATGTGAACGCCTTGATCGCCGAGACCGTGCAGGCGATCGAGCCGCTGGCAACGGACAAAGGGGTGCAGCTGATCGATCGGGTGGAGGCGCTGCCCGAAGTGCTGATTGATCCCGTACGCATCCGGCAGGTCCTCTTCAATTTACTATCCAACTCGCTGCGCCACACGCCGGCGGGCGGAAGTATCACCGTGAGTGGAACGGTTGGCGATAAAGACGTCTGCCTCGCGGTGCAGGATACGGGGGAGGGGCTGACCGCCGAGCAACAGGCGTCGGTCTTCGATCGCTTCTATCGCGGCGATAAATCGCGCAGCCGGGAAAGCGGCGGCACGGGGTTGGGATTGGCGATCGTCAAAGCGATTGTTGAGGCGCACGGCGGGCACGTCGAGGCGCAGAGCGAAGGAATAGGACGCGGCAGTACGTTTTCGATTTTCTTGCCGGAGGGATAGGCGAGGATAGACCTCGCAGGTTTTTACACACTGGATAGCCGAGCTGGATTATCGATCGATTCGATTGCCACTGCCCCCCAGCCAATCCATGAAAACCTGCGAGGTCTTTCGTGGCTCGGCGTGGCGGCATGTTGTCGGTGTTTCTGCCGAAGGGTAGCATCTCTTCTCATGATTCGTGAATAATCCACCTCCGTGTTAAACTTGCCCTCGTTCATCATCGAGCACGATCAGCAATGAGAAAGTCGAAACTTTGAACAACACACCCTATCGCCAACTCGCCACTCGATTAAACGAACTCCCCAACGGCTTCCCGCCTGCGCCCGATGGAGTCGAGCTGCGCCTCCTTGCTTATCTCTTCACGCCGGAAGACGCGGCTCTCGCCGCGCAGCTGCGGCTGACGCTGGAAACTCCGGCGGAGATTGCGGCACGTCTCGGCGTTGATCAACCAGCCCTGCGCAAGCAGCTCAAGAGCATGGTCACGCGCGGCCTTATCACGGCGGGACGCGCACCCACCGGTGGATTGGGTTACGGCCTGCTGCCCTTCGTCGTCGGCATATATGAGATGCAGGCGGGCCGCATCGATGCCGAACTGGCGCGCTTATTCGAGGACTACTACCAGCAGACCTATCGCCAGTCGGTGCCACAACAGCCGCTCACCCATCGCGTGATTCCGATCAATCAGAGCATCCGCCAGAATCTGGAATTCCATCCCTTCGAGAGCGCGTCCGACATCATCTTGCAGGCCAAGGCGTGGGGCGTCACCGATTGCATCTGCCGCAAGCAGCAAGCTTTGCTGGGCCACGGCTGCGATCATCCGCTGGATGTGTGCATGATCTTCAGCGAAGTGCCGGGCTTCTTCGATCAACGGCAGGGCGTGCGCGCTTTGACGCAGGACGAAGCACTCGCCACCTTGCAGCGCGCCGCCGATGCGGGATTGGTCCATTCGACGAGCAACACGCAGGAGGGGTTGTGGTATCTGTGCAACTGCTGCACCTGCGCCTGCGGCTTTTTGCGCAGCGTCTCCGAATTGGGCACGGCTAATGTGATCGCGCGCTCGGCGTTTGTGTGCGTGGTCGACGAAGATCAGTGCGCGGGCTGCTGCGATTGCGAAGATCGCTGCGCGTTTAACGCGCTGACCGTCGAGAATATCGCGAAGGTCGATGCACTGCGCTGCGCCGGTTGTGGCGTGTGCATCCTCGCCTGTTCACAGGATGCTTTGAAATTGGTGCGCCGATCTGAAGAAGAGGTTCTCGTGCCGCCGCAGACCGAAGAGGAGTGGCGGCACCTTCGCGCTGAAGCAAGAGGCATCGATCTGACAGTTGTGGAGTGAGGGGATCATTTATGAGCGATGAACTGTTCGTCAAACTGGCTGAGAGCGTCCGGCAGGGCGGCGCGATTTTGTGCGGCAAAGCGGAACCTTCGCGCGCTTTTGAGATAACGATAGATAATGAGGCAGTCTCCAGCATATCGAGTACGTCATTCCCGCGTGCTTTACGCGGGAATCCAGAGATGCCGCTAGCCGTGAATCTGGATGCCCGACAACTGCACTCGGGCACACTTGCACCCACTGCGTGCAGTGCGGTGTGACAACCAGAACAAAACAGACCTGCCAGTACACACCAGCAGGTCCGTTCGTTTGCTGCGACGAGCGAATTATCGCGCTACGCCACTATCAAACTGTCTAACTATTTGACTTCCACACCCGCGCCAGCCGTTTCCAACTTGGCCTTGGCGTCGGCGGCGGCTTCCTTGCTCACCGCGCTCAATACGGTCTGCGGAGCGCCGTCGACCATGTCTTTGGCTTCCTTCAGGCCCAGGTTGGGGATCAGCTGGCGCACGACCTTGATCACTTCGATCTTCTTTGCGCCGCCGTCCTTCAGCACGACGTCGAACTCGGTCTTCTCTTCAACCGGGGCAGCGGCCGCGGCAGCACCAGCGGCGGGCATGGCGCCCATCATCACCGGAGCGGCAGCGCTGACGCCCCACTTGTCCTGCAGCATCTTCGATAGTTCGGCGGCTTCCATCAACGTGAGCGAATCAAGATCCGCCACGATTTTCTCTAACTTCTCAGACATTGGTCATATCCTCCATGGATAGATAAGAGTTTTGATTGGTTGCAACTCGCGTGTGCGGTTGCCGTTTCGATTGACCACACTACAACCGTCGTCGGTTGTCCGTGGTCAAATATCGGACTAGGCCGCGGCCTGTCCTTGCTCCGAGCGCGCCTTGAGCACCTGCGCCAACTCGCGCATCGGCGCGTTGATGATGTTGACCAACTGCGACATCGGCCCCTGGATCGTCGCGACCAAACCGCCCAGCAGGATCGGGCGCGGCGGCAGATCGGCCAGGGCTTTGACGCCGTTCGCATCGATGATGCGATTGCCCAGCAGGCCGCCCTTGATCTCGAATTTCTGAACTTCACCGGCAAAGGTCGTCATGGCCTTGGCGACAGCGGTGGGATCGGTAATGCCGAACCCGATGATGGCCGAACCGGTCAGCATCTCTTCCGGCACGGGCAGGCCCGCATTCTGCAACGCCTTAATCGCCAGCGTGTTCTTCACGACGTGCAGCTCACCCTGCGCCTCATGAATCTTCGAGCGCAAGCGATACAGCTCAGCCGTACCCACGCCCTGATAAGCGGCGATGACGACAGCTTGACTCTGCTTGAACCACTCGGCGTACTCGGCGATCAGTTCGCCGCGACGTTCTTTACTGACTGGCACTTGAAATCACCTCCTTTCGTCCCTGTTGTTCGACTCAACAACAAAAAAGTCTTTGCCGCAGAAACTGAGGCAAAGACTTGGGACGCTGTATGAAGCAGGCAAGCGCCAGGCTTGCTACTACAAATGCGATCTTCCGACTTTCGCCTCGGCAGGTGCTGATTAAGTTCCGCCACGTTGGTCGTGGCATGACGCCTGCGGTCTCGGGCTGCGGCAACTATTCAGTTATTGCTCCCTCTCCCAATTTCGGGAGAGGGCTGGGGTGAGGGTTACGCGCCGCCTTCCATCGACTGCGCTGCGTTCGGATCGACCCGCACGCCAGGCCCCATCGTGGCGGCCAATGAAATCTTCTTGATGTAAATTCCCTTCGCCGCCGATGGTTTGGCCTTCTTCAGCGCATCCATCAACGCCCCAAAGTTCTGCATCAACTGTTGATGCGTGAAGGAAGCTTTGCCGATCGGCACGTGCACGCCCGCCGTCTTATCGACGCGGAATTCCACGCGGCCCGCCTTCGCTTCGGTGATCATGCGCGGCAGATCATCGGCGGTCTGCGTGATATTGCCGGCCTTGGGGCTGGGCATCAAGCCGCGCGGACCGAGCACCTTACCCAAACGGCCTGCCTTGCCCATCATGTCGGCCATCGCGATCGAGACATCCCAATCGGTCCAACCGTCTTGAATCTTCTTCAGACCTTCGTCGTCGCTGATCACAAAATCGGCACCGGATTCCTGCGCCACGCGCGCCGCATCGCCCTGCGCAAAGACCAGCACACGCACTAGCTTGCCCAAACCGGCGGGCAACACCACGACGCCGCGCACCTGCTGATCGGCCTGGCGGGGGTCTACTCCCAAGCGGAAGTGAACTTCCACCGTCGCATTGAACTTTGCATACGACGTATCCTTCACCAACTGCAGTGCTTCGGCAGGGCCATATGCTTTATCGTGATCAACTTTCTGTGCTGCTTCGTTGTACTTCTTACCGTGCTTTGCCATTGTCATCTCCTGGTGGTGCAAACGGACCGATCGGTCCTCCCACATCAACGTTAGTCCTTGATCTCGATGCCCATGCTGCGCGCGGTGCCGGCCACCATCTCCATCGCCGCTTCGATGTCGAAGGCGCTCATGTCCTTCATCTTGGTTTCGGCGATTTCACGGATCTGCTTGCGGCTGAGATTGGCGACCTTCTGCTTGTTGGGCATCGAGGAACCCTTCTCAAGGCCGGCGGCTTTGCGGAGCAGGTCGGGCGTGGGCGGTGTCTTCAGCACGAACGTGAACGAGTTGTCCGTGTAGATAGTAATCTCGGCCGGAATCACCTGACCCACCATGCTGGCCGTGCGCGCATTGTATTCCTTGCAGAAGGCCATCAGGTTGATGCCGTGCTGCGCCAGCGCCGGGCCGATGGGCGGTGCCGGATTGGCCTTGCCCGCATTGACGTTCAATTTGACGACGACTTTCAGTTTCTTAGCCATGCTTTTCTCCTCGTGGTGTTAACGGGCCTGATCGGCCCTCCCACAAATTTGATCATGCTTCACTAACGTCATTGCCAGGAGCATCTTTCTGCGACGAAGCAACACTTGCACCCACTGCGTGCAGTGCGGTGTCTCCTATTCGACACTAAGACTGCTTCGCATGCGCTCGCCATGACGACGATTGTTACATCTTCTCCACTTGCAAGAAATCCAACTCGACCGGCGTTTCGCGGCCGAAGAACGACACCATCACGCGTACCTTGGCCTTGTCCATGTTGATCTCGTCGACCGTGCCCATGAAATCGTTGAACGGCCCGTCGACGATGCGTACCTTCTGGCCGGGCTTGAAAGTGACCTTGACCTTGGGCGCTTCGGCTTCCATGCGCTTGATGATACTCTGTACTTCTTCGGTGCGCAGCGGCGTGGGCTTGTTGCCCATCCCGACGAAGCCGGTCACGCCCGGGGTGTTGCGCACCACGTACCACGAATCGTCGTTCATCAACATCTGCACGAGAATGTAGCCGGGGAAAACGCGGCGCTCGATGGTGCGGCGCTTGCCTTCCTTGACTTCGATCTCGCCTTCCGTGGGCACGACGACCTGGAAGATTTGATTCGCCATCCCCATCGATTCGATGCGCTGTTCCAGGTTGTGCTTGACTTTGTTCTCGTAGCCGGAATAGCAGTGCACCACGAACCAGGAGCGTTCGTCGGGCGCTTCGCTGAGGTCGGGCGCGCCTTCACCGGAAGTGGCAGCACGCATGGCGCTAGCCCGCAATTCGCGCAGCGCGGCCTTCACCTCTTCCGCTTCAGGCGCGGGAAGTTCGATCGCTTCAACGCTGGCGGGCGTCGGCAGCTCGATCGGTTCTTCGTCCTCCTCGTCGTCCGTAAAAACGAAAGCAGCCGGAGATTTCTCCACACTAGCGGACGCGGGCAGCTCGATCGGTTCTTCGTCTTCCTCGTCGTCCCTAAAAACGAAAGCAGCCGGAGATTTCTCCGCACTAGCGGGCGTGGGCAGCTCGATCGGTTCTTCGTCTTCCTCGTCGTCTTCAAAAGCGGAAACAGCCACAGGTTCCTCTGCCTCAACTTCAGGCAGCACGTCCTGCGGCATTTGCTCTTCTTCGGGGATATGGACTTCGTCGGTCATGAAACTGCTCGTTCTTTCCTTGGCTACCGGCGGCGCAGCACGACAGCCAGCGCGATGATGCCTGCCACCCCGGCCACAGCCAGCGCCACGATGGCGAGTGTATTTTGCTGGACGAAAATGGCGCCGGCCAGCGCGGAAGCAAGCGGGCTGACGATGACGCCCAGAAAGATCGTCATGACGATCGTGACGACCAGCACCACGGTCGTCAGACTGCGGGCGTCTTTGCGCGTCGGCCAATGAACCTTGCGCACTTCCGCACGAGTTTCTTTGAAATAACGCCTGAAGCGATTGTCTTGCTTGACTTCGGACACAGAGGCGACTCCTCTCAGCTGATGCCGTTGCAAAATTTAGCCGCGCACTACATCGCGCGGCTCTGGATGGCAGGCGAGGCAGGAATTGAACCCGCAACCCCCGCTTTTGGAGAGCGGTGCTCTGCCAATTGAGCTACTCGCCTGTTAGCACATCACGTTGCGTTGATGGCTTAACGCTATTATACAGCTGTTCCCGCTAAGCCCACGGCGATCGCGATGCGACTACTTCTGCTCCTTGTGCGGCGTGTGCTTGCGGCAGCGCGGGCAGTATTTGTTGATCTCCAGACGATTCGGATCGTTACGCCGATTCTTCTGTGAGGTGTAATTGCGCTCCTTGCATTCGGTACACGCAAACGTAATCGTCGTGCGAACATCTTTTTTAGCCATTGCCTTTACTCTTTTCTACAGATAATCTGGCGAGGGCGTTAACCCTCGCCAGAAATATGTTGCTTAGCCGGCGACCTTGGTGATGACCCCCGCGCCGACGGTCAAGCCGCCCTCGCGAATCGCGAAGCGACTGCCCTGCTCCAGCGCCACCGGCG
>Ga0209254_10005293_pt1 | contig 11874 bp, 12 predicted proteins | sample FrelakmetDIP11DI_FD_187148 | JGI IMG/M metagenome (GOLD analysis project Ga0209254, IMG submission 187148) | Freshwater lake sediment microbial communities from the University of Notre Dame, USA, for methane emissions studies - DIP11 DI (SPAdes)... | ecosystem: Environmental > Aquatic >... | reverse complement strand
TTCCCCTACTTTCAGTGCTTTTTCATCTCCTAATTTTGGAAGCAGAATTTCTCGTGTGGTTCCGGGGTAGGTGGTAGATTCTAAAACTATGACCATCCCAGGGTGCATGTATTTGGCTAGGTCGTCTGTGGCAGTCAGGATAAAGGAGAGGTCAGGATCTCCGGTTTTTCGTAAAGGAGTAGGGACGCAAATACTCACAGCGTCTATTTCGGTCAGGACAGAAAAATCTGTGGTTGCATTCAATCGTCCTGCATCGACAAGTCTTTTCACTTGTTCACTAGGTACATCCTGGATATGACTTTCACCTCGAGTGATCGTTTTTACCTTTCGCTCGTCCGGATCGATCCCTGTAACATAATATCCGGCTTCAGCAAAAACAACTGCCAGGGGTAGGCCAACGTACCCCAGACCCAGGATGGCGACTTTTGCGGTTCGATTCTTAATTATCTTTAAAAGGTTTTCGTGCATAATTCTCCAATCAAAATATTTTAAAATAGGCTTAATTGTTTACCTTCATTTTTGGGTTCGGTTGAATGTTCTGAAGTTTCATCCATTTTTTTTGATCTGGCAATTAGATCCGTTAAGCCAAGAAAATCTGCCTCGATGGTTGGTTTTAAAGATTGTTGGTGCAGAGCAGCAGCAGGATGGTACATCGCAACGATTAATCTCCCTTTTACAACCACTGCTTGCCCATGCACTTCGCTGATCTTGGCGTTGGGTAGGTATCTTCCCATCGAATGTCGTCCCAGGGTGACAATGACCTTCGGATTGATCGCCTGGATTTGACGTTCGAGGTAAGAACTGCAGGCTTGAACTTCTCCTGGCTCTGGATCGCGATTCCCAGGCGGTCTGCATTTTACGATGTTGGCGATATATACATCGTTTCTTTTCATACCAATTTTCGCCAGGAGTTCATCCAGGAATTTCCCGGCCGCACCCACAAATGGGCGCCCTTGTTCGTTTTCATGAAAACCTGGACCTTCTCCGATAAACATGATTTCTGAACTTGCTGGTCCTTCACCTGGAACGGCTAGTTTTCGGGAGAAGTGTAGATCGCACTTTGTGCAGACAGAAACCTCTTTTGCTACCTCAAGCAGTTCTTCTGATGGATTCACCAATACCTCCGAAACAAAAATTTATACAAGATCGTAGGATAACATAAGATCACTGGATCATATAAGCGTTCTAACATTTATGGGTAAGTTTTGGGTACGCATAGTTTTCATTGATCCTCGACAAGGTCATGATGAGGGCATCCTCATTATTGTCTTTATAATAGCGTGGGCGCTCACCGACGATCTCGAATCCATAGGTTTGATAAAGGCGTTTAGCACCGATATTTCCTGCACGAACTTCCAGGGTTACTTGTTGCATTTCCTGGCTGTTAGCTTCGCAAAGGATCGTTTCCAACAGCATAGCACCTATTCCTTGCCTGCGAAAATCCGGATGGACTGCAATCGTTGCGATATGAGTTTCGTCGATAACCAACCAGATCACAGTCATTCCTACCACCTGTGGCTCTTGCCCGGACAGATTTACCTCTGCAACCCAACTTTTGGAAAAGGGATTTTCATTTAATTCATATTGAAATGCGCGGATCGGCCATGGTATAGTGAAAGAGAGTTTATCAATCGTGTAAACTTGATCCAGATCTGCCAGTTGCATGGGTCGGATCAGAACGGGATTGGAGATTCGCGAGTTCATCATCCTGGTATGGGATCATTATAGTGCAGGTAGTGTGGGGTTATAGTCCCCGGATCATCCAATTTCCCATTCAGGTATCGATTCCAGGCCAATTCTGCCAGAAAGGATGGTCTCCTCAGGCAGGATGCTGGTGAAGCCAGGATCACATTTTTCCGTTTCCGGATAAACAGGCGTCGCTCTTCTTCAGTCAATTCGCCACAAATCAAAGTTGGTGATTGTATCCGTTGGGAGAGATCCATTGGGGTGAGAATTTCTATCGTTAAATTGTTTTGCCAGGTCAGGTTTTCATTCTCATCAGCACCGAGTTGGTACCAGCCGACCGCAAGCTTGCCGCGTCCTGCTCGCAAAACTGCAGCCATTGGGATATCCATTGCCTCCTGAGCTATAGCCAGGATATCTAATGTGGGAATTCCAATTAATGGAATATGTTGAACCAGGGCTATACCCTTTGCAAGGGCAAGACCGATACGTAATCCGGTAAAAGAGCCAGGGCCTAGAGCAACACCTATACCGCACAGAGATCGGATATCAACGTGGGAGTGGGCTAGCAGGTCAGTAATTGCAGGCGCCAGTTCGATCGTGTGATGATCGCTGCTTGTCCAGACACTTTCACTGAGTACTTGATGTCCATCATACAAAGCAACACCCACTGTCCTGGTGGACGTATCGATCGCTAAAAGAACTGGAGTTGATCCACGCATTAACTGACTCCGAATATTTGTTTTCGAAACCTGGAAAGAATTGATCGATATCGCTCTCCATGAGCGGTGATTAGGAAATCTCGTTGATTTTGGTCGACATAACTCATTTGTATCCACAGGCTTTCTTTTGGAAGGATCGCCTGGATCCGGTCTGCCCATTCTATAACTAAAGGACCTTGTTCGAGTAATCCCTCAATATCTAGCTCTTCAGCCTCGGATGGATCATTTAATCGATATGCGTCAAGGTGGAAAAGGGTCTGGTTTTCATTCCCACGGTAAACATTAATTAATACAAAAGTCGGGCTGGAAGCAGGATCTAACGAGCCCCAACCTGTCGATATACCTTGCATCAGCGTAGTTTTCCCGCTTCCGAGATCCCCTTCCAGGCAAATAACATCTCCAGAGGATAAATAAGCTCCCAACCGCATTCCAACACGCCGTGTTTGTTCTGTGCTGCGGCTGATAAATTCCAACGAATTGGGATCCAAGATTGGCATATTGAAAAGATTATAAGCCGCGCGGCATAAAAATGGAAGAACGGCCGCGCGGTTTGGATAAAGCGTAATTCATTTTGAGTTTGATAAAATTTCCAACTTTGCAAGAGAAGCGGCTACTCGTTTTAAACCGACATTCTCAAAGAAGATGTCCAATATTTCGTCGTTGTCCTGGACGCGGTTATTCAAGACCATGCCTTCACCCCAGGATCCATGTAGAACGCGCATGCCAGGTTGGAAACGCTGTTGAATGGGGGCAGATTCTTGGGTGAATTGCCATCGTTCTGGATTTGAAGGTACCTGTCCTCGGGTTTGCCGGCGCGGGCGTAATGTTGATTCTTGCAGCATTTCGGGAGGAATATCGGTTAAAAAGCGCGAAGGATCAGCAGGCTCCGAAAATCCATATGCTATGCGGTTTTGAGAGAAGAGTAAAAATAACAGATCTTTAGCCCGAGTGATGCCAACATACAAGAGCCTGCGTTCTTCCATCATGCCTTCGGGATCTTCGAACGAACGGCTGTGAGGTAATGTGCCATCATTCAACCCAACAATAAACACAACCGGAAATTCCAATCCTTTGGCAGCATGGAGGGTAAGAAGTGTGGGTACGTTGGCGGATACATCCAAAGTATCCTGATCAGACACCAGGGCAACCTGTTCCAGGAAAGCTTCCAATCCTTTTTCTTGATATTCGGCAGCTAAACGACGAAGTTCCATAATGTTGTCCCATCGATCCTGGCCCTCTTCTGAACCATCGTCAATGTATGCGTGGTAATCGACTTCTGCCAGGATTCGATCGGTTAATTCGAGAGGCGTTAACTCTGTTTTTTGGTTAATCCAGTTTGAGAGCAGGTTGCTGAAATAGACCAATACCGTTCCTGTACGCCCTGGGAAGGATTCTCGTAATTTCTCTCCTTCTTTTTGACTCAGGTATAAAAGGGTTTCACCTGGACTTAACTCGGATCGTTGAGCCTGGGTCCGTAAGGAAATAGTTGTTTTATCCCCAATCCCACGCGGCGGAGTGTTGATCACGCGGGTGAGACTCAGCTCATCATGTGGATTATGCACCAGGCGGAGGTAAGCGATAATATCTTTAATTTCTCTGCGTCCATAAAAACGTTGCGCACCTACCAGCTTGTAGGGTAGTTTTGCATTTAAAAAGGCTTCTTCTAAGATTCGGCTTTGGGCATTGGTTCGGTACATCACCGCAAAATCACCCACCTGGGAACCTTGCCTGGCGACCATACTGGCAATCGTTTCAACAATAAAAGCGGCTTCCATACGGTCATCTTGCGCCTCATAAAGAATGGCTTTCAAACCTTTGCCTCTTTCCGTAAACAGGCGTTTTGGGGTACGGTATGGATTCCTGTCGATAACGGACATGGCGATATCGAGTATGGATTGTGTGGATCGGTAATTTTGCTCGAGAAGAATTACCTGGGTTTCTGGATAATCCTTTTCAAATCTGAGAACATTTTTGTAATCGGCCCCACGCCAACGATAAATAGATTGATCTGTATCACCAACAACATAAATATTATTATGGAACGAGGCCAGGTGTTTTAATAATGTGTATTGTGCAAGGTTAGTATCTTGAAATTCATCTACCAGTACATGTTCGTACCGTCGGGCATATTTATCTCGAACGCTAGAATTCTCCTCAAGTAAAAATGCCGTCCAGAGGAGCAAATCATCGAAGTCTAGTGCATTGTTGGTCAATAATAAATCGGCATATCTTTTATAAACTCTTTTTACAATCTCATCCCGATAATTTTGTACAGGAAATTGATCAGGTAATAAGAGTTCATTTTTCGCATTGGATATTGCAGCCAGAACACCTGGGGCACGATATTTTTTTTCGTCCAGGTTGAGATCATCAATTGCCCGTCTCACCAGGCTGATCTGGTCATCACTATCATATATGACAAAATTTGATTCGAATGGAAGGTTTTCGGCCTCCCGGCGTAAAATTCTCGCACAAGTCGCATGGAAGGTGCCAAGTGTCAAGCCATGGGCATTCTCACCGATCAAATTGGCAACCCGGTTTTCCATTTCTCGGGCAGCCTTATTGGTAAACGTGACAGCCAGGATGTTGTAAGATCGGATCCCCATGTACCCAATCAAGTAAGCAATCCGTTGGGTGAGTACTCGAGTTTTCCCTGATCCGGGTCCTGCCAATACGAGCACAGGGCCCAAACCTGCGATTACAGCTTGTTGTTGCTGAGGATTCAATCCTTTAAGAAGTTCCATTGGCAACCGATTTTACCTCAGAAGGATGGACGAAACGGGCGAATAAAATCGCTCCGAGCATTCTCCCAATGCCCGAGAGCAAGAACACTGCATGATATCCCCATTTGGTAACGATCACGCTGCCTATTGCTGCTCCAGCCGAAAGTGAGATGGCAACGACAATTTGGTAGAGAGCGGAATACCGGGCGCGTTGATCCTCAGGTATCAAGGTCAAAAGGTAATTAAATGATGCCAATGAATAACCTGCCCATAGAGCTCCTCCCAACAGATTAACTGGGATACCTTGCCAGGCTTCCTGGATAAATATCCAGACGAAGGGAAGGAAAGGAATGAGGTAGCCAGTAATGACTACTAATTTTCGAGGTCCCCAACGGTCAGCCATGTTGCCAAAGGGGCGTTGAGCGAGTAAGGAAGAAACCTGGCTGGTGATACTCAGAATCCCAACCATAATAGCAGTAGCACCCAGCACTTTGACCTGGTACACAGTGAAGAATGGGCCTGAAATATTTAAAGAGAAATTCCAAATTGCTGAAGTGACACAATAAGCCAAGAAGACTGGATTAGCAATGAAATAAGAAGGGATCGCCCGAAACGAGAAAGGAGACGATTGTTCAACCGCATGCGTGGGAGTAGGCTCTTTAATTCTTGAAAAGCTGATCGTTGAGATAATTCCGAGACCTAAGGCTAGCGTATAAGCAAATTGGTAGCTCTGTAACTGACCGGACCTGGTAAGTAATTCTCCAATCACCAGGGTAACAATCATTCCTGCAATCCCCATGATAAAATTTCGAGAACCAAAGTAACGCCCACGCCAGGATAAGGGTACCAGGTCAGCGGTTAAAGAGATCCAGGCTGGCATTCCCAGGTTGTTCATTGCATCTCGCGAGACCGTCAAGGTGATTGCAGCATAAACTGCAGCCGGTCCACTTAAGAAAATCGGGATCAAAATGATCAAAAATATCATTGCCCGACCGATGATCCCGCCGGAAACTAATGCAATTTCTTTGCGTTTTCCAAGGCGTTCGGTAAGGAGTGCTCCTGGCAGCAACATTAACACTGCGACCAGGCTTGAAATTGAGCTTAGAAGACCAATCTGGGCGTCAGTTGCTCCTAGCGCCAGGATAAATAATGACTGGTACGTGACAATGATTGATTCACTGGCTGACGAGAATAATCCATCAAACCAGAACCACCGTAAATTTTTGCGAGTTTGAGATGGTACGAGATCCGTCCAGCTTCCACCTGCTGAAAATTGGGCAATTTGTTTGATGAACCTTGCCCAAAGGGCGCGTGGAGATCGGAACATAGAATGCATCAGCACCTATTTCTAAGGATTACGTTAACTGTGTAATTCTTAGGTGTGAGATTAAGATTATGACGCAGAAAATTATTTGGGCTCGAATTTCTAGCGTTAAAACTAAACTTGTTCGAAATAAGGTGCGTCAACCACAAACACGGTTGCGCGATGTTGGCCTGATTCAGGTTGCCGGCATGTTTCGCGGAGCAAATTCATTACTTTTTGAACATCGTCTGCTTCAACTCCGATCATCAATGTAACCATCCCCCGTCTAAGGAATCCGCCGGTACTGGCCATTCGTGTTACGCGGTAATTCTTTGTCACCAATTGATTGATGACTGCCGCATCATCTGTATCCCGAACAATCGCAATGATCAGCTTCATAATGCCTCGCTTAGAGTTGCTCGAATAGCTCAACATCGAGTGAAAACATGGTCGCGCCACCAACTTCGGCTTCAATCATTAAGGGCTGCCCCTGGATCTGGGTGACATCCATGTGAGCCGGAATGTATATTTTCCGCCGGTGGCAGTGCTGTTGGATCAGATCCACCAATGCCGTCCTTTTATCATGATGAAGGCCTACAAGGAGGCAAAGTGTGGCTTCATGAAGAAAACCACCACTGCTATCGACTTTCGTGAATTGGAAATTATTCTGAGATAATTTATCCATCAACGATGCTGCTTGCGCACTTGCGACGATAACGATAACCAATTGGTCAATCTCTTGAGAAGATTTAAGATCGGAAGGCATATTTATTCCTCCTTTAAGGAGTAGGGAACACTGACTGGTATTATACTAAAAAGGGCAGGGATTTCCGGGAAGTCGAGTAAAATGGAGAGATGAATTGGGATTTAATGGGTCATGAGTGGGCTGTTGATTTACTCCGTGAGCATATTATTCACCAGCGTTTACGGCAGGCATACTTAATATCTGGTCCAACTGGCGTAGGTCGGAGAACATTGGCTCTCAGCCTGACAAAAGCGTTGAATTGTTCTCAACCTCCCAGGACTGGCGAGTTTTGTGGGATATGTCGGGCTTGTTCACACATTCAAACGATGACACATCCTGATTTATCTGTGATCCAGGCAACAGAAATTGGGGGTGTCCTAAAAGTTGAAGACATTCGCGAAGTCCAGCGCAGCCTATCCCTTGCTCCTTACGAAGCGCAGTACCGGGTGGTTCTATTTCTTCGTTTCGAAGAAGCCAATCCAGCCGCTGCCAATGCATTACTCAAAACACTCGAAGAACCAGCGAGTCGGGTCGTTCTCATTTTAACTGCTGAAAGCCCGGAAAGTTTATTACCAACCATCGTTTCGCGCTGTGAGGTACTCCGTCTTAAACCGCTACCAATTGATTCCGCCATCCAGGGAATGCAGAATTTATGGGGATTTCTTCCGGAACAAGCCCAGCTTCTCTCCCATGTGTCAAATGGGCGGCCTGGTTATGCACGTCGGCTGGCCGAAGATCCGGTTCAAATGAATTTGCGTGATCGTTGGCTGGAAGAGATGATAAAACTGTTATCGGAAGGTCTGGTCGAAAGGTTTACATATGTTGATTCGCTACCCAAGTCCCAGGCAATCAAACAAAAGGATTATTGGCGACCGGTACTTTTAGTCTGGCTCACTTTCTGGCGTGATATTCTTTTACAGACCACAGAGTCGAGTGTTTCCATAACAAATTCAGATCGGAAGCCTCATGTTGTTGCGATCGCTGATCGGGTTGGGAAAACAAAGGCTCGCAAGACAGTTATGGCGCTTCAACGTACTTACGATCAGCTTAGCAAGAATATAAATCCACGCCTGGCAATGGAAGTTCTAATGCTAGATCTCCCATTAGTTGAATAATAAAAAGCGGAAGATGTTCCAATGTTAAAAATATAAAAAAAGGGTGAAAAGATTATGCATCAAATAGGTAAAGGCATCTTTTTTGAGGACTCTTTCCTGGGAGTGACTCTAGGTGGGATGGTGTTTTCCCATGGGATCATTTATATCGACTCACCTCTACGTATCGAGGACGCACGAAATTGGCGTTCAGCACTTTTAAGCCAGCGTGGTGGTAACCAGCGGCTCTTAATAAACCTGGATTCTCATCCGGATCGAACTTTAGGAGCCAGGTCATTAGACTGCACCATTGTCGCACACCAGAAAACTGCCCAGGTCTTTCGAAATCGCCCGTCGATATTTAAAGGACAATCCCTAGAATCTGGCGCAGCCTGGGAAGATTATAGTGAGGCGATTGGGATGCGTTGGGCAACACCTGATATTACCTTTACCCAAATGATGTCACTTCATTGGGGTGGACCAGAAGTGATCCTGGAATATCATCCAGGTCCGACATCTGGTGCCTCCTGGGTTATCATTCCAGATGAGAGGGTGATATTCCTGGGTGATTCCCTGGTTGTCGGACAACCTCCTTTTCTTGCCAGCGCGGATTTGGTTGCTTGGTTAAATTCACTCGAAATTCTGATGACAACATATAAAGATTTCACAATGATTGCTGGAAGAGGTGGCGCGGCGAATTATGAATCGGTCCAAATCCTTCAACAGGGGATAAAAAATACTTTAAAACATCTTGAAAAATTAGCCAAACATCATGCTCCTCCTGAGTCGACAGATGATTTTATCTCTACATTGATGAGTGATTTTGCAGTACCTGAGGAAAAACAAGGCCGTTATTTGCAGCGCCTCTCTTACGGGTTATATCAGTTTTATTCAAGGCGTTACCGGCCATCAAGTACGGTTGATTCCCTTCGATCCGATGAAAGTGAACAGTGATGCTGGGTCAGAAGGAATAAAAGAAATGGTGATCACACCTTTCAAACCGATGTTTAGCCTCACTCGAGGGAAAACGGTAGAATCCATTCATTTTGGTGCAATGGTTGCGGTTGATGTGTTTGGGAATATTTTGGCCTCTTATGGAGATCCCCAGACCTTGACTTTTTTACGTTCCTCTGCAAAGCCATTTCAAGCCCTTCCTCTTATTGAGAATAATGGGCAAAGTATATACGGCTTCACCCAAAGGGAAATTGCAATTACGTGCGCTTCACATTCTGGCACTGACGAACACGTTTCGGTTATTCGGTCCATGCAGGCAAAAATCGGGGTCAGCGAGTCGGATTTATTGTGTGGGGTTCATTTTCCGCTGCATGAACCGACTGCGAATGAGTTGCGCGCTCGAAGAGAATTACCTACTCCTAACCAACATAACTGCTCCGGAAAACATACGGGAATGCTCGCATATGCCAGGTTGGTTGATCCGGAAAAATCTGATCTTCCTTACATAGATCCTATGCACCCAATCCAACGCAGTATCCTTTTAACTTTTGCTGATTTTTGTGGACTCCAACCAGAAGAGGTACATTCAGGCGTTGATGGTTGTTCTGCTCCGAACTTTGCTGTACCCCTGTATCATTCAGCACTGGCTTATGCTCGTTTGTGTGATCCGCAAACTGCTAAAGTTATGCCTTCAGGGCGGCAAAAAGCATGCCAGGTGATCACAACAGCCATGTGGAGTCATCCTGATATGGTTGGAGGTCCCGGCAGATTTGACACAGGCTTGATGAGTATCGGTGCAGGGCGTTTCATTGCAAAGGGAGGCGCAGAAGGTTATCAGAATATTGGCGTTTTCCCGGGAGTATTAAGTCCTCAATCTCCTGCTATCGGGATCGCACTAAAAATCTCTGATGGTGATTCGCGAGGGAAAATTGTCCCAGCAGTGAGTCTCGAAATTCTCCGACAATTAGGGATTTTATCGACCCAGGATCTGACTGCATTATCCAATTTTGGGCCAAATTTCCCGGTCTATAATTGGAGGAAAATTTTGGTTGGGCAGGGAGATCCCATGTTTGATATTCAAAGGATCATCCAAGAACCCATATAATGGATCTTTCTCAACGGGCGTTAACTGTCTACCAGAAATTAATCGACTTTTATGGTTTTCCGGAATGGCAAACCACCTCTCAACCCATCGATGAGTTAGTATCTACTATTCTTTCTCAAAACACGAATGACACCAATCGAGACCGGGCATATATGGCGCTTCGCAATGCGTTTTCTACCTGGGAAGCTGTCCGCGATGCACCTGAAGATTATTTCATTCAAACAATCCGTCCTGCCGGTTTGGCTAACCAGAAAGGACCTCGGATTCAGGCAGTCCTGCGTGAGATAACCCAACAAAGAGGAAGCCTGGATATCAGCTTTTTATCTGAGTTACCTGATGAGGAAGTGTATTCTTGGTTAACGAAATTTAAGGGAGTCGGTCCGAAGACTGCTTCAATTGTCATGTTATTTAGCCTGGGAAAACCTGCTTTCCCTGTCGATACACACATCTATAGGGTGAGTGGTCGGATTGGATTACGCCCATTGGAGATGGATGTTGAACAGACTCACCGACACCTGGCTGACCTTTTCGCTCCAGAAACCTATGTGCCAGCTCATTTAAACTTGATCCGCCTGGGAAGAGAAATTTGTGGGGCACGAAAACCAGAATGCAAGATCTGTCCATTACGGCTTGACTGTGATTTTGCTTTGAATAAGCTCTTGTAGGATTGTCTTCGTGCCACCTTTTACGTATGCCTCTGCCAGGTTTTTTCACCACCCGGGCGGAGATTTCGATTTAGTTAGAAGTTTATGAAAACCGATATTAGAGCTTGACTTTTTATGGTCAAGGAATATAGAATCAATTTATGGAGTATCAGGATTATTATAAAATTTTAGGCGTAGATCGAAAAGCAAAACAAGAAGATATTAAAAAGGCTTATCGGAAATTGGCCTTGAAATTTCATCCGGATCGAAATCCCGGTGACAAATCAGCAGAAGATAATTTCAAAAAAATCAATGAAGCCTATCAGGTACTCAGCGATCCTCAAAAAAGGTCGCGATATGATGAATTGGGGGAAAATTATTCTGATTTTCAGCAGCATGGTGGCGCTCCCGAAGGTTTTAATTGGGGGAAATGGTACTCCCAGGGTAGGCCTTCGGGAAATGTACGTGTTGAAGTGGGGGGGATGAATGATTTTCTCAGGGGTGGATTCTCGGAGTTTTTCAATCGTATTTTTGGAGGGTATCCCAATAATGTTCAGGGAAATATAGGCCAAGAGGAGATATTTCGGCAAATGAGGCAGCCCTCTTCTGAACAACAACTGGTGATTTCTCTATCAGAAGCTTATCACGGTGCTCAACGCATGTTCGATGTCGAAGGAAATAGAGTCGAAGTAAAAATCCCTCGTGGAGCTCGAACCGGGATGCGTATCTCATTGCCCAATGTGATTTCTACCTCCCAGGGACAAAAAATAGACCTGATTTTTATCATTCGTGTCAAGGAGGAAGCCCGATTACAAATTAAGGGCGATAATTTGCATACCGAAATCCCGATTAGTGTATATACAGCAGCCTTGGGAGGTGAAGTCAGTGTAGAGACGTTCAAAGG
>Ga0209254_10005292_pt1 | contig 11874 bp, 9 predicted proteins | sample FrelakmetDIP11DI_FD_187148 | JGI IMG/M metagenome (GOLD analysis project Ga0209254, IMG submission 187148) | Freshwater lake sediment microbial communities from the University of Notre Dame, USA, for methane emissions studies - DIP11 DI (SPAdes)... | ecosystem: Environmental > Aquatic >... | reverse complement strand
CAACTATTGGCTTTGATTGACCAAACAAACAGCACAAAACATTATCAATGGTTCTTTGTGACCAATGAATTATTTATTGATAGAGACTCGCTTTCGGATGATGGAAGTATAGTAGTGGAGAGATTGTACGACAATAAAGAATCCGTCGTAAGATATGGACACGTGTTGTCCGGACAAAAATCAACATCTTGTGGTGTGTATTACAGGCAGGAAAGTGCAGCTTATGTATCAGCAGAGAGAGGAGTTTAGCAGCTTAAATTCATTGCATACTTCTTTTGCAAAGCGTAAGTGGCAGGAATAAAATGATAGCAGATAGCATTACTTTTTGATTTTAGATGTAAGCACTATATATCGTAACGTCTTGTTAGGCGGAACTGTCTTATTCTCCTTCTGAAATGGAATACCCTTGTGATTTTAGAGCGTTTGCTATTGAATCAGGCGAAAACGTCCAAAATTCGAGTTCTTGCTTGATCGTAGAGTCGTCATGTTTGAAGACAAAGCGACTGTTGAGAAAACCTCTCTGTAGAATGATCGCCCGGATGGATTCACGCTTCAGCTGAACCTCTTGGATGATGGTTCTCATCGAAATGCCATCGTCGTTTATCGTCAACTTCACGAACGGCCAGGAATTTTGCACTTTCCCAAACTTCCCTCCTCCTCTATGCTCACTCAAAGAATGTCCCTCCTGAAAAATAATGTATGGTTTCGTTGCCTTGGCCCGTCTAACATTGTTTTTTATACTAATTCTACGTTTGGGAGGATTATATTAGTGAAGCTCCCCGCCTAAAAGGCGGGGCTTCCCGGAGTTTAATTATTCTTTTCAGATACATTTGCCCGGCAAAGAGGCGGTAAGATGCAGCGCTACTTTGCCCCGCAGCATTTCTTATATTTCTTGCCGCTGCCGCACGGGCAGGGGTCGTTTCTGCCGATTTTCTTCGCGTCACGTGTCACGGTCTTGCCCTTCACGTCCTCCTCGCCCCGGTTGAGCACAAACTGCTGCGGCCGCTGCTCCGGGACGCGGACTTCCTCCTCTTTTGCCAGCTGCACCATGTAGAGCTTTTCAATAAACTCCTGTTTGATCCGGTCCACCAGCCCGGTAAAAAGGTCGTAGGCTTCCTTCTGGTACTCGCGCAGCGGGTCCTGCTGGGCATAGCCCCTGAGCCCGACGCCCTCTTTCACATGATCCAGATCCAGGAGGTGCTCTTTCCACCGCTCATCTAAGACCCGCAGGTAAATCCATTTTTCCAGCCGGTGCAGCATCTCCGGGGTAAATTCTTCGGCCTTTTTCAGATACAGCTTTTTCGCCTCATCAATAACGAGCTGCTCGGCATCATCACCCTGCAGCTTTCTGATGTCATCTGCCGCTTGCCACAGGGGAAGCGAAAACTGCCTGAATACCGCTTCCTTAAAGCCTCTTACATCCATGTCCTCAGGGTGAATGTCCTTGCTGTAGAAGGTGTCCACAATGCCCGCGGCAAACTCTTCCGTATATTCCGTGACCAGGTCTTCCAGGCTCTCGTCACGCAGCGCCCGGTTGCGCAGCTCATAAATGATCTCCCGCTGCTTGTTCATGACATTGTCATACTCGAGGAGGTGCTTGCGGATATCAAAGTTGTGCCCCTCAACCCGCGCCTGGGCGTTCTCTATCGCCCGGGTAATAAGGGGGTGCTCTATGGGCTGATCTTCCTCCATGCCGAAGCGGTCCATAATATTTGAGATGCGCTCGCCGCCGAAGATTCTCAGCAGGTCATCCTCCAGGGACATATAAAACCGTGACGAGCCCGGGTCCCCCTGACGGCCGCTGCGGCCTCTCAACTGGCGGTCAATGCGGCGCGCCTCGTGGCGCTCGGTTCCTATGATATGGAGGCCGCAGGGAACATTGGTGAAACACTCGGTCTTTTTCTTTCCCTGCTTCTGCGGGTCAGGGCAGTTTTTGCATCCTTCGGCCCGCTCCTTGTCACAGATGATACAGCACATGGCAGCACATTTGACCACGCCCGGCCCGAGCTTGATGTCGGTTCCGCGGCCTGCCATATTGGTGGCTATGGTGACCGCGCCCGGCTGTCCGGCATTGGCAACGATCTCGGCCTCCTCCTTGTGGCGCTTGGCATTGAGCACTGAATGTTTTATATTCCGCGGCAGCATCCTGCTCAAAAGCTCTGATGTTTCTACGGAAACGGTCCCCACCAGCACGGGCCGCCCCATTGCATTCATGTCCACTATTTCCCTGATGGCCGCCTTATATTTCTCCTTTTTGGTCTTATACACCATGTCAGGGTAATCAACCCGCCGCACCGCTTCATTGGTGGGGATAACAGCTACGTGCAGCTTATAAATTTTGAAAAATTCCGGCGCTTCTGTTTCGGCAGTGCCGGTCATGCCGGCGAGCTTTTCATACATGCGGAAATAGTTCTGGATGGTGATGGTGGCAAAGGTCTGGGTTTCGCCCTCAATCTTCACCCCCTCCTTGGCCTCAATCGCCTGATGCAGGCCATCGCTGTAGCGCCGGCCGGGAAGGAGCCGGCCGGTGAACTCATCCACAATCTGCACCTGGCCCTCATGCACCACGTAGTTCACGTCCTTTTCAAAGAGCGAATAGGCCTTTAACAGCTGGGTTATGGTCTGGATCTTTTCGCTGGTCTCGGAAAACTGCCGCTCCAGTTTCGTCAGCTTCTGTTTGCGCTCTTCGTCGGGCAGGCTCTGATCATCGGCCATGCTCAGGTCAGGCAGGATAAAAAAATCCGGATCATTGGGAGAAAGAAGCTGGCGCCCCTTATCGGCAAGGTCAATAACGTTTGACTTTTCATCGATGCTGAAGTAGAGCTCCTCATCGAGCTCTCCCAGGCGCTTGTCGCGGATGTAATCGAGCTCGATGCCGTCGATCACCTTTTTCAGCTTCCCGTCTTTGATCATTTTCAGGAAGCGCTTGTTCTTGGGCGAGCCCCGCTTCACCTGGAGCAGTTTAACCCCCGCCTCATATTCCTTGCCCTCCTCCGCGAGCTTTTCCGCTTCGGTGAGAAGCTGGCTCATCAGGCGGCTCTGGCCCTGCATAAGCCGCTCAACGTGCGGCTTCAGCTCGCCGAAGTGATGGCGCTCAGACCGCTCAATAGGCCCGGAAATGATAAGCGGCGTGCGCGCCTCATCAACGAGGATGCTGTCAACTTCGTCGACAATTGCATAGTAGTGCTTGCGCTGCACCTGCCCTTCAAAAGTAACGGCCATATTATCGCGCAGATAATCAAACCCGAACTCAGTATTGGTGCCGTAGGTGATATCAGCGGCATACGCCTGCTGCCGTTCTTCCTGAGTAATGTCATGGTGTACGACACCGACCGTGAGGCCCAGGAATTCATAAATTTTCCCCATCCAGTCCCGGTCACGTTTGGCCAGGTAGTCATTCACGGTGACGATATGCACGCCGCGCCCGGTTAATCCGTTAAGATAGGCCGGCAGCGTGGCAACCAGGGTTTTCCCTTCGCCGGTCGCCATTTCAGCAATTTTTCCCTGATGCAGAACGATGCCGCCGATAATCTGGACATCAAAGTGCCGCATGTCAAGCACGCGCCGGGCAACCTCCCGCACCGTGGCAAATACTTCGGCTAAAATGTCGTCCAGCGCTTCACCGCGGCCAAGCCGCTCGCGGAACACGCCGGTCATGGCGCGAAGCTCATCATCCGATTTTTTCCTGAGTTCCGGCTCACGCTCATTGACATCCTGCACCAGCGGCCCGAGTTTTTTCAGCTCCCGCTCGTTATCGCTACCAAATACTTTTTTCAGCAATGTTCCAAACACCTGCAGCTCCTGTCTCTAGTCCTAATAGTATATTACATAGTGCGCACAATGCCCATCAATTCCAATATCTTGTGCGGGTCTTTCCTTCCCGGTGATGTTTCAACACCACTTGACAAATCTATACCAGCAGGATTAACCGACGTGATTGCCTCACGCGCATTGGACGGGGTTATGCCGCCTGCCAAAAAAAGCGGCAGCAACGATTGAGCCACCAGCCGCTGTGCGGTTTCCCAGTCGCACACCTGCCCGGTGCCGCCCTTGTATTGTCTATCCGGCAGTTTTACCAGGGTATCAAGCACCACCACCGCGACGCCTGCAGAGTGGTACTGCTCAATTACTGTCCGCAACGCAGCCAGGGAGGCGTCCTCTGCCCCTCGCTGCGGCACCTGCACCGTCTTCCAGATCCGGGCACTAATACGCGCGGCAAGCTTCTCTACCATGCCGGGCGCTGCCGCTCCGATCAGCTGCACCGCGTAGGGCTGCAAGCTGTCCGCAATTTTTTCTATTTCAGCCGGCGATTTTTCCAGCAGCACCACCACCGGCGCCCGTGAAGCTGCGATTATGCGCTGGGCTGTTGCGGGTGAAACCGAGCGGGGAGAGTCGCCAATTTCAACGATAACCCCGATAAAGTCCGCGCCTGCTTCTGCCGCCGCCAGGGCATCCTCGACGCGGGTAATCCCGCAGATCTTAACCTGGATGCCCATGTAAGCCTCTCAATTGTGCAATACTTCGCATGATTTCCTGGCTCATGCGCTCATACATATCTTTTGTCCGTGCCGCAGCAAAAAACTGATCAAGCTCAACGGGAGGGCCAAAGGTCACCGTGCATTTTCTGCAATGAAAAAACTTTCCGCCCCGCGGCAGTATTTCAAAACTCCCCGTGATGCAGGCAGGAATGACCGGGACCTTTGCATGATAGGCTATAAATCCCGTACCGGGCTTGCCCGCCTGTAAATCACCGGTCTCGGTGCGCGTTCCCTCGGGGAACATGAGTATCATCTCCCCCCGTGCCAATACCGCTAAAACAATCCGCAGGGTTTTCCGGTCAAGCTGATCCCGGTTGACCGGAATGGCATTAACAATTCTTATGGCAGAGCCAAAAAAAGTGCGGAACAGTTCTTCTTTGGCAAAATAAAAAATGGGGCGCGGTATCGCCATGCCGATCAGGGGCGGGTCAAGGTAGCTGGCATGGTTTGAGGCAATGATTGCGGCCCCGGTACGGGGGATGTGTTCAGCCCCTCGCACCTCAAATTTAAAAAAAACTTTCGCGAATCCTTTTAAAATAAGACGAATGGTCAAATAGATACTGTTTTTAAAGCTCCCTTTTGTAAGCATAACCCGGCTCAGGTTTCCTGCGGTATAGTTACTGTTTCTGCAGCTTACTTTTTGCAAAGTACTGTTCTACATCTTTCATCATGCCATCGACGGCAGTTTTGAAATCCTCGGTTCTTTTACCATGGATTAGTTTGCACAGAATTTCCTTTGAGCTTTTGTCAAGTATAACGAGCTGCATCTCAATATAAACAAAATCCTCCTCAAAGGGGAGCAGCCTGCTGGTGAGCTTCTTGCGCGGCCTCATGTCCACAATGGCACATTTGACTTCAGCGTTTATCGTCCCCTGACCTTTATTAACGCTGGCATTGAATATCTTTTGTAATCCCTGGGCGATTTTTGCTTCAGCCCAGGGATATGAAAAAGTGCTGTTGTTGATCACCGGATCAATGTCAAATGACCGGCAAAGCCCTAATTCAAAACCAGGCATCCACCACACCCATGCCACGAGGTCATCTTCTTTCATATCACGGTAATCAGCTATAAGCAGTTGCGGCGCTTCATCCAGTGCGGCCCGGTCCTGCTTTTTAAACTCATTAAACGCTTTATTCACGTCCTGGCGTTTGGGTTGCCGAAAAAACATACACCCGCACACGCATGACAATATAAGAACTGACAGTACTGTTTTCAACAAGGTAACCCGCAGATAGTGTCGCTGTTTGTTCATTGTCCCTGCTCCCCGTTTATTATAATGTAGTATCTGTTTCCCTGCCCTCAGGTAAGGCACTCGTGTCGAATTTTATCGATCGATTGCCCCGCGGAAATTGCTGAGCTTTTCGATTCATAAATTCGCTGTCGAATTTACTCACTCAGGACTTAGTGTGTTTAGACAGGCTCACCACCCTGAGCTTTTTGAAGGGCTGAGTGAGCATTGCATGACATTTCTTTGTATCCCCTGCGTCACCGTATTTGCGTTTCCAAACACTAAGTACCAGCAAATTATAGGGCAGTATCTATTCTTATGACAGCGAAACAGAATAGCCCGGTGAAAAAGTTTCCCTTTTTCAAATGGATTTGCTATAAATTTTAATTGCTTTGTGATATTATGAAACAAAGAATAACGAAAAAAGCTGGTAAGGTCAATATGTTTGATTGAGTGAAGCAGAAGAACCTGCTGCTGCATCTATTATTAAACAGTTTTTATTGCCGCTATACGGAACCCAGGGCAGCTTTAACTCGCTTAATTGACTTTATTTTATTTATCTTTTTACCGGCGCTGCCGATGCATAGATAGTAAATTTTTTAAATTAACACTGCGGCTGCATGGTACGCAGCAGAGAATCTCCCCTCCCATCCCGTAACTGCACAGCATACGGGATCGGTGCCGGGATTTTTAGGCATAAAACCAGTCATTAGAAGCTGTTTATGAAAGTTCCGTTTGCCAGAGAATTATCTCCCCAAAAAGCTTTTGACAAAGCCTTAGCTGCGTATCTGGATGCTGCTGCAAAAAATCCGGATGATATACGTATTCACATAAAAATTGCTGAGCTTTATTTTAAGAATAATAATAAAGATAAAGCCATCAGTGAATATCTGTATGCTGCCAACACCTATAAGGCGAAAAAGCTTTTTCAGATCGCAATTTCAATCTACAATCACATCCTGGCGCTTGATCCCGGCCAGACAGCCGTATATACCACCCTGGCGGACATTCATCAGAAAAGCGGGTTTAAGGGAGATGCTGTTGCCACGCTGGTAAAATTAGCTGTCTACTATCATCAGAACGGTTTTAGCAATAAGGCCGCTGAAGTGCTCAAGAAAATTCTTGAAATAGACCCGTCAAATGAGCAGTTCAGGCAAAAAGTAGCTAAGTTTTATGAGAGCGCAGAAATCCGCTCTGACAAGAAACCTGAAGTTACCGAAACGCGGCAACCGGTTTCAAAGCCGCAGGAAGAAAAGCCATCATCAGGTTTTTTTGATCTTGAGGCTGCTCTGGAGAGTGACAGCTCAATACATGTATCAGCCCCGGAAGAACAGGGCAGCGACGCACCTGCACAGCAGCAGCCCTATGATGACATTTTCACCCAGATTAAGACGGAAGCGGAAGCAGCGCCTGATGAAGCAGCCCCTGATTTACATTATGAACTGGGCATGGCACAGCAGCGCCTGGGCGTGTTGGAAGAAGCCATGAAAGAATTTGAAATGGCCATAGAGCAGCAGCAGAAAGTCGCTCACAGCTACCTGCAGCTGGCTCACTGCTGCCAGGCCCTGAATAATCTGGAGAAAGCAGAAGCATACCTCAACCAGGCCCTGACCCTTGATTCTCTGACCGAAGATGAAATAAAGATCCTGCGCAATGAGCTGAAAGATGTGCGCAAAGCAAAGGGCGACAAAGGCGGTCTTTTGGGATTTTTTAAAAAATATACAAACAAAGAAAAGCCTTGATAAAGATATGCCGCAATTAATCGCAGGGGCAGGTGCTCGATATGGCTGTTTTTAATAGCGCGAAAAAAGAGATCAACATCAAGATTGTCTACTGCGGTCCTTCCTTATGTGGCAAGACGACCAATGTACAGACCATCCATGAAAAACTCGCTCCTCATCAGCGCGGGGAAATGGTTTCATTGGCCACCAAAGATGACAGAACCCTGTTTTTTGACTTTCTCCCCATAGAGCTTGGCAACGTCAAGGGGTTTAAAACCCGATTTCACATCTACACGGTACCGGGGCAGGTATATTATGGATTAACCCGAAGAGCGGTGTTAACCAATGTTGACGGCGTGGTGTTTGTTGCTGACTCACAAAAAGACAAAATGGAAGCAAATCTTGAGAGTTTCAAAGACCTGGAAGAAAATCTTAAATTCTATAAAAAGAACATACTCTCTACGCCTGTTGTTATACAGTATAATAAGCGGGATTTACCCGATATCATGCCCGTGGATGAGATTAATACCGCCCTCAATAAGCTGCAGTTTCCTTTTTTTGAGGCCAGCGCTATTCAAGGTCCCGGCGTTCTGGAAACACTCACCGCCTGCTGCAAACTGATTTTAAAACAGCTTGATGAGAGCTCAGCAAAAAAAGAAGGGCCGCTCATAAGAATATTCAAAGAACCTGAACCGTATGCTGCTTCGGTAGTGGAGCAGCAGGAAGAAGCAACGGCAGGAACTGGTCCGGTTATACGGATCAGCAGCGAAGCCATTGCCGATGAGCCGCGCAGCGCAGCACCGCCCGAACCGATTCCGATTGCGATATCCCCCTCCCCTGCTGAACCGCCGGCAACCCTGCACCTGCCCGCCGAACCGCCACCCACAATAGCGGATATAATCCCGGCAGGCATTGCTGCGGCCGCCCGGCAGCAGCTGACGATCTCAGCTGAAATAGAGCCTGAGCAGGAGGCTCAGTTTAAAATAATTGCCTGTGGGCAGCCGCAAAAAGAAAGCGAAACATCCATTAAGGTTCCGCTGATATTCCAAATCAATGAATTGAATAAGGAGTGCTTGATTAATATCATTATTTCCTTTGATAATTTTACTATGCGAGAACCCCGTTGAATATGTTTTCAGCTGAGCCAGCAATTACCGGTCATGATAAAAAACAAACCTTTTTTTCTTCCCCGCGCACTGTCCTTCATCATCATCATTATGTTGCTTTTTCCCCTGTTAAGCCCGTACGCTTCAGGAAGCCCGGCACGTGCCGCAGATTCCGCCCCCGCTGTTCTCTCTGACGATATCCTCACCAGTGTCGAAACCCTCAAGCCGTTTTTAGAAACCATGTACCAGCAGTCACTGGACCGGGGAATAAATAATTATTATCCCTATTCTTTTGCTCTCATCAGGGAATGCTATACCGCCCTTGCTGCGGGACAGTATGATAAAGCACTCCTGTTAGCAGAATATGCAGAACAGCTCTCACCAGATCTTTCCGCTGCGACAGCTGCACGGGCACAATCCCGCTGGGTCCGGAATAAGTTATTTTTCCATCACCTGATCTGGGGGCAGCTAACCGCATTCTATAAACAGCTCTATGAGCTTGAGCCGCCGGCACGGTTTCTTGCGGCAGCAATGCTCTCACTTGCCGGCGCTTTTCTGCTGACCCTGGCTCTGTTCTGCCTGGCGCTGCTGGCAAAATATCTCCCGCGCGCCTATCACGATCTGAAGCATATTTTCCCGCTCAGCATGCCGCACGCAGTTTCACTGGGATGGGCACTGTGTATCTTCTGTGGGCCGCTGCTCTTTAATTTTCCCCTCTGCTGGGTGCTCTGTTACTGGCTGCTGCTTATGTTCAGCTATCAAAATAAACAGGAGCAGAAGGCCACCATCTGCCTGATACTTTTTTTGTCGCTTCTCCCTCAATTCCTGGCTGGTGCTGCCACGATGCTTACAGCACCACAGTCACCGCTGGTTAAAACACTCTGGACCGCAAATCATGGAAGCTGGCAGGACCGGGATGCTGACTATCTGAAGAGCTACAGCGAGGCTCATCCCGAGGACACCGCAAGCCTGTTCACCCTGGGTCTCATCTCTAAAAAAGAGGGCGATTATAAAAAAGCAGAGCGCTATTATCAAAAGGTTCTCGAGCGTAACCCGCAACACTCCCTGGCGCGTGTCAACCTGGGAAATGTCTACTGCGCCATAAAAAAACCGGACCAGGCTATTGAGCAGTACCAGCAGGCTCTGGCGCTCAAGCCCTCAAGCGCAGCAGCGCATTTCAACCTCAGCCGTGCCTATCTGCAAAAATTCATGTTTACCGAGAGTGAAGCTGAATTCATGAAGGCTAAACATCTGGACAGCTCAGCCGTAACCTATCTGCTGGTCACGTATGCTGAAAATCCCAACCGGCTGCTTATTGATGAGCCGCTGCCGCGGGCGGAGATCTGGCAGAAAGCATTCTCCGCCACGTCTGAAAACAGGCTGCTTGCGCAGCAGCTCTGGGATGTTATCTGCAAAGGAATTCCCTTTGCCTATGGATGGGCAGCGCCGGGTGCTTTTATTATCTGCGCCCTGCTGGTGGCAAAAAATAAACGCTTTGCCCTTGCAAAGCGCTGCATGACGTGCGGAAGATCATTCTGCAGGAGATGTGAGCGCGTCTCTGACCAAACCCGGTCCTGTACCCAGTGCACAAATATTCTGGGAAAGCAGGAGGGGCTCGATCCAGCGCTCAGGGAAATGAAAATGCTTGCTATTGATAAATATCGGGATCGGCAACAAACCATCACCACGCTGTTCACCTTCTTGTTCCCCGGTGCTGGATTGATGCGAAAAGGATATCTTGTTTCGGGATTAGTGTGCACCGTGGTATTTACCTTTTTTTTGTTCTTTACGGTCATGCAGGGGTTTGTTATGACGTATTCATGGGACAGCATGCTCCCTCCCGCGCCGGGGCTATCTCGTATCAGCCTGGGATTTATTCTCCTCTGCGGCGTTGTGCTCATACGCGCTGCCCATCGCCGTAAGGAACTGGATATGACCGCAGCAACGCCGGCGGCTGCAGCTACAAAACGTTCTGCGCCGCACCGTAAAGCTGCCATCGTAAAGGGATAACACGCTATGCCAGGGTTAGAAGGCACCATTAAAGAGTTCGGGGTTGCTGATATATTACAGCTCATATGCCAGCAGCAGAAAACCGGTACCCTCATGGTCGAATCAAGGGGGGCTAACGTTGAAATATATCTTGAGGAAGGCAACATTTCTGCTGCGCGCACCACCACCGGATCCAGAAGAGATAACCTGGGCACGCTTCTGGTAAAAGCAAAATTAATAGCTCCCGGGCAGCTGCAGGCCGGCCTTGACATGCAAAAGCAAACCGGTGAGCAGCTTGGTGAAATCCTTATACAACAGGGGGCTATTACCCGGGAAGACCTGAAGCGGGCTATTCAAATCCAGATCTATGGGACGTTTTATGATATTTTCCAGTGGAAAGACGGCTCGTACCAGTTCAACCCGAAAGAAGTCAAAGTCAAATCACCCCTCTATCAGCTCATAAATATTCAATCAATTCTCCTTGATGTCCTGCGCATGATTGATGAATGGCCTGATGTCCAACGGTTTGTTCCTTCGTTTGAGATGACGTTTCAACCGGTGCCGGGCAGCTTTCCGGCAGATCTGGCAGATGACGGCCTTAACGTGTACAACCTCCTGGATGGCCGGCGGAACACCCAGGAGATTATTGATGAAAGCCTGCTGGGCAAATTCAACACCTGCAAGATACTTTCAGAACTGCTGCAGGCCGGCTATATAACAACGGCCGCACCACCTGCTGCCGCTCCTGCGCGAGCGCTGATTGCCCTGATCACGCAAAAGTTCAGCGCTGCCATTCACTATGCTGCACTGGTGCTGGTGCTTTTCATGGTCATGCTGGTACCGACCTCGTTCCCTGAAAATATCCTGCTGCTGCTCAACCCGAAACTGGAAAAACAGCCGTATCTTGCAGAATATCAAAAAAACCGGGCGCTGCTGCAGATTGAACACGCGCTTGCCGTGTATAAAATAAGAAATGGCCGGTACCCCGCAGCTCTTAATGAACTGGTTACCGCCAAGTTCCTGCCTGCCCCTGAGCACGCTGAAAACATTAGCTATATACTTGAAAAAGACTCATACCGTCTATCCATTACCACTGCCGGTACTGCGCAGTGACCAACGGATGCTGTTTGATGTTCATACAGGTACTGTCAAAAGTTCTATGAAAAGAGGAGGAGATATGGAACCACAGAGTTCACGGAGAAATTCTCTGTGGTCTCAATGCTATAAAATCGGGAAGGCAATAAATTAAGAATTTACCGTTTTTTATCTTGGGGAGTTCCTGAATTCGAAA
>Ga0209254_10005291_pt1 | contig 11874 bp, 10 predicted proteins | sample FrelakmetDIP11DI_FD_187148 | JGI IMG/M metagenome (GOLD analysis project Ga0209254, IMG submission 187148) | Freshwater lake sediment microbial communities from the University of Notre Dame, USA, for methane emissions studies - DIP11 DI (SPAdes)... | ecosystem: Environmental > Aquatic >... | reverse complement strand
CAGTCTCCCATCCTCACGTCCATAATCGATCTTCTTATCCGGTTTGTTCTGCTTTTTATTGTGATGGCCTGCTACCGCACGACGCCGCATGCCGGAGGTTTCCTATTGCCCCTAATCTTGTTGCCCATGCTTCTGCTCTCCATAGGCATCGGGATGTTCTTATCGATCATTGGGGCCGTCTTCAAGGACATCCCGAACATCATCAATATTTTCCTGACGGTTGCAATGTTCATCACGCCCGTCATGTATCCCCTGCCGGACAGCGGGTTCTTACATGCCATGAACCTTTATAATCCCCTGTATTATTTTATTGAAGTCCCCAGAAATCTCTTCTTCATGGGTACTTTTCAACATCTCCCCGTTTTTGCTCTCTTCAGTTTCGTGTCCGTGGTTATTTTTTTTATGGGATGGCGATTTTATTATGTCGCCATGAACCGGATTGTGGAAAAAGTTTAGGATGACAAACGGACCCCCCGTCATAAAGGCCCATCACATCTCGAAGAAATTCTGCAAAAGCCTTAAAAATGTCATGATCTACGGCTCATATGACATCATTTCGGATTTTATCGGTATTGCAACAAAAACAGACAGGCTGAGGCAGGGAGAATTCTGGGCTGTCGATGAGGTCAGCTTTGAGCTAAGAAAGGGCGATATCTTCGGCATCATCGGGCCCAATGGTTCCGGGAAAAGCACGATTCTGAAAATGTTAAACGGAATCTACATGCCCGACAGAGGAAAAATAGAAATTCGGGGACGGGTAGGCGCCTTGATAGAGATTGGTGCGGGTTTTCATCCCATGTTGACAGGAAGAGAAAACGTTTACATCAATGGTGCCATCCTGGGCATGAGCAAGAAGGAAATTGACACGAAGTATGACCAAATCGTTGCGTTCTCCGATATCGGAGAATTCATCAATGCCCCCGTGAAGCACTATTCAAGCGGCATGTACGTCCGTCTGGGGTTCTCTGTTGCCGTTCATTGCGAACCGGATATCCTATTGGTGGATGAGGTTTTGGCGGTAGGGGACGCTCAATTTTACAACAAATGCACTAACAAAATAAGCGAGATCAGGAATCGAGGAACGACCATTGTCCTCGTCTCACATAACATGTGGCTCATTCAGACGATGTGCGAACGCGTATTGCTGCTGGGGCAAGGAAAAACGGTCAAAATCGACACCCCCTTCAATTGCATCCAGGAATATGCGAATGTCCAATCCATGGAATCTCATAAATCAAGCCATCAGGAAATGCAGTTGCCTGTGACGGTTGAGCATGCCGATGTGAAAGACCGAGCCGGCAATCCAATGAAAGAGGCAATGCCCGACGGCGCCCTTGTGGTCACTGCAAAATATCTCTGCCGAACAGATCAGTTTGAGGGCTTCTTCTTTCTGCGCGTGACCACTTCCGATGGTTATCCTCTTTACACATCCTATAGTGAGCCCAGCACTTTCCATATCGGCGAAGGCTCTGTCGATGCTTTCATTCCCTCATTTTCTCTGCTTGCAGGCGAATACAGAATCTGGATCGGCGTCTGTGGAGAAAAAAAAGAAGAAGCGCGGATTTCTGAGAAACAGCTCAAATTGGATGTATTAAGCTCAACGAATTATCCGGACCCCAGATACGGGATTTTTTTCAATCAGGTCCATTGGAGCACAAAATAGGCCGCGATAGGTTGTGAAACTTGTGTGAGCTTTAGTAATTCCTAAACAATTCCTATGATTTGTTACTTGCAAAAATGAAGATTTTATATGTCTCCATTGAGTATCCCATCCCCACCCCCAGTGGGGGGATTGCCAGTGTCCTACAAGATATTTCCCGAGAATGGATCAGGCAGTCACATGATGTAAAAATCATCTGTGTAGACGATCAATTTTCAAAAATATCACCGGTTCATATCATTGAAGATCAAGGTGTTGAGGTTCATTACATAGCTTCATCCTACATAAAAAATCTGAAGAGGTTGTTATACAGCTCTCATGTTCGAACCCGCTTCCAGTGGCCTTTGCCCGATTTGGCGCTCCTCAGTATCCCGGCGACAGCCTACTTCTACTGGCGTCACCTTAAGAAAACCTGGATCCCCGATATCATTCAGGCCCATGACTGGCGGGCGCCGGGTCTTTTTTTCCCTGTTTTGGAGCCGAAAATACCCTTTGTGATGCGCGGTGACGGACACTGCAAAGTTATTATGTCCGCTAAAGGGCAAACATGGACGCCCTATTTTGAAGCGCAACACCGTCTTGAGCGTTTTTGCGCCAGGCATGCATCAGTGATCATGTCCTGTTCACAATTTCTGGCAGATGATCAGATCCGGGACTTCGAAGTAAAGCCAGATAAAATGGCTATGATTTACAATTGTGTGAGTATTAACGATTACAATGGGAAGGACATCGATAATGGATCACAGCCGTCAGACGGTGTTAAGATTGTATTTGCCGGCCGTCTGGAATTGCGAAAAGGGATTGATCTGCTTTTAGAAGCGGGATCACAACTGCATCAGACATATCCGAACACAAAATACTATTTAATCGGCAGAGACGACATAAATATAAAAAGCTATCTGGAACAGCGTCGCTTTGAAATATCCTTCTTGAACAACGTTGTTATTATGGAACAGATCCCCCGCCATGAGGTAAAAAGAATCATGACACAATGTGATTTTGCAGTATTTCCATCGAGATACGAACCATTGGGTATCGTAGCAATGGAAGCAATGGCTTGCGGAATTCCAGTAGTCGTGAGCGATGCCGGTGGCTGGCGGGAAGTGGTAAAGCATGGAATACATGGACTTATCGTTAAAGCAGATAATGTGGATTCTCTTCGAATGGCCATGGAAAAGATGATTCTTTATGGTTCCAAGAAAAGAGGTGAAATGGGAGCAAATGCCAAACAAATGATTGAAAAAGAATATTCTCCGCGAAAGATTGCGGAGCAGATGCTCAATATTTATGATAATCTTTTAAATCGTCTTCCAAACATGAGGGTTAATCCGTCTTAATGACTCCTAAAGTCAGCGTCGTTATGTCCGTATTCAATAACGAGAGCTATATTCGCGAGGCAGTCGACAGTATCCTGAATCAGACCTTCAAAGATTTCGAATTCATTATCATCAATGACGGATCCACCGACCGCACGCGAGAGATTCTTTCATCATATACGGATGAAAGGATACGTCTGTTTGATCAGGAAAACAGGGGACTCACGAGATCACTCAATAGAGGTCTTTCTCTTGCGAATGGCAGTTATATTGCGCGGATGGACGGTGATGATATCTCTGAACCTGAGCGGTTTGCGGAAGAGGTTCGCTTTCTCGATCAAAACGAAAAAATTGGGTTAGTGGGGACTTTTGCCTATCGTATGGATGAACAGGGCCGCATTGTAAGCCTTTCTAAATATAAAACGACAACGGAAGAAATACGGGAAGATTTGTGGGCGGATTGTTCCTTCTGCCATCCATCTGTCATGTTCAGAAAAATCTGCACGGATGAAGTTGGGATGTATCGAGAAAAAGTCGGGCCGTCTGAAGATTATGATCTTTGGTTTAGAATCACGGAGCGTTTTGATGTGGCAAATATCCCGATGCCTCTTCATAAATTCCGCATTAATTCTCTGGGAGTTACCATGGCACGGCGGTTTGAGCAGCTCAGATACATCATGCTGGTCAGATTGTTGGCCGAAGAAAGAAAAAAGTACGGCCAAGACAGCCTGGAACGCTGGTCTCTCGAGGAGATTTCAACCACATTGGAGAATTTTCTGCCAAAAACGCCCGAGAATGAGCGCACCGTTTTAGCAAGTAACTATGTTTATCTCGCGGATGTTTACTATGTCACCGGTGATTATCGACGATCCCTGAATTGGCTCGCTCGCTCCCTGTGGTTTAAGCCAGTGGACCTCCGGGGATGGAAGCTCTTCGGGAAAATATTAGTCAGCATCATTCTTCCGAAGGCAATCTTGAGACATTTAAGAAGAGGAGCTCCATTCGTGTCATGAAGCGCAAGATGAAATGAAAAAAATTCTCTTTATTACTCCCTATAATCCATTTATCCTTCCCCTCGGTGCATCGTCAAAAAGTGTCAAATATCGAATAGCAAATCTATCAAGTACATATGAAATTCATCTTTTGACCTTTTCTAACCGGATTGAGCATTACACTCATATCACTGAAGCTTTAGGTTTGTCAGTTCATTTCGTGTCCAATCCTCTTTATCAGAAGCAACCACAGACAAGATGGACAAGACTCTTCAAAACAACGTTTGGCAGGGTAGAAGCCCTTGACAATTTTCATTTGTTGTCCACAGCACTCATGCCGGCCGTTCAGACATTAACATCGCGACATCGTTTTGATCTCATCCATATAGACGACATCATTATTGCACCAGTGATGAACTATTGTCCCCAGAATGTGAAAATAGTTCTTTTCTTTCATAATCTCATGACCTTACAATATAAAAATATATATCGATCCCGAACGGATTTGGCAAAAAAGGTGATCGCATTTATGGAATATTTGCAAATCAGAAAATTTGAGAAAACCATGTTGCTGCAGATGGAGAATGCCGTTCTTTTGACGAAAATCGAGAATGAAGCTGTGCGAATCCTGAGTCCTGACACGAATATTTATGAAATTCCTCTTGAAATCAATCTAAATGAATATATTCCAGCGCCCGACTTGATCGATCAGCAACGCATTACTTTTACAGGAACCATGAGTTATGAACCGAACCATGAAGGCGCCTCATATTTCATAATAAAAATAATTCCGCTCATTAGAAGAGATTTTCCGAATGCCAGGTTTTTCGTGGTCGGTATGAATCCGCCAAAATATCTGCAGGACCTGGGTGATGATCGCATCATTATAACGGGCGAAGTAAAAAATATGCAGGAATATATCAATAAGTCAGCCGTTATTGTCGTTCCGCTGCTGTCAGGAGGAGGAATGCGCTATAAAATCCTTGAGGCCTTTGCCCTTTCCAAGGCAGTTGTTTCTACCTCCGTTGGCGCCGAAGGAATTGAATATACAGATAATGAAAATATTCTTCTTGCCGATAACCCGCAGCATTTTGCACATAAAGTATGTGAGTTGCTCAATGATCTTCAACGTGCGGTCAAATTGGGCACAAATGCCCGGAAACTGATTACGGATAAATATGATAGCCGGATTGTACAGAAGCTGTGGAATAACGTATATGCTGAGATCATTGGTCGATCCGGAGGGAATTGATGAACCAAAATGATCAGTTCAAATCTATCTATTTTGACATTCTTCTGGCTGACTTCAAAGGAAAGGTGCTGGCGCGGGCACATGGAAATTACACAAAGAGTTACGAATCTTTTAAAAGAATCAATAATACGGAAATCTGCTTCCGGGAATCGATAAGAGACAAACAACAGCAGCAGAAGGTGCTGGATATTGGTTGCGGGGACGGTTATCATTTATTTTTATTTAACACGGTAGAGAGCATTGCGGGAAATATTCGATTTTATGGAGTCGATACATCAAAACTGCGAATTGAATTTGCCTCCCGTGTATGCAATGAACTTGCGATTACTAATGTAAATTTTTTAGTCGGTTCGGCTGACGATTTACCCTTTCCTGATGATCATTTCGATATCATCCTCTGCAGCGACGTGGTTGAACATTTATCATATCCGGAGAGATGCCTGGCTGAAATATATAGAGTGACGAAACAAGGAGGCACCGCCATTGTTACAACTCCGAATAAAACAAATCGGCTTCAACAATTAGCCCGCTTCTTTCAAGATAGATTGCGGGAAGAAAGGCAAGAAGATGATCATATCTCGGTGAAAGGGATTAATGAGTGGATGAAGTTGGCACGAGCAGCCGGATTCGGCATTTTGAAAGCCAAACGTGGCGCCTTGCTCTTTGGAGGAGATAGATATAATCAATATCCGGTCTTATTTGCCATTGTCGTTATGATTGACAGGCTATTTGATTTCATTCCCTTTTTTAAAAACTGGTCAGAAGCCTTTACGCTGAAACTCATAAAATTGCGGAATGTTTAATCAAAGAAAAAGAGTCCGATGACTTCAGCATCAGTGAAAGAAAATATGGATATAGTTCAACTGCTGAAGCCGATCATGGAAAAATACGGAACAACCCTTCCCCCTGATCAGTTCCAACAACGGCTCAACATAATCTTCCATCGTCATGAGTCTCGTGTCTATGACGACATCATCCATCGATCAATGTGGGAAAGTCTGCCGCGGCAGTTTGATCTACTGGCCGATGACCTCAGGCGGCTGATCATTGATTTGCCTGAACGGATAACAGTTCTTGATGTAGGCTGCGGCACGGGGCTGGCGAGCGACCTCCTCCTGCGCACTGTGATCGGTCCCCGTATCGGGCATATAGACCTGTTGGACACCTCTGTGGAAATGATACGATACTGCGCTTTGAGAGCCGGCTCATGGGGCGTGGAGCAGCGTTTTTTCACCGGCACTATAGAAAGCCTGCCGGCAAATAAGTCTTACGACCTTGTTGTTGCATGCTCCCTTCTCCACCATCTGCCTGATCTGCGTACTTTCTTCAGTCATCTTCGCTCATTCCAGGTAGAGGGCGGATTATTTATGCACCTTCAAGATCCCAATGGGGATGTACTGCAAAATGATTCTTTGCGGAAACTTGTGCAGAACCGTGCAGAACAACTGCAGCAGAGCGCTCCACTTCCACCCCAGCCGCATGCTCCTTTCGCTCCCTTGATTGCCCTTATCCGCAGGCTCAAGCGGGCCATCTTCGGTTCCCGTGACTACAATTATCTGGAGAAAACCAATAAGGATCTGCTCGATGCCGGCATCATTGCCAGGGCAATGAGTGCCAGTGACATCTGGGCCGTCACCGATCTTCATGTCGCCACTGGTCAAGGGATCAGCCTTGATAAACTGAAGGAAATGCTACCGGATTATCGTTTGTTGAGCAGACGGACTTACTCTTTTTTCGGCAAACTGGAAAGCGAGCTTCCCTTATCCTTCCAAAAAGAAGAAAGCCGGCTTATTGATGAATGCAGCAAAGAGGGTGGACAACTGGCCGCAGTCTGGGAAAAAATTGCATGATCATAATGGAAACGAAGATAGTTGTTATGATTTCTTGTGCCATCAATCGCAAACCAGATGAAGTTATGGACGTTGGATGTTTAAAAATTTCTGAACCATGTCCAATCACGTGTATCTTCGCAAATTTTCTCCATGGCGACGCAGGTCGGTCTGTAAGGATATAATCGACGTATCAGGAATAGGGCATAAGCAATCAGTTTTTCAACACCCTTGCGCTGTGTACTAAATATAGCTTTCGGCCGGCTTATTTCTTTAAAAATTCGATAAGATGGATACATCGATATATATTTAAGCAATTTCATGATATTGGGGTGTGCGGCGTCGTGAAAAACCACAGTACCGCCCACATCCAGCATTTTGTTGACATAGAAAAAATCAACCATGGCATGATCAAATGAGTGCCATCCGTCGATAAAGGCAAATTGCAGCCGCTGGCCGCGTCGTAATAGATCAGGCAAGGCGATTTCCGACGGTAGCGCGTAAGATTCGACGAGATGACCGTACCCACAGCGTTTCAGGTTGAGTAACCCCAATCCAAAGCGATCCAGTTCATCTGTGCCCGCTTTTTTTATCGGGCCGAGATCAATCCCGATGTGCTTGCTTGTGCCGAGACGATCCAACACTTCGCAAATGAACATGGAAGAAATACCGAAAGCAACGCCTATTTCCAATGTTACTTGCGGCTTTATTCCTTCAACAACCTGTTGCAGAAACAATCCTTCATCCAGGGAGATCTGACTGTTGATCGCAATAAGATTCCCCTCCGGTGTTTCCATGACGCCTGTCTTCAAAACCTTTTCGCAATAGGGATGCATAACAAACCTTGACCTCAAAGAATATTGTAGCGAATTTCAGCAGGAATTCCAATTTTAAATTCCATGGCCTCCAATCGCCCGAAGTCTTTGAAGAAACGATGGCCATTGGGGGGCACGCGGGTTTGCAGCGATGAAAATCCTATTCAGCGGTCACCACAACCCCCACTTTTTCACCATCACCGAGTATCTCGAAAGGGCGATTGCGGCTTTAGGGCATGACCTGTACGCCTTTGAGGATCGCCGGCATCTTATTCCGGGAAGAATAAGATCACGTTCGGCGTTCCTCCATGGGTTGGATCTCGGCATTATCAACCGAAAACTGCTGGCGCTGGCCAAGTCCGTCAAGCCGGACATCGCCATCGTCACAGGTGGTAACAGGATAGCAGCGGAAACCATTCGCCACTTCAAAAGACTGGGCATTGCCACTGTGCTTTGGACAACCGATCCTCCCCGACATTTTGAACCGATAGTCACTATGGCCACATCTTATGATGCCATCTTCTGCCAGGGCACGGAGGTAATCGAACTGCTCGACCGGGCCGGCATCGGAGGCGCGCAGTGGCTGCCCATGGCCTGCGACCCGTCATATCATCATCCTGTTGAATGTACGGCCGAGGATAAGAAAACGTACGGTAGTGATATTGTTTTTGTCGGGTCCTACTATCCGAGTCGGGCGGCACTGTTTGAAAATCTGGTTGATTTCGACCTTGTTATCTGGGGTCCGGGATGGGGCGCCCTTGATCGCAACTCGCCTCTGTGCCGATGTATCCGAGGCGCTCATACGACCCCTGCTGAATGGTTGAAGATCTACAGCAGCAGTAAGATTGTCCTGGCGACTCACTTTCAAGACCCAGAAAACCGATTTCCCGTCTATCAGGCCAGCCCCCGTATCTTTGAGGCATTGGCATGCCGGGCTTTTCTGATGTGCGATGATCAAAGGGATGTTTTTACCCTTTTCCGAGACGGGCGAGATCTTGTCAAATTCATGGACGGGAAAGATCTTGTTGTCAAGGTGCAACATTATCTTGCACATTCCGAAGAGAGAAAGGCAATTGCTGATTATGGAAGAGAAGCTGTGTTAGCCCGGCATACATACCAGGACCGCATCAAAGAACTGCTGACAAAGATCGGCTATGCCTTCTGAACAATCCATAACCAGATCCGTCAAGGTGAATCAATGTCTTTTCCCTGTTTCGAGACGGCAAAGATCTTGGTCGGTTTCTTGATGCGGAAGACATGGTGAATAAAGTGAAGGGTAGTCCAACAAAAAAAATCCTGCATATCGTCGAGGATTTGAAAGTCGGCGGTCTCGAAAAAATGCTGGCATCAATCGTCCTTTCCCTTGATAAGACAAAATACAGCGTTCAGGTGTGGTGTCTGGCAAGGGGCGGGGATACGGCCCAGGCTTTGATTGATAAGGGAATCTCCTTGAAGATTCTAAATTTGGAGAACTACTACAATCCCTTTAATATTATACATCTTGGGCTTGCCATGAAAAGGGAGCGGTTCCAGCTCATCCATGCCCATGGTTATTTTGCCGGCACCTTCGGCAGGCTCGCGGCCATACTGGCCCGTGTCCCTGTTCTTATCGCTCATGTTCATAGTACCTACTACCACTACAATAAGCGGAATCTGCTGATTGAGAAATTTCTTTCTTACTTCACCGACAGGATAATCTGCGTTTCTCAAGCAGTGGAAAGGTTTGTCACTGTCAACGAGGGAATTCGTAAAGAAAAAACCTGCCTGATATATAACGCAGTCGATTTTCCTGATCCTATCGATGGCGCCTACAGAAAAAAAATAAGGGCGTCTCTTGGAGCAGACGCAGAGGCAGTCATCATTGCGATTGTTGCCTCTCTGACGGCGAATAAGGGGCATGCCTTCCTCATATCTGCATTCCAGCAGATTTTCAGCACACATCCGTCGATCAGGCTGCTCATCGTCGGTGATGGCCCCCTGCGGGAGCAACTTGAGACTGAGGTTCAGCGACAGAAGATGGATGCAGCAATTATCTTTACGGGTATACGCAATGATGTGTCCGAATTGCTGCAAGCATCTGATATTTTTGTCTTACCGTCTATAATAAGGGAAGGCCTCTCTCTGGCGTTGATCGAGGCGATGTCGGCAAGTCTTCCTGTTATTGGAACAGCGGTAGGCGGCATACCCGAAGTCATTGAGGACGGTAAAAATGGATTCCTTGTCTTTCCGGGGAGTTCGGAACAGTTGGCCGAAGCACTAAAGAAACTGGTCAATGATCAAGCGTTAAGAACCGGCATGAGGCGACGGGGCAGGCAAATCTATGAGGAAAAATTCACTATGCCCAAAATGATCAAGCAAATTGAAACCCTGTACGATCAATTGCTGGCAGAGAAAATCCGTAACATCAGTGCATAAAAACATCCTTTACTTTTCATCATTCGGGAATCTCAGATGGGGCGGGCAGAAAAGCCTTTTGCTTCTGGTAACCTGTCTGGACAAACAAAAATATCGACCATATGTCTTGCTGCCGACGGATGAAGATTTTGCCGAGGCGCTACGGAGACAAAATATAGATATTTTCATTCATAATTTACCGCCAGTTAGCCTCTTTAATCCTATTTCGTGTCTGTCGTCCATCAGATTTCTGCTTAGTCTGATTTACGATTATGAGATTACATTGATGCATACGGACGGTCCCAGAAATACATTCTACGCCGGAGTGGCGGCAAAATTGAGACATCGCCCCTTGGTGTGGCACATCCGGTCTTCGGAAAAAGACAGGTACGATGCCTTGCTCGTCCCCTTGTGCACAAAGATTATTCTGGTCGCAAACGCTTTGCGACGCAGATTCACCTGGACAAGGAACGACGAAAAATTCACGACCATCCACAATGGCGTGGATTTGAGCGAGTTTGATGAACCTGTGTCTTTATATCCCAATATCAGATCAGTGTATAATGTCAACGAGGCTGGCATTCTGATCGGATCATTTGCCAGAATCGATGCCATGAAGGGACAGCACCATCTTATCGAAGCCTGTGCAATGCTTAGAAATTATTTTCCTTTTAAACTTTTTTTATATGGTGAGATTTACGACCAGGACTATTATCATGCATGCCTTAAAGCGATAGAAAAACTGGGCCTCCAGGAATATATTGTTTTCGGTGGTCATCAAAAGGATGTCGCTTCGATTATGAAAGGAATGGATCTTGTCGTGTTAAACTCACCTATTGGAGAGGCTTTCCCCCGCTCCGTCATCGAGGCGATGGCGGCCGCAAGGCCGGTGATCGTTACCAACGTCGGCGGTTCTGCCGAGGCGGTGGAGGAAGGTGTTTCCGGTTTTGTTGTCACGCCCGGAGATACGGTGATGCTGGCGGATCGGATGATTCGTCTCGGAAGAGACAGGGAACTCCGACGAGAATTCGGTGAAGCGGCGCGGACAAGGGTTGAAACCCTATTTACCGTTGAACAGAATGTCAGAAAAACTGAGCATGTCTATGATGAGCTGTTAGGACGTAAGAATAAAGAATCTTGATGGGTAACGCCCTTGAGACACGTGCATCACGTATCTGAAATGTCAGTTAAATCAATCATCAAACCAATCTATTTGACTGTTAGAAGTTTTGCCTTAAAAACACTGAGCTTTTTTCTTTCTCAAAAAACATCCATCCCCTTGCTCCGGAATATCGGAAGCATCCTCTTTATACGCGTAGACAGGGTTGGCGATATGGCACTCTCCACACCCGCATTGAGGGCAATAAAGACGGCCTTGCCGAAAGTTCAACTGACGGTGATGGCCTCGCCGGCCAATGCGCCAGTCATCAAGAACAATCCGGATGTGGACAAGGTCATTGTCTATGATCGATCCGCCAGTTTACTCGATAAAATGAAGTGCATCAACGGATTGAGGTCCCGTCACTTCGATTTGGCCATCGATCCTAATACCGATTATGAATTGAACACGGCATCGCTGGCGGGAGTGAGTGGCGCAACCCATAGAATCGGCTATG
>Ga0209254_10005290_pt1 | contig 11875 bp, 10 predicted proteins | sample FrelakmetDIP11DI_FD_187148 | JGI IMG/M metagenome (GOLD analysis project Ga0209254, IMG submission 187148) | Freshwater lake sediment microbial communities from the University of Notre Dame, USA, for methane emissions studies - DIP11 DI (SPAdes)... | ecosystem: Environmental > Aquatic >... | reverse complement strand
AGAGCAATATCAATGAGGAAAATTAACTTTCTTTATGTTCAAAATCGCAAAGGACTCACCTTAATAGAACTCATCATCGTTCTCTCGATTCTCAGTATTCTCGCGGCGCTTGTAGGGACCGGCCCGGGATTCACGAGCACGGAACGCATCCGGAGCTCTGCAAAAGCACTCCTCGCGGACCTCCAGTGGATCAGATATTCTGCAATGACTCAGGGGCCGGATGCTGCATGTCCCCAACTGCGGGGGTTGGGAATACGATTCGAATCAAATAACAGGTACAGGCTTTTCAGATTCAATGATGGCAACGGCAATTTCAACTACGATGGTATAGGAGAAGAACAGTCGCTGACTGAAGGGGAGTCCGGCACAAGACAGAGAGATATTTCCCCTCCTCTTGAACTGAAGATCAAAAAAAGCGGAGCCCTTGTCAATCCGGATAATGCTGTGTTGCTCTTTGATCATTATGGAATACCAAGGCAGACGAACTTCGGTTTTCAGCAGGTGAGCATCGTTTTTCAGCATCCGTCCATGAATGATCTCCAGGAAAAATGTGTGAGTGTGAGTTTTAACCGGATACGGGAAGGTATGTGGAATGAAAACGAATGTCAGGAACAGTAACGGGTTCTCTCTTATCGAAATGATGACGGCTCTTGTTATTATTGCGCTGACGCTGCTTGTCCTGTCAGCTGTTTTGATACATGCAATCAAGATCAATGTTGTAAACGACCTCAGAAATGCGGCGATCAGGCTGACGAACCAGACGGCAGAGATTCTCCTCGCCCTCCCGTTTGATTCCATCCGTTCATGCGGCTTAACTGCTGATCCTGTTGCCGCACATTATCAAGCCTCATACCGGTATGAAAGCGGTAATGCCTGCCTGAATGTTCATCCCGATGATTATCTGAAATATCCTGACCCTGTGCAAACAATAAAGGGTTTCCGGCAGAGATTCAATATAACATGGGAGGTGATGTCACTCAGCAAGAATCTCAGCCAGATCACTATTAACGTCACCTTTAACGAAAGCAATGAAGATCATATGCATAATGCAGTTATCTATAAACACAGAACACTGTAAAAGAAGGGTCCAAGGATTCCAGGGTTCAAGGATTCAAGTGAGAATCTGAAGCAATGAAAAGAAGGGTCCAAGGGGTCGGGGGGACAACCTTGACTGAACTCCTTATAACTCTGGCGATATTTTCGGTTGTTATGGCAGGGGTATATTCTGTGTACACGATACATGTTCATCATGCGATAAGGGAATACAGACTTGCACAATCAGAAATAGAGATTGTCATAGCAAGGAATATCATCGAACGGGATGTCATGATGGCAGGTTATGGATTAGCGGATGACTATAGTGGCCTGATATTTACCCCTGATCCTATGTCACTCGGAGCAACTGATAGTATCGCTCCCGGCAGCACAATAAATCCTGTGGGAGGGACGTACCCAACAACGGGACTTGCAGGCGCTGATTCCTTATATATGATGGGAACAGCGCTTGGCATATATTCGAAGGCCTCCCAGGGTTGGACCTATCTCAAGAAGACATCACCTGCTGAGTTTCAGATATGGGGTGATGTCAGGGAAGACATTCAGGTGAATGACAGGGTTATCTATATTGAGCCAAACACAAAGGCGATTATAGCAGAAGGGACAGCATGGAGATTTATCTACCCATCTGCTCCGAACTTTTTTGGGAACGAAGGGAGAGGAGCGCTTTTATACGGGCTGAGTAGGCCTCCTCACGGAAGCGGATCTGAAATCCCCAGGCCATATTATGTAGTTCAGTATCGATTAGGCGGAGCTGCTGCTGATATGCCGAAAACATGTGCACGGGGCACAAGAAGTCTCCAAAGAGTAGAAATGACTCATGGTGAATCGATTGAGCCGCTCCTTGCATGTGTCAGGGATCTTCAGGTTGTTTTTGGTATTGATGCAAGCTCCCCCGAGGATGGAATCATTGATGTATGGGATAACGGCGGGGTTCTGGCATCTTCTTATGATTTTCGGGCGCTCAAGCGACGACTCAAACAGGTAAGGGTTTATATCCTTGTCCAGAATGGCAATAGGGATGCTGATTACCTGTATGTTAACCCCGACAATCCGGCAAATCCTAATGAAATCCGGGCAGGAGATGTGAATCTTGGAATCGGAAGGGATATAACCTTGACAGCAGAGCAGAGGAGGTACCGGTGGAGACTTATTGCCTTAAGCATAACACCAAGGAATCTGAGATAAAAAAACAGTAGGTAGTAGACAGTAGGCAGTAGATTGGAGGAAAACGATGAAAGCAAAGATGAAAACAGTAGACCGTAAACAGGGGAAAAACTATGAAAACTAAGATAGAAAGATTTGAAGATCTGGAGGTCTGGAAAAAAGCGCATAAACTGGCAATCGAGACATATAACATGACCAAGAAATTTCCAAATGAGGAAAAGTTTGGGATTGTTTCTCAAATGCGCCGGTCTGCAGTGTCAGTTTCTGCAAATATAGCAGAGGGTTTCAAAAGACGGACACCAAAGGATAAATCAAACTTCTATAACATGAGCCAAAGCTCGTTAGAGGAATTGAAATACTATTTTATTTTATCCAAGGACCTTGGATATTTACAGAGCGAAAAAGACTTGCAGAATCTTATTGAGTCAATAGGAAAAATGCTCTATGGTCTTATCAGAAGTATATACCGAGAAAAAGTAGACAGCAAACAGTAGATAGTAGACAGTAGACTGTAGACAGGAGAAAAACATTATGAAAACTAAGATAGAAAGATTTGAAGACCTGTTTACTGTCTACAGTCTACAGTCTACTAAAAGAAGAATTGTTAAATACCTGTTTACTGTCTACAGTCTACTGTCTACTAAAAGGGGTATTGCTCTCGTTGCAGCTCTTGTGATAACGCTCGCAGTGTCTGTTTTAATAATAGGCACCCTCTATGTTGTTACCCAGTCTACCATTATGTCAGGAGCAGGGAAGAGGTATGCAACCGTCTCCGAGGCTGCCGATGGTTCGATACAAGTAATGAAGGATGCCATTCAGCTTATTGCAAAAGGCGAGCCTGTCTCCTCACTGCCGATAGTCGATTCAACTCCCGCATGTCTTGTCGATTCCATTTTATTCGATGAAAATGCAAGTTGTACCACAACCCTCACATTGCCCGGTTCCGACATCTTTTCAAGCTATTCGGCAAATATTACTGTTACGAGGCTCTATGCTTCTCCATTGCCGGGAAGCAGGCTTGAATTTCCAAAACCGAGTGGCGGCCCCCCTTCAACTGCAATTTACTACAGGATCGGTGCTATCGTTACCGGACCAGGCGGTACCAGGGCAGAGACCTCTGCCCTCTACAGATATGTTTCTTAACGTAAAGTAGCCCGACACCCGTCGGCAGATATTGTATTTGAGCGGATTTGAATACTGTCGAAGACAGAATGCACCTCGCAGGTCCCGATGTATATCGGGTCCGAGAATGAGCGAAAAGACTGTATCTGCCGTCATAAGACAGGTATGAATTAATAACTCAGGTTAATGAACAATCAATCAGGAGGAGGAAATGAAGACAAAGATAGGTTTCATGATATGTATATTGACCGTCATAATCCCTACCGTGATCTATACACAGACGATGTCTGATTACTGCAGTGCTCCCCCGTTTGTGACGCGAACGGTACCGCCGAATGTTGTCATCATATTGGACAATTCACCTGCAATGCTTGCCCCTGCATATCCTTTGACAGATCACTATGAGAGTTCCACACCAACTTATTACATTGGATACTTTGACCCTCAGGGCAAATATTGTGCACAAGCGGATCAGTTTTATGAAACATCCGGCACCTGTGAGGCAGGAGATAAGGGACCCTATCCCGGTGCATTGCTGAATTGGGCAACTATGAGCAAGTACGACATACTTATGCTCGTACTGACAGGAGGATTAGGTGCTTCAGAACCTGCTTCAAACGATCTTTCAGGAAATAGTCTGAACCGTGGCTGGACAAAGACAACCACCCAATATCCGAATTGTGATTTTACGATGTTCAATGATTCCTTGTTTATTACGGGTGCCGGCTGCCCGCTGCAGAATCCGGCTTCAAAAAGCATTGTTCGTAACGGGAGAAAAGAGAGGGGATTGATTCCGGTACTTGTAGACAGAAACAATGATGGAGACTGGGATACATTGGCACCGCGTATTGCTGTGATGAGTTTTCAGTCCTCACAGAATGATATTGCCATGGCCCATTGCATCAGCAGTGCAAGTTCACTACATGCCTTGTATAACGGGCTATCGGGTGTTTCACCGGATGAAATGAGTTCGCATGTCCCGCTTGGCAAAGCTATGTTACGGGCTATTGAATACTATAAGAATGTTTGTCCGGTATGCGATTCCTGCACGGACCCAATAGATACAATGCAGTGCAGAAAAAACTTTGTTATCAGCATAGGCAGTGGAGATGCCACCGATATCCCCTCAGGCTATTCAGCGGATTATATTGATGAACAGATAAGGCAGAGCCATACCTCCGATATCAGAGCCGACCGCGACGGATCTCAGGCGATACAATATTTCAACATCAATATTTTTGGATCAATGACCGGGAAGGAGATCCTGAAAGGATTTTCCCGGTACGGCGGTTTTATCGATGCAAATGCAAACAGACTCCCGGACCTTGATGGTGAATGGGACAGGAATGGTGACGGTATCCCCGATACATACTTTGAAGCCCGGGATAATACTTCGATACGTTCAGCAATCGAAAAAGCCTTCTCTGATATCCTTGCCCGGTCAGCTTCCGGCACCGCAGTTTCTGTGCTCTCTGCGAGTTCAATCGGGGCAGGCGGCATTGTGCAGGCCAATTTTTTGGCTGCGAAACAGGACGGGACACGGGAGGTCTTATGGACAGGATACATGCAGAATATCTGGGTAGACCCGGACGAAAACCTCAGAGAGGATTCTGTCCATGATTATAAACTCATTCTCAGCCAGGACAGAATAGTGAAGTTCTTCTTTAATGAAGAGAAGAACGAAACCGAAGCAGCATTCTTCACCACGCTTGCAGATGGCAGTGGAGGCACGTTATCCAGTTGTTCAAATCCGGAAATCAGACAATCCACTCACGTGGAGACCCTCTGGGAAGCGGGGAAGAGTCTTGCCCTGAAAGAACCTTCGGAACGAACCATCTTCACCGCAAAGAAAATCTACAGAGGGCATACGGCCGCCTATTTATTCACAGAGGCCCCGTACCCTGTATTTCAAACGACAATGAATTCCACCCTGTTAAGTGCCCTTAATCCTGATACAACGTATACTGCTGATGCCATCGTACGGTATATAAGGGGTGAATGCCTCGAAACAGGGGTTACCGGTGATAATACCTGCAGCAACAGGAATAATCCTTCATTCAGGGACAGGCGGCTCACTGTCGACGGTGTATCCCGCGTATGGAAGCTTGGAGATATCATGAACTCAACCCCGAAGGTATTTACCGGCATGCCGCTCAATGCCTATCACGTAGATTATGCTGACAGAACCTATTATGATTACATCGCGGATAACAGATATCAAAAAAAGTCCTCGGTTGTCTTTGCCGGTGCAAATGATGGAATGCTCCATGCCTTCCGGGGAGGATATCTGCAAGATAAGGATCTGTCAGGCAGTATTAAGGCACTCTTGAAAAACTCCTTCAACTCAGGAGATGATGAACATGAACAGCTCGGTGAAGAGATCTGGGCATATATTCCCTTCAATGCATTTCCGTATCTCAAATACCTATCTGATCCCGGTTATTGCCATATCAGTTATAGCGACCTCTCGGTAAAAGTTGTTGACGTAAGTTTTCATGGAGGTGCCGGAGCGACAAGAGACCAGAGCAGCTGGAAGACGATACTCCTTGGCGGCATGCGTTTTGGAGGTGCCTGCGGAGTTGGAGGGAATCCTTCGGACCCCCCTGCGGGTACTCCCGCAGATGTTGGTTTTTCATCGTATTTCGCTCTTGATGTGACAGATCCTGAAAGACCGGTTCCGCTTTGGGAATTCTCGGATGATGACATGGGCTATGCCACATCAACCCCTGCCATAGTGAGGACAGGAGACAGACTGCAGAACGGGAAATGGTATGTTGTATTTGGGTCCGGATCAAAAGTGCTTCCAAAGGGCGGCAACGATATCGGGAGAAATACGCCGGGTTATGTTTATATCCTGAACCTCGGGACAGGCGAACTCGTAAAAAAGATAACCCTTGACCATCAGGCTATTGTTGGCGATATGCTCGCTATTGATGCTGACCGGGATTATATAACAGAAAAAATATATTTTGGCACGAGCTATAAGCCGGGTGCGGTCTGGATGGGGAAAATGATGAGTCTCGATGTACCGGCAGTTCTTGAATCGTCAGAAATCAATATTTCGTGGAACCCCTCTTTTGGAACGAGTTTATTCTCGGGGAATTACCCGTTTACAGCCTCTCCCGATGCTGCAAAGAATACAGAAGGAAATATCTGGGTTTACGCCGGATCAGGGAAATATTACAGTGATGCGGATGAAACTGATACATCACAGCAAATATTTTTCGGGCTTCAGGATAAACGTGATCTTATCAGTGAAGCTGCCTTGTATGACGCAACACATGTCTCGACAAGGGGAAATGTTACGGGAACTGCCAGGGTGTGTGCGTATGATGCATTGTCGAACAGCTTTGGTTTGCAGGACATTGTTACCTCAATCGAAACCGCTTTCTCTGCTCCGGCAGATGCCGATCCAGGCTGGAAGATCTATCTGCCGGGCAGAGAAAGAGTAATATCACGACCCGTTGCCGTTGGCGGCCTTCTGGATTTTCTCACCTATAAGCCCGACGCAGATCCTTGCACCTATGGCGGGGACTCATATCTTTATTCCGTCAGGTATACGTCCGGGGTTGCGCCCTCACGAATAGCAATCCGTTCCCCCGCGATTACCACTGGTGTAAGCGGCACGGTTACGGTTCATAAAAGCATCCCCTTAGGCCGCGGTGCACCGCCTGCCGGTGATGCAATTATCATACAACCGCCGGGAGAGGGAAGTGAACACGTTCAGAAGAATATCCAGCTTGCAACCGGCGTGATCATCGAGGCAGAGAATCAACCACTGTTCCCGATTGTTTCGAAGATAGTCCACTGGCTGAAGAAATGAAAAGAGACAGGGTCCGAGGATTCAAGGATTCAAGGGTTCAAGGATGCAAGTGAAAAGCTTCAATGCACGCGAATCCTTGCCCCTTGAACCCTTTTCTTACAAATTCAGGATAAAATTAAGCAGTCCGCCGACAAGAAGGGCAAAGGGGATAATGAGTGCCATCATGAGGAATGCTGTTCTTATCCCCCGCTCTTTTACCATCATAAAAAAGGCTGCGAGACATGGGACGAAAAGGGTTAAGGTTACGAGACTCACAATCATCTGATTTTCATTCATCATGCCCTGCCGGGCAAGATTAAACATCCCTGCAGCAGCATAATCTCTCCTGAGGAATCCCATAAGGAAAGCTTCTGTTGTTTTTGAAGGCAATCCAAGGAAATGAACGACAACCGGTGCAGATACAGATTCGAGCCATCCGAGAACCCTCATTTTATCAAGGAGAAAGAGAATCAGCGTGCCGAGAATAAAAAGAGGAACGGCTTCTTTGAGATACCATTCGATTCTGCTGAGGGTTTTCATAACAATATTCCCCAGGGCGGGCATTCTTAAAGGAGGCAGTTCGATGAAGAAATCGGGTTTTTCTCCGGGCACTACCTTTGATGCAAGATACCCTGCGAGAATGAGCACCAGGAGTATGCATCCAGCCCACCATAACGTTGCCCGGAGTGAGAGAGTTCCCAGCATACCGAATACAACACCAAGCTGCGCAGAACAGGGAATTGCGAGCGCTATGAGAAACGTGGCGATAATTTTTTCCCTGTTTGTCTCGAGTATCCGGGTTGACATAGTTGCCATGGTCCCGCATCCGAGACCGAGAATCATGGGGAGGATGGCTTTTCCGTTCAGGCCAAGGAACCTGAATGCCTTGTCCGAAACCACAGCAAGCCTTGGCAGATAGCCGCTATCTTCCAGAAAGCCGAATGCCAGGAAAAAAGTTGTTGTTATGGGAAGGATAATCCCTAAGGCATATGTCAGTGCCATGGTAAATATTCCGTATGGACCAATGAGCATGTCCTGGAAGAAAGAGACGTGGATAAGGGATTTTACCGTCTTGTCGATCACGGGAGTGAGGTATGTGCTGAATATGACTTCTTCGAAAAAATTAACAAGAAATCCTGCCCCGAAATTTCCGACAAATTCATAAAAGATGAAGATCACAAGGAGTAAAACCGGTATGCCCAGAACCGGATGAGTTGTCCATTTATTCAGACCCTGAAATACCATACCACTCTGAACCGTTCTGTTGTTCTGTACTTCCCTGACGATATGCTCTGCAAGATTTATCCTGCTCTTGCTTATGAGATATGGTATCGGCTCTTTCAGTTTTGATTGAGCCTCATCCCGTAAATCCTCGATCTTCTGGAGGTCTTCGGTACGGATATTGGTTATCAGCCATTCCTTCAGGCTTTCATCACCGGAGAGAATCATCAATGATAGGGAACGTTTTGATATATTTGCCTCGGGGAGCAGGGCTGATATTGTTTTGCAATATTCCTCTATGGTCGGATGATAGTGTGCATCCAACGAAGGGCGACGCGGATTCAAGAGGGCATTTTTCAGAAGCTGAATCCCCTTTCGTTGGGGGGCAACAGTGCCAATAACTTCAATATGTAAAAGTTCACTCAGCCTCTCGTACTGTATCTCTATGCCTCTTGTCTTAGCCTCATCCTCCATATTGAGGTCCAGTACACAGGATAAATCCATTTCTGCAATTTGCATCAACAGCATGAGAGCCCTCTTGAGATTCTTCGCATCTGCAACGAGCACAACAGCTTCGGGCTTTTCCTTCAACAGGATATCCCGCGTTACTTTTTCATCCTCGCTCATGGGGGTTAAATTATTGACACCGGGAGAGTCGATAATCAGGACTTTTTTGTTGCCGATTGAAGCATTCCCGTAGGAGACTTCCACTGTTGTCCCCGGATAATTTGAGACCGTGACATATTTCCCGGTCAGGAGACCAAAGATGACGCTCTTACCGACGTTCGGATTGCCGATCAGGATCATTTTTTCATGCGCATGCTCTCTGCTGCGGTACCTGTGACGGTGTCTTTTATGTAAGTCTGTTATTTCTTTTTCTTCTGACATGTTTTGCAGTAACCTCGTATTTCCAGCGTATGGTTTGCACCCAGAAAGCCGTGCTTTTTACATACCTTTTCCTGTATTTTTTCGAGCGGTTCGGAATAAAACTCTATGATACTTCCGCAGCGGATACACAGCATATGATCATGATGTTTGTGGCCGAAGGAGCTTTCGTATATCGTGCCGCGATCTGTCTTCCTGACACGCTCAATAAGGCCGCACTCGCACAGCAGATTCAGTGTCCTGTAGACCGATGCCCGAGATGCCTTCAGCCCGGTTTTCCGAATCTGATGATAGAGGGATTCCGGGTCAAAATGTCCATTGAAGGACAATGACTTCTGGAGAATGACGGTCCGCTCTTTGGTGAACCGTTGTCCCCTCTCCTTCAGAAAGGTGATGAATAGCTTCTTTTCCATAATTGAGAATGAGTCTCAATAACAAGTATACTGCACGTATGCATGGTGAGTCAAGGATGCGATAGCTGGTTTCTGCACAGATACTCCCTGAATAGTGTATACGCAGAGCAATCTGCATGTCCTGTGAAGTCCCTGTCATGATTGTTTCCGATGGTTTTACTTTTTTAATGATTTGTGCTACCGTTATACCTTGTCGGATGCATGCTCTTTCCCACAGTCTGAATAACACTGCATCGGAGGATGATTATGATAAACAAAATCGTACTGGCATACTCCGGAGGACTCGATACCTCTGTAGCAATACACTGGTTAAAAAATACCTATAAGGCACGGATTATTGCCTTCTGTGCAGATCTCGGGCAGGGGGAAGATCTCAATGCCTTTAAAGTAAAGGCGATCAAAACCGGCGCATCAAAAGTGTATGTAGAAGATTTGAGAGAGGAGTTTGTCAAGGATTACATATTCCCGATGCTCAGGGCTAATGCAGTGTACGAGGGTTCATATCTTCTTGGAACATCGATAGCACGGCCCCTGATTGCTAAAAAGCAGGTAGAGATCGCAGTAAGGGAAAACGCGCAATCTGTTGCACATGGCGCTACGGGCAAGGGGAATGACCAGGTCAGGTTTGAACTCACTTATTATGCGCTCAAACCGGATATACAAGTGATTGCCCCGTGGAGGGAATGGCCCTTTGATTCAAGACAATCGTTGATCGAATATGCCGGGAAGCATAAGATCCCTGTTACGGCAACAAAGGAAAAATCATACAGCATCGACCAGAACCTCTTTCACATAAGCTATGAAGGCGGCATTCTTGAAGATCCATGGCAGGAGCCGCCATCCGATATGTATACCATGGCAGTACCGCCGGAGAAGGCTCCTGATAAGCCTGAATATGTTACGGTTTCCTATGAGAAAGGGAACCCTGTTACCCTTAATAATAAGCGCATGTCCCCGGCACGTCTTTTGGGCAAACTGAATGCAATCGCAGGGGGAAACGGGATCGGAAGGGTTGATATCGTTGAAAACAGGTATGTCGGAATCAAATCACGGGGGGTATACGAAACGCCGGGAGGCACGGTGCTTCATGCAGCCCACAGGGCGTTAGAATCGATTGTTCTTGACCGCGAAGTCATGCATCTTAAGGAATCCCTTATCCTGCGATATGCAGAGCTTATCTACTATGGCTACTGGTTTTCACCCGAAAGAAAAGTCCTTCAAAATCTCATCGATGATATTCAGCGGGATGTTACGGGCACGGTACGGGTCAAGCTCTATAAGGGTAGTTGTTCTGTCGTTGGCAGAAAATCTTCTTATTCATTATATAATCCTGAACTTGCAACCTTCGAAAAGGAAGCAGTATATAATCAGAAGGATGCTGAAGGCTTCATTAAGATCAATGCCCTCAGATTAAAATTAGGGGCTTTGAAAAAACCTTTAAAAAGGTGATAATCCGGATATTGCTTGTGAAGACTCTATGGCGGATATAAAATATTGGATTGCTTTATCGATGTTATCGGATATCGGGCCCGTGAGTGCAAAAAAATTACTTTCTGCATTCGGTACTCCGGAACAGATATTCGACGCAGGGCTCGGTGATCTGCTCGAAATAGAAGGCATAGGAATAAACAGGGCAAACAGCATCAAACATTTCTCCGCATGGCAAGATGCGGAAAAACAAGCAAAGCTCATTGAACAAAAGGGGATAACTGCTCTGAGTTTTGAGAGTCCTTCCTATCCGGAGATGCTCAGGGAAATCGAGGATGCTCCTCTCATCCTTTATATGAAGGGAACTATCATACCGCAGGATCGATATGCAGTTTCCGTTGTCGGATCACGCAAGCTTACAGATTACGGGGCATCGGTTGCTGACAATATTTCCGGGAACCTTGCACGCATGGGATTTACCATTGTCAGCGGGATGGCACGAGGGGTTGATTCACTGTCTCACAGAGCGGCACTGAAAGCCGGAGGGAGAACCATTGCAGTGCTCGGCTCAGGAGTGGACGTCCCCTATCCTCCTGAGAACAAAGGACTGATGGAAAAGATTATCGAATCAGGAGGTGTCATCAGTGAATTCCCGCCCGGAACTCCTCCTGAGAAAGAGAACTTCCCGAGAAGAAACAGGATTATCAGCGGGCTTTCTCTCGGAGTGCTGGTTGTAGAAGCAGCCTCTGACAGCGGTGCATTGATAACAGCGAGATATGCG
>Ga0209254_10005289_pt1 | contig 11879 bp, 11 predicted proteins | sample FrelakmetDIP11DI_FD_187148 | JGI IMG/M metagenome (GOLD analysis project Ga0209254, IMG submission 187148) | Freshwater lake sediment microbial communities from the University of Notre Dame, USA, for methane emissions studies - DIP11 DI (SPAdes)... | ecosystem: Environmental > Aquatic >... | reverse complement strand
CTCACGGGTGATGACCTTCTTCTTCTTGATCTTCCGGGCTGGGGAAGAAAGGAGCGGTGGAAAAACTTCTTCAGCCGCTACAGGGAGGACCTCGGAGGTTTTGTTCTGAGCTGGGTAGTAGTCGGCTTGCTTATTATGCTTGCCTGGGGTATACTGCAGATTTAATTTGAAGATTGGGTCAATTTAAGTATCTTTATAAAATAACTAATATTTTAAAAGATGGGAAATTTCGGAGCCACTGAGATAATTCTTATTCTGCTTGTTGTAGTTCTTCTGTTTGGCGGAAGAAAGATTCCTGAACTGATGAAAGGGATCGGGCAGGGATTAAAGGATTTCAAAAAAGCCTCAAAGGTTGAGGATGACCCTGAAAAGATGAAGTCTGAATCAAAGGAAGACAGCAGTAAAGCATAGCTGAGGTTAGTCATACTTTTCAATATCAATCTGTTACAATATACTCTGGCGCTTTCCTGTGCTTTGTCCCCTGTTCATAACTATATGCGATCTCGATGAGTAGAGGTTCACTCCATGCCCTGCCGAAGAAAGTAATCCCAACTGGTAGATTATGAATAAATCCCATTGGTACTGTGATCGCGGGATAGCCTGAGATGGCTGCCAGAGATGAGCTTCCTCCAATAAAATGATCTCCCAGTATAAGATCGGTCTTCCAGGCAGGCGATCCGGTCGGAGCAATAAGTGCATCCAGATTTTTGGAATTCATCATCTTATCGATCCCGTTTTCACGTGTAGCCTTCAGCATTTTGTCAAGCGACTTTCTATAATCAACAGAGGAGAGGTCCCCTTTTTTATCAGCCATTTCAAGAATTTTCTGATTGAAGTATCTCAGTTCAATCGAATCGGACTTATTGAATTCGATCAGCTCACTGATGTTCCTGACAGGTGCATCATCCCCAAGCCCTTTAAAATATTTGTTAAGTCCATCTTTGAATTCATATAGTAATACTTCGAATTCCGCATCACCGTACTCTGAACCTTTTGGCTCTTCCACTTCAATCAGTTCAGCTCCCTGGCTTGCCATGAAAGCAATCGCATGTCTCATAAGAGAATCTACCTTGTCTGAGAACTCTCCTGAATTTTTGATTATTCCAATGCGCTTTCCCCTTAGACCTTCATTTTTGAGAGATTTTGCATAATCAGTTAGAAATTTTCCAGTTGAAACCAGAGTTTTAGAATCGGCGGAATCAATCCCGGTCATTGTACCCAGACAGATTGCAACATCTTCAACGGTTCGTCCCATTGGTCCAGGGGTATCCTGTGTAAATGAGATAGGAATTATACCGGTCCTGCTAATGAGTCCGACTGTGGGTTTAAGTCCGACGATTCCGTTATTGTTTGATGGGCAGACAATTGATCCGTCAGTTTCAGTTCCAATAGCGACCATACACAGGTTTGCTGAAACAGCTACTCCTGAACCTGAACTGGAGCCACAGGGATTTCGATCGAGGATGTAGGGATTCTTAGTCTGGCCTCCGACACCACTCCAGCCGCTTGTTGATGAAGTCCCGCGAAAATTTGCCCATTCACTCAGATTTGATTTTGCAATAATCACTGCGCCCGCCTCCCGTAGCTTTCTTGCAACCGGACTGTCGGTTTTCGGGAATGAGTTTCTCAGTACAGTGGCACCCGCAGTGTTCGGCATTTTGTCGTGAGTGTCAATATTATCCTTCAGAACAACGGGAACACCGAAAAGCGGTCCCCTTTTTTTCCCTTCAGCAGATTCCCTGTCAAGCTCCTCTGCGATCTGCAATGCGTCAGGATTGACCATAATTATTGCATTCAATGCCGGACCATTATTGTCAATGTCTTCTATTCTGGAAAGATAGGCTGACACAACCTCCGATACTGTGTATTTCTTATCCCTGTAACCTTGCTGAAGCTCTGAGATCGTTATCTCTTCGAGCCATGAATAATCGGTTCCGCCGGTAACAGGTTTATTTTCCCCTGATTTGCAGGAAGATAAGATAGAAATAGTCAGGATGATAGCGCCTAATAAAAAAACCTTGTTTTTCATCATAATATAATTTTGAGTAACTAATCAGTACTTAAAGTGAGCTAGAGTTTGAAGTACTTAAAGTTAATAAAACATGGTGTTGTTAACATTTTGTTTTTCGAAATTATCATTTTCATTATTCTATTAACTTTAGGCACTCTATGCACTCCAAACGCTCGTCACTGATTAGTTACGTTTTTATCAATCTATTGTAGAACTTATGAAAAATATTTACCTGCAGATTCCTCTTAACGATCCTGACATTAATGACGTGGTTCTTGCAACCGTTACCGGAGCTGAAGGGTCAACACCTCAGAAACCAGGAAGTTCGGCCTTATTTAATCGGAACGGGCTTATGGCAGGAACAATAGGCGGCGGTATACTGGAAGGTAAAGTACAGGAGACTGCCAGACAAGCACTGCAATCAAAGGAACCTGTACTATATCATTTCAGGCTTGATAATAGTGTTTCAAACGGGGAAGATGCTCTTTGCGGAGGAGAAATTAGTGTGCTTATTGATCCCTTTCTGTCTGAATATCTTCCGTTATTTAAAGCGATCAGGAAATCAGCTGAAGCAAGGATTCCGGGTATTCTGATGACCATGGTTACAAAAGCTGGCGATGATAAAGTGATTATTAGCAGGAATTGGATAATGGATACCTTAAGAGAATCTATTCCTGATAAGTTTAAACCTCTTATTGAGCCTGAAATCAGCAGCCTTCTTTCGGGTTCAGATTCTTATGATTTCAGGGAAATTCGACTTCCGGGAAATGGAGAAGAACCTTCACGGATAATATATCTTGAACCTGTTATTCCTCCTCCGCGTCTTATTATTGCCGGAGCCGGGCATATTGGCAAAGCGCTTTCACAGGTAGGGAGTATGCTTGATTTTGAAATTACTGTAATTGATGATCGTCCTGAATTTGCCAATACTGAAAATATTCCTTTTGCAAATCATATTGTCGTTGATGAAATAGGAAAGGCAATGAGGCGGATAGATAAAAGGAGCGACACATTTATTGTGATTGTAACCCGCGGGCATAAGGATGACGGGGATGCTTTAAGGGCTTGTATTGATTCTGATGCAGCATATGTAGGAATGATCGGCAGCAAAAACAAGGTCGCTTTGAAGCGCAGGGAGTTTATTGAAAAGGGATGGGCAACTCAGGAACAGTGGGATAAGATTCATGCACCTGTGGGTGTCGATATTAAGTCTAAAACTGTTGAAGAAATTGCAGTAAGCATTGCAGCGCAGCTTGTGCAGGTGAAGAATAAAGACAAAAGATGAAAGTCATGTAGAGCTTAAACTTAATTTCTACTTTATGGCGGAGATCTGGGCAATTATATTGGCAGCAGGTGAATCGAAGAGGATGAAAGTCCCTAAAATGCTCCTTCCTTTCCATGGGAAGACCATGATAGAAAAGGTCGTGGAGAATGTGGCAGGTTCAGAAGTTTTTCGTACATTAGTAGTGGTTGGTTCATTCAGGGAAGAGGTATCGGGAGCAATAAGTCACACAGGAGTAGGTATTTGTTATAATGAGAATTACAAGAACGGGATGCTTTCTTCTGTGAAATGCGGTTTTAAAAATCTCCCGGCACTTTATGATGCGGTCATTGTTTTACCCGGTGATCAGCCATTTATAGAGCCGGATGTGATAAATTCTTTAATAAAGGCTTACAGTGGGACCGGTAAAGGAATTATCATCCCGGTTTACAGGAAAAAAAGAGGGCATCCCGTACTGATTAGCAGCAAATACAGGGATGCAGTCGACTCGCTTGATGAAAATGAAGGACTTCGGTCACTTTCGGTAATGTTTAAAGAGGATGTATTTGAGGTGAAAACCAGTTCACCGGGAATAATTAAGGATATTGATACCAAGGAGGATTATCTGAATGAATTAAATAAATATTTGTAGATATGGACGAAAAAATCAGATTTAAGCTTAACGGTAAAGCAACGGAGATAACAACTGATCCAAATCAGACCCTTCTGTGGGTTCTGAGGAATCAGCTTGGGCTTACCGGAACCAAGTACGGATGCGGGACCGGATTCTGCGGTGCCTGTACGGTGCTCATAAACAGGGAAGCAACACGATCGTGCATGCTTCCTGTAAGCGATATCGCCGGTAAAGAGGTCATAACCATTGAAGGACTGGCCCGTGGCGGTAAACTCCATCCTGTCCAGAAAGCATTCGTCGAGCACGACGCTCTACAATGCGGGTACTGTACCCCGGGCATGATAATGACAGCCGCCGGAATGCTGATAAAAAATCCTGCGCTGACGCGGCAGGAGATAGTAAACGGACTGGAGCAAAACCTGTGTCGGTGCGGAGCACATACAAGAATAATTGATGCAGTCGAAACAGCAGCAAAAGAAATGAAAGGAGGGAAGTAACCATGAAAAAAACAGAATTAAATAAGACGACAGAAGCCACACCGGAAAAAACTAACGGCATGCAGAGAAGAAGCTTTGTTAAATTGCTGGGAGGAGGGATCTTTATCTTTTTTCAGCCATGGGATATATTTAATCTGAACGATTTAACCCTGCCTCAGGCAAGAACCCTGACAAAGGATTACAATGCATTTTTGCAGGTTGCCGAGGATGGTACTGTCAGATGTTATACGGGAAAGATCGAAATGGGTCAGGGCCCGATTACTTCACTTCCTCAGATGATGGCGGATGAACTGAATGTTCCGCTTGAGAAAATAAAAATGATAATGGGAGATACTGACCTGTGTCCGTACGATGCAGGCACATGGGGGTCGCAGACAACACAGACTTTTGGTCCGGCAATGAGAGCGGCAGCAGCAGAGGCAAGAGGTGTCCTTGTTGACCTTGCAGCTGCCAGATTAGGAGTACCTGCCACTCAGCTTGAAGTAAAGGATGGTATTGTTATTGATACAAAAAATCCCAAAAACAAGGTAAGCTATGCCCAACTGGCAAAAGGTAAAAAGCTTGAAAAATACCTCGATGCAAAGCCTTCTGTTGAAGAACATACCAAATTCACTTATGTCGGTAAACCGTATAAGCATGCAGACGCCCTGGTAAAAGTTACGGGACAGGCAAAATATACAGGTGACATTAAGCTTCCAGGGATGGTCTTTGCAAGAATTTTGCGGCCACCTTCTCACGGGGCAAAACTGACAACCGTTGATGTTTCGGGGGCAGAGCAGGTTCAGGGTACCCAGGTGGTTCGCGACGGCGATTTCATTGCTGTACTTAATGAAAACCAGGACAGGGCTAATGAAGCAATTGTAAAAATCAAAGCTGAATATTCATTCAATGAACTGAAAGTAAATGACCGGAATCTTTTTGACAGGATGGTAGGAGCTGATTCCAGAGTCAATGTGATCAGGTCCACAGGTGATATTGAAGCTGGTTTGCAACAATCTGACAGAATTTTTGAATCAGAATTTCACGATCCATACGTGGCACACGCATCTATAGAAACGCATACTGCCCTGGCACAACTCGAAAATGATAAAATGACTGTTTGGGCTGCAACTCAATCACCATTTGGACTTCAGGATGCTATTTCCCGCGACCTGGGATTTCCAATGGAGAAAGTAAGGGTAATAACTCCATTTGTAGGGGGAGGATTCGGAGGCAAATCTGCTTATCAGCAGGGTGTTGAGGCAGCAAGACTGGCAAAAATGACCAAAAAACCGGTAATGCTTGTCTGGACCAGGGATGAGGAGTTTTACTATGATATCTTCCATCCGGCAGGAGTGTACCGTATAAAGTCCGGTATCGATAAGACCGGCCTTATAAAGTTATGGGATTATAATCTGTATTATGGCGGCTCAAGGGGTTCTGATACAATATATGATGTCCCTAATTCCAAAACAACAAGCTACGGCCAGAACATGGATGCAGTACAGATACATCCGTTCGGAATCGGTCCGTGGAGGGCTCCTAACAACAATTCTAATACTTTTGCCAGGGAATCGCAGATTGACATTATGGCCTCGGAAGCAGGTATAGATCCGCTTGAATTCCGTCTTAAGAATCTTAAGGATGAAAAAATGATAGCATGCTGGAAGGCTGTTGCTGATAAATTCGGTTATGTTCCGGCCAAGGCACCCAGCGGAAGAGGCATAGGAATAGCATGCGGAACTGATGCCGGGACGTGGGTAGCTTTAATTGCCGAGGTAAAAGTTGATAAGAGTACCGGACATATTAAGGTTATTCGCGTTGCATGTGCCCAGGATATGGGACTTTGCGTTAATCCCCAGGGAGCTCTGATCCAGATGGAGGGCTGTATAATGATGGGCCTGGGTTATTCCCTTACTGAAGAGATAGTGTTTGAGGGCGGAAATATCAAAAACCGGGGATTTGATAATTACGAAATACCCAGGTTCTCATGGATTCCAAAAATGGATTGCGTTATTCTTGACAGAAAGGATCAGCCGCCTAAAGGTGGCGGAGAACCTGTTATCATTGGTATAGGCGCTATCATTGCCAATGCTGTTTACGATGCCACAGGCGCGAGGTTGTACAGGATGCCAATGACACCAGCGAGAGTTCTGGAAGCAATGAAGAAGGCATAAGGCATAAGGCGTCGGGCAACAGGCAACAGGCAATAAATTTCTTCTCTGCCTGTAGCCCGTGGCCTGTAGCCTTACTCCTTTTAATAAATAAATAGAAACAACAGCGGCAGTATTATCCCGATCGCAGTGAGGATCGCGCCCCTTCGCGTGATCCCGTTTCTTCCCTTCACGAGGAACAAGCCTGTGATTGTTACCAGTATAAGCGCCACGCAGTAAATATCACTGAAATACTTCCACCATTTCCCCGGGTTGTAATGGAGGAAGTTCATCTGGTAAAAGAGCGGCCTTTTGCTTATTTTCTCAACAGTTCCTTCGCCGGTCTTTGTGTTTATCCTTACTGAACCTCCTTCAATAAATATCGTTAGCATATTACCGGAGGGGAAATAATAAGTTTTATATTCAAGATCTCCTGGTATACTCTCGAGTATTGCCATGGCTGTTTCCTTTGAGATGGTCTCCCGTGTGATTTTCACCCTGGTTGTAAAACCGCTGTCTTCAATAATATAGTTTGGATTCCAGTCGTGCTTATGATTAAGGGCTATCCCTGAAACAGCATAAATAATTGTTAGTCCGGCAATAAGATATCCAATGTCACGATGTGTTATCCTGTTCAGTTTAGATAGGTTCATGGGGCTGAATTGAAAAAGGCCAGCTCTATGCTGACCTTTCTATTATTAACTTAAAGAATTCTACTTGACCAGCGAATGCTTATTATAGATCATCATTAGATCTGAAAGAACAGGTTGTGAGGCAAGAGCTTTTTCAGTTTCACAGGTATCGGCTCCGGCAGCTTTTGCCATTCCTTCTCCTGAATTCATACCTTCACCTTCAGGTTTGGCTTCACCAGCCATTCCAGCTGCCGCAACCTGGGTAATTGTTCCTTCAACAACTATTTCACTTCCAAGCAATTCCATTGGAAACTTAGCCATTTCTTCACCGGCCTGAACATATAGCCTTACATCAGGATTTTCGCCTGTTATGAATAACTTTTTACCGCTGTGTGTACATACATGAACAACTTTCCCTTCAACACTGATATTTTTTCCGACATACTCTGCAGGATCGGAAATAAGAGAGGCAAATTCAACTTTTACAGCATCGGACGAACCTTCTGTCCTTAAAGAAGCCTCTTTTTTACCTGTATTGCCGCAGGAAGATATTATCAAAGCAATGATTGAAAATAAATAGATTTTTTTGATCATAACAATTAGTTTTACTGAAACATACTAGTTAAAAATAAGTCCGGCAAGATATAATTTTTTTTTGAATTAAAAGCTGAAATAGTTCAATTATGCATCCGGTCCCTCTATCCACTTGCCTGGGGACGATTTATGTTGAAAAAGTTAAAATCCATTAACCGCAAAGGTCCCAAAGATTTAACACAAAAGTTCGCAAAGATTTCAATACCAATGGTTTGCCTTTGCGTACTTTGCGATATCCATAGCGCGCTTTGCGGTTAAAGCCGATACTCATTTTTTAAATAAGACTAATTGAAAGGAATATTTGTCTTACTTCAGGTGTCTATCATTACAAACCAATAAAATAAATTGCAGATGAAAAAAAATGTGTTTATGCAAATACTGTCGTTCACAGTTCTTTTTGCATTTCTCTGTTTGCCCCTGACCACCAGTGCACAGGGTTCAAAGGCAAATTTTGCAGGTACCTGGGCATTTAATGCCGAAAAGAGCAATTTGGGAGACTCACCCCAGGGTGGCAGAATGGGTGGTGATTTTACAGCAACCCAGGAAGCCAATCTTCTTACAACTGTTAGAACACGTACCGGCCAGGATGGTCAGGCGATGACCACCACAACCAAATACACCCTCGACGGTAAAGTAAGTGTAAATACCACAGGAAGAGGTGAAAGCAAATCGACTGCGACATGGTCAGCTGATGGCAAAGTACTGACGATTGTCACAACATCGACATTTGAGCGTGACGGACAAACAACAGAAATGAAATCGACTCAGGTATGGAGCCTGACAGCTCCGGAAGCACTTTCAATTGTAACTACAGCGGCTACACCTAACGGTGAGCGTAAAACAACAATAGTTTACGATAAAAAATAACCGGGAGTATTAGATACTCTGTTTAAAACCGCAATTCAGATAAGCTTTGCGGTTTTTTTTATGTTATCCCAATAATGAGACGTCCGGTAAAATACTTCATTATTCCCTTGCCGTAGCATGCTCAGCATAGGCTGTTTTAAGATCTTCTCCCACAGTTTTGAATTCATCAGCATTTTCGGGCTGGATTGTATAAACCAATTGCCTGGGTTTTAATCCGTGTTCAATTATGATATTCTTTTCATTTGATTCACCGGTAACTACAAACTGCTTAGTTTTGTTTTTAGTGTATACAAATGGTATCCCATCGGATTCAGCATGAACACATTCTGTGGGAATAGAGATTACTTCTTTGAACGTATTAATAATCACTTTGTTGGTTGTAGTCATTGAAGGTCTGAGTGCCGGATCTGTTCCCTCAAGTTTGACCATGACTTCAAAAACCTTGGAATCAGTATTTTCCAGCTTCTCCCCGATATTGGCAATAGTAAAAACTTTACCTCTGAATTGCTTATCAGGAAAGGCATCGACACGAATATCGACTTCCAGACCCGGGCTTACCTTTCTTATTTCGATCTCGCTGATATAAATCTTTGAAAGAAATGATGAAAGATCTGGTAAAGTGGCTACAGTTCTTTCGAAAGAATTAATGGACGAACCTGTCTTAATTTTATTTCCCCTGCGATCTCTTTTATAAACAACCATACCAGGAGAGGGTGCAGTTATCACAAAACCAGCAAGGACTTCTTCAAGACTTGCTACTCTTCTGTCTATGCGGTTGTACCACATAGTCTGATTAGCAATATCTCTTTTGGCCTGGGCTACTCTCAATTCATAGCCTCTTTCTTTCTGTTCGAGGACCCTTTTCTGTCTGTCAAAATTTATTTCAGCCTGCCTGATCGTAGTAGGGGGTTCATATTTTGAGTTTTGCAGTGTAATTTCGGCCTCTTCAACCGTGTGTTTCTGATTTCGTAAAGCATCTCTTAATGCATTAAGGGTAACGGCTGTATCGAGTTTCTTCATCTCAAGATTATTCCTGAATGTTGAGAGTCTCTCACGCTCATCTTTCAAAGTATTGTCAAACTGAGTTTTGTCGAGAGCTGCTATATAGTCGCCTTTTTTAACCTCTGTGCCCTCAGGAACCAGATCCCGGATTTTAAGATCGGATGCATGAAAATCTCTGCCCATGCTTATTTCAGGTGCCTTAATGTCGATTGAATTTTCAGGCAGGATTTCTCCTGATGCTGAAATAGCTATTTCGAAATCACCTTTTATTACCTCAGCGTACACACCTTCGCTTTCCTTTTTTGAGGTGAGCTTATTAAATACAAATAATGCAATGAGTGTAGTTACTGCAATTGCAAGTGTAATTAAGATCGTCCTTTTCATAAAGGATCAGGAATTTTATAATAATGTTAAAATTTAACTGCAGCGAAATTATGAATTATTGTATGGTAATCTATCTGATTTAAACTTATTTAACATATTTAACATGCCGGCTTCGTCTGTGGAGCTTTTTTTAAAAGTGCTCCAAGGATCATTTAACTGGGATAATATATTGAGCTTTCTGTTTACTTTTCGGCAGCAATATCGATTATTTTTATTTCCGTGGGTTTGGCGATCAAATCAGCTGTACTGGTCCCGAAATCTTTAAAATGCTCAGTTGCAAAATGGAAATCGATTGCAGCCTGGTTTTTCCATTTCTCAACAAATATAAAATTGGTTTTTTCATAAGGATCCTGGTAAAGCATATAACCCAGACAGCCTTCTTCCTTGTTTGAATTTTCGATTATGGTTTTTGCGGCCTGTATAAACTGATCCTCACTTCCGGCTTTAATAAAAACCCTTGCTGTTATCATCTTTTGATAATCAGGAGTTTGAATAACAGGTTCAGGTTGCTGTGATGCAGGAGATTTTGGATTGCACGAAGCAGCAATACCGATAATGACAGCTAAAAATAATGCCAATCTTGTTTTCATAATTTATGTATTGGTTAAAAATTATATTCTGTATTTATTATAACTTCTAAATTACTAAATTTACTTTTGACTGCCGGTATATTATAAGATATTTTCTTCTATCTGGTTATCGCCTTCTTCTCCAGTTGTATGGATTATTCCTTTTGGGTGTATCAGACCGGGACCGGTTGTGAACACCATGTTCCTGTTTTGGCGGTTTCACCGGATTATTATCAATCAATGGAAAAGGATGATTATCCACAACCTGTATCTTTTTTGTTATCAGCTTTTCAATATCTCTCAGATATTCTTTTTCGTCTGCATCACAAAGTGAAATTGCCGTGCCGTTCGCCCCGGCCCTTCCTGTCCTTCCTATCCGATGGACATACGTTTCGGAGATATTCGGGATCTCATAATTAATAACATACTCGAGATCATCAACATCAATTCCCCGGGCTGCAATATCGGTAGCCACCAGAATTCTTGTGGTCTGGGCTTTGAAATTTGAGAGCGCACGCTGTCGGGCATTTTGTGCCTTGTTTCCATGGATCGATTCAGCGCTGATATTCTTCTTCTTAAGTACCCTGACAACTTTATCAGCCCCATATTTGGTTCGCGTGAATACCAAAGCTGTTTTAATCTTATCATTTTTCAGCAGCTCTATCAGGAGAGCATTTTTATTTACCTTATCAGTGTAGTAAACATATTGGTTTACTATTTCAACAGTAGATGCAGAAGGGGTAACTTCCACTTTTGCAGGTCTGTATACTATTGTACCTGCCAGCTTCACTATCTCGGGAGGCATGGTTGCAGAGAAAAAAAGTGATTGTCTTTTTTTAGGGAGCGCTGCAATAATCTTTTTTACATCGTGAATAAAGCCCATATCGAGCATCCTGTCAGCCTCATCAAGAACAAAAATTTCAACATCCCTTAATGCGATATACCCCTGGTTCATCAGATCAAGTAACCTGCCGGGTGTTGCAACAAGTATATCCACACCATTTCGTAAAGCAGATGTCTGAGGATTCTGATTTACGCCTCCGAAAACTACAGTACATGTTAAACCTGTATGCCGTCCGTATGTTTTAAAACTCTCCTCAATCTGTATTGCAAGCTCCCGTGTCGGAGTAACGATAAGACTCCTTATTTTCCTCTTCTTATCGAATGGTTTGTTTATGCTTAATAATTGAAGGATTGGTACTGCAAATGCAGCCGTTTTTCCTGTCCCGGTTTGGGCACATCCTATCAGATCGATTCCTTTAAGTATGATGGGAATAGCCTGTTCCTGTATTGGTG
>Ga0209254_10005288_pt1 | contig 11879 bp, 8 predicted proteins | sample FrelakmetDIP11DI_FD_187148 | JGI IMG/M metagenome (GOLD analysis project Ga0209254, IMG submission 187148) | Freshwater lake sediment microbial communities from the University of Notre Dame, USA, for methane emissions studies - DIP11 DI (SPAdes)... | ecosystem: Environmental > Aquatic >... | reverse complement strand
GACCCCAAGAGGTAGACGAGGCCGACGGCCAGCACCGCCGCTGCTCCAACCACCACGGTGACGATGCCCAACCATAGGGCACTGACCTCGGCGAGTACCAGGATCCAATAGACCAGCAGCAGCATAGTGAACACCCCCACCAGCGCTGCCTGCCGGCTGAGCGGGGAATGCCCGACTCCGGCAAGGAAGCGATATGACCGGAGTGGCTTCTTGATGGCTAGGACAGGGACCATCGCCCCCACCACCGCGAAGATCAGGGCAACGGTGACGCAGGCGATCACGAACACCCGAGTCTCGCCGCCCGGGTCGAGAATCAGGGCTCCGAGAAGGCATCCGACGGCTGCGGGATGAAGCACTACAAAGGTCTGCGCCGCCCAGTTGGGCTTCCTCTCCATGGCGACTCCTCGTGACGTGGGTGGAGGCAGCGGCCGCCCCTATTCGTCTACCACAGCAATAGCGTCTATCTCCACCAGGCAGCGCGGATCGGTCGCCAGTCGCTGTACCTGGACGGTCGTGGAGGTGGGCTTGTACTTGCCCATGTATTCGTTCCAGACTCTGTTGAGGTCGTCCTGCAGGTCGAGGTTGGTCAAGAAGCGCTTGCAGTGCACGACGTTCTCGAGAGAGCCGCCAGCCGCTTCTACCGACTTCTTGAGATTCTCCATGGTCATGCGAGCTTGGGTGGCCATATCCGGCGGGATGTTGTCGAACTCGGCGGGGATATGGGGATGGCTGTGATACACAGGAGCCGCCGTAACCCCTGCGAAGAAGAGAAGGCTCCCTCCCGTCACCTTGATGGCGGGAGAATAGGGCATCATGACGTCCGGCCGGTCTGGCCACTCGACGTGCTCGATCTTGACACTCATCTGTTCGCTCCTTTCTTTTCAACTGCGCTGATCACCTGGTCCCGCTCTCCCCCTACCTTACAGGCGAATCTCGATCGAACCCTGCCATCACAACCGCGCTGCGATGGCGCGCGCGATGTCGGCCGCCTCCAACGCGTAGATCTCTCCGGTCTCCGCCGCCGCCACTGATGGATCCCCGATATAGCCGGCCGGCGAAAGCTCTCTCCATTTGCCGGCTTGGATGGCCTGATCGAACTCCTTCGGGGTGGGCAGCACCGGCGGGAGGTTCCCGACCTCGGTCTGAGGATCGAGCACATCCGGATACCAGCGCATGATCATGCTGGTCTCGAACTCCTCGGCATGAACGTGGAGGACCGACTTGGCAAGCCGCTCACGGGCCAGCCTGGTCGCCTCGGACTCGGGAGCCTTGAGGAGCGCGGATTCCGGGAGCGGCAACGGCTTGTGGAAAGCAGAGGCGTAGCCCTCCTCGATGAATTGCTGGACGAAACCGCCCATCGTGTAAACGGCGTCGACTCCCTGGGACCGTACCGCACGGATGGCCTCCATTATCGCGTCGTTGTGGGCGGGATCGCCATGATGGTTCAGGATGAATTGTCGTTGAAAACCCCAGCGGTTGTAGTTGTGGAATAGCTGGGTAAGCATGCTGACCATAGTCTCGCGATCGATGTGCAGTGACCCCGTGAACATGGCCGTCGTCGGATTCATGCCGAAGTAGTACGGAGGCGCGATGAGCGCCTCGACCCCGGCCTCGGCCAGCCTGGCCCTGATATGGACAACTAGGAGATACGCCCCGTAGGTGTCTGTGGCCAGCGGCAGATGCGGTCCATGTTGCTCGATCACCGCGATGGGAACAAGCATGAGAGCCTTCCGGCGCGCCGCCTCCTCGACCGCAGGCCAGGTCATATCGGCAATGGTCTCACTGAAGATAGAGTAGCCTTCCATGCTCACCCTTTCGCTGGTCGCGAATCGGCGCGCCCTGGGCACGTTCGTGGCCTTGAAGTCGCGCCGGCGCGACTTCCCCCGAGACCCATTCGGCGGCCGTTTCATACCGGAGAAGCTGGACGCGCACCCCCTGAGATCTGCGACCCGCGGGCTACCCGCGGGTCGCACCTCTCTCCTATCTCAAGGTCGGGTCGGCGTTCAGTACTCGAGCGGCAGGAGCTCGCGCTCGACCTCGATGGTCGGGTAGTTGGTGTTGTCGACTACGACGAACTCGTACTTGTAGTTCTCGCTCACCCCCTGGACCCACTGGCCCGTCACCAAGGGGGAGCGGTACACGTTCTTGACCGGACGCATGGTGCCTTCGGCGACCGGCGAGGTGAAATCGACCGGACCGGCAATGGTGTCCAGTTTGGTGCTGCCGATCGCTTCTATGATGGCCTCTTTGTCGTCTACATCCGCGCACCGCCCGAGCGCATCCGCGACCACCTCGAAGACGGCGTAATGAAGCAGGTACTGGGCCCACTGGATGCCGGCGCGTTTCTCGAACTCGTCGGCGAACGCCTGACAGGTCTCACCGGTGAGTGACGACTTGAACGGCATCCGCGGGGTCCACTGACATTCGACCGTGAAGTTGTTGCCGGCGTCTCCTAGCGCCTCGACGCCCGAAGGGAGGTCCAAGGCCTTGGCGATGCTGCCAACCTTAGGCTGGAAGCCCTGCTGCGTGGCCTGTTTCCAGAAGTTGGTGAAATCGGGGGGGATGGGTACCCCGGTGATGATCTCGCATCCCTCGTTCTTGAACTGCGATATCTGAGCGGTGAAGTCCTCGGTGCCGTTCTGATACCGACCCGGGTCGACTATCGTGTAGCCCAGCGGGATGATGGCGGCCGGGAAACCCGTGTTGGGATCGGAGAACGCGTTCCCGTCCGAGTCGTTCGGCCACAGCGCTCCGACGATCTTGTTCGTCCCCGACTTCTCCCAGGCGGCCAGGTATACGGCGATGATGTCCTCGAGACCCCAGAAATGATGGTAGGTCCACTTGAACGGCGTATCCACGCTCGCGCCGCGGCCGAAGAAGTAGGCCTGCCACGGCGCATCGTTGCTGTAGCAGGGCACGCTCATGGCCTCGCACTGATCCGCCACCGGGCTGACCGTCTCCGGAGTGGAGGCGACCATCATGATGTCGATCTTCTCGTTGAGGATGAGGTCGCCGGCCACCTGCGCTGCGCGGTTGGTATCGGACTGGCTGTCTTGGAGGTAGAACTTGATCGGGTGCGTCTTGCCGTCTCCGCAATCCAGCCCGTCGACGACATACTCCTCCCAGCGCTCCAGGCAGTATCGGTCGGCCACCCCAAAGCTGGCCAGAGGGCCTGTGAGGGGTGCCACGAAGCCTATCTTGATCTCTCTGCCGGCCGCCGGCTCGCCCGCTGTGGTCGTGGTGGCTCCCGCGGTGGTAGTAGTGGCGCCCGCGGTGGTAGTAGTGGCGCCCGCAGTGGTAGTCGTAGTCTCTTCTTCGCCGCATGCGGCCACCAGGCCGCCAAGTCCTGCGCCCAGGCCGACGGCTGCGCCGGCGGCACCTGCTATCTTCAGGAACTCGCGGCGGCTTACTTGTCGGATGCTCACGTCTCTATCACGGTCATCCATGGTTCCCTCCTCCTAGGACTAGTCCCGTTCGTCGTCGCGTCTGCAATCGCTCATAGTCCTAACCGAACCGGCCTGCTCCGACCCCCTTTCTATGACCAAGTGGCTCTCGAATTGTAGTCATTTCACCGAGTCCACGCACCGCTTTACAAAACAGCCGGGGCCCGCCTCCTACAAGGCGGGCCCCCAGTCGGTCATCCTGTCTAACACAGCGCTCCCGAGGTCGATCGAGCGGCGGCTACGCCTTCCAGATGGCGATGTCGCCCACGTTCATGTCCTTCTGAGTGACATCGACAGGGCCGAACTTCTGCGTCAGGTACCCGGGCTTCTCGATCAGCAAGGTGTAGGTGCCGTTCTTCAGGCCGTTCAGCCAGAAGTCGCCGTAGCTGTCGCTCGTGGCCTGGTACTTGTCGCCTGTCTCGGTGTTGGTGGCCTTGACGGTAGCGCCTTCGGCGCACTCGTCGACCTCCTGATCGAACAGCGCCCCGGCGATGAACTTCTTGGGCAGACCGATGTAGTACACCCGCGGCTTGACTTCCAGTTCCGGCTTGAGCGGCTCCGCCTTGGCGATGAGCTCCTTGATCTTGGGATCGTCCTCCTCGCCGAACGTGAAGGCACCGGTGGGGCAGGCATCCGCGCAACGGGGCTCCGCCCAACCGTCATCCAGGAGGTGTGCGCAGAAGGTGCACTTCTGAGCGATGTTGAGCATGTCGTTGAAGTAGATCACGTTCTCGTACGGGCAGGCCGCGATGCACATCTGGTTGCCGCGGCATTTGTCGGGGTCGATGATGACCGCCCCATCGTCGCGCTTGTAGATAGCGTGCACGTTGCAGGCCTCGATGCAGGGAGCCTCGTCGCAGTGCTGGCAGATGCTGTGCTCGTAAGTCACCTTGACCTTGGGTACCTGGCCGCGGACGTTGTCGTAGACCTTGTTCCAGAACTGGCCGGTGTCCGGCTGCGGCTTGGCGATAGGCGACCAGTCGTTGGCCACGTGCTCGTCCTTGCAGGCCACCTGGCAGTTGTAGCAGCCGTTACAGATGTCATAGTTGATGACAAGGACCTTGCCCATCATTCACCTCCCATGATGCAGGCCTCTAAACCGGGACCCGCACAGGGGTGGAAGGGCTTTTCGAAGGCTTCCGGATACTTGCGCTTCAGCTCCTCCATGTCGGTCTTCTCGATTTCGGCCAGGAAGCCACTGACCGCATGGCCCACCGCGTTCTTCGAGGTGGTGTTCTTGGGAACGATGGTGTTGATGGCGCCTCCACGATCGATCACGCCTGGCTCGATCGGGTCCCACTTGGCGCCATGGTCGATGTAGACGACGCCCGGCATGAGGCGCTCGGTGACGTACGCGCCGCCGAGCACGGTGCCGCGCTCGTTGAAGATGGACACTATATCCCCGTGTTTGATGCCGCGTGACTCGGCCGTCGACGGATGCAGCCAGACCGTGTGGTACTGGTAGCCGTCCGGACCGGTCATCTTGCAGGTCTCGATCTCACGCAGCCAGGTGATGTCGTCGTGCTGCGAGTGCACGCCCCAACGCGGGTGGTTGGAACAGACGAGCAGCGGATACTTCTTGGAGCGCTCGGTGCCGATGGTCTCCTCGTGGCTGATGCCTTGGGCGATCCACTTCGGTACCGGCGGCCGTTCCAGGTCGTCCGGGAAGTGCTCGAGTAGGCCGGTGGACTCGAACTCGAGCTTGCCGGTCGGTGTTGAGAGCGGGTAGTTCTCCGGGTCCTTGTAGAAGAGTTCGAAGCCGGCCGGTTCGTTCTCCCAGCCATCGGCGGTTGGGATCACGAGGTAGCCTTTCTCGTTGAGCTCCTCCCAGGTAATGAGGTCGGCGCAACGGGAGGTCTCCCAACCGTACTTGATCAGCTCGGGGATGGACTTGCCCTTGGTGTACTCCTCGTACAGGCCTAGACGCTTGGCGATCATGCAGACGATCTCGTAGTCGCTGTAGGACTCACCCAGCGGCTCGATGCATTTGTGCTCGGGGAAGAGCAGGTTGTACTGGCCGCTGAAGATGTCGCCGGCGATATCGTCCTCTTCGAGCTTCGTGTTGACCGGCAGGATGATGTCGGCCAACAGCGCGTCGTTCTCCAGCCAGGGGTGCTGGCAGAACATGAACTCGATGGAGGGATGGCGCATGGCTTGGATATACTCGTTGCCCATGTTCCAGCATGTGATCCAGGACGGCGAGTCGGTCCAGACCATGTGGACCTGGGAGCAGCCGTCGGCCGGGTATTTGTAGTGCACGAACTGATCTGTGCGGTCGGCCGTCTCGCACTCGACGCCGTACCAATCGCATTCGCCTTCAAGGATGGCCTTGGGGATATACGTCTTGGGGATGAAAGACGGATGGTTGGTCTCGTCCGGGTGACCGCCGGTGTACGCAGCACGCAGGTTGGGCACACGCAGTGGCTTGGGTTGAGCGTACTGATCCGGCTTGTCGAAGAGCCCCCACTCGATCATCTTGGCCTGATTGACACCCGGCTTGCCTAGGCCCTGCATGGCCAGACAAACGCACTGCAGACGAGCCGCTTCGGTCGCATAAGGTCCGCGGATGCCGGGGCCGCCGTTACCGATGACGACGGTAGTGCGCTTGGAGGCCCACTCTTTGGCCAGCGCCTTGATCACACGTGCAGGCACGCCGGTGATCGGCGCCGCCCACTCAGGCGTTTTGGGAACGCCGTCCTCTTCGCCCATGACGTAGGCCTCGTACTTGTCCACGCCGACGGCATGAGTAGCGAGGTATTCCTTGTCGTAGGTGCCGTCCTTGAACCACTGGTAGGTGATTGCCAGATACAGTGCCGCGTCGGTGTTCGGCAGGACCGGGATCCACCTGTCGGCATGGACGGCGGCGGCGTAGTTGAGGTCGGGGCACACGTAGATCTGCTTGATGCCGAGTTCCGTCCAGTAGTAGCTGAGACGGCTGGGGAGCTGGCCCTGCCAGCCCCATGGGGTCGTCTCCTGGTCGCAGCCCCAGAACAGGAGCAGTTCGGCGTTCTTCGACATGTCGTAGAGCAGGTTGCTCTGCTTCCCTTGACCGACGGGCTCGCAACCCCAGAAGTGCTTGCTCCCGAACCACCAGCCTTCCCAGCTGTCGGGCTGACGGTTCTGCTGGGTGAAGCCGCCCCACAGACGCAGCAGCTTCCGGCCGGCGCCGTGGCAGGCCTGCACCACTTTGTTCTCGCCGTGCTGGTCGCTCTCGTAGAGAACGGCGGTGGGCCCGTATTTTTCCTTGATGCGGCTCATCTCGCTGGTGATGATGTCGAGAGCCTCGTCCCAGGAGATGCGCTTGTATTTGCTGACGCCCCGGTTCTGCGGGTTGCGCTCTCCGTTCGGATCGAAGTCGACCCGCATCATGGGATAGCGGATGCGGGCAGGCGAATAGACGCGCTTCTTGTAGGCGATGGAGTACGGTGGGATGAGGGTCTTCATGCTGGGTTCGAAGGTCTTGCCGCGCACTTCGAACTTCCACGGGTTCATATCCTTCTCAGGATCGTACTTCCAGTCGTAGTGCATCGGGCGGATACGGATGATCTTGCCGTCCTTGACGTCCACCATCGATGCGTTGGAGCCGTTCTCGGGCACGCCGCAGAAGCTGATGTCCCGTATCAGCGTGCGTTCGCCCGACTTGCTGTTCTTGGCCCGGTCTTCCGCCATAGTGCCTCCTTAATACTGCTTGCTCTCTTCTACTCCCCTATTCCGACTAGCGGAATCTCTATTCCGCCTTCGTCCGCTGGTACACTATGCCACTGTCCGAGGCCGGAGTCAACGAGCGGTGGATGTCACCCGGCTCAGGTAGCGGGTCGTCTCCGCCGCGATGTTCTTCACGGCCTCTGTGTTCTTCCTCTTTTCTCGCTGCCCGAAACGCTCGGATGGCGCCACGACGGTGACTACCGCCCTCACTGTCCCGTCGGCCCCGAAGACCGGCGCGGAGACCGCGCACACGCCGAGGTCCTGCTCCTCGATGTCGTACGAGACGCCGTCGCGGATGGCCGCGGCCAGTTGGTTCTCGATCTCTTCGGGATCGGTCACGGTGTTCGGAGTGAACCTCAGTTGGGCGGAACGCAAGATCTTCTGTCGCTCCGCTTCAGGCCTGAAAGCCACATGCATGCGAAAGGATGAATTGGCCACGCTGGAGAGGACACGGCCGATGGGGAGGTTGGGCTTGAACGGATGGGTGGTGGCAACCTGATCGACCACTACCGCTCCTCCGGCCCCCTCCACCGTGAGCTCCACCGTCTCCCCCGTAGCTTCGGCCAATTCCTCCAGGAACGGATGAACGGCACGTACGAAGCTGACGGACGACAGCGCCAGGTAGGCCCCCGGGATCGTGGCCCTGCCCAGATGGTAGAGGTCGGTCTCGGGATCGAAGACCACGAAGTCCTTCCACTCCAGGGTCCGCAACATGCGATACGCGGTGGTCTTGGAGATGCCGGTACGCGCACAGATATCGCTCAGACTCCACTGGGGATGCTCGATGTCGAAGAGCGCCAGGATCGTGAGTCCCCGGGCAAGAGCCTGGACGAAGAGATCGCTCTCCTCCCCTGACTGATCATGAACGGGTGATCTCGGCCGGCCCCCGGACCTTGCCATCGACACTCTCCTCCGTTGGGTAGGCGATCAGATGCCCGGGGTCGTCTCCAGGACCCCGCCCTAGGCCTTCCAGAGCACGATATCGCCCAGGTTCTGGTCCTCTTGGGTGGCGTCTACGGGACCCAGCTTCTGGGTGAGATACCCCTCCTTCTCGATGAGCAGCGTGTAGGTGCCATCCGGGAGGTCCTTGAGCCAGAAGTCGCCGTAGTTATCGGTGGTCGCGGCTACCTTCTCCCCCGTCTCTTTGTTGGTGGCGGTGACCGTGGCCCCTTCCGTGCACTCGTCAGCCTCGGAGTCGTAGACGGCTCCGGCGATCCACTTCTTGGGCAGGTGTAGGTAGTAGACCCGGGGGCGGGTAGGGAGCTCCGGTTTCAGGAGCTCGGCTTTCGCGATCACTTCGGCGAGGTCGTCTTCGTCTCCGAAGGTGAATGCTCCCGTGGGACAGGCATCCGAGCAGCGGGTCTCCGTCCAGCCCTGGTCCAGAAGGTGAGCGCAGAAGGTGCATTTCTGGGCGATGTTGAGGTCGTCGTTGAAGTAGATGACGTTCTCGTAGGGGCAGGCCTCCAGACAGAGCTGGTTTCCCCGGCATTTCTCTGGGTCGATGATGACGATGCCGTCCGCTCGACGGTAGATGGCATGAGCGTTACAGGACTCGATGCACGGAGCCTCTTCGCAGTGCTGGCAGATGGAGTGATGGTAGGTCACCTGCACCTTGGGCACCGTGCCCCGCTCCAGGTTGATCACCTTGTTCCAGAACTGGCCCGTATCGGGCTGCGGTTTGGCGATAGGCGACCAGTCGTTGGCCACGTGCTCGTCTTTGCAGGCCACCTGGCAGTTGTGGCAGCCGTTGCAGATGGCCAGATCAATGACCATTACCTTGCCCATCATTCTCCTCCTAGGATGCAGGCCTCGAGCCCCGGTCCGGCACACGGATGGAACGGCTTTTCGAAGGCTTCCGGGTATTTGCGCTTCAGTTCTTCCAGGTCGGTCTTCTCTACTTCCGCCAGGAAGCCGGAGACCACCATCCCCACGGCGTTCTTGGAGGTGGTGTTCCTGGGCACGATGCTGTTGATGGCCCCGCCCCGGTCGATCTCCCCGGGGACGATGCAATCGTATTTGGCCCCATGGTCCATGCCCACTACCCCGGGCATGATGCGCTGGGTCACGTAGGCCCCCGCGAGGACCGTGCCCCGCTCGTTGAACACGCTGACCACGTCGCCCTTCTTGATGCCCCGGGCTGCGGCGTCCACCGGGTTGATCCACAGGGGGTGGTACTGATAGCCGTCCGGTCCTCTGACCTTACAAGTCTCGATCTCCCTCAGCCAGGTGATGTCTTCGTGCTGGGAGTGCACTCCCCAGCGGGGGTGGTTGCTCATGACCAGGAGCGGATACTTCTTGCTGCGCTCTGTGCCGACGGTCTCCTCATGGCTCTCCCCCTTCGCGATCCACTTGGGCACCGGCCCCCGCTCTTGGTCGTCGGGGAAGTGCTCGGCTAGGCCGGTGGAGTAGAACTCGAGCTTGCCGGTCGGAGTGGAAAGCGGATGCTTCTCCGGATCGTTGTAGAAGTCGATGAGGCCGGCGGGGATCTTCTCCCAATCGGGGTCGGGAGGGATCACGTAGTAGCCCTTCTCGTTCAGCTCTTCCCAACTGATGAGGTGAGCAGCCCGGGAAGTCTCGTAGCCGAGCTTGATCAGTTCGGGGATGGTCTTCCCGCCCGTGTACTCCTCCAACAGCCCCAACCGCTCGGCGATCTTGCACACGATCTCGTAATCACTTAGGGACTCGCCCAGAGGCTCGATGCATCGCGGCTCTGGAAACAGCAGATTCATCTGCCCGCTGAAGATGTCGCTACCGATGTCGTCTTCCTCCAACATGGTGTTGACCGGCAGGATGACGTCGGCGAAGAGAGCGTCGTTCTCCAGCCAGGGATGCTGGCACAGGATGAACTCGATGTCGGGATGGCGCATGGCCCGGATAAAGTTGTTGCCGTCGTTCCAGCAGGTGATCCACGAGGGCGAGTCGGTCCAGATCATGTGGACCCGCGAGCAGCCCTCGGCCGGGTAGTTGTAGTGGACGAACTGGTTCTCCCGAGAGGTGAACTCGTGCTCGTTCCCCCACCAATCGCACGCGCCCTCCAGGATGGCCTTGGGCACCAGGGTCTTGGGCAGGAACGACGGATGATTCGTTTCCATGGGGGTGCTGCCGGTGTACGCCTCGACAAGGTGGGTCAACACCGACGGAGCCGGCGGCGACATCTGCTCGAAGTTGTCGAGCAGGCCCCACTCGATCATCTTGGACTGGTTACAGCCGGGCTTGCCCAGGGCCTGCATGGCCAGGCAGATGACCTGCAGCCGGGCGGGCTCGGTGGCATAGGGGCCGCGGATGCCGGGGCCCCCGTTGCCGATGCATATGGTGGTCCGCTTGGAAGCCCATTCATCGGCCAGCGCCTTGATGATCCGGGAGGGAACGCCGGTTATTGGCGAGGCCCACTCCGGGGTCTTGGGAAACCCGTCCTCATTGCCCATCACGTAGTCCTCGAACTTGTCGACGCCGTAGGCGTGGGTCTCCAGGTACGCCCTGTCGTAAGTACCGTTCTTGAACCACTGATAGCAGATGGCCAGATAGAGGGCCGCGTCGGTGTTGGGCAGGATGGGGATCCACTTGTCGGCGTGCACCGCAGCCGCGTAGTTGACGTCGGGGGCGATGTAGATCTGCTTGATGCCGAGGTCCGTCCACCAGTAGCTGAGGCGGCTCGTGAGTTGACCCTGCCAGCCCCAGACCGTGGTCTCCTGGTCGCACCCCCAGAACAGCAGAAGCTCGGTGTTCTTGGAGATGTCGTAGAGCAGGTTCTTCTGCGGCATCTGCTGGCCCACCGGTTCGCAACCCCATACGTGCTTGGCCCCCCACCACCAGCCTTCCCAGCTGTCGGGCTGGCGGACCTGCAGGGTGTAACCGCCGAACAGGTTCAGCAGCTTGCGCATACAGCCGTGGGGGCCGTGGACGCACTTGTTCTCGCCGTGTTGGTCGGACTGGTTGAGGATGGCGGTCGGGCCGTACGTCTCCTTGATTCGGATCATTTCGCTCGCGATGATGTCGAGGGCCTCGTCCCAGCTGATGCGCTCGTACTTGCTGACGCCTCGGTTCTGGGGATTGCGCTCCCCACTGGGATCGAAATCGACCCGTTTCATGGGGTAGCGGATGCGGGCCGGGGAGTAAACCCGCTTCTTGTAACCCAGGCTGAGCGGAGGCGCAAGGCTTTTCTCACTAGGCTCGAAGGTCTTGCCCCGGGCATGCATCACCCACGGCTTGACCTCCTCCTTCGTATACTGCTCGTAGTAGCGTGCCGGTCGGATGCGAAGCATCTTGCCGTCCTTGACATCCACCATGCAGGCGTTGGCGCCGTTGAAGACACCGCACCAGCTGATGTCGCGGACGATGGTCCTCTCGCCTCCCTTGCCACGCTTCTCGCTTCCCGCCATGTATCCCCCTTCGGTTAAGCGTCGACGGTCTTCAGTGTAACGGCGCCGGCCGGGCGCGCCCAGAGCGTTCCGGCCCAGCAGGCGCAGGTATCACTCCACCCCCTCCATGAGGACTCCGGCCAGGCACGGTCCGGCGGTGGGGTGGCATTCCCGGGCAAAGGCTTCCGGATACTTGGCCTTGAGCGCCTCGAGGTCGGTCTTCTCCACTTCCACCAGGAAGCCGGAGACCACCATGCCCACGGTGTTCTTGGAGGTGCAGTTGCGGGGGACGATGGTGTTGATAACTCCCCCCCGGTCGATCTCGCCAGGCACGATGGGGTCGTACTTGGCCCCGTGATCGATGCCCACGGCC
>Ga0209254_10005287_pt1 | contig 11879 bp, 9 predicted proteins | sample FrelakmetDIP11DI_FD_187148 | JGI IMG/M metagenome (GOLD analysis project Ga0209254, IMG submission 187148) | Freshwater lake sediment microbial communities from the University of Notre Dame, USA, for methane emissions studies - DIP11 DI (SPAdes)... | ecosystem: Environmental > Aquatic >... | reverse complement strand
GCGGATACCAGATGGTTCACCTCGACCTTGCCGATGTGATCAAGCAAACCCATGAAATCATCGCGAGGGTTTTGAACAGGAACATCGAAATCGTGCTCAGCCTGGACAAGGACCTCTTCGTGAAGGGCAACAGGTCTCTGCTGAGTCAGGTCTTCATGAATCTTTACAGCAATGCGAACGATGCCATGCCGAACGGTGGCAAGTTGACTGTTGAGGCCAAGAGAAAGGGAAACAAGGTGACAGCCGTCGTGAGTGACACAGGGATCGGCATGGATGAGAAGACGGTTGAGAGAATCTTCGACCCCTTCTTCACTCTGAAGGAAGTGGGGAAAGGGACGGGACTGGGCCTTTCAACGGTGCACGGGATTGTGCAGGAACACAAAGGGGATATCTCTGTGTCGTCGAAACCTGGCAAAGGGGCTAATTTCAGAATCTCCTTCTCCTATGCAGCGCCCGAGACCACCGAAATGGGGGAACCTGCAAGAGAGATCATTCCCGGGAGGGGCGAGAAGGTTTTGATTGTTGACGATGAAAAGCCGGCCCTTGATGCCTTGACCGCCGTCTGCAAGAAACTCGGGTACGAAGCCATCCCGGTGGAGAGGCCTTTGGACGCTTTGCAGAACTACAGTGAGTGGGACCCGGATGTGGTGCTCATGGACAGGGGCATGCCTAAGATGGACGGGGTGACGTGTGCCAGAAAAATTGTGGAAATAGATCCTGATGCCAGGATCATCATGGTGTCCGGTTACGAGGAAAGCGGGCCCAACGGGATTGACGAAAGCACCAAGCGCTTGATCAAGGGCTACATCACGAAGCCCTGCGGCATCGGGGAGCTGAGCCAGGCTATTTCGCGCGCCCTGGCGGCATGAAGACAGCGTAGGGCGTGGAGCAGAGAGCATAGAGATTGCGATGCGGTGGCACGGACAAACTGATTCTTATCTGCCTCGGGAGGATGGTTGTCCGTGGTAACAATGGGGATGCTTGCTAAGAGCGGACAAGCTTGAAAAGACTGGGTGGCACGGACAAGCTGATTTTGCTTGTCCGTGGTGCAATGTTCTTTCGTGTTTTCCAGTTTTCGCCTGTCCCGTTGAATTCCCCCGTCAGGGGGACGATTCAACTGGGGTGTTTTCGTGATTGGGGTTCTGATTCTGAATTCTGTCTTCTGTATTCTTTCTTTGAAGCTGACAGCTGACCGCTGAAAGCCGAGGGTTTTGCGCCATGGCCGATGGAATTAACGTCCTTGTCATTGATTCAGATCCTTCATTAGCCGAGGCCTGGGCTGAAAGAGTCAAGCAGTTCGGATTCGTCCACTGCTTTACGGCAAGGCCGAATGTGGCCATTGATGAGCTGGCAGCCTTGAAGCCTGACCTGGCTGTCCTCGGCCCTTCGCTCGATGCGGAGACATGCATCCAGTGCATTCACAAATTGAAAATCATCACCCCTTTCATGCCTGTTCTTACCTCCTGTGGCGGAGTGCCGCTGGCCGAGGGTCCGGAGATCGTGCCTTTTGAAGGGATCTACCCCATTGGAACGGATCTGGAGGGCGCAGAATTTGCCGAGACAGTACAGAGCGCTTTGAAGTTCAGGGATGAATACAAAATGCGACCGGACTATCCGGTCATTATCGGGCACAGTGAGGCGATCAGAAACATCAAACTGAAGATTCAAAAGGTAGCGGCCAAAGACATTACTGTGCTGATCACCGGGGAGACGGGCACCGGAAAAGAGCTGATCGCGCGCTCCGTCCATTACCATTCGCAGCGAAACCAGGGGCCTCTGGTAAAAATCAGCTGCGGTGCCTTGCCGGATGAACTTCTTGAAAGCGAGGTCTTTGGTTTTCAGAAGGGGGCGTTTACAGGCGCCCACAAGAACAAGCCTGGGCGACTGGAGCTGGCCCACAACGGGACGCTCTTCATAGATGAAATCGGAGACCTCTCGCTCTCTCTCCAGGCAAAGTTCCTCCAGGTCCTTGAAGATAAAGCTTTCGCTAGGCTTGGAGGGATCTACGACAAGTTCGTGGATACCCGGGTTGTGGCTGCGACCAATTCGGATCTTCAGAGAAAGGTGCGGGACGGTCTCTTCAGAAAAGATCTTTTCTACCGCCTTAATGTGATTCATATCCAGGCTGCGCCCTTGAGGGAAAGGAAACCGGACATCCCCATACTGATTTACTATTTTGTCAACAAGTACTGTCTTGAGCTGAAGAAAGACATCCTGGAGATCCCTGGGAAGATACTGAAGCATCTTCAATCCTACCAGTGGCCGGGAAATGTGAGAGAGCTCGAAAATGTGGTGCGCCGCGCGGTCGCGCTTAAAGACTGGGAGTTTGTGTTCAGGGAGCTCAGCCTGGAGAGTCTCCAGAAGAAGGGGGAACACGCCTCAATGGAAGACTTGGGGACGGTCGTCGGTTGGTCCGATGAGAAAATCGAGAGGCTGATTAGGGAAAACCGTTTTTCTATCAAGAAAATTACCAAGACCTATGTCTCTGAAGCGGAGCGCCAGGCCATCGTGGATGTGCTCGCCAAAACTCAGTGGAACAGGAAAAAGGCAGCTGAAGTGCTTGGCGTGAGCTACAAAACCCTGCTCGGCCGCATCGACGAATTGGGCCTCAAACCGTAGTCAGTGACGAGTAACGAGTGACAAGACTGGGTGGCACGGACAAACGATTTAGGTTTGTCCGTGCCTGCTTGTGCCTCTCGCATTAGTACCCTGAAACTTCTGAACCCATCAAGCTTGTTCCAGAATTTCACGAGTCCACGCCCCCATTGCATGCGCAATTTCCGATCGATGAGGGGTCGAGCGAACTGAGGTAAGATGAGAGCTTCTTTAGACAGGATTAACAGGATCAAAGCTGTTTGCTCTTTATGTTTCGAAACACAATAATCCTGATAATCCGGCTTGCCCCGTTGAATTTTGCCCCGCCTGCCCTATGGAATGATGTTGCAGTTCTATTCCATCGGGGTGAAATCCTGAAGGCCTATTTCACTGGGGCGAAGGACTATTCAACTGGGGTCCTCTGTGGTCTGCTTTCATACTGTATTCAGTCTCCTGTATTCTTGTTTTCATCACTCCAGCCCCAAATGTATTTTCACCGCCTTATCGATCGCCGTGATTTTTTTCTGATCCACTTTCCCCAACAGTTTGGCTATCCGAGCTTTATCGAGGGTGCGTATCTGATCTGCTTTGACTTTCGAATCCTTGGGTAGGGCGCCGGAGCCTTTTGGCAGAAAAACCTCAAAAGGATAAATCTTGTCAAGATTCATAGAGGTGATCGGGAGTACAGTCACCGTGGCCGCGAATTGATTATTCAAGTCGTTAGAAACCACCACCACAGGACGCGTCTTGGAGATTTCTCTGCCGACCACAGGATCAAGGGCTGCAATATAGATCTCCCCTCTTCTAATACTCATCCCATCCCTCCAGATCCACTTTTCGAAACTCCCCGGCAATCCTTAGCCCTTCGTCCCTTCTTACTTTGTATCCTTCCTTAAGATTGGCTTTGAGCTCTTCGCGTTCCATCCTGTGAATGCACTCCTCCAAACTCTTAACAATGAAGGTGCTTTTTTTTCTTGGGCTTACCATCTGGTCCAGCTTGCGGGCCAACTGCTCAGGGATCGTGATGTTCATCCTTACCGTACTCATATGGCACCTATTAGGATGTTTTAATAATGCGCATATATAATGCGTTATATATAATATCCTGTCAAGCAGAGTTTTCCCATATTTGTATCATGAACAAACGAACTGAGATTGCCCGAGCTGTCCCGGTACCCTTGCCTATCGTCTCCCTTTCCCGCTCATAGCGAGCATCCAGTATCAAACATACGCCTTGCGATCCTTACCCACAGACACAAGAGATGAGAACCAGAAACCAATCAATCACGAAAGCACCCTTCGACACTGCTCAGGACAGGCGAAATTTGGAAAACACGAAATAGAAGACTCCTTCCACTCTCCCATCATGGTCTTCTTTGCCAACACAAAAACCCGATAGCCCGTGACAAATAGCATGATGGCTACAGGAAGAAGGAAAAAAAGGGTCAGGCGCTGCTTTAAACTCCTGATCATCGCAACCCTCCGTGCTCGCTTTACAGAACAATAACTTGATGCAGCCCTTGCCCACAACCAAAGACTCTGCTCGCCCGCCGGGGGGTGGCCTCGATAACTTCTCCGCTCACCAAACCAACCCTTTCCTTTTCCTGTACACCCCCTCCAGGTTCACAAGCTCTTTTCCCAGACTTTCCAGATGTCGCTTCATCGCGGCGGGGCATGCTGCTCTCGCGCGGAGACCCCTCGGTGTTTTTCACCCGCCCCCTGTCGCTGGCATTTCTGTTGATAGCGGCCGCCATGCTGGTCATGCTGGCCCTGCCGGCCATCGGCCGCGGGCGCGAGAAAGCGTTCAAAGAAGAATAACGAGATGGGAGCGCTCCTCATTGATATGAACGGAGGGGAGGTCCAGCTGTGGAAAGAGTTTCATGGCATGCCGAACAGGATTCTCCCGGGAGGCTATTTGATCGGCAGCACCGGTGAGAGGAACACGGCGTACGGGGTGCAGGACGGTGTGGACCTGGTCCAGGTGGACTGGGACGGCAACGTGGTCTGGCGGTTCAACGAGTACGAGTACATCGAGGACCCGGGCGAGGAGCCCCAGTGGATGGCGAGACAGCATCACGCTCACATGATTCCAAGAGGCCTTCCCGGCGAAGGGAACATCATGGTCTTTGACAACGGAGGATGGGCGGGCTATGGCTCTCCAAACCCCGGCTCCCCCACCGGCTTTCGGAATGCCTTGAGAGATTACTCGCGGGTCCTTGAATTGGATCCCATAACGCTCAAGGTGGTCTGGCAATACTCGCCGGCAGAGGCTGGGCTCACGGTTCCCGTGGATGCAAACCGGTTTTACAGCCCCTTCATCAGCTCAGCGCAACGCCTGCTCAATGGCAACACCATGATCACCGAGGGCTCGGGCGGCCGAATCATCGAGGTCACACCCCAGCACGAAATCGTCTGGGAGTCCATCAGTCCCTACTGGGGAAAGATGATGAAGATCAACATGATTTACCGGGCGTACCGGGTGCCCTATGATTGGGTCCCGCAGGTGGAAAAACCCGACGAGAAACCCATAGAGCGGCTGGATGTGACAAGATTCAGGGTGCCAGGCGCAAGCCAGCGCGGGCCGAGAAGAGTCGTCAACGTGCAAGGGGTTCTGCCCTACCGATCCGATGCGGCTCTTTGTGTGTTGACGGAGGGCGACGAAACCGGATCGAAGTGAAGCTCTCCGTGCTCCTCCACCCTCCGCAGCCCCGCCGGCGGCGGGATTGCGGACCGTCGCCAAGGTTACGGAAGATGCCCTCCACGCAATCATACCCTAGCATCCAAAGGAAATCCAGAAACTTCAGCCCGGGATCAAAAACTCGATTCTCTTGACAGGATCCAGTCGATTTCAAGTATAGTGGGAGCAACAAAAAATGGGTGAGGGGAACATGATCGAAATGCTCAGTGCGGAAAGAATGAAGAACCTTGCGGCTGTCTCACTTGGAGAAAAGGAAGCGGATCTGGTCATCAAAGGAGCCGACCTTGTAAATGTCTACACCGGGGAGATCCTTAAAGAGTACTCTGTGGCGACAAAAGGGAAATGGATCGCCTACGTGGGGCCTGAGGCAAACCACACCATAGGATCAGGAACAAAAGTGATCGATGGAGCAGGCAAAGTCCTCATCCCCGGCTTTGTCGACGGTCACACCCACATACTCTATTATGCTTCTCCGCAGGAATTCCTGCGCTACGCCATGAGAGGGGGCACCACCACGATCATCACCGAGATCATGGAGCTCACTTTCCCTCTGGGCTATAGCGGACTTGTGGAATGTCTCGAAATTCTGAAAGACCAGCCCATAAAAATTTTTTCCACCGTCCCTCCTTCCATCACTCTCAGCAAGGACGCAGCCGCAAGGGCTCCAACGCTCACGCAGTTGCTGGAACTTCTCAAGAGGGATGATGTTGTGGGCGTCGGTGAAGGCTTCTGGCAGGAGGTTCTGCGAACTGAAACCAACTTTCCTGCCCTGTCGGCGGGCGCGTTGAGACTGAGAAAAACAGCGGAAGGCCATGCAGCAGGCTGCCGCAGCCAGCGCCTCGCCGCTTATCTGGACTACGGAGTTTCCTCGTGCCATGAATCGGTCAGCGCCGAGGAAGTCGTTGAAAAGCTCCGGTTCGGCCTTTGCGCCATGATCCGGGAAGGCAGCATTCGAAGGGAGCTGGAGGCGATTGTGAGGATAAAGGATATGGGCCTTGACCTCAGACGAGCCGCGCTGGTCACGGACGGCGCTGATCCCAGGGATCTGATGGAAAAGGGCTATCTGGAGCATGTGGTCCAGCGCGCGATCGATGCAGGCTTCGATCCTGTTCTTGCCATCCGGATGGCGACGCTGAACGTGGCTGAACATTTCAGGCTGGATGGAATGCTGGGAGGGATCGCTCCGGGCAAGTGCGCAGACATGGTGCTCATCCCGGATCTTCGCACCATCAAGGCGGAAGTTGTCATCAGCAACGGCGTGATCATTGCGCAGGAGGGAAAACTGTCGCTTGAGCCAAGGCCGGCTATTTTCAAAGGCAGGGAGCTGAAGAAGATTCATGTGAGTCCGAATGACTTTGCAATCGAGGTGCAGAGGAAAGGTTCTTTGAAGGTCAGGGTGATGGATCAGGTCACGGAACTTGTGACCAAAGAAGCCCTCCTGGATCTTCCGGCCCATGATGGGGAACTCAAAGCGGATCCGAGGCATGATATTCTGAAAGTATCGGTCATCTCCTGCGAGGGGAACAGGTTCACCGGCTTGATCAGGGGACAGGGCTTTCAAACAGGGGCAATGGCCACGAGCGGGGCGTGGGAAACCTTTGCCACCGTGGTGGTGGGAGCCGATGAAGCCGACATGGCGATGGCCGTGAACCGGGTATTCGGGATGGGGGGAGGCATCGTGGTCTGCAGCGAGGGCAAGATACAGGCTGAGCTTGCGCTGCCCGTGGCCGGCATCCTGTCGAACCAGAGGATTGAGGAAATCGCTGAAAGGCTGAACGACATCCAGTCAAAAGCCAGGGCCCTGGGATTTCGTTTTACAGACGCGGCCCTCACGCTGGCCGTGCTTACCACGGCGGCTATTCCTTTTTTGCGTCTTTCCGAAGAGGGTCTCGTGGATTCAAAAACAGGCAAGGGGGTTGACCTCATCATCGATTGAAACTTCTCCAATCCCTGTTTGCTTCCCCCTCCCCTAACCCCTCCCACCAGGGGAGGGGGAATTCTGATCGACCACTAATAGTTTCCTCCCCCTTGATGGGGGAGGCGAGGTGGGGGTGATGGGAAGTTGCCTGGGTAAGTTATCGGTGAGACACCTACCGGTCGTTACTCTCGGTTTTTCACGTCGCAAAGCAAGGCTTTGTAAACCGGAAAACCCGAAATGGGGTCGCGGTTCTCGAAGTCGGTGACGAAGTTGGCGTTCGCCTCTCGCCACTCTTCAGCCTGGATCGGACTCCCTCCGCCTACGTTCAACTCCACCTGTCCTGTCATGACGTCGTCCGTGACCCTGGCCCATACACCGACCTTCCCGCGCGGGGACTCAACCCAAACCTTGTCCCCGTCCGATAGACCTCTGGCCTTCGCATCTACAGGGTGCATCAGGACATGCGGCTTGGGTTGAAGCTTGAGCAGTCCCGGAATGTTCAAATGCTGGGAGCGAAACGCCGATTGCAGCCTGGCTCCCGTGTTGAGGACAAGGGGGTATTTCTTGTAGAGCTCAGGGCTGCCGAGGGGTCCCTCTGTGGGCTCCACGTACACGGGCAACCCATCATACCCGTATTTCTGCAGCATGCTCGATACCAGCTCGACTTTGCCGGAGGCCGTGTTGAACCCAGCCTTGCCGTCTGAGCGCAAAAGACCCTTTTCATGCTTTCCGTATTCCATGCAGCCTGCATCATATCGGACGCCTTCCGGATGGGCCTTGAGATTTTCCAGGGATACAGGAGTGTCTTTGAAAGCGAATCGGATCCGTTCCTCTTCAGTGGCAGGAAACAGGTGTCCGTAGCCTAGTTTCTCGGCCAATTGGCTGAGAAACTGGAAACTGGACCTGGCTTCGCCGATCGGCTCGATGACCTTCGGCCGGAGTTGGCAGTACCCGCCGGGATACTTCTGGTACCCCAGGTTTTCGAAGTTGGTCGTTGCAGGAAGGATAATGTCGGCATACATCGCATCTGCGGTCATGAACCGGTCAAAGACCACCATAAAATCGAGCTTTCTGAAACACTCCTTCAAAAGCTCGGGGTTGGGGAGGCTCGTCAGCATGGAGGCCCCGAGGACCAGCAGGGCTTTGATAGGATAGGGATCTCCCTTCAGGATCGCTCTGGGCGCTTCCATAAACTGCGCAGCCTTGAGCACATCGCAGAAGAGAGGATGCTTGTCCGCACCGATGGGTTTCACGCCTTTCGGCGGTTCCAGGCCGACCCGTGGGAACCGCACCGGGCTGCGCGGCCTGAACACCAATCCTCCTGGAACGTCCAGATTCCCTGTGATCGTCCAGAGGCTCAGCACGGATCGGATGTTCTGAACACCGCTGTTGGTATACTCAAGTCCCGTGTACATGACGAGCGAGGCGCCCTTGGCTCCGGCTATCTCTCGAGCCATCGCGGAGATAGCTGCTTTGGGCACGCGCGTGATTGTTTCGCCCTTCTCCGGTGGGAACTGCTGCACGTATTGCCTGAGCTCCTCAAAACCCTTTGTCCAGTTCCGCACGAAATCTTCGTCGTACAGTCGTTCGTTGATGATGACATCCATCATGCTCAAGGCGAGGGCTCCGTCTGTTCCGGAACGCACGCCAACCCACTGATCAGCCATCTTGGCACTATCCGATCGCATATGATCGATGGCGATCACCCTGGCTCCGCGCTTCTTTGCATCGAGGATTTTTTTTACCCTGTTGGGAGGCGAGTCGGTAGGCGGATTCGCTCCCCACAGGACGATGAGGTCCGCGTTGTCGAAATCCGCAAAAGTCGATTCCATTTCGGCGCCTATGGTCGACAGGGAAGCAAAGATGCCGTAGGAAACGTAGCACACCGAGGAACACCCTGTGCCGTTGGGCGAACCGAAGGGGAAAAGGAATCCGGAAACCCCCTGACAAGGCATGCCGCGAGCGCCAAACAGGTCGGGCAAATTGTTGTCGAAGCTCCCCCGTCCGAAATAGGACATCACCGCTTCCGCGCCATACTCCTTCTTGATCTTCTGAAACCCATGAGCGATTCGGTCCAGGGCATCGTCCCAGGTCGTGCGCTCAAACCTCCCTTCGCCCCTTTCGCCGATTCGGCGCAGGGGGAACTTCAGACGGTCATTGGAATAGACGATCTCCTTGGCGTGGAGACCTCGTACGCAGACGACGCCTATGGGATGGTCTTTGATTGGAGATATTTTCTCGATCTTGCCGTCGACCAGCTCAATGTTTACACCGCAGCCACCGGGACATATGCCGCAAATGCCGGGCACGGTTTCCTTCTTGCCTTTGAGGGACTTGGTAGCCATCGCCTCACACCTATCACTAAATGAATCGTTGATAGACAGGTTCTTGTTCAAAACGATCTCCTAGGCCTTAGAGACAAGAGGAGTCCTAAGCCCGTGGTGCCGAAAGCCACACAGATCCAGAAGGCGCCGCCATAGCTTCCGGTGATATCGAAAAGGTGGCCGGCCAGAATCGGCCCGGCAGCACCCCCAACGGTGCCTGCAAATAGGACGATTCCGAAAAGGACTCCGTGGGAACGGATTCCAAAGTGCTCAGCCACCAAGGGGGAGATCAGGGTGAAATGCCCGCCATGTCCGATCCCGTAGAAGACAGCAAAAAGGTACAGCATCCACAGCTTGTCCGCCAGTTGCAACCAGAGGAAGGCCGAAATCAGGAGCGTGAAACAGCAGATCATGCAGGTTCTGTACCCGACACGGTCAGCGGTAAAGCCGATGAACAATCGCCCGATAACGCTCGCACCGGCGATGGTGGAGAGGACGCCGGCCGCCGTGGTTGCAGGGACGCCGATGTCCATGGCATGAGGCGTGATATGAAGCATGATGATCATGAGACAAAACACGATCGTGAGATTGGTGAAGCAGATGGTCCAGAACTGGCTCGTTCTGAGCGCCTCACTGAGGGAAATGCCCTTTTCGATGAAGTCAGACCCTGTTGTTCCGATCTGTGTGTCTCCATCAGGCAGAAGTCCCATTTGGGAGGGGTCACGCCGCATCAGTTGTCCCATCCCAGAGATCATGAGCGTGACGAAGACAGACAGGAGGATGTAGGACGTCCGCCAGCCATAGCTCAGGATAAGAATACTCGATGCAAGGGGGATAATAAATTGTCCGGCTCCTGTGCCCACCTTGACAATGCCGGACATCATGCCCCTGCGCCGCACGAACCATCTTGCCGTAGTGCTGAGCGCAATCACATCCACAGGACTCAATCCTATGCCGACCATTACGCCGTAGAACAGGTAGATCTGCCAGAGGCTGTCTGCAGTGGACATGAGAAACAGCCCCACGCCGAAGAAGAGCGCAGTAACCGTCAGCAACACACGGGGACCAAATCTGTCATTGAGTCTGCCCACGAAAATGCCGATGAAGCCGGAAAGGACAAAAGCCAGGGAATGAGCGCCGGCCAAGGAGGCCCTGGGCCATCCAAAGTCGGCGAGGAGAGGCTTGAAAAAAATGCCGAAGGTGACATGGGTGCCGATCCCCGTCGCCTGGATGGCAAAGCAAGCGGCTGCAACGATATAGCCGTAAAATAGGGCAGGCTTTTTCACAGGAGCAAAAAATTTTCCTTTGGGAATGTACTTAACAACCCTGAACCTTAGGGGATTTTATGCTTTTCGTCAACCATGAAAGGATGGAGGCTTACAGACTCTAAGCGAGAGAGGATGGCAATACAACAGTTTCAATCCCAGTCTCCTTCACGGATCTAGCTGAATACGCGAAGGGGAGCGCCGGAACTGTAAGATGTCCCCACAATGTCAAGAGCGCTATCCTTCGGGCAACATCCCCGCTGGCATTGCCCATCGTAGTAATAGGCCCTCTTGACCGTAACAGGCCCCAAAACTGTAAGCACTTTCTTATCCCTATATCCGATGAACTCGTACTGATGCCCCTTGTCACAGGGGATTGTCCTGCCGCCGTAATCGCCCCCATCAGCATTTATAAGCCCCTCAAGCATCTTGCTACCAATATCGTGCATGGCAGACCGAATGTTCATCTCAAACGATTCTAGGTCCACTCTCCCAGTGGCGCTCTTCTCTTTGCAGTAGCGGCTGACGATTCGCTCTATCTCCCTTTGTATTTCTCCATAAACTGTTTGTGTAATTTTTTTTTGAGCTCGACCAACTCCCTGTCATCTTTCACCTCGGGCACCGGCCGCAGATCGCATATACGCTCGTTTACCTCGACCATTTCAGCGCAGAGCTTCAGAAAGCTCCGATAGTTACTTATCTCGTCCAAATACTTTTTGAGCTCAGGACCAACCTTGACGCTCTTCGCGTAGCTTTTCCCCTTGATGGTCGTGCTCCATAAATGCTGGGGGCCGTGGCCCGGGTGCCCTTCTCGTGCGCAGGCACAGTTCTTTTTCCCGCATTTGCGATACGTCACCGAAATGGTTCCTCGCCTGAAATCCCCTGTTTCCTCAATCTTCCTGTACAGGGCCTCTCGTCTGTGTTCCAAGCTAAAAAGCGTCTCTGTCATGGGCTCCTCCTTATCTGCATGCTTAATAAGCATTCAGATTATAGGAGAAAACCTGCTCCCTGTCAAGTATGCCAATATTTCTATGGATCACGGGCTCAAAGCTCGATCCTGGAGTGGACGGGAAAATTCA
>Ga0209254_10005286_pt1 | contig 11880 bp, 9 predicted proteins | sample FrelakmetDIP11DI_FD_187148 | JGI IMG/M metagenome (GOLD analysis project Ga0209254, IMG submission 187148) | Freshwater lake sediment microbial communities from the University of Notre Dame, USA, for methane emissions studies - DIP11 DI (SPAdes)... | ecosystem: Environmental > Aquatic >... | reverse complement strand
CCTACGGGCGCTCCTGCGCTCGCAGATCCCCTCAAATTGCAGCCCCCGATCGGGGGCCGAGAAAGCGGGTACCCACGACCGTTTCCCGGGCGTAGACTCATGATCGTCCCGACGTGAAGAACCATGACCAAAAAGAAGAGGGACGACGCATGGAATCAGACAAATTATCTATCGCCCACGCAGGGCTCCGATTTATCGGCGCCGCCGTTCTGCTGATTGCTTCGACCTCGATCGCCGCGCCCGCGCCCTCGCCGGTGGACCCCGCCACGATAGACGTCGGGCATCCGACCGGGCACGTGCACGACCACGGCAACCAGACCTGGCCGCCCCAGCCACGGGGTATGCAAAACGCGGTGCCCCTGAGTAATCCAGGCGGTGAAACACTGATCGCCGAGGCACAGAAGCGGCGCGCCGATGCCCAGCAGCGTATGGCGCTCGCCCGCGCCGACGTGCGCGGGGCTCTGGGGACCCGCTTCACGCGCGCGGCAGTCGTTGAAGACCGCGACAGTACTGGCGCGATGTTGCCTTCACTCCTCGTGTATTTCAGCCACTCGAAGAACAGCACCGTCGAGGTGACCGTCGACGGGCAGCGCGTGCGCAGCGTCAGGACGATTCCCGCCGCGGAGTATCAGCCGGAGATCACCGACGCCGAGATCAGTGAGGCCGAAGGCATCGCCCGGGCCCACTTTACGACGCTGGGCCAGGATCGCGTCGCGCAGCTGCAGGCCTTCGGCATCCTCGCCTATCAGCCGACCGGCAAGGGCTTCTACCCCACGCGGGTCCTGTACCTCTCGTTTCATCGCGACAGTGACGCCCCGCCGGAGTACGTCGCCTGGGTCGACCTGAGCCAGCGGCGGGTGCTGCGCGCGCGACAGGAGGGGCAATGAGCATCTTCAGGAATGCCGGACACTGCCGACCCTGGTCAGTTGCCCTTCTGTCCCTGGCTCTGGTGGCCATCACCCAGGTCGGTCAAGCGGCCACGGTCACCTGGCAGTCCTGGACTTTCGATCACACGGTTAGCGGCAACTACGACGGGCTCTCCCTCAGAGACGTGACATTCCAGGGCCGGCCGCTCATCAAGAAAATCAGCCTTCCGGTCATGCGGGTCTTTTACGACAGCGACGCCTGCGGGCCCTACGCAGATCGCCTCGGCGGCACGCTGTCGCCGATACCGTGGGCCAACAACGCCAAGCTTGCCCAGCGGGAGTTCACGCTCAACGGCCAGCAGTGGTACGAAATCGGGATCCGCGACCGGATTGGCAGCTACGACATCTACCAGGTGTATTACCTCGGCGCTGACGGCACGATCGACGCCCACATTTACAGCAAGGGCCTGCAATGTGTGGTCAACCACATTCACTACCCAAACTGGCGGATCGACTTTGATCTCGATGGTGCGAATCCGGACCAGATCCTGCGGGATACGGGCTCCGGCTTCGAGGCGGTGACCCAGGAGTTCGATGCCAACGCGGCATCGGCAACTGATCACGCCTGGCGAGTCCGGGACAAGACCACCGGTCTCACTGTCGACGTATTGCCGGGCTTTCCGGACTTTGTCATTCCGGACGGTGGCACGAACCTTCCAGTGACGGCCTATAGCAACAACACGGTGTTCGGCCGCGTCTACCGCAGCACCGAGGACGTTGGCTGGAAGTACGGCCCCAACACGCAGGTGCCCTTCAACAACGGCGAGGGTATCGCCAGCGCCGACACGATCCTCTGGTATGAAGGTTTTCTGCCCCACAGCGCGGCGGAAGGCTCCGGGCTGTGGCACTCGACCGGCGTGCGCCTGGTCGCCAACCTCGCGGGCAGTCCACCACCCCCGCCGCCGCCCGGACCCATCGGTACGCAGGCCTTTGCCGGAGGTCCGGTGTCGATAGCCGACAATCAACCCGGCTCACCGTATCCGTCGACTGTGAACGTGACGAACCTGGGGGGCACCATTGCCAAGGTGACTGTGCGGCTCGATGGCCTCAGTCACACCTACCCGGACGATCTCGACATCGCGCTCGTAGCGCCAGGTGGCGCAGCCGTCATGCTGATGTCCGATGCTGGCGGCACTCGCGACCTCAACGGTGTGTCACTGACCTTCGACGCGAGCGCCACTGGGACGCCTGCGACCAGTGGTCAGATCTCCAGCGGCATATTCCGGCCCGTGAACTACGGAACTACAGACGCGTTTGCCGCACCTGCCCCGGGCGGGACTTATGGCGCCAGCCTGGATTCGTTCAAAGGACTGACCGCGGCGGGAACCTGGCGCCTCTACATCATGGACGATTCGGGCACTGACGTCGGCACGCTCGCATCGTGGGCACTCACCATCACGACGGAGTGAGTCCCGTCGAATTGCTGCAGTGGCACGTGCCCATCCCCCATTTCTTGGGTGTCATGAGTGGGAGCATGCGGCGCGGGATCCCTCATTTGGGAGTCTCATTTGGGTAATAGACGCGTTCCCCCCCGGCGGGTATGGTCAATCCAACAGAACGCGCGGAGCACAAATCAGCGCTATTCCGGCGTAAGTCCACAGGCAGACTCTGGCTACCCGGTTTAAAAAATAACAACGACGACGGGATCCGCCTTGAACAAACGACGGAAAAGTCACCTGCAGGCTGCCCTGACAGGGCCCCGATGAGCGTCTTGACCCGATGAACGTCTTGATCAGCGGCTTTTACTCAGGCCCCAGCCCTTCGCCCGGACTGGGCGTGGCACGATCGCTCAAGGCGGCGATTGCAGCGGTTCGGATCACGGGAGTCGACTACTGGTCCGGCAGTTCCGGCCTGCAGCATGAGGCCGTCGATGACCTCACCGTCATGCCGCCGTGGGAAGTGCTGGACCGGGAACTCTATGCCCAGTTCATTCGCGAGAGGCTTGAGTCCGGCAGCGTCTGCCTGCCATCCCTGGATCTCGAAATCCGTTGGCTCGCCGACGCCGTGGCTGCCCATCCCCTGCTCGTCAGCCCCAGTCGTCAGGCACTCGAAATCACCCGCAAGCCAGCCAGCGTTATCGCCGCGGAGCTGGGGCTGGGCATGCCTGAGTACATCTCGTGCTCGGTTCCCGATCCGGGTCTGCACGCGTTCTGTCGCCGACACTCGTTCAGGGTATGGCTGAAATCGCCCCATCACGGGGCCGCACTGGTGCGCAGCTGGAGAGAGTTCGTAGCCCTGCGCAAGAGCTTTGCTGCCGCCTGGGGTGAGACGGGACTGTTCCTGCAGGCGCATATCCATGGCCACGAAGAGTCCCTTGTCCTGATTGCCAACCAGGGCAAATTCATTGACGGGCTGCATATGGTGAAGCGCATCACCACGCCCGAAGGCAAGACCTGGGCTGGCCGCATCTTGACGCTGGCGCCCGCCCAGCGAGCCGCATTGACGAGCGTCGTTGAGCGCATCGAGTGGCACGGCGCCGCCGAGATCGAGGTCATACGCGACCTCGACGGCCAGCTGTGGCTCAATGAGTGGAATCCGCGCTTTCCCGCCTGGATTCACGGTGCCACCTTGTGCGGCAGAAACTTGCCGGCCGCACTGGTTGCGGCAGTGACCCGGACCACACTGCCGGCGGCACTGCCGCAGGCCACGGCCACGGCCGCGCCAAGGGAGTTCACGCGAGTCGTGGTCGAGATTCCTGTGCGCGATGGTGCGCCACTGCCGCTGGCTGAGCAGCCTCTCGAATGGCAGATCGGTGCAATGGGCAAGTATGGGGCAGGCCTCGAACACCTCGCGCTGTCGCTGGCCGAGAGAGACGACGTGCAAGCGCCAAGGCGAGCCCCACGTATTTCCGAGCAACTCCGCGCCGACATCTCTTCGTACCTGGCCAGGAAGAGCCATGGATCCCCAGAGCGCTTTTCCTGCCACGAGACCGCGATAGATGCGTTTCGCTCGGCGGCCGAGCGGGCGCGGCGTGCGTCGACCAGGGAGTGTCAGGTCGAAATCGGCTACAGCGTCAAGACCAGTCCCGATGCGCTTTACCTTGATCTCGCACTGAAGAATGGTTTCGACGCGGAATGCATCAGCCAGCTGGAAGTGAACCAGGCTGTGCTGGCGGGATTTCACAAGAGCAGGATTGTCCTCAACGGTCCGGCCAAGGGCTGGCCACATCCGCAAAGCCTGCGTCCCCTCAAAGCCATCTATGCAGACTCGCTCGAAGAACTCGTGGAACTTGTCAGCGCGCCCAAAGCAGCGGCAACCATCGGTTTTCGCGCCAGGCTGCCCTGTTTCAATTCGCGTTTCGGCATCGACATCGGCGACTTGCCGCGTTTCTCGGCCGTCTGTGCGACGTTGCGCCGGCTTCCGATCGGCATAGAGATCGGGCTGCACCATCATCTGGCAAGTGCCTTCATTGGCCAGAAGCTGTGGAACGACGCGTTCGATTCACTGATTTCCTGGGCCGAAACCATCGGCGGGCAGGTCGGCCGACCCGTGAGCACCCTCGACCTGGGGGGTGGTTACTACCCGGAGGACTTCGCAGCACTGGACCTCGCTGCCATGGTGGCTCACGCCCGTTCGCGCTTGCCGGGCCTCAAGCGCCTGGTGTTCGAGCCGGGTCGCGCCCTGACCCAGGAGACCATGGCCATCGCCACGCGCGTGCTCGAGGTGCGGCGGGAGTTGGGCTCAAACACGCCGACGGACATCGTGGTGGACACCTGCGTGGCCGAACTGCCCCTGTGCGGCACGCAGCCGCATCGCGTGATTCATGCCCGGCAGAACGGCTCATGGCAGGTGCTGACGCACGGCTACAGCCGGGTGCTCGGGCGCATCTGCATGGAAGACGACATTCTTAGCGAAGGCATTGGCGTCGCCGATGACATCGCAATTGGCGATCGCCTTCTGTTTCTTGACGCTGGCGCTTACGACCGGAGCATGGCTTATGAGTTTGGCAAGGGTGGACTCGAAGAAACTGGCGGCATGGACGCGCAACTGGTCGTCGGAGTTGCTCGGACATGATGACTCCTGCTGCCGGGAAGCCCGGAGCTGGTTCTCGTGCATGGCGAAGAGCCATGAATTGCATTTGACCCGCGGGCAGCGCCTGGCGGGACCGCGCTGGCTCAACCGTCGCTACCAGTGGGGACCGAGCTCATGGCCTCTCTACTGGTGCCAGGCAGCCACGTTGAAGACCATTGACTGCGGCGTATTCAGCGCGCTGGCGCGGGAGTCGTTTCGAGTCAAAGGGGTCAATGCCTACGCGGGCCAGGTGATTCGTCAGCTCAACCCGGAATCGGTTGCACACTTTGAGCGCCTGTGGTCAGGCCGTCCCGGCACTTTTGGCTGGACCGCGGATGAGCACGTGTACCATGAAGTCACAGTGATTCTCGTATCCAGTGACAGCAAGGTGGACGGCCCTCCGGTCGCGCTCGTGTACGACGCCACCGACGGCCACTGGATCGAACCCGACGGCGAGCGCGGCTACGGCCGGGATATCGCTATTCGTGCCGATCTGTCCGAGTCGGCCACCTGGGGCCGTCACGTCATCAATGAGCAGTGGGTTGATCTCCATGCTTGCTGAGAAGGCGCCGTTCTACGCCTGGCTCGGCGACCTCCACAGCTGGACAGTAAGCCGGCTGCAGAATCTCGGGCAGACGTTCTTTATTCCCGACTTCCGTCTGGGCGCCCTCATGATCGTGGCGGTGGCAATTGCCGCGCCCCTGTCAGCGCTGGCCGCAATCTCTGGCGCGGTGCTCTCGCGGGCGACCGGGGAGCGTCTCCATGCACGGCAGGATCTGCTCCACGCCGGCCTGTTCGAGATCAATGGATTCTTCTATGGGCTGGCTGTGGCCGCCTTCGTGCCCGAGCCTTTTCGGGCCGTCGTTCTGCTCGGGCTGGGCTCCATGGTTGTTGCCGCGTTGACCATTGTCTGCGGTCGCGTGCTGCGGACGTGGAACCTGCCCGTGCTGGTTCTGCCCTACCTCATGGCGATGTGGATGATCTTCGCGATGCGGGTGTACTGGCCCGTATCGGGGGCGGCGATCCCGCAGCCGCTGGGCCTTCAGCCAATGGGGTTGGGCCTTCAACCAGACTGGCTGAATCCAGTCTGGTTCGATCCACTGGCGCACATTGCGTTCGGCGCCGTTGCGGGCATCGGTCAGATTTTTTATCAGTACTCGCCGCTGATCGGGCTTCTGGTGCTGGCCGGCGCCGCCCTCATCCGGCCACGGGCAGCCTGGGCCCTGTTCTGGGGTAGCGCGGTCGCGTCCGGCGTTGCCCTGGTGGTCGGGGTATCGGCCACGGACGTGGCGTTCGGGTACTTCGGCTACAACGGCGCCCTGCTGGCAGTCGCGCTGACGGAATACAGACTGACCACCCCCCTGCAGAGAGTCCTCTGCGTCGCAACCGTCGGCGTCGTGACGACGGCGCTTGGACCCGTCTTCGCCCGGGCCGGGTTGTCGGCATCAGCCCTGCCCTATGTACTGCTGGTCTGGGGCTTTTGCCTGGTGGGGCCGACGCAGACCAGCCAGCTGGGGAAAGCATCGTCGTCGGCCTGGGTGCCGCCGAATTACTAGTGCAGGAACTGGGGCGATGCGCACGTATAGCGGGTCATTAGGCGCACAGGGCACAGCGCAACCGGGGCTGAATCGCCTGCTGGTCACGGTCCCCGTCGTCAGCGTGGCGGCGTTGCTCTTCTTCATCCTCTGGAAGTGGGAGTGGTTCGGCTACGGCCGGCCTTTGTACGCCCAGTTCCCTCGCTGGCTCTGGGACGTGGTTCGCCCGGAACTCGAATTCAGCAAACTGTTCTACTTCGGCATGGGACTGCTGTTTCTCGCCGGCGAGTTTCTCTGGCCGGCGCGGGCCATCAAGCGTTCCACCCAGCTGCCCTGGGACCTCTCCAGCTACGTCCTGGGCGGCATCAGCTATCAGTTGGCCTTTCTCCTGTACATCGTTGTGCTGCCAGGCACCGGTCCCGCACTCCTGAGTGAGGCCCATTCAGTGGTGCGGGTGATCGTTCTCCTGCTGGTAACAGACTTCCTGGCCTACTGGTCCCATTGGCTGCGGCACACGCCCCCGCTCTGGGCGATGCATCGCTGGCACCATGCATCGGAGAACCTCTACTGGTTTTCGGGAAATCGAACCACTCTGATCGATTATCTGTGGCTCGCCGGACCTTCATTTCTCACCTTCTGGCTGTTCTCGCTGTCTGTAACCGAAGGCCTCGTGGTGGTATCGCTCTATACGTTCGCGAATCACTGGGCCCACTCCAACCTGAAGATGGGCAACCGCTACCTGGAATGGTTCTTCATTACGCCCCGCTTCCACCGCCTTCACCACAGCCAGGCTCCGGAGCATTTCAACAGCAATTTCGGCGTGCTCTTTACCATCTGGGATCGCATCTTTGGAACTTATACCGATCCGGACATGGCGGGGTCCGACTATCCAATTGGCTTCCCCGTCCCCACGAAGGAAAAGCTGCGCATGATGCTCGGCGTCTGAGCCGGCAGCGAAACCTGTCGCGCTAACCCGTATTCAACTCCCGCACAGCTCTCCAGGCCTGGTCGATGGCAGCGTGCGCATAGGGATCCCAGGCGGCATCGGAGTTTGCGATCGTCACGCGGCCGCTGGGCTTGCGCGCCAGAGACGTCAGACGCTGCTCATCCCCGGCCTTGTCGAAGAGCGAATTGAACGCATAGGCATAGCCGTGGGACCAACGGTTGACGGTGATGCCGCGGACGTCCTTCCCGCTTTCGAAGCCGCCAGCACCCAACATTCGATCGAGCTGATCGCGAATGCGCACCTCATAGCTTGCGAAGGGGGTCTGCAGCAGAAGCGCATGGCCGGCCCGGGACTGCTCGCGAGCGCTCAGGCCCTGATCGGGAAACGCGGGCACATGCACCATGTGCACAACCATCGGCTCCGAGGGGTGACGGGGGTGCCGATAGCCGCCGAGCGTCACCGGGTAGTCGAGCTTTACGCGGGCTGAAAAGGCCGTCGGCGAGTAGATCTCGTGCACCCCAAGCCTGACAAACGCCTCCCAGTTGCGGATGGCGACCTTGCTGTAAACCAATGGGGCCTTGACGCAGGCGCGGAGCGCATCCTGTTGGCCGTCGGACAACTCCGGCATCAGGTAGGGAATCATCGCGTGGTAGCAGGCCAGCACGCAGTGCCTGGCGCTCACGCGGTGCAGCTGGCTGCCGCGCATGTAGACCACGTCCACCGCGTTGCCGAGGTTTTTCACGCTTAGCGCGGTGCTGTTCAGCCGCAGTCGCACCGGGGTATTGGCCGAGTCCAGTTGAGCGTAGTCGAACGGCGCAAGCACGATGTCTTCCATGCTCCTGCCGGGCGCGGCTGCGGGTATCAGCCGTCGCACCAGAAGGCGCGCCAATGAGGCATTGCCGTCAGGGAAGTGGTAGATGTAAGGCTCGTCCAGTCCCGCGCGTGTGGGCGCGCGTTCAGCCGGAAGCCCCAGCCCGTCGAAGCCCGGGTAACGCAGCACCATGGCCGCACGGGCCGGTATCCCGTCGCTGCCGATCGCGAAGAAGTCGAGACTCCGTCCCTGGAAGTACCTGACGGCCGCTGGGCTCAGTCCCGCCTTCTGCTGCAGGTAGTCCCGGTAGCTGGTGTGATCCAGATAGGCCCGCTTCTCCACTTCGGTCATCCCGGCAAGGTAGTCGCGCGGGTCGTCGTGCAGGGCGATCAGCGCCGCCCTGTCGGCCGCCTCCAGGGGAAAATCGCCGATGAACGCGCGGTTGGAGCGGGCGTTGCGCTTGCCCGCCGGGATGTCGTCGTCCACCACTGGGGTGCCATCGCCAGTCACGAGTGCGTCCCGGCCAAAATTCTCCTTGTCAAAAAAGACGCCCCGGCTCAGGCCAAGCGAGGGGTAGAGCTGACGATCGAATGCGGTGTTGAAGCGCTCGATATTGACCCCAAGGTCCTGCAGCAATGCCCCGGCGATAGCGCTGTACAGGGTATTCGGTGACTGCAGCGACTCGCTGCCGCCATAGCTGATCAGCAGCCGGCCGTCCACCTGAAACTCATTGCGCTTGGCGTGACCGCCGAAATCGTCGTGATTCTCGAGGATCAGGATGCGGGCCTTCGGGCCATGTTGTTGCTGATAGAACCAGGCCGCCGACAAACCGCTGATGCCACCGCCCACCACCACGAGATCGAACGTTTCGCTGCCTGCGGCACTCCCCGCCCGGAAGGCACCCTCCCCGCGAGCGAGCGCGTGGGCCGCCTCGAAAGCGCCTGCGTGCCCGCCGCGCATGCCCATGAGTGACGGTGGGTAGTAGCGCGCCCTGGCCTGGCTTTCCGCCTGCAGGGACTGCCAGGGTGACAGCCCGGCAGAAATACCGAGGGCAACTCCGTTGAGGAAGTCCCGGCGCGTGATCATTGCGTCATCCAGGCCGGCCTGGACGCAACAGGGAGCGAGATGTTCATGGCGTCCATTCTTTGAGAATAGGTAGAGTGGCAAATGTTGACAAGCTTTGGGAGCCGCAAATCTGGCGGCAAACGACAGATTCTCAGGCCGACAACGAAACTTGATCCCTGCACCCTGCGAGGGTGCCTAAATATTCGTACACCCCCTACTTCGAGAGTCGAGTCTGCCGCGACAGGCCGTATATTCGGCCCGAGTGGTGCATTCAGGTCATTGAGAGTCCGATGCGCACCGTGCAGCAGGCCGACAAGAGATGGCGATTTTGGGGCCCAATCCAGGAACTGGACGGTCGTTACTTGAGGGTGATAACCCTTGAGGATAGAGTCACGCTACACAATGCCTTCCTCGACCGGAGGTACAGGCCATGAAGATCGACTACTTCCCTGATACCGACACGCTATATATCGGACTTGCTGATCGACCCAGTGTGGACAGCGAGGAAGTGGCGGAAGGCGTTGTCCTGGATTTTGATGGAGAGAACCGCCTGGTCGGCATCGAAATCGAGGGTGCCAGCCAGAAGGTTGACCTGCAGCGGCTCCTGCTGGGCGGCATGCCGGGCAAGGTGGAGACTGCGGCGGCCTGACGGCGGTCTGACGGCGGTCTCGGCGGTCGCGCCTGAAGGCGCTCCTACAGGCGGGCCTGCTGCCGTGCTTTCAGTTCGGCATCCAGGGCCTGCAGGCGCTCGGGGGTGCCGACATCGGTCCATCTTCCTGAGTGCTCCTCACCCGTGACGGCGTCCCGGCTCGCCGCTGCCCGCAGCAACGGCGCCAGTGGAAAACGCCCGGGCAGCGCGTCCGCAAAGAGCCGGGGATCGAGGATGGAGATACCGGCAAATGTTCGCGTGTCGGGTCCGGACGGCGGGCCCGCCGCGACGCGCTCGCCGATCAGCTGGAAATCCCCGCGGGGGTTGTGGACCGGGTTTGGCACCAGCACCAGGTGCGCCAGTGTGCCGGCTGGCAGGGTCCGCGCCCCAAACTCGTAGTCGCAGGCGATATCGCCGTTCACCACCCAGAAAGCTCCGGGGCCGAGCAGTGGCAGCGCCCTAAGAATCCCGCCACCCGTCTCGAGGGGATCGGGATACTCCTCACTGAAGGCGAATGTGACGTCGTATCGTCGCCCGTCACCGAGGTAGCTGCGCAACTTCTCCCCGTGCCAGGAGAGATTGACCACGAGCTCGCGAATTCCGGCCCGGGCCAGCGCCCGGATGTGATAGTCGATCAACGGCTCACCACCCGCTGGCAGCAGGGGCTTGGGCAGGTCGTTAGTGAGAGGACGCATCCGCTCACCGCGGCCCGCTGCCAGAATCAGCGCACGCATGAGCGGCATGGTAAGACGAAACCGGGCGGGCCTGACAGGCCAGGGCAAGGGATGGGATGGGATGGCATGGAGCGCCGCTATACTTCACCTGTCAACGAATGGCCAGTTCCGGGGGACTCTTGCGCCGCAGCCTGTTTTGCCTTCTGCTGTGGACGGCGATAGCCCGGGGCGGCGACTTAAATCCCCCGGCGGTTTTTGGTTGCCCCATTCCGGCGCCGCCCCCACTGACACGCACGACCACCGGCCCGCCGTCAGCTGATGGCGCGTTGTCCGGCGGGCCATTTGCCGGCATCGAGGTGCAACCAGACGCGATCGACATCATCTCCGGTGACCTGGAGGTGGACCTCAACGGGCCGGCGATCTTCAAAGACCGACTGGTCCTGCGGCAGGGCGACCGGCAGTTCGGGGCCGACGGCGGCAGCTACGACCGAAGCACCGGCGATTTTCTTGCCACCGGCAACGTGGACTTTCGCGATCCGGCCTCCTGGGTGAGGGGCAATAGTGCCCGGTTCAACTCGACGACGGGGTTGTTCAGCATCGAGGACGCCGAGTACGATCTCTTTACAGTGCCAGCCCGGGGTTCGGCCCGGCGTATTTCGCTGGAGGCCACCCAGCAGCTGTCGCTCACCGATGTCACCTACACCTCCTGCGCCCGCGGCAACGACGACTGGCTGCTGCATGCCGGTTCGCTCAGCGTCGATCGGACCAAGGGCACCGCAACGGCCAGGAACGCCCGCCTCGAATTCAAGGGCGTGCCGATCCTCTACACACCCTACCTCACCTATCCCATCGACAGTCGCCGCAAGTCCGGCCTGCTCCTGCCGGATGTCGGTAGCAGCCAGCAGCGGGGAGTCGAGTTCGCGCAGCCCTACTATTTCAACCTGGCTCCCAACTACGACGCGACCCTTACACCGCACTACATGTCCCGGAGGGGTCTCCAGACCCAGGGGGAATTCCGTTACCTGAGCGGCGGAACCGCCGGGATCGTTACCGGTGCTTTCCTGCCCGACGACGACATCACAGGCACGAACCGGACTGAGTTGAGCTGGTTCAACACGTCACTGCTGCCAGCAGGCTGGCGCAGCACCGTTGACGCCACGGATGTCAGCGACTCCGCCTACTACGAGGACCTGAGCAGTGGCCTCGCCAACACCAGCCGGGTGGTCGTCACCCGCCGCGCCGATTTTGAGCGCTTCAACAGGA
>Ga0209254_10005285_pt1 | contig 11882 bp, 11 predicted proteins | sample FrelakmetDIP11DI_FD_187148 | JGI IMG/M metagenome (GOLD analysis project Ga0209254, IMG submission 187148) | Freshwater lake sediment microbial communities from the University of Notre Dame, USA, for methane emissions studies - DIP11 DI (SPAdes)... | ecosystem: Environmental > Aquatic >... | reverse complement strand
CGCACCGGCGGGCCGCCGGGGCGCGGCGTCGCGGCGCGGCAGGCGTCGGCCAACCACGCGGTCTGGCGCACGAACGCGTCGCGCCCGCCAAACGCATCGGGATCAAGCACCTGCACGAACACTGTCGCGCCCCAGCCTTCGGACGGATCGGCGCGCCCGAAACCGGCGAGACCGCCGGTCAGCGCCTCGATGAGCAGCGCTAGCGCGAAGCCCTTGTGGCCCGCCTCGAGACCGCCGAGAGGCAGCAGCGTGCCTTTCGGATCGTTGAACAGCACGGCCGGATCGTCCGTCGGCTGCCCGTTCGCGTCCTGCGCCCACGCGTGCGGCAGTTTCTCGCCGGCCTTGTGCGCGCGTGCGGTGAGACCGTTGGTCGTGTAGCTCGCCGAGATGTCGAGCAGGATCGGGTCGCCGTCCGTGGGGATGCCGGCGGCGAGCGGATTGGGCGTGAACACCGGCGACACGGCGCCGAACGGGGCGACACTCCTTCCCGACGGGTCCGAACACAGCAGAAGCATGACGAGGCCGCGGTCGGTCGCGCGCCTGAGATACGCGGCGAGGCAGGCGATGTGGTGCGAGCGGCGGATGACGATGCTGCCGCTGCCCTGCGACTTCGCCATCGCCGCGGCGGTATCGAGCGCGCGCAGCACGAGCCACGGCCCCGGCAGCCGCTGGCCGTCCCACGCCTGAGTGGCGGGGCGCGCGGTCACGACGATCGGCGCGCCGTCCTTGCGCATCGATCCCCTGTCGAGCTCGCCGAGATAGCCGGCGAGCTGCGCGAGGCCGTGCGTCGTGTGACCCATCAGGTCGCCGTCGACGAGGATTTCCGCGACGTCGCTCGCCATGTCGTCGCGCAGGCCGGAGCGCGCCAGCAGCGCGTGCGCGAACTCGACGAGCGCTTCAGCCCGAGGCAGCGTCATGCGTCGCCCCGTCCATAGAGCGCAAGCCCGGCCTTCGCGCCTTGCGTGACCAGCCACGTATCCGCGCCGTACAGCAGCACGTTCACGCCCCACTTCGTCAGCCGTTCGACCTGTTGCGCGTTCGTCGCAGTGGTACCGACCGACTTGCCCGCCGCGCGCGCGATGCCCGCCGCGCGCTCGATGAACGCGAGCACTCGCGGATCGTCGACCTGCCCCGGGACCCCCAACGCCACCGAGTAGTCGAAGATGCCGAGGTACACGTGGTCGAGTTCGGCAATGCGCACGATGGCGTCGAGCTGCGCGGCCGCCGCGGGCGACTCGACCAGCACGCCGGTGAACGGGTAGCCGGGGGCGAGCTTCGGCTGCGGCGGGAGCCCGTAGCGGCCGCCGCGCGTGAACGGGTTGTAGCCGCGCGTGCCGGCGGGCGCGTAGTGCGCCATCGCCACCGCGCGCGCCGCGGCAGGCGCATCGGGCACCTGCGGCACCATCACGCCGTCGGCGCCGAGGTCGAGCGCGCGCTGGATGAAGAACGCGTCGGGCCCCGGCGAGCGCACGATCGCCGCGGCACCCGCGCCTTCGCAGGCGGCGATCCCGCCTTCGAGCGCGGCGAAGTCCCACGCGCCGTGCTCGCAGTCGAGGATGACGAAGTCGAAGCCGGCAGTCGCAAGCGCTCCGGCGACCTGCGCGTGCGGGATCACCGACCAGATGCCGGCGAGCGTGGCGCCCTGGGCCAGCTTGCGCCGCAGCGGATGCGTGGTGTCGTTCATGTGTCTCGCGTGACCCGGTGCCGGCGATCGATGGGGAGGCTGCCGGTACACCGATTTTACGGCCGTTCCGCCGGTTCCCTGGCCTCTGTCCCTGCCGCTGCGCCGCCCGATCGGGGTCGCGCGTGCGGTTCGTGGCAGGATTGCGCCTGCGATGAACTCCTCCGGCCCACCGACGATGCCGCCTCCCGCGTTGCCGCCTTCCGCGGCCGACGAGAAGGCGGTCACGCTGACGGCGCGCGTGTTCGAAATCCCGGTGCACCCCGAGGGTCCACGGCTGCCGGCGTCGCTGCAGGTCTCGATCGTCACGTTCCGCCCCGACCTGCACCTGCTGGACCGCTGCTTGCGCAAGCTGGCGCTGGCGATCGCCGCCGCGCGCGACGACCGGGTGGTGCGCACGGTCGCGCTCGCGCTCATCGACAACTCCGGCGATCGCGCGGTGGCGAAGGAGGCGATCGGTGTCGCGCAGCGCCGCTTCGGCGAGGCCAACGTGCAGCTCACGTTCCTGCACGGCCACGCCAACATCGGCTATGGTGCCGCGCACAACCTCGTGCTGCACGGCAGCGGCGCCGACTACCACCTCGTCCTCAACCCGGATGTCGAGCTCGCACCCGATTCGCTCGCGGTGGGCGTGCGCTGGCTCGCCGAGCATCTCGACGTCGGCGCGATCGCGCCCGAGGTGTACGACGGCGACGGCGAGCACCAGGAATATCTCTGCAAGCGCTACCCGGCGGTCGCGGATCTCACGCTGCGCGGCTTCGCGCCCGGACCGCTGCGGCACCTGTTCCGCCGCCGCCTCGACCACTACGAGATGCGCGACGTGATCGATGCCGACCCCGAGCACGCGGTGCTCGACATCCCGGCGATGTCCGGCGCGTGCCTGCTGGTGCGGCGCTCGGCGATCGACGCCACCGGGGGCTTCGACCCGAAGTTCTTCCTCTACTTCGAAGATTTCGACTGGACGGTGCGCCTGAACCGCATCACCCGCACCGCGTACCTGCCGGCGATGCACGTGCGGCACCACGGCGGGGGCGCGGCGCGCAAGGGCCTGCGGCACATCGCGTGGTTCGTCCGCAGCGGCTGCCGCTTTTACAACAAGCACGGGTGGAAGTGGTGGTAGCGTGTTGAGCCCCCACGCTTGCGGCTGCCGCCGCTGCGCTGCCCCCCGAGGGAGCGGTGTTCGCCCTGCGGCGAGGGGCCCCGCGCAACGCGCGGGGATCGACGCCAAGGCGAATCGCCGCTTCGGCCGACGTGCCAGGCCTTGCAGGCCACCACCATTCAAGGAGGCCGGAGCAACGAGCGCCTTGGGGCGGCCCTGCGGCGCTCGTGTGTTGAGCCCCCACGCTTGCAGTGCCCGCGGGCCATGAGTGGGGGGCTCGTCGTCGTCACCGGAGCGGCGGGCTTCGTCGGCGCCGCACTGTGCGAGCGGCTGCGTGCGCTGCGGCGGCCCCTGCTCGGTGCCGTGCGCAACGCCACTCCGGGGCTGCCGGCCGACATGCAGCCTCTGGGCGATCTCGCGCAGGCGAGCGACGACGAGCTCGACGAGCTTTGCGCGGGCGCCGAGGCCGTCGTGCACCTCGCCGGGCGCGCCCACGTGATGCGCGAGCGCGAGGCCGATCCCGCGCGCGCCTACCGCATCGCGAACGTCGATGCCACAGCGCGCCTGGCTCGCGCTGCGGTGCGCTGCGGGGTTCGGCGCTTCGTGCTCGTCTCCACCGTGAAGGTGAACGGCGAGGCGAGCCCGCCCGGCCGGCCGCTGCGCCCGGACGATCCGCCGCGGCCCGCCGATGCCTACGCGCGCAGCAAGCTTGAAGCCGAGATTGCGCTTTTCGCGGCGGCGAAGGACAGCGCGATGGCGCCGGTGGTGCTGCGCCTGCCGCTGGTCTACGGCCGCCACGCCAAGGGCAACTTCCCGCGGCTGGTGCGGGCGATTGCGCGCCGACGCACGCTGCCGCTCGCCTCGATCACGAACCGCCGCAGTCTGCTGTACGTCGGCAACCTCGTCGACGCGATCGTGGCCGTGCTCGATGTGCCGCAGGCGCCGCCCGGCGTGCACTTCGTCGCCGATGCCGAGGCCGTGTCCACACCCGACCTGGTGCGCGCGATTGCCGCAGCGCTGCGCGTGCCGCCGCGGCTGGTCGCGATGCCGGTGCCGCTGCTGCGCATCGCTGGACGCCTGACCGGCCGCAGTTCGGCGATCGAGCGACTCGCCGGCTCGCTCGAAGTCGACACGACCTCGTTTCGCGAAGCGACCGGCTGGACGCCGCGCCTTTCGCTCGACGCCGCGCTCGCGGATGCAGCCCGCCGTCGCTTCGCGCCGAGCCAGCGCGGCACGGCGGGAGGGGCGTCGCTATAATGAGCCCCCCTCCTGATCGCCCCCTCGCCATGACTCCTCGCCCGAGCGGCCGTCGTCCCGACGAGCTGCGACCCGTGCGCATCGCGCGCAACTACACCCGTCACGCCGAGGGCTCGGTGCTGATCGCCTGCGGCGACACGCAGGTGCTGTGCACGGCGAGCGTCGAGGAAGGCGTGCCGGCGTTTCTCAAGGGACGCGGCGGCGGCTGGCTCACCGCCGAGTACGGCATGCTGCCGCGCTCGACGAACACGCGCACGCGCCGCGAGGCCGCGGAGGGCAAGCAGTCGGGACGCACGCAGGAGATCCAGCGCCTCATCGGCCGCAGCCTGCGCGCGGTCACCGACCTGGCGCTGCTCGGCGAGCGCACGATCCGCATCGACTGCGACGTGCTGCAGGCCGATGGCGGTACGCGCTGCGCCGCGATCACCGGCGCCTGCGTCGCGCTGTCGGATGCGCTGCGCTGGTGCCGCGAGCGTGGGCTGGTCGCGGAGGATCCGCTCAAGGACTTCGTCGCCGCGGTGTCGGTCGGCATCGTCGGCGCCGAGGCGGTGCTCGACCTCGACTATGCCGAGGACGTGGGCTGCGAGACCGACATGAACGTGGTGATGACCGGACAGGGCGGCTTCGTCGAGGTGCAGGGCACCGCCGAGGGTGCGCCGTTCACGCGCCGGCAGTTCGAGGACCTCGTCGCGCTGGCCGAGGGCGGCATCGCGCATCTCGTCGCCGAGCAGGAGCAGGCGCTGGGCCTCCTTGCGAAGTAGGGTCAGACCCTCCACCCCACCGCTCCCATGTGTTCCGACGCCGGGCCCGGTAGAGGAGGGTCTGACCCTACTTTCCGCCGGTTGGTGCTGGCGTCGAACAACGAAGGCAAGCTGCGCGAATTCCGCCGGCTGCTGGTGCCGCTGGGCATCGACGTGGTCGCGCAGGCGGAGCTCGGCATCCCGGAGGCCGACGAACCGCACGCGACGTTCGTCGAGAACGCGCTGGCCAAGGCCCGCCATGCGAGCGCGAGCGCCGGGCTGCCCGCGCTCGCCGACGACTCCGGCGTTTGCGTGGCAGCGCTCGGCGGCGCACCGGGTGTGGCGAGCGCGCGCTACGCTGGCGAGCCGAAGTCCGACGCACGCAACAACGCGAAGCTCGTCGCCGCGCTGCAAGGTGTGGCCGACCGCCGCGCGCACTACGCCTGCGCGCTGGTGCTGGTGCGCCACGCCGCCGATCCCGAGCCGATCATCGCCGAGGGCCAGTGGCACGGCCGCATCGTCGACGCGCCGCGTGGCAGCGGAGGCTTCGGCTACGACTCGCACTTCGAGGACCTGGCGACCGGGCTGTGCGCCGCCGAGCTGCCGCTCGAGCGCAAGAACGAGCTGTCGCACCGTGGCAAGGCGATGCGCGCGCTGATGGCTCGGCTACAGGCGCAATGATCGCGCCCCGCTTCGATGTGTTGCCGCCGCTCGCGGTGTATGTGCACCTGCCGTGGTGCGTGCGCAAGTGCCCGTACTGCGACTTCAACTCGCACGAAGCGCGCGGTGAAATCCCGCAGGACGCGTACGTCGACGCGCTGCTCGCCGACCTCGAGCTTTCGCTACCCACGGTGTGGGGCCGCAAGGTGCACGCTGCATTCATCGGCGGCGGCACGCCGAGCCTGTTCGCGCCCGCGGCGATCGACCGGCTGCTCGCGGGGCTGCGCGCGCGCCTGCCGTTCCTCCCCGGCGCCGAGGTGACGATGGAGGCGAACCCGGGCACGTTCGAGCGCGAGCGGTTCGCCGGTTTTCGCGCGGCGGGCGTGAACCGGCTCTCGCTCGGCGTGCAGAGCTTCGACGACGCGAAGCTCGCAGTGCTCGGCCGCATCCACTCCGCCGACGAAGCGCGGCGCGCGGCCGAGGCGGCGCTGGCCATCTTCGGCAACGTGAACCTCGACTTCATGTTCGCGCTGCCCGGCCAGACGCTCGGCGAGTGCGAGCGGGACGTCGATGCGGCGCTCGCGCTAGGCACGCCACACCTGTCGTTCTATCAGCTCACGCTCGAGCCGAACACGCTGTTCCACGCGCAGCCGCCATTGGGCCTCCCCGATGCCGATGCCTCCGCCGACATGCAGGAGCTCGTCGCGGCCGGGCTCCGGCGAGCGGGTTTCCATCGCTACGAAGTGTCGGCCTACGCGCGTGCAGGCGCGCAGTGCGCGCACAATCTCAACTACTGGCGCTTCGGCGATTACCTGGGCCTGGGTGCCGGCGCGCACGCCAAGCTGTCGCAGGCCGGCGGCATCGTGCGCGAGGTGCGCTGGAAGCGCCCGCGCGACTACGTGGAGAAGGTCGCTGCCGGGCAGCCGGCGATGGAGCGGCGCGAGGTCGCGCGCGAGGAGATCGGTTTCGAGTTCATGCTGAACGCGCTGCGGCTGACCGAGGGCGTGCCTGCGGCGCTGTTCGCCGAGCGCACCGGCTTTCCGTTGGCCGTCGTCGCGCGTCCGCTCGCGGAGGGCGCGAAGCGCGGACTGATCGTCGACGACCCGTCACGCGTGGCCGCGACCGAGCTCGGGCAGCGCTTCCTCAACACCACGCTCGAGCTGTTCCTGCCTCGCGCAGCCGCTGTGACGACCGCCGTCCCGGTCGCGCTCGACCGTCTGACGCGATGAGCGCGCTGCACGCCCTGTCGCTCGTGGAGGCCGCGGGCCGGCTCGCGCGCGGCGAACTCACTGCCGTCGCGTATGCCGAGGCGCTGCTCGCGCGCGTGGCCGCCACCGACGCTGCGATCGGCGCGTGGGCGTGCCTCGACGTCGAGCACGTGAAGCGCGCGGCGGGTGCGATCGACGCGCGCGCCGCGGGCGGACGGGGGCCGCTGCACGGCATTCCCGTCGGCGTGAAGGACATCGTCGACACGCTCGCGCTGCCCACGCGCATGGGCTCACCTGCCTTCGAGGGCTACATTGCGGCGGCGGATGCGGCCTGCGTCGCGCGACTGACGGCTGCGGGTGCGTACGTGTTCGGCAAGACCGTCACCACCGAGCTCGCGTTCATGCAACCTGGCAAGACGCGCAACCCGTGGAACGTGCGACACACGCCGGGCGGCTCGTCGCAAGGATCTGCAGCCGCAGTGGCTGCGGGCCAGGTGCCGGGTGCGCTGGGCACGCAGACGAACGGGTCGATCATCCGTCCGGCGGCGTACTGCGGCGTGGTCGGCTTCAAGCCCTCGCTGGGGGCGATTCCGTTCCGCGGCACGAGCCTGTTCAGCGAGACGCTCGACACGCTGGGCACGTTCACGCGCAGCGTTGCCGACGCGGCGTTCCTCGCGGCGCCGCTGGCCGACGGCGGCGTTCCCGCGGCGCCCGCGACGCTGCCGCGAGCACCGCGGCTCGGCTTCCTGCCGGCGTTTCCGTGGTCGAGCGTCGACAGCACGATGGCCGATGCCCTCGAAGCGGTGTGCGCCAGGCTCGCCGCCGCCGGCGCCGAAATCGTCGCGGTTGCGCTGCCCGACCCGCTCGAGCAGGCGGCCAAGGTGCAGCGCGCGATCATGCTGGGCGAGGCGGCGCGCAACCTGGCCGCGTTGCGCGAGCGCGCCGACGCGCTGCTGTCGCCGATGCTGCGCGATGGACTCGACGAAGGCGCGCGCATCGACGCCGGCGCGCTGGCGCACGCGCGGGCGTCGCGCCGCGCGATGATCGCGACGGCGCTCGACTGGCTGGCGAACTTCGACGCGCTGCTCGTGCCCTCGGCGCCGGCGGGCGCGCCGGAAGGCCTGCAGAAGACCGGGGACCCGTCGTGCTGCACGCTCGCCTCCCTGCTGGGCGCGCCCGCGGTGTCGCTGCCTATCGGGCGCGACGCGCTCGGGTTGCCGTTCGGAGCGCAGCTCGTCGCCGCACCCGGCGCGGATGCGAACCTGCTCGCGGTGGCCGCGTGGTGCGAGGCGCGGCTGTCGTTTGCAGGACTCGTGTAAACCGATGCCTCCGGCGCCGCGTTGATCGAACACCATGAAGCGCGCCCGCAAGCAGTCCAGGCCACCGCGCCAGCGCAACCCGGTGGCGCGCTCACCGCTGCTCGGCAAGGGCGGGCCGCACGAGCGCTCGGCCTCGGCGAAGCGGCAACAGGCGATGCGCGAACTCAAGCGCGCCATCGATGAGTTCGAGAAGGAGTGAGCGCAGTGCGGGCCCTCCGCGGCTCGCCGACGAGGCCGATGCGGGTCCGCGCACGCTCTCGCGCCGCGACCTCGAGGGCGGGCGCATGCGCGAGATCTACGTCGCCGCGGTCGACCCGAAGCGCGCGCTGACCGACGAGCAGCTGTCGGCGTCGCTCAACGCTACGCTCGCAACGAAGCCGAAGGGCGCAGGCTGGTGGGTGTTCGCCTACGGTTCGTTGCTGTGGAACCCGATCTTCCCCATCGCCGAGTCGCGCCCGGCGCTGCTGCGCGGACTGCACCGCCGCTTCTGCCTGTGGTCGCTCGCCTCGCGCGGCTCGCCGCAGGCGCCGGGGCTGGTGCTCGGGCTGATGCCGGGCGGCGCGTGCCGCGGCGTCGCCTATCGCCTACCCTCGCCGCTGGCGATCGACGAGCTGCACCTGCTGTGGCGGCGCGAGATGGTCGTCGGCAGCTACGAGCCGCGCTGGGTGACGCTGGACGGCGGCACTCGACGGCTCACGGGCCTCGCGTTCGTCGTCAGGCGCGAGCATCCGCAGTTCGCGGGCGCGCTGTCGCTCGAGCGACAGGCGGAAGTCATCGCGAGCGCCTGCGGACACCTCGGCAGCTCGCACGACTACCTCGAGCGCACCCGCATCGCGCTCGTCTCGCACGGCATCGTCGATCCGTATCTCGAACGGGTCACCGATGCGGTGCGCTCCCGCTGCACCGGAAAGTAGCGGGAGTACAGGGTCAGACTCGATACTTCCGCGATTCGCGGCATGGCGCCGCCAAGACGGCTCGAGTCTGATCCCACTCTTCCCTGCGCCGCGGTGTCAGGCCCGGCTCGGCGAAGTATCGAGTCTGACCCTACTTGACTGCTGGCCGCCCAGCCACATCGCCACCGCGAGCCACGCCCCGGCGATCGGCACGGCGAGCCAGCTCATCGCCACCAGCGACAGCCCGGCAGTCTTCAGGCCGGCGAAGATCCACGACGACGAGACGTCGCCGAAGCGGTGCACCAGCGTGTCGATGACGTTCTTCGCCTTGTACTTCTGCTCGACGGGCAGCACGTTGAACAGCGTCTCGCGCGCCGGCTTGGACACCGCGTACTCGCCCGCGCGGCGCAGGATGCCGAACGCGACCAGCGCGACGAGGCCGGGGGCAAGCGCCAGCGCGACGAAGCCGACGATCGACACGACCGGCATCGCGACCAGCATGAACGACGTGCCGAGCCGGCGGATCAGCGTGCCGAAGGCGAAGACCTGCACGGCGAGTGTCAGCAGATTCACCGCCATGTCGACCAGCGCGAGCAGCCGCGTGCGCTCGCCGCTGTCGGGAATCGCCGCAGGCACCAGCTCCGTCTGCTGGAAGTAGAGGAATGTCGACAACAGCGAATAGGCGAACAGGAACGCGCAGATGCCGAGGAGGTACGGCGTGCGCACGACGTCGGTGAGCCCCGCCCAGATGCTGCCGCCGATCGGCGCCTCGGCGGCCGTGCCCACGGCCCCCGTGCGCTCCGCCCACGCGCGCAGGCGGAGAATCGCCACGATCGCCATGACGAGGAACCCGGCGGAGACGAGCAGCATCCCCTTCGCGCCCACGAGCGTCACGAACATCGCGGTCAGCGCCGGGCCGGTGAGCGCGCCCGCCGTGCCGCCGGCGGCGATGAAGCCGTAGAGGCGCTTCGCCTGCGCGGTGTCGTAGAGGTCGGCCATGAAGCTCCAGAACACGGAGATGGCGAACAGGTTGAACACCGACACCCAGACGAAGAACACGCGCGCGACCAGCCCGGCTTGCGTACCGCCGGGATCGAATGCGGCGTGGAAGGCGAACAGGTTGGCGACGAAGAACGCGTACAGCCACGGCAGCAGCCGTCGGCGGGGAAACGTCCGCGTCAGCCAGCCGAACACCGGCGCCACGACGAGCATTGCCACGAACACCCCGGTGAAGAGCTCGTGCAGCTGCGCCTGGCCGACCTGCATCGCCATCTCGTCGCGGATCGGCCGCATCACGTAGTAGCCGGCGAGCAGCGCGTAGAAGTAGGCGAACGACCACAGCGACGCCGCGAGCTCGCCGTTCGCGGCGCCGGTCAGGCGCACGAGCAGCGCCCGCATCAGAGTGCGATGTGGCGGCCGCCGTCGACAGCGAGGACGACGCCGGTCACGTAGGGCGCGTCGGCGAGCAGGAAGTGGACGGCGCGCGCGATGTCGTCGGGCGTGCCCTCGCGGCGCAGCGGCGTGTGCGAGACGATGCGCTGGCGCGACAGCTCGTCGAACTGGCCGTCCTCGGGCCACAAGACCGGACCGGGGGCGACGGCGTTCACGCGCACCTCGGGCGCCAGTTCGCGCGCCAGCGAGCGCGTGAGGCCGGACAGTCCGGCCTTCGCCACCGTGTAGGCGACATACTGCTTGAGCGGCAACTCGGCGTGGATGTCGGTGATGTTCACGATGGCGCCCTGCGCGCGCTTCAGCGCCGGGGCCGCGGCCTGCGAGAGAAATAGCGGCGCGCGGAGGTTGGTGCCGACGAGGTCCTCCCACGCCTGGGCGGTGATCTCGCCGACCGGCGTGGCGAAGAACGACGACGCGTTGTTGACCAGCGCGTCGAGCCGGCCGAAGGTGGCGAGCGTCTGCTCGACCAGCGACGGCAGCTTGGCAACGTCGAGGAGGTCGGCCTGGATCAGCGCGACGGAGTTCCCGCGGACGTGGTTGAGCTCGGCCTGCAGCAGCCGCGCTTCGCCGGCGGAGCGGCGGTAGTGCAGCATCAGGGTTGCGCCGGCAGCGTGCAGCCGTCGGCAGATGCCGGCGCCGACGCGCTTCGCACCGCCGGTGATGAGCACGACCTTTCCGTGCACGCGCGAGCCTCCAGACGCTAGACTTCGCAGGAATCTAGCACAACGCCCGCGTGAGCTGCTCGCGTGCGTCCCGCCAGCCCATGCCTCCTGTCGACGTCCCGCTACCGCACCCCGACGGCGCTGCCGTTGCGCATGGTGAGCGGGTGGCCTCCGCACTGCGCGCCCGCATCGAGGCGCGCGGCGGCTGGATTCCTTTCGACGAGTACATGCGCTTCGTGCTCTACGAGCCGGGGCTCGGCTACTACGCTGCGGGCGCGAGCAAGCTGGGCCCGGCGGGCGACTTCACCACGGCGCCCGAGATGACGCCGCTCTATGCGCAGGCGCTGGCAGTGCAGATCGCGGCCATCCTGAGCTCCGGCGATGGCGAAGTCCTCGAGCTGGGCGCAGGGAGTGGAAGGCTGGCAGCGGACCTGCTCGCCGCACTCGATGAACTGGGCAGGTTGCCGGCGCGCTACGCGATCCTCGAGATCGCGCCGGACCTGCGCGAGCGCCAGCGTTCGGCGATCGCCGCGATTGCGCCGAAGCTGGCAGCGCGCGTCGTGTGGCTCGACGCGCTGCCCGCGCGCATCGACGGGGTCGTGCTGATGAACGAGGTGCTCGACGCGATTCCCTGCTCGCTGGTCGCGCGCGTGGGTGGCGCGTGGCTCGAGCGCGGGGTGCGCTGCGACGGCGAGCGCATCGCGTTTCTCGACCGACCCCTTGCCGCAGGTGCGTTGCGCGACCTCGCGTTCCGGAGCTTTCCGCCGCAGGTCGATTACGCCAGCGAACTCAACCCTGCGGCGGAGGCGCTCGTGGAATCGCTCGGCGCGCGCCTTCGACACGGCGCGATGCTAGCCATCGACTACGGCTTCCCGCGCCACGAGTACTACCACCCGCAGCGCGCGCAAGGC
>Ga0209254_10005283_pt1 | contig 11884 bp, 9 predicted proteins | sample FrelakmetDIP11DI_FD_187148 | JGI IMG/M metagenome (GOLD analysis project Ga0209254, IMG submission 187148) | Freshwater lake sediment microbial communities from the University of Notre Dame, USA, for methane emissions studies - DIP11 DI (SPAdes)... | ecosystem: Environmental > Aquatic >... | reverse complement strand
CCGCCAGTATTGTTGTAGGCTTCATTATTATAAACATCGGCATACAATGAATTTTCAATTTCGATTCCGGCAACATTTTCATATGCCTGGTTATTTCGAACGATGATCGTCCTGGATTGTCCAACATAAATGCCTGCATCGGAAGCACCTCTTGCGATACAGTTTTCAATAAGCACATTTTCACAACTGACAGGATATATTGCATAAGAGCCGTTTTTGGAACTTAACTTCCCGGTCCATTCTGCCTTAACTCGTCGAAATGTGATGCCGATAACATTCATGGTTTTTATATCATCACCTTTTGCATCCTGTACAGTCAAATCCTCGAGAATGACATTAGTGCAATTGGACACCCTTATACCCTCAGCGCCAGTAGCTTGTTTTTTAAATGATAAAATGGTTTTATCCATCCCTTTTCCGCGGATGATTATATTTTTCTTTCCTTCCATCGATAGTGTAGCATCGATTGAAAAAACGCCTTCATCCAGCTGGATGGTTTCTCCGTCCTGAGCGAGAATAAAACGAGATTGGATACTTTTCCTGATCTCCGTCTGTGCTAAAACACCGCTACAAATGAGCATAGAGAGTATAAAGAGGCTACCCCGCATGTCGTTGATTTTGTTAAAAATACGGATTTTACCTCTCCGGCAAGCTGAGTAACTACTTGAATGTTACCCGGGATACTCCTGTGTGATGAGATCACTTACGATCTTTGCGCTTTTCATACATAAGGGGATGCCGCCTCCCGGATGTACGCTACCACCGGTAAAATAGAGCCCCCTGATCCCTGAATTGAAATTTGGGTGTCGCAGGAATGCAGCCCATTTGGAATTGGAACTGGTACCGTATAAAGATCCCATGAAGGAATCTGTTTTTAATTCAATGCCGGCCGGTGTCAGTGTATCTTCAGTTTCAATATACGGTTCGAGGTCTTCGCCCATTATACGTTTTAATTTCTCAAGGATATCAGCCCTGGACTGGCGTACAATTTCATCGGGAAAAATTCCAGTACCGGCAGGTGCATTGAGCATTACAAACCAGTTTTCTTTTCCGGGTGGCGCCTGCCCCGTTTCCATTTTGGATGTGATGTTTATATATACAGTAGGATCTGAATACATTTTTTTTAACTCAAACAAATGGCGGAACTCAGCTGGATAATCCTTGCTGAAAAAAATATTATGCAGATGCAATGCCGGGAACTCCTTTGCCATTCCCCAGTAAAATATCAAAGCACTGCTGCTCCTCTCTCTTTTCAGTACTTTTGCCGCCCTTGCTTTGTCTCTCAACAGATTGAGATAAGTGAAATAAACATCCACATTACTCACCACCAGTCCGGATGAAATTTTTTCTCCATTTACCATCAAGCCTTTCACTTTTCCATTATCCGTTAGAATGCTTTCTACGTTGGAATCAAAATGAAAGCGTACCCCTTTTTTTAGTGCCAGTTTATAGAGTGCATCTACAATACTAATCATACCCCCCTTTGGATAAAATGTTCCCTCGTTTTGTTCAAGGTGGGGGATAAGGCTTAACATGCCGGGAGCCTGGAATGGGTTGCTGCCGTTATATGTTGCAAAACGATTAAAAATTTGTATTGCTTCGGGTGTGCGCAAACGTGAGCGGTTGAATTGGTCCAGTGTCCGGAAAATATAATCAAAACCGGTTTGCTTTAAAGCGGGAAAAAATCGTTTATTCAGCCAGGTGGCAGATTTATGCAGGGAATAGTTAAGAAATATATTCCCTACCCTATTATAAACTTTAGCTGAATTCTCCAGGTACTGTTCAACTGCCTGAGGTCTTTCTCCGGCGATGGTCTCCAACTCAAGGCCAAAATCAGCAGACTTTGTATATGCATTTATTATTTTCCCATTCTCAAAAAAATACTTGCAGGAGATATCAATGGGGTAGTAAGAAAAATAATCTTCGATAGGTTCACCGGCCAATGCAAATAATTCTTCGATATTTGCAGGTTGTGTAAAAAGCGAAGGCCCGGTGTCGAACCTATATCCTTTTTCCTCCAGCAAAGAAAGCTTCCCACCCGCTAGTTTGTTTTTCTCAAAAACGCTGACACTATAACCGCTTACAGCTAATCGAATGGCAACAGAAAGGCCACCAATCCCACTACCGATTACACTTACTGTAGACTGCGTCATCTGTAAAAGAGAGTATTATAAGCAAACCGGCGGGATAAAAGGGATTATGCGTGAACGCTAACTTTTTGTAAATAATTTTCCAGTCTTGGAAAAGCGATTTTAAACCACTCTGTATACTTATGTGAATGAGAGCCCATGCTGGCCTTTATCTCTTCCATATTTTTGTAACAGTAATCACCTACTTCACTAGGGTTTGGATGAACAAGCCCATTGTGCTGACCAATAAATACATGGTCGAATTCATATTCAGTAAGTCCATTGTCGAAAGCTGCTTTGTAGACGAAATTAAATGCGCCTGTTAAGCTTGTTACAAAACCCAACTCTTCGCGCAGGCGTCTTTGAGCAGCATCCGAAACTGGTTCACCTGGGTGTGGATGACTGCAACAGGCATTAGTCCATAGCCCGCCGCTATGATATTTATTCAAAGCCCTTCTTTGCAGCAACATTTCTCCTTTGGCATTGAAAATAAAAACACTGAATGCCCGGTGCAATAAAGCTTTACGGTGAGCTTCCATCTTTTCCATGATGCCCATTTCTTCATCATGTTCATTAACCAGGATAACTGTGTTTTCTTTCATAAGCATATTCTTAAAGATATAAAACTCTTATTGTTGAAACTAAATGGTTAACAAATAGCAAAACGATAACAATATTTAATACTGGAAAGTTGGGTGGCAGGATAATATTTCCTGCAATATGATTTTAAATTTACATGAAAGTATTGAAATGGTCAAACAGGATTTCATGATGGGGAATAATCAGAAACAAATGTGTATAAATAGTGCTGAACCTTCCGGAATGATGACAAAAAGAATGCGTATTTAACAAATTTGCAATAAGGTTTTTCCGAAAAAATATTAATGAAGTATTGGAAAAGATTCGCTTTCAGCAGGTTTATATTAAATTACCCATAAACCTTAGCCCTGGTCTCCATTTTATTAATACAATTTAAAGTACTATAACTTTCAGTATGGTATCTTTTTCGCCTTCTACAATAAAGCGGAAAAAATACATGCCTCTTGCAAGTTGGCTTGTTGAAATTTTTTCAAGAAAATTATTCATTTTTTTCTGTATGATCTTTCTGCCATATGCATCAAATACCTGTAATATTACTGTGGAAAGGATATTCTCATTTGTGAGTATTTCAACTGGTTGATTTTGACTTACAGGATTTGGATAAACAATAAATCGGTTTTCAGAAAAATAATATACTGTTTCGGGTTCTGAATAAATTATTTTCCCATCAGCCAATTCCAATCTCACCCGGTAAACATTCAAACCTTTTTTCAATCTGTTGTCAGAAAATATTTGTAAGAGACTATTTGGTTTATCGACTGTTTCCAGAGCAATAAACCGACCATCACTAAGTTTTTCGAATACAATTTTCTTAATTCCATACAAAGTACCCAGGAACAGTTCCAGCTTTGCCGTATTGTTCACCAATGACCCCAGGAAAGAACGGATATAACAAGTAACACCTTGTTGCGAATAATCAAAGCTGTAACTACGCATCCCTTCCTGGTTACCTATCAGCGGAGCCACAGCGTAATAGAATCCGGGGTTGAGATTTTTGGGGAAAACCATCAAACTGTCGGATGTAACTTTAATTGTATCAAGATAGCGCGTGCCTAATGTATAGACTCGATAATCTTTTACAGCCGGCAGTTTATCCCAGAATAAAAGAAATGAATCCGGGCAATTAAATCCAACTCCGGTTGATGTCCTTGATGAGATGGTAAAGGTGTCACTTAGATAGCTTACAGAACCGATGGTCATCCGGAGCAAAGCCTGACTTGTAACTGCGGGTGAATTCCACCTGGCGAATCCGGTAGCAAGACTCATATTCTCCTGTATAGACTGCCAGGCAGATCCACCATCAACACTATATTCCAGTTTCCCTTTTGCAAAAGATGATGTGGAATGCCACCTGATCGTATTTGAAACATCAGCAGTAATAAAATCATTGGCTGTCGGACATTCCCATGCAAAAATATTAGCCGAGTCGAGTTGATAAGACACGAAATATTCTTGAGATCCAATAACGTTGAAGCCGGAAATACGGATTCGATATAGCCCTTCCTGAGGATCATCTAAAGTAACCTGTTCAATATTGTTGAGGCTGTCGCGCTTTCTTTCAGCTGGTTTCTGCAAAGAATCCGGGTGCGGAAAGCTATTCAAAACCCAGGGTTTCCAGATGCTGCCGGAAAGCGGATTTAGCAGTTCAAGATCAAGATCCTGAACGATCGCTTTTGCCGCATTGGGTAAAGCCGGCAGATCGTTCCAGGCAAGTGTAACCTTTATTTTTTTTATACCTGCGGGGATGGAGATTGAAAATTCCTGTGTATTTCCATTAACAATATTTCCAGAAAAAAAACGACCGGTAAAAATGGTATGCATTGCGTTTTCTGCATTCAGGCTTCCGAAACCATTAGCATAATCAACTTCTTTTTTACCTACGTCATCCGCACTGTTTATAATGACAGATTTAATCAATGCATTTACCGGCAGTGAATCATGCAAGTCAAGATATGCCTGCTGAAGTAACAGTGCCGTACCGGAAACCAACGCTGCGGATCCAGAACTGCCATCTTCACCAAAGGCCACCAGTTCAGGCTTGATACGACCGTCATGTGCAGGCCCTTTTGAACTCAAAGTTTCAACGATACCAAAAGAATCTGTGGCACCAACAGTGATGATATTTTTGGCCATCTTGAAACTTCCGGTGAGATTAGCAAAACCTTTTAATCCGGAGTAGGTGCCTGTTGTAGCAGCAGACAGGCCGCTATTGCCGGAAGAAAAAACATGAAGCAGCTTTTTATTATTCAACATGCTTTGATCATACAGTGAAGCATCGGCCCCATAATAGCTTTCCACACCAACACCATATGAATGATTTTGAGTGAGAATATTATACTGCCGGTAAGCTACATCCGGATCCGGCAATAGACTGGCAAAGTCAGATGAACTGATCGTACTGCCCCAGGCTGCTCCTTTTCCCAGGTGCCATGTATTCCCTCCGCCGGCAATCATTGTAGACATAATTGATGCGTGTGAACTGGTGATTTGAGATGATAAATTTGTAGATAGAAATCGTCCTGTAAAATCAATATCAGTTGTATCAGGCTTATTCTCTTTTACAGAAACTACGAGCCCTTCTCCATTCCATGCCGGATACTTCCGGTGAACCAGGTTGATTTTATTGACAGAAAGATCCAGGTTGCCAACCTGCAGTTCTTCTTTTGGTTTTCGGGATCCGTTTTCAATAAAAACAATTTGATCCGACTGCAATAATTTTTCTAAAACATCCCCGGTAGTTGCGGAAATATTGAACACAGAAAATCTGCCAGCGGCAAAAACTTTTTCCTGCCTTAAAATTGATTTGTTCAATGAAGCCGGCATCAAATCTCCGGAAACCGTCACTCTGAAATTTGCTGGTCCTTTGATTTTGCCAAGCCTGATTTCCTGGAGCAAAAGCGGTGATATCTTCTGCTGCCCTGCCAGTCTTTGCGCTTTTATTTGGCAAGGCAAAAAGCACACGAAGATTAAAATAAGTACAGTTTGCAACGATGCTGCAATTATTTTCCCGTACTTCAATTTCCTCGACCTAAAGTATCTATTAATTAGGTTTTTAAGGGGGATCCGACTATATAAAACATTATCCGAATGCATATTTTGTTTAAGGTGATAGTTAAATTTGAACGACGCATTTTGGCTGGTACAAAAAAATGTTTTAACTTTTTATTTGAAATTATTTCTTTTCCGGATCAATTATTTTAAGCTAAAACTAAAAACATGAGAAAATTCATTCACCCAATTGCCATTGCAGCTATTGCAATATTTGTTATCAGCTCCTGTTCTAAGGACAAGCAGTCGCAAGTTATGGACGAAATTCCACAAGAAACGATAGCCAAAATTGCTCAACTTGGTTATGGCACCAGTGGCATCCAAAGAATTGATGAAGGCTACCTGGTAGAGGGTGATATAATTCTCACTGCCAAGAATTTAAATGAATCTTCAAATTCTCCGGTACTCAGGGTTGCAAATGTTGAGCAGTACCGTACAACAAACCTGGTAACTGCTTTACCAAGAACAATCACCGTAAGTACCTCCAGCAGCAATGCAAATCTAAGCAATGCAATTAATGCAGCGATTGCCCGCTATAATGCAGAAGGACTTCAACTCACTTTCCAACGGGTAACCAGTGGCGGAAATATTAACATCCGGGTGGTTAACACAAATCAATACATTGCATCTGCCGGCTTTCCAAGTGGTGGCAAACCATATAATGAAGTCAAGTATTCCAGGACATACCTGAACTATTCCGCCAATTTTATGACAACCGTTCTTGCTCATGAGATGGGACATTGCATCGGTTTCCGTCATACGGATTATATGGACAGATCCTATAGCTGCGGTGGGGCAACAGCAAACGAAGGTGCGTCAACTGTTGGAGCAATCAATATACCTGGCACGCCAACTGTAGCTGATCCCAATTCATGGATGCTGGCTTGTTTGAGTGCAACTACAAACAGACCTTTTAACGCAAACGATAAAGTGGCTTTGAACTACCTGTATTAATAAAAAATCAGAACTTTTATAAGAAGGCCGCTCTAAAAAAGAGCGGCTTTCTTATTTTATAAAATGAGTATTAGGTCAGGGCTTGTTACCAAAAAAATCATTTCATCGACTGAACAAATGATTCAACTTTTTTTGTGTAATCAATTGCGCGCTTTTTAGACAGAAAGTTCAGGCCATGAGTAAGCAGTGCCATCAGGGCAAGAGAAAGACCTAAACCATACCAGAAACTTAAGTCGGGTTTCTGACGAAGAAAAAGAAATATTAAAATTCCTGAAGCAAAAAGAACGATCTCCACCCAGCGGTAAATAGCCAGGTCTGCCAGCACTTTCTGCATTCTTGGGAGTTCTATCTCTTTAAAGTCTGCCGGTTTCATATCATGTGCATATACATTCCGGATCCTGTCGTCATCACTTTTACGATATACCGTAAACCCAACAATAATGAAGATTATTCCTATCAATATCATGGGAATTGCAGCGCCTTTATATATCTGTGTTTTGTTGTAAAAAAAGAAAAACAGCGCCAGCGTAATGGCAAATGCGCTAACAATTAAAAAAATCAGGCTGCCCTGCTTTTCCGCGGTAAAATATTTTTCAATATCCGATTTACTGAGCATAGAATGGGTTTGTTGAAGTGTTATTAAAAGGCTTAAGGTAAGAAATAAATATTCATGGTGAAGAAAACCAATAAAATCAAGCCCTTTCCTGTACGGATCTGACCAGTCTCAAAAGCCAATTGCGAGGCAGAAATCTATATGCCTGTGCAGAAACTGCATTCATCAAACCCGGTATCACGGTTATTTTCCCTTTCATCATGGCATCAAATCCAAATTCAGCCACCTCAACTGCGGAAGGTAATTTTTTCCCTTTTACCAATTTACTTTCACTAAGTGCTGCTTTTTCCTGGAAACCGCTTTCTGTTGGACCCGGGCATAAGCAGGTTACAGTAACTCCGGTTTTTTCAAGTTCATTTGCCATAGCCTCACTCAGGCTTAACACATAAGATTTAGTTGCATAATACACAGCCATGGTTGGCCCGGGCTGAAAAGCAGCTGTTGATGCCACATTCAGGATCCTGCCATGTCCTCTGCTGACCATATCCCTTACAAACAAATAAGATAATCGGGTTAATGCTGATATATTCAGGTTGATCATCTGTTCCAGTTTATTCCAATCTGCTTCGTGGAAATAACCGAAGTCGCCAAATCCGGCATTGTTAACCAGGTAGTCAACCTGCAATTTCTGCTGCTCTAATGAATTGTACACCTGCTCCACGTCCTCATGCCTGCTCAGATCAGCGCAAATTGATTGTACATCTATGCCATATTGTTGTTTAAGATTTTCTGCAATTGTTTTTAGCTTGTCGGAACTGCGGGCAACCAATACCAGGTTTATACCCGCTTTTGCCATAACCCTCGCAAATTCAAGCCCTATTCCTGATGACGCTCCGGTAACCAGCGCCCTGGATGCCTGGATTTTTTTGTGCATAGCATTAATTTTAAATATCAAACCTTTCTATTCCATTTATTCAAGAGCAGAACGAATTTCTTTGCCTGTAGGACTGACTGAAGGCTCAAAGTACCCAATCAATTCCCCCTTTTCACTAACCAGGTATTTAGAAAAATTCCAGATAGGCGCATGTTTGTTCCATCCGTTTTTACTGATATCACTCAGCCATCTGAATATTTCATTCTGGTCGAGTCCTTTTTTTACAGTACTCTTTGCGGCTAAAGGAAAGGTAACGCCGTAGTTGACTTTACAAAATTCAGCAATCTCTTCATCCGAACCTTTTTCCTGTTCTTTAAAATCGTTTGCCGGGAAGCCTATGACTACTAATTTTTCCTTGTTCAATTCATACAGTTTCTGTAATTCATCATACTGTGCCGTATAACCGCAATCGCTGGCAGTGTTGACCAAAAGCACTTTCTTACCCTTTAGTGAATCCAAAGGAAGTTGCTTCCCGTTATTCAAATGGACAGACATACTATAAAACGGCACTGGTGGCTCTACCCTTGTTTCTGCTAAATGAGCCTTGCTGTTTTTGCCCGTAAGTTTTGTAATGCCTGATAAAAGCGGATAAAAGGCTTTGAGTATTTTTTGTCTCATCGTTGTGGTGGCTGAATTTCGGTTAATAATGATTACATATGCAGTACATGAAAGAAAGAGGAATGACAGAAATATGACCGACTTACGCATTTTTTTTAAGCAATAAAATAGACATAACACAAAACACAGCTCAGAGTTTAAATAATAATTTAATCCATTTCACATTGTTCTTATAAGGAGCATACCATAAAGGTGCATCAAACCAGGTTGGCGATTTCATGATACTCTTCGGTCTTGTAAAAGTGTCAAAGCCCTGCTTTCCATGGTATTGGCCAATACCGCTGGTTCCAACTCCCCCAAATGGGATATCCGGATTTCCCAGGTGAATCACTCCATTATTGATACATCCTCCGCCAAACCTGACTTTTTCCATATAGAATTTTTCTGTAGCCTTATTATTTGTATAGACATATAAAGCCAACGGATAGGGGTTTTTTTCTATCCATTCCAATACTTCTTCTCTGCTGTTATAGGTAATGACAGGCAACACCGGGCCAAAGATTTCTTCCTGCATTACCGTATCCGTAATTTTTACCCCTTCCAGAATAGTAGGAGCTATATAAAGATCAGCTTCATCCGTTTGACCACCATAAATTACTTTCCCCTGAGCCAGGTAATTGTTTACCGCATGGAATCTCTTTTTATTGATCATCCGGCCAAAATCTGGGCTCTGCTGCGGCTTGTCACCCATCATTTTATCGAAGGTTGATTTTAATTTCTCAATGAATGCTTCTTTCACCTGTTCATGCACTAAAACATAGTCAGGTGCCACGCAAGTTTGCCCCGCATTGATCATTTTACTCCAGGCCACTTTAAGCGCGGCATGACCCAGGCTTACCTCTTTGTCAATGATACAGGGAGATTTACCACCTAACTCCAGCGTAACAGGACTCAGGTGTTTTGCAGCCATTTCCATAATCAGTTTACCTACCCTGACGCTACCGGTGAAAAAGATGTGATCGAAATGATATTTCTCAATGATCTCAGTTCCCACTTGTGGCCCCGGACACTGTATTACGGCAATATATGATTCGTCAAATGTTTCTTTAATCATCTTTTCAATTGCCTTCCCGGTATGTATTGCTTCATCAGATGGCTTTAAAATTGCAGTATTACCCCCGGCTATAGCGCTTATCAGCGGTGTAATCATTAATAATAATGGATAATTCCATGGGCCAATGGTTAGCACAATACCTAATGGGTCGGGAATAATTTTACTGGATGAAGGAAAGAATAAAAGTGGCGTTTCCACATTCTGAGGTTGCATCCATTGGCGCAGTCCATGCAGTGTGTGCTTGATCTCAGCATATGTTGGACCAATCTCGGTTCCAAATGCTTCAAACGCCGGCTTCCTAAGATCCTTGTATAATGCCTCCGTGAAAAGTTCCTCGTTGGCTTGAATAGCCCGCATCAAAGCCTGGAGCTGTTTCTTCCGAAATGAGTAAGGCTTAGTTGCGCCCGTGCGGAAAAATGCCTGTTGCGCATGGTAAATACGAGCCACTACTATACTGATTTCAGCATTTTCATAATTAACTTGTGGCAGATCGTTTGTTGCTGTATTCATATTATTTTTTATGAGTCCTTTAAAAATCAACCCCGCCAATAAATCTATATCCCGAGCGCTTACTTCATAATCAGGTTTATCTAAATTATTGATGTTAGCCTGTTTTTCAAGCTTTTCAATATTTTGTTTGAATATTTTAATTTTTTGGATCGGCAGCATAGTCCCATAACGTTGAGTTTGGCGGCCTTGAAAAATTGGCGTTAAAAAATGTAGGAGGATACGGCCGTGCCTGCCATAAGGCTCGGCAGGCAGGTTAAAAATCGGGCGATGTTTGAGCCATGAGACTCTTTTTTGCCAGATTTTTTTTTCGGCGAGTTCGGCGGGTTTAGGCAACCGCCGTCATTTTTTAGTCATTTTATAACCATTTTTTAGCCCCGCACGTGCAGGTTGATTTTTTTTTACTTTTTTGTGTCAAGGCAAAATAGAAAAGTAGGTTGTTGAAAAGCTTTTGTTTTCAAAATACATAATACTATAAAATTTAAACGACTTACCCACATCGGGAGGCAAATCTATATCTTCATATATTCAAAGAATTCTGCCATGGATTTGTATTCTCCTTTTAAAAAGTCAATGAAATTTTTATTTACCCGCCCTGTTACCTGGCTGGCAAATAGGTTTTCATCAGCCCCCAATCGGGAAAATATACATAAGGCCCTGACAGAACTTTACCGAAATATCACAAAAGAACCTGGCAAGAAAGGTTTATTGATCGACTTAAGACCCGATGAACACCCGGTCATTATTTTTTCTGATCATCATAAAGGCGCCAGGAACGGCGCAGACGATTTTGCGCCTGCGGAGAAAAACTACCTTGCAGCACTTGAATATTATCATCGCAAGAACTATTATTATATCAATCTGGGAGACAGTGAAGAGTTGTGGGAGAATAGTATCTTCCAGGTTTTGAAACATAATAAGGAAACTTTCGCGAAAGAAAAATTATTTACAGACCGCCAGGCTTATGCCAAGATCATTGGCAATCACGACCTGTATTGGCTGAATGATCCCTTCGCCTCGCTGACACTGAAAAAAATGTATGACAGTGCCATTAAAATATACAGCGGTATTGTTCTTCGGGTAGCCTTCCCAGACAGGTCAGTTGATATTCTTTGTACCCATGGGCATCAGGGCGATGCTCAAAGTGACGGAAATGCATTCAGCAAGTGGTTTGTTTCATATATCTGGGGGCCCGCGCAATCTTTTCTTGACATATACACCAATTCGCCCTCCTGCAATGAAGACAAAAAAACCTTACATAACCAAATCATGTATGAATGGAGCGCCGCGCAGAAAGATATCGTTCTTGTTACAGGCCATACCCACCAACCGGTTTTCAATTCACTTACACACCTTGAAAGGCTATATCTGAATATGGAACAAGCTGTCCTTGACAAAGATGAAGCGGCTATCACCAGAATTGAAAAGGAGATACCAAAGCGAAAGAAGGAATATGACTATGTTAACAGTTCGTTCAGGACAATGAA
>Ga0209254_10005282_pt1 | contig 11885 bp, 10 predicted proteins | sample FrelakmetDIP11DI_FD_187148 | JGI IMG/M metagenome (GOLD analysis project Ga0209254, IMG submission 187148) | Freshwater lake sediment microbial communities from the University of Notre Dame, USA, for methane emissions studies - DIP11 DI (SPAdes)... | ecosystem: Environmental > Aquatic >... | reverse complement strand
CACCCAATGTTTCGGCTTCCAGCTGGGCGTCCTCGATGCTCATGTCCGACGTGTAGCGAGAAGGCATCATGACCACCTCAACCTTGTCCGCACCCAGGGCGTCTACCGCCAGGACCAGCGTCAGGGCCGAGTCAATGCCGCCGGAAAGCCCCAGCACCACGCCCTGGAAACCGTTCTTGTTGACGTAGTCACGGATGCCCAGAACGAGTGCCCGGTAAACACTGGGGGTTTCCTCTAGAACGGGCGCAACCTCACCTGGCAAGGCAATCACGCGATCGTGTTCCACGGCAAAATGGACTGGCAGAAGGCTTTCCACAAATTCCGGCGCACGCGCCACGACCCGACCGCCGCTGTCCATGACGAAGGAGGCGCCGTCAAATACCAGTTCGTCCTGCCCGCCGACCAGATTCACGTAAACCACCGGAACGCCGGCCGCGTCGACGCGATCCCGCACGACCCGCTCGCGTTCCGTCGTTTTGTTGGCGTGATAGGGGGAGGCATTTAGGTTGAGCACCAGTTTCGCGCCAGCTTGGGCCGCCTGCTCGACCGCGCCGGGCAGCCAGATATCCTCGCAAATGGTGAGGCCGACCGGAATGCCGCCTAGATCGAACACGCAAGCCTCGGTACCCGGCTGAAAATAGCGCTTTTCGTCGAACACTCCGTAATTCGGCAGCGCATGTTTGCGGTAAACCTTTTGCACCATACCGTTGCACAACACTGCGGCACTGTTGAACAGCATGCCAGGACGCTTCTCAGGAAAGCCCAGGATCACAGCGATGCCGTGTGACTCCCTCGCCAAATCAAGCAAAGCTCGCTCAATATGCTCCAAGAAATCGGGCCGCTGAAGCAGATCCTCGGGCGGGTAGCCAGCCAGGGTCAGTTCCGGGAAAACCACAGCCACAGCCTTGAACTCATCGCGCGCCCGCTGTGCAGCTTCGCGCACGCGTTGTACGTTGCCGGCGATATCGCCGACGAGGAGGTTGATCTGGGCGATCGCGATGGGAAGATACATACGAAACGGCAATAGCTCGACTATTCCCGCCCTAAGCACTCCGCCATCCTGCGCCCCATCTTCGAAGGTGAATCGACGATCTCTACCCCCGCAGATTTTAGGGCCGCAAATTTGCCAGCGGCCGTGCCCCTGCCACCGGTGACGATGGCCCCGGCATGGCCCATGCGCTTGCCGGCGGGAGCGGTAGTGCCGGCGATGTAACCGACGACGGGCTTGTTGACGCGGATCTTGATGTAATCCGCCGCTTCCTCTTCGGCGCTGCCACCAATCTCGCCGACCATGATTATGCCTTCAGTCTGCGGGTCGTTCTGGAACATTTCCAGCACGTCGACGAAATCCAGGCCGTGAATTGGATCACCACCGATGCCGATACAGGTGCTCTGACCGAGACCGGCTCGGGTCGTCTGGTGGACGGCTTCGTAGGTGAGCGTCCCGGAGCGGGATACCACCCCAACGCAGCCGGGTCGATGAATGAAACCGGGCATGATGCCGATCTTGCATTCGCCCGGGGTAATAATGCCGGGACAATTGGGACCAATGAGCACGGCGTCGTAGGCCCGCAGCGCCGCTTTCACGCTGAGCATATGGAGGACCGGAATGCCCTCGGTGATGCAGACAATGGTTCGGATGCCGGCATCGGCGGCTTCGAGAATGGCATCAGCCGCGAAGGGCGGCGGCACATAGATCATGCTGGCCGTCGCCCCAGTGGCCTGGACCGCCTGCCGAACGGTATTGAAAACGGGAAGCCCCAAATGGATTTGGCCGCCGCGCCCAGGGGTAACGCCCCCGACCAGTTGCGCGCCATAATCCAGGCATTGTTGGGAATGAAAGGTCGCCTGCTTGCCGGTGAAACCCTGGCAGATAATTCTTGTGTGCTGATCTACGAGGATACTCATGCGGATGCCTCCACCGCTTTCTTCGCCGCTTCATCCAGATCTTCCGCCGCGATGAGGGCCAGTCCGGACTGCGCGAGCAACTGGCGGCCCTCAGCGGCATTGGTGCCCTCCAGGCGCACCACGACAGGAACCTTGACCTGGACCTCCTTTACGGCCGCTATGATACCTTCGGCGATGAGGTTGCAGCGAACGATTCCACCGAAAATATTAACCAGGACCGCCTTGACCGCGTCGTCGGAAAGAATCAACTTGAATGCCTCGGCAACCTTTTCCTGGGTGGCGCCACCGCCAACGTCGAGGAAGTTGGCGGGCTCGCCGCCATGCAGCTTGACCAGATCCATAGTCGCCATCGCCAGGCCCGCACCATTGACCATGCAGCCTATGTTCCCGTCGAGCGTGACATAATTGAGGCCATGCTGGCGGGCCAACCGTTCTTTCGAGTCTTCCTGCGCAGGATCACGCAATTCGGCGATGTCGGCGTGGGCGAACAGGGCGCTTTCATCGATATTGATCTTTGCATCCAAGGCCAGAAGCTGGCCGTCACCGGTGAGGATCAACGGGTTGATCTCGATTTGGCTGGCGTCTTTGTCGAGGAACAGGCGATACATGCCTTGCATGATCCTGACCAACGCATTGATCTGATTTCCCTCGAGACCGATCCCGAAAGCGATTTCCCGGCACTGGTAGGGCTGAAGGCCGGCTGCAGGATCGACCGCGCAGGTAAGGATCTTTTCTGGCGTTACTGCGGCGACTTCCTCGATGTCCATGCCGCCCGCGCTGGATGCCATGAACCGAATGCGCTCGCTGGCGCGGTCAACCAAACAACTCAGATAGAGTTCGCGTGCGATGGGGTGCACTGCCTCCACCAAGACTGCCTCGACCGGAAGGCCCTGCCCACTGGTCTGGGCCGTCGCCAACCGCATGCCGAGCAGGATGCTCGCCGCCTTTCCGACAGACTCTATGCTGTCCGCCAGCTTGACGCCGCCGGCTTTGCCGCGCCCGCCGGCGTGAATCTGCGCCTTGACTATCCATTTCTCGCCTCCCAGCGCCACCGCAGCTTCGCAGGCCTCCTGCTCGGAAAATGCTGGGATGCCTCGGGGTACGTTGATGCCGTATGACGCAAACAAACGTTTCGCCTGATATTCGTGAAGGTTCATTCGATTATCGCCTATCCAAGAAGGTCAATACCGCCGATCCCCGTGGGAGAATGCTAATATTCTACCGTGGACGTAATTCTAACCGAGTTGCTGCAAAACTGCATTGAACAGCTAATCCCAGACCATTATCTTCCTTTCCAGAAACGCAACCGCATCGGCAACTTTATCCTCTGGAGTTCACCCTCAACTTGATGGAAATCGACGAGCAGATTGCTCCCTGCCCCTTATCCAAACAATATCGCATCCCGGCAAGCCAGGCGTGGCAATCACTGAATGTCTTTCTCCTTTACCGGCTTATGCTGGCTAGCCTCCTCGTGTTCCTGTTTTTCTTCAGAACCTCGACTTCGCTCCTCGGCAGATACGATCCCGCGCTCTACGTGGTTTTTAGCGGCCTGTATCTGGGGCTAAACCTGCTGGGGATGATCGCGCTTTTTCTCCGCTGGCCCGACTATTCGTTGCAGGCCCAGCTGCAAATTTTCGCTGACATAATGGTCATCCCAACCATCATGCATGCCAGCGGCGGCATCACCAGCGGTATCGGCATCTTGCTGGTGCTGTCGGTGGCGGCTGGTGGCATTCTCGTCGGCGGGCGTTGCGCCTTGCTGTTCGCCGCCCTGGCGAGTCTGGCTATACTCGCAGAGCAGGTCTACGCTGACCTCAGCGGCGCATTTTCCGTCGCAGCCTATACCTATGGCGGAATACTCGGGGCCTCCTTTTTCGCCATCGCCATCTTGGCGATGGTGCTCGCGCGCCGCGCCGAACAAAGCGAGGCCATCGCGGCACAAACAGGAATCGCGCTGGCGAATCTTCAGCAACTGAATGAGCACATTATCCACCATCTGCAATCTGGCATCCTCATCATAGACACGCAACAAACCATCCGGATGTTGAATCAGTCCGCACAGCGGTTGATCCGCGGCAAAGCCGTGGGCCAACCGCTGGCCTGGTCCTACCCCGAACTGGCCAACCACTTCCGACTGTGGCTCGCGGATGCCTCGCACAATACCGCCAATCTGGATACGCAGGCTGGCAAACCCATCCACGCAAGGTTCACCCGTTTAAGCAAGACCGACCCTGCGCTTCACATGATCTTTCTGGAAGACAACACGCTCTACTTGGAGCGCGTCCAACAGAGCAAACTGGCCTCCCTGGGCCGCCTCACCGCCAGTATCGCCCACGAGATTCGCAACCCCCTGAGCGCGATCAGCCACGCCAGCCAGTTACTTGCGGAATGTAAGGAGTTGGGACCACAGGATCGACGCCTAACCCAAATCATTCACGATCATGTCGCCCGCGTGAACTCGGTGATCGAAAACGTTCTGCAAATCTCCCGGCGCCGCCCCTCGCAGCGGGAAAGTATCGAATTGAAGACTTGGCTCGCAGCATTCCTCCGCGATTTTGAACTGGAAAACCCTCGGCTCGAGGTGGAACCACCGTTCCGGCTGGTAGTCGAGACCGAAGCTGCAAAGGTGGCTATCGATCCGAGTCATTTAAAACAGATCCTTGCGAACCTCTGCACGAATGCGTTGAGATATGGTCACCCCGAAAAGGGGCCCATTACCCTCCGGGTCAAGACCAACCCGATTCACAGCTCACCCTGCATCGAAGTCCTCGACCACGGCGAGGGCATCGCCCCACAAACGGCCCTGCAAATATTCGAGCCCTTTTTCACCACGTCGGCCAGTGGCACGGGGCTCGGGTTATACATCGCACGGGAACTGGCCGAACTCAATCAGGCTCAGCTGGAATATGAAAAAACGGCTGATGGCAGCTGTTTCCGCCTATGCATGCCGGATGCGGAAAAAAAACTGATTGAACTATGATCAAGTCCTACGCGCTGGTCGTCGATGACGAACCCGACATTCGCGAACTCCTCGCCATCACACTGGAACGCATGGAAATCGGCGTGAAAGCAGCCGGCAATCTCAATCAGGCCAGAAGCTTCCTGCTCCAGAACCATTTCGACCTCTGCCTGACGGACATGAAACTTCCCGACGGAGATGGGCTAGAGTTGGTCGAACATATCCAGCGAAACCACCCCACTCTTCCCGTCGCGGTCATCACTGCTCATGGCAGCATGGAGGCTGCCATCCGCGCACTGAAAAACGGCGCATTCGACTTCGTGTCGAAGCCAATCGACCTGCAGATCCTGCGCAAACTCGTCGAAACGGCGCTCCGCTTGGACCGCCAGGTCTTGGAAGACCGGCGTTCGCGGCACATTCTGTTGGGCGATTCGCAAGCCCTGCGGAATATTCGCAGTAAGATCGTCAAGCTCGCCCGTAGCCAGGCGCCCATTTTCATTGGCGGGGAATCGGGAACCGGAAAGGAGTTGGTCGCGCGTTTGATCCATGCCAAGAGCCCTCGCGCGGAAAAGCCTTTTATCGCAGTCAACTGCGGAGCGATCCCGCAGGACCTGATGGAAAGCGAGTTCTTCGGACACAAGAAGGGCAGCTTCACGGGCGCGATAGCGGACAAGCCAGGGCTGTTCCAGGCCGCCGAGGGTGGCACCCTGTTTCTCGACGAGGTAGCCGATCTGCCATCCAGCCTTCAGGTCAAACTGTTACGCGTCATCCAGGAAAAATCCATGCGTCCGGTGGGCGAACAGCGGGAAATTCCGGTCGACGTCCGCATTCTCAGCGCCACTCACCGCAACCTTGCGGAACTGGTGCGAAAGGGCGAATTTCGCCAGGATCTGTTTTACCGCATCAATGTCATCGAGTTGCTGGTTCCGCCACTGCGCGAACGTCGCAGCGACATACCATTACTCATCGAGCACGTGTTATCGAAACTGGTCGAGAGCGATGGCACAAGGAAAGCGCGCCTAGATGACCAAGCACTAACCGCCCTGTTGACCTATCCGTTTCCAGGCAATGTCCGAGAGTTGGAAAATATTCTGGAGCGCGCGGTTGCCCTGTGCGAAGGCGGCTTGATCCGGCAGGGCGATCTGCAACTGCCACCCGTCGTTGGCGCACAATTTGACGGCATTGCTGAGAGCTTGCCGGCGGGCGACATAGACCTTGAAAGCTACATGGAAGAGGTCGAAAAGAAGGCAATCATCACCGCCCTCGAAAAGACCCGTTGGAACAAGACGGCGGCCGCCAAGATACTGGGAATTACATTCCGAGCGCTGCGCTACCGCTTGAAAAGATTAGGACTCGATTGAAACTCCCAGTTCGAGAACCGCCAGCATTCTGGGGTGAACTGGAGCAACCGCCGAGGGGCCGGAACCGGAGCGATTCCGGCAGACAGCCTCAGGCATGATACTTGTCAATGAGTTTCAGCTTTTCCAGTGCTTGCTTCACTTGGGGAGCGACGGCCTCGGTCAACTCGGAATTCTTGTACACCTTCTTCAGCAGCCCTTCCGCTACCAGAGCCTCCTTAATCCATTTCTTTGCGAACCGGTAATTGGTGGGAACGGGCGAGGTGTCGCCGGTCTTCGGGTCGCGCAGAACGACAGTTTTCTCGGTCGCCTCCGCAGCCCGCGATACTTTCGCGGCAGGAGTCGAGGCTTCGCCGCCAGGCGATTTCCCGCGTACGGCCGGCGAGCTTTCGGTTAGATGAGTTTGAGTGCCATCGGATTGGGAAACCGTCTTGAATACCTCATATAAGACATAAACCACAAAGACCATCGTCAAGCCGAATAGCAGTTCTGTCATAGCGTTTCTCCATTTATATGATGTCGTCTTGCCGGATTAGAGCCGGACGGCGCGCGTCTGAAAGGACAAGATCCGCCCACGATTCAACGCAAAACATGCACACCATAGGCCGAATCCGAAAAAACCGCAATATCCAGAAAGTTAATCCGGGCACAGCGTGACTGAGATGGAACGACCTGCTCTGCGGCCGCCCGCGGGGTAAAGAGATCGACCTCCGGAGGTCGATTGATTCAGGAAAAGGTTATCCGGTTTGGACGCCTCAAACAACCGGACTCCGGAGGCCGAAGGCCATTAAGCGGAAAGCCCTTGCGATGGCTGGATTGCCCGGCCGACATGTGGGTAGGCTTGGGACCTCAGGTGCGCCAGGGGTGATCTGGTAGATCACAAATGCCGATCACCTCAACGCCAGCCTTGGCCACGAGATCGTCGTTTTCCACTGAACTGCCGCTGACACCAATCGCCCCGATCAGAACACCATCCTTATTCACGACTGGGACCCCGCCCGGAAAGGTAATGAGCCCATCGTTGGAGTGCTCAATCCCATAGAGCGGCCCACCCGGCTGGGATAGCTTCCCTATCTGGCCCGTGGGCATGCCGAAGAAACAGGCAGTCTTCGCCTTCTTGATGGCAATATCTACACTCCCTACCCAGGCATCGTCCATCCGCACGAATGCCTTGAGATCGGCGCCGGAATCCACCACCGCAATGCACATCTGGGTGCCTAATTGTTTCGCCTTGGCAATGGCTGCCTCCACCGCTTGTTGTGCTTGTTCGTATGTCACATGCATGACTTGACCCTCCTGTGATTTAACTAACTTGATCGATCTGCGGGCATTGAATAACGGATGCTACCACGGCCCCCGTGGCATTGGCTTCCGCCAGTCTCCGTGAATCATTGGTGAGTTCAGCGCTACAAACCGCACGCCCGAATTCCGCGATGGCTTCATCGGACAGGGAATGGTTACCCATTTCAAATAGCAGGGGTAACGGAATGGTGACGTGATGAGCACCCGCGATCACGGCTTGCACCACTTCCGCCGGGGATTTCAGACTCGCGACGAGGATCGTGGTCGGCGTGTCGCACGCGTCGATCACCGCGCGCATCTCTGAAACGAGCGTCACGCCGTTACCCTGCAGGCGGGTACTGCGATTCACGTAGGCGATCGAGTAAGTGACGCCCGCCTCGCACGCCAGATATGTTTGCGCCGCACTATAGCTGGCCGTCAGGCCGACTTTGACCCCTTCCCGAGTGAACCGCTCGGCCAGCGCCAAGTTTTCGGTAGTCATTCCAATCTTCAGCGCGATGTTCGGTCGCAGGGCCAAAATGCGCCGTGCTTCTGTCTCGCGTTCGATCACGGTCGGCGCCGTCAGTTGATAAAAAACGGGGCCGGGACAAATGTCAGCCAACTCGGCGATCACATCCTCCGGTTTGCGATCGACTCCCGCCAACAACTTCGGATTGGTAGTAATCCCAGCGACAAAGCCGAATGTCATCGCCTGCCGTGCATCCGCGACGAAGGCCGAATCAAGAAACAGGGACATTGTGTTCTCCCGGATGTCGGGTGATGCCGAAACGGCCCAAGGTGGGATCGCGCATGGAGGGAGATGTTAGCATGAAGGCATCCGCATAGCCCGTTTGATGATAGCCGGTTTTTTCCTGAGCGAGTGCGCCCGCGGCCATCTCGACGCAGAGGCCAGGACCCGGCCACTGATCGGTGCGATCACCGGAATCCTGGCTCAAACGTGGCAGTCGGTTCTTCAAACGGCTCCTCAGCAACCCCAGCGCAACGCTGGCGTATGCACGGGCGCATCCCATAGCCTGACCATCTCTTCGTCTAGCAGGGTAAGGGTGAGAGAACAGCCGACCATGTCGAGCGAGGTGGTGAAATTGCCCACCAGAGAACGGGCAATGGTCACCCCGCGCTTATCCCAGAATTGGTAGGCCAAGCCATAGACGAGATATAACTCCAGCAGCGGCGTCGCACCGAAACCATTGACATGCAGCAATACTGGCTGGCCTTTGTGGGGTTTCAGCTCATCGTCGATAATCTGAGCCAAATGCTCGACGATCTGCGCGGCGCGGGTCAGGGGCACGCGCTCCCGCCCCTTCTCCCCGTGAATGCCCACTCCCATTTCCATTTCGCCCTCGCCAATCTCAAAGGTGGGTTTGCCCAAGGCCGGCACGGTGCAACTGCTCAGCGCCACGCCCATGGACGCCGTGCATCGCACCACTTTCTCGCCCAAGGCTTTGCAGGCGGTCAGGTCGGCACCCGCTTCCGCCGCCGCGCCGACAATCTTTTCGACGATGGTGGTACCCGCTACTCCGCGCCGGCCCATACCCTGGTGTTCGGGGATGGAAACGTCGTCGTGCACCAGTAGCGTGTCGTGTGAGCATTCCAGCATTTCGGCGGCGATTTCGAAATTCATTACATCCCCGGCGTAATTCTTGACAATGAACAACACGCCGCCGCCGTTTTCCATAGCCTGTGCGGCGGAGAGCATCTGGTCCGGCGTGGGCGAGGTGAAAACCTGCCCCGGACAGGCGGCATCCAGCATTCCGAAGCCGACGAAGCCGCTATGCAAGGGTTCGTGCCCGGAGCCGCCGCCAGAAATCAACGCCAGCTTGCCCGGCGCGCGCGGGGCGGTGCGGGCTATGTAGTGAGGTTCGACATTGAGACGGACGATGTCGGCATGGGCCTTGGCGAAGCCGAGTTGGCTTTCGTCCAGCAGGCTTTCGACAGTGTTGATGAATTTCTTCATGGGGTTCCTCACAGGGTTTGACGATTCTGTGCCCGAAGCGGCAGGAACCGCAAGCAAACAGAAACGGAGTAAAAGCAAACCATTGAGGCGACTTCTGGTCAAGTTTTCTATGAAGCTAAGTCACTCGGCTCACCACCAAGCACCGGGGTAACAAAATAGAAAACCACTGAGTAAATGAGATTACGCAACCAATTTGCGAGACAGCCTGCCAGCGTCCTCCCAGAATTCATCTATCGCTGATTGGCCGCTGGGCGAATCGACGAATTCGGCGGCGAGGTAGCGCAAATCCTCAGCCGTCAGCGAAGGCGTTGCGTCAACTCCGACCTGATCAAAATCATAATAATTCGAGCGCTCGATGGGCGAACGAAGGTTGGTGCGATGTAGCGTGTTCATGATGAGTTCCTGCGCCCCTGATGTCTTGTTAATACCCTCTGTTACATGGTTGCCAGCCAGTGATCGGCCGAACCAAACCGATGGTTCTGAACACGGCTTGCTGGTAACGTCCTCAATTTGAACTATGCATGAATCACGCCCACACGGCGGGTCGCGCTTCACAGCCGTGACTCGGGGAAATCCGGCAAATCTTTGACAAATGACGCGGTGCTATGTGTAAAAGAAACTGACAGCTACAACGGATCGCTGAGACGAACATACCAGTACGGCCGGAGCACGCGGCGTGCGGATTGGCTCAAGCCCTCCCGCCTCGCCGAGAAGCTGTTAGCTGCAAGCGGTGTCGAGCGAGTCACATTTGGCGTGGAAATCTTTGGTGAGGCGGCTCATGCCCCGATACGCTATGCAGTGCGCAGGCGGGTCATTTTGACCAAAACAATCGCTACCATCGGCAGCAGGAACGTAGCCACGTTCGCAACGATGAGCAAAGTGCCGAGTTCACTGTAATCTGCATTGACCGTAACGGCTCCGGTTACAAGGTCCTTGACCTCCCGGGTGACCGTAAAGATCTGGTTCAGATACTTGGTGCCCAATTGGCTAAGCGACAGCGCAAGATTGACGAACGATGCCATGACGGCAAAAAAGGTGGCCTTATAGCCATGTGGCGCGGAGTTCGCTATCCAGGCCAGCATGGGAATCATGGCAACCTGGCCAAGTGGCGATTCCAGCGCAGTATCGATCAGCGAGATGAACCGAGCGTCCACCACGCCCCCCGTGTGCGCGGCGGTCCATTCGTGCAGCCCGTAGTACATACCGATGGCAGGCAGATTCAGCAAGCTGCTCGCGACGGTCAAGAAGCCCACCATATAAGCAATCGACTTGACCGCCATGAACCTGCGGAAAAGGAACATTCCGACCAGTGCCAGGGTACTGCCGATCAGCGACAGAACCGCCAGGAAATGCTGATCAAAACCCAACTGATCGATCATCCACCAGGTTGATGCAGCCCCTGGCGTCGGAACGGCCCTGAAAACGAAGATCACCACCGCAGTACCAACCAGAACATACCTCGCCTGAGGTTCCAGCACCTTTGTGAGTCGCTTCATCAGGAAAATAACGATCCCCATGGAGCCGGCAAAGATAATTTCCTGGTTATATGGCAGATTGGAAAAACCGAATGACACGGTAAAGACCACGAACAACAGGCTACCACCCAGAAGCCCCCAGTTCGGCGGCGGCGCGGGGTCTTTTCCGTCCAGCAGTTCACGAATCCGCGCCTGGCTAAAACCTTGAGCCTTTAACCGTCGGGCGTCACGGACCTTGAGCGCGGCGGCCAGACCGACGCCGAGCACCGAAATGGCCGGTATGATCAGGGCCAATGCATAAATCTCGTGATAAACATGCGCCTTAGATTCTGACGGCATGTTCTCGACGCCCGCAAACATATACAGATTCACGAGGCCTACTGCGATGTTCCCGCCAACAATGGCGACCCGGCCGAGCGTTTGCATCGTGGTATGCATCCGCTTGAGGGTGTCATCACCGATTGGCGTGCCATCAGCCTCTGTTCGTGGCACGGCCTCGACCGTCATGGCATCCGCCACCACGTCCTGAATGACATAGCCGATGGGTAGAAGCAGGACGCTGAGCACATACCAGGCTTCAACCGGCATCAGCTCCCGCATGAACTCGGTGTAGCCGATCAGCCCGATCATGATGAGCAGACTACTAGCGAGCAGACCGGCACCTAGCACCACCAGCAAGGCCTTCCAACGCCACAACAGGTCGACCAGATGGCCGATTGGCATCTTCAAGGCCCAGGGGATATTGGCCCAGAAGGCCAGCGCAGCGATAAACTCGGCGGAAAGTCCGAGATATTCCTTGACAAAAAAAGTACCGACAATAGTCGTCAGCCCCGAGATGCCGTAAGCCATGTAGACCATGAGCGGCGGCAAGAAGGAAAGCCGCAGCTCACGCGAAAGTTCCAAGATGTTGCGGTCGATCAATCGGGCGA
>Ga0209254_10005281_pt1 | contig 11885 bp, 11 predicted proteins | sample FrelakmetDIP11DI_FD_187148 | JGI IMG/M metagenome (GOLD analysis project Ga0209254, IMG submission 187148) | Freshwater lake sediment microbial communities from the University of Notre Dame, USA, for methane emissions studies - DIP11 DI (SPAdes)... | ecosystem: Environmental > Aquatic >... | reverse complement strand
GAGCAGGCCGTGCTGGGCGGCCTGCTGCTCGACAACAGCACCTGGGACTCGATCGCCGACCGGCTGCGTGCGGAGGATTTCTACCGCCGCGACCACCAGCAGATCTACTCCGCAATCGCCGAGCTCTCCGCAAGGAGCGAGCCGAGCGACGCCGTCACGCTCGCCGAGTACCTCGCGGCCAAGGGTCTTGCCGAAGAGACCGGCGGTCTGGCCTACCTCGCCGGGTTGGCCCGCGACACGCCCACCGCCGCCAACATCCGCGCCTACGCCGACATCGTCCGCGAACGATCGCTGCTGCGGCAGCTGATCCGCGTGAGCGGCGAGATTGCCGCCAGCGCCTACGACAGCGAGGGACGCACGGCGGCCGACCTCGTCGACGAGGCGGAACGACGGGTGTTCGAGATCGCCGAGCAGGGCCGGAGAACCGGCTCGGGCTTCGTGCCGCTGCACGACATCCTCGGCGCCACCATCGACCGCCTCGACATGCTGCAGCAGAACCAGGGCCAGCTGACCGGCATCAGCACCGGCTACCACGACCTCGACCGCATGACGGCGGGGCTGCAGCCCGGCGACCTGATCATCGTCGCGGGTCGTCCCTCGATGGGCAAGACCACCCTCGCGCTCAACGTCGCGGAGAACGCCGCGGTCGGCGCCGGCACGCCCGTCGCCGTGTTCTCCATGGAAATGTCGCGCGACCAGCTCGCGATGCGCATGATCTCCTCGCTCGGCCGCGTGGACCAGAGCCGCCTGCGCACCGGCAACTTCGGCGACGAGGACTGGGCGCGGATCAACGGCGCCATCGCGCAGATGAAGGTGGCGCCCATCTACATCGACGACAGCGGCGCGCTCACGCCCACCGAGGTGCGCGCGCGGGCGCGGCGCCTGAAGCGCGAGAAGGGCGGGCTCGGCCTGATCGTCGTGGACTACCTGCAGCTGATGCAGGTGCCGGGCACCAAGGAAAACCGCGCGACCGAGATCTCCGAGATCTCCCGCTCGCTGAAGGCGCTCGCCAAGGAACTCAAGGTGCCGGTCGTCGCGCTGTCGCAGCTCAACCGCGGCGTCGAGCAGCGCACCGACAAGAAGCCGGTCATGTCCGACCTGCGCGAGTCGGGCGCGATCGAGCAGGACGCGGACCTGATCATCCTGATCTATCGCGAGGAAGTGTACGAGCCCGATACGCCGCGCAAGGGCATCGCCGACATCATCATCGCCAAGCAGCGCAACGGCCCGACCGGCGAGGTGCATCTGACGTTCCTCGGCAAGTACACGCGCTTCGAGAACCTCGCGACGGGCGACTACGGCTACGGCGCCTGAGGCCGAGCCCTCCCGGAGCCGCCGCGTGCAGCCCCTGATCCGCGCCATCGTCGACACGGCCGCGCTGCGGCACAACCTCGGGCGCATGCGGGCCACGGCGCCGGGCGCGCGCGTAATGGCCGTCGTCAAGGCGAATGGCTATGGTCACGGCCTCGTGCCGGTGGCCCGCGCGCTCGCACAGGCGGACGGCTTCGCCGTGGCGCGCCTCGAGGAGGGCCTGGCGCTGCGGGAGGCGGGCCTCGTCAATCCGGTGCTGCTGCTCGAGGGCGTATTCAACCCGGACCAGCTCGCGCTCGCCGCCCGCCAGCGGTTCGACCTCATGGTGCACAGCGTGGAGCAGCTCCAGCTGCTCGAGGGACGGGCCGGCAGCGAGCCCGTCGCCGCGTGGATCAAGGTGGACACGGGCATGAACCGCCTCGGCTTCCGCGTGGAGGATTTCGCCGCGGCCTACGCGCGGCTGCGCCGCGTGGCGAACGTCGCGCCGGACCCGACGCTGGCCACCCACCTCGCAAGCGCCGACGACCGCCACGACCCCAAGACACGGGAGCAGCTCCGGGCCTTCGCCGCCGCCGCCGGCGGATTGCCGGGGGAGCGCAGCATCGCGAACTCCGCGGCGCTGCTCGCCTGGCCGGAGTCGCGTGCCGGCTGGGTGCGGCCAGGCGTTGCGCTGTACGGCGTCTCGCCCTTCCCGGACGGGACTGGCGCCGACCTGGGCCTGCGGCCGGCGATGACGCTGCAGACCGAGGTCATCGCCGTGAAGCAGGTTCGCGCCGGCGAAACGGTGGGCTACGGCGGCGCGTGGCGTGCGTCGCGCGACACGCGCATGGCCGTGATCGCCGCGGGCTACGGCGACGGCTACCCGCGCAGCGTCCCCTCGGGGGCGCCGGTGCTGGTGGGCGGCCGACGCGCTCCGCTGATCGGCCGCGTGTCCATGGACATGGTCACCGTGGACGTCACCGGCCTGCCCGGCGTCGCGACCGGCGACCCGGTAGTGCTGTGGGGAGCAGGGGTGCCGGTGGAGGAGGTCGCACGCCACGCGGGCACGATCCCCTACGAACTGATCTGCGGCGTGAGCCAGCGGGTCCACCACGACGTCCGCTAGCCTGCCGGCGTCAGCGGACGGCGCGTGCCGTCCGCGGGCAGGCACGCTAGGACGCGAAGAACCCCATCTTCACGCCAGCGAGCTGGACGACGTCGTTGTCGTGCAGGCGGCGGGCCACGGCCCCGATCGGCGTGCCGTTCACGAGCGGATAGTCGCCCTCGTGACCGCTCTCGACGTGCACGATGTAGTAGCCGTCCGCCCGGCGCGTGATCGCAGCCACCTGCACGCCGGGGCGCCCGAGCGTCGTGAGGGTCTTCACGAGTTCGAGCTCGCGGCCCGCGAACTGCCCCGACAGCACCTGCAGCCTGGCCCGCGGCGGCACCGCGACGCCCGGGGACGGCGCCGGCGCAGCGACGGGCTGGGCCGCGACCTGGCCAAGCATCGCGGCCGCCTCGCGCGGCCGGATCAGCATCGTCTTCTGGAACTCGTCGTCGGCGTCGTCGGACTCGCTGTCGACGAAGCGCAGCGCGTGGTGCCCCACCGTGATCACGTCACCGTGCTGCAGCGCGTGCTTCTTGACGATCTCGCCGTTGACGTACGTCCCGTTCGTGCTGTTGAGGTCTTCGAGGAACGAGTCGTTCAGGATGTTGATGATGAGCGCGTGGTGACCGCTCACCGCCGGATTGTCGATGCGGATGTCGTTGTCCGGCAGGCGCCCGATCGTGTAGCGCTCCCGGCTCATGTTGTATTCGGCAAGCGCCTGCCCATCGAGGCTGAGAACGAGCCTGGCCATGCGTTTCCCCGGGTTCCAGAATCAACCGAACATCGCGCGGATGCGACCCAGCACACCGCGCCTCGCCGGGAAGCCCTCGAGCACCCGGACCAGCACGACCGAGATGTTGTCCCGGCCACCATTGTCGTTGCCGAGCAGGACGAGCTGCCGGGCGAGGGTGGGGAGATTAGCACCAAAGGTGTTCATGGTTAACTGTATGTCCTCGTGCTCGATCATGTCGGACAGTCCGTCGGAGCAGAGCAGGAACAGGTCGTCCTTGTCGACGGAGTGTTCCGCGATGTCCACCTCGACGGTGGGCTCCACGCCCAGCGCCCGGGTCACGTAGCTCTTGGCGGACGCGCGCTGGGCCTGCTGCTGGGTATAGAAGCCGCGCGCGACCAGCTCGTGCATCAGCGAGTGGTCCTTGGTGACCTGCGCGAGTTCCTTGCCGCGCAGGCGGTAGAGCCGCGAGTCGCCGACGTGCGCCACCGTGAGCCGGTCGTCGAAGAACAGTCCCGCGACCAGCGTGGTCCCCATGCCGGCGCAGTGCTCCTGCGACCGTGCCGTCTGGTAGATGATCTTGTTGGCGCGGTGGATGGCGTCGCGCAGCAGGATGCCCGGCCGGCCCAGGCCGCTCTCGGAATCCCGGAAGCGCAGGTCCTCCCGCTCCACCGCCTCCTTGAGCAGGCCCATCACGGTGCGGACCGCGATGCCGCTCGCGACCTCGCCCGCCTTGTAGCCGCCCATGCCGTCGGCCAGCACCACGAGCCCGATGTCGGCGTCCGACCCGACGGTGTCCTCGTTGTGCTCCCGCACCCGGCCCGGGTCGCTGACGCACACGCAGCCGAGCTTGCCCCTGAGGTGCACGTTCAGCTCCGCACCGGCCGGTTCAGGTGGCGCAGGGCCGCGGCGAACGCCGCGCCGCTGTCGTGACGTGCGTCCGGGTCCTTCGCCAGGGCCCGGTCGAAGAACTCCGGCAGGTCGGTCGGCAGGCCCGGGCGAATCGCGGTGATCGGCGGGTGGGGCTCGTGTGCGATGCGCAGCATGAGCGAGGGCATCGAGTCGGCGCGGAACGGCAGCTGCCCGGTCAGCAGCTGGAACAGCGTCACCGCCAGCGAAAACAGGTCCGAGCGTCCCGTGACCGCGCTGCCCTGCAGCTGCTCGGGCGACATGAACGAGGGCGTGCCGAGCACGATGCCGGTGCGCGTCCGGCCCGTGTCGGTCAGCCGCGCGATGCCGAAATCGGTGATCTTGAGCTCCCCGCTCGGCAGGTCGAACATGACGTTGGCGGGCTTGACGTCACGGTGGACCACGCCCTGGCGGTGCGCGTAGTGGAGCGCGTCGGCGAGCCGTGCCGCGATCTCGATCGCGATCGCCGGCGGCAGCAGCCGCGATGCGCCCGTGAACTCCACGAGGTGCTGCCCGCGCAGCAGTTCCATCGCGATGTACGCCGTGCCCTGGTGCTCGCCGGCGTCGTAGATCGTGACGATGTTCGGGTGGTTCAGGCGGCCGGCCGTTTCCGCCTCGCGGAAAAACTTCGCGCGGGCCTCCTCGAGATCCCGCCCCTCGAACTCGAGGACGAGCGGGATCGTCTTGAGCGCGACCTCACGGTTGATGACCGGGTCGCGGGCGCGATAGACGACCCCCATCGCGCCCTTGCCGATCTCGTGCACGACCTCGTAGCGTCCGAGGCGAGCGGGCGAACCCCGCCCGCCCGGCCCGGGTCGCAGGCGACCGCCGGTGTCCGTCAGGGTCAGGATGTCGGGCGACGGCCTTGGCATGCTCGGCCGAGAGTATACGAGCCCGGCCGGTGGGCGAATTGCCGCCGGCGTCACACATCCGGGCCGGCCGCGGCGTGCGTGCTAGCATCGCCCACCGCGCCGCGTCGGCTGCGCGAGAATGCGATCCAGCGATGGCCAGAGCCAAGACCAGCTACGTGTGCGGTTCCTGCGGCGCACGGACTCCGCAGTGGCAGGGACAGTGCCCGGCGTGCCAGTCGTGGAACACGCTCGAGCGCGCGTCGCCGGTCGCGGCCGCGGGCACCGCACGGGCGGCGGTCGCGGCGCCGTCCAGCCGGCCGGTGGCGGAGGTCGCCCAGGATTCCGAGCCCCGCGCGGCGTCCGGCATCGGCGAACTCGACCGCGTGCTCGGCGGCGGGCTGGTGGCCGGTTCCGTGACCCTGCTGGGCGGAGACCCGGGCATCGGCAAGTCCACGCTGCTGCTGCAGGCCTCCGACGCCCTGAGCCGCGAGCAGTCGGTGCTGTACGCATCGGGGGAGGAGTCGGTGCGCCAGGTGGCCCTGCGCGCCCGCCGCCTCGGGCTCGCCTCGGCCGCCCTGCGGCTCGTGGCCGAGACCCGCGTCGAGGCGATCATCGAGGAGTCGCTGGCGACCCGGGCGAGCGTTCTGGTCGTGGATTCGATCCAGACCATGCAGACCGACCTGTCGGAATCGTCGCCGGGGTCGGCCGTGCAGGTGCGCGAGTCGGCCGCGCGGCTGGTGCGCCACGCAAAGGGCACCGGCACCGCCGTGCTGATCATCGGCCACGTGACCAAGGAGGGCGTGATCGCCGGCCCGCGCATCCTCGAGCACATGGTGGACACGGTGCTGTACTTCGAGAGCGACCCGGGCAGCCGCTTCCGGATCGTGCGGGCCGTCAAGAACCGCTACGGCGCCGCCAACGAGATCGGCGTGTTCGCGATGGCCGAGCAGGGATTGAAGGAGGTCCGCAATCCCTCGGCCATCTTCCTGTCCCGGCACGATGCCGCCGTGCCCGGCAGCGTGGTCACGGTGGCGCGCGAGGGCAGCCGGCCGCTGCTGGTGGAACTGCAGGCGCTGGTCGACGAGGCGCAGGGCATGTCGCCGCGGCGCGTGGCCGTCGGTTTCGACTCGGGACGGCTCGCGCTGCTGCTCGCCGTCCTGCACCGGCACGGCGGGATCGCCACGTCGGGCCAGGACGTATTCGTGAACGTCGTCGGGGGAGTGCGCATCGGCGAGACGGCAGCCGACCTGCCGGCCGTGCTCGCCGTGCTGTCGAGCCTGCGCAACCGCGCGGTGGCGCAGGACACCGTCTGCTTCGGCGAACTGGGGCTGACGGGCGAGGTCCGGCCGGTTCCGTTCGGGGACGAGCGCCTGCGCGAGGCAGCCAAGCAGGGCTTCCGGCGCGCGATCGTGCCGGTCGCCAACGTGCCGCGACGCCCGGTCGAGGGTCTCGCGGTCGAGGGCGTCGGCCGGCTCGAGCAGGCGCTAGCGCTCGCCTTCTGATGCCCTGGGCGCCGCCGCGGCCGGCGGCCCGACCGGCCGCAGGCGCACGGTCTTGACCGCGTTGTCGCTCGTCTGCAGCACGTCGATCACGTAGTCGTTGACGCGCAGGCTGGTGCCCGGCTCCGGAATGGTCTCGAGGTACTCGACGATCAGGCCGTTCAGGGTGCGCGGCCCGCTGGTCGGCAGCGACCAGCCCATCTTGCGATTCAGCGTCCGCACGCTGGCCGAGGCGTTGACGATGAACGTGCCGCCTCGCTCGCGGTGCACGTCCTTGTGGGCCGCGCTCGTGTCCGAGGTGAACTCGCCCACGATCTCCTCGAGCAGGTCCTCGAGGGTGACCAGTCCCTGCACGTCCCCATACTCGTCGACCACGAACGCGACGCGCCGCCGCTGGCGCTGGAAATTCAAGAGCTGCGTGTTGAGCGAGGTGCCCTCGGGCACGTAGTACGGCTCGCGCGAGCGCGCCATGCCGACCAGCTGCTCGCGATCGAGCTCGCCGCGCGCCAGCAGCCGCGCCACCTGCTTCATGTGCAGGATGCCGACCAGCTCGTCGATGCTGCCGTCGTACACCGGGATGCGGGTGTGGCGGCTGTCGCGCAGGTGGCCGATGATTTCGTCCCAGTCGTCGGAGACGTCGAGCCCCGCGATCTCGCTGCGCGGCACCATGATGTCCTCGACGTTGATGCGCTCGAGGTCGAGGATGCTCATCAGCATGCGCTGGTGCCGGTGCGGGATGACCGTGCTCGCCTCGGCGACCACGGTGCGCAGTTCGTCGCGGCTGAGCGAGGTTGCGTTGGCCTTCTCGCGCGTGATGCCCGCGAGCCGCAGCACGCCGTTCGTGATCAGATTCGTGGTCCACACGACCGGATAGAGCCCCTTGAGCAGCACCTGGTAGATCAGCGCCGCCGGCAGCGCGAGCCTCTCCGGGTACAGCGCACCCAAGGTCTTGGGCGCCACCTCGCCGAAGATGATCAGCACGACCGTGAAGACGCCGACGCCCGCCGCGGCGTAGGCCTCGCCGCCGAGCGTCAGGCAGATCACGGTGACGATCGCGGCGGCGGCCGAGTTGACGAAGTTGTTGCAGATCAGGATCAGCCCGATCAGGCGATCGGGCTGCGCGAGCAGCTTCTCGGCGGCGCGGGCTCCGGCGCTGCCCTCGCGGGCACGGTGCCGCAGCCGGTAGCGGTTGATGCTCATCAGCGCCGTCTCGGTGCTCGAGAAGAATGCCGAGAACGCGACCAGCAGCACCAGGATCCAGAACAGCCAGGCTAGCGGGATGTCCTGCAAGGCCGATCAGCCCCAGTGCTTGCCGAGCAGGTTCTCGAGCACCAGCTTGCTGCCGAAGTAGGACAGCCCGAGCAGCGCGTAGCCCGCCAGTGTCCAGCGCAGCGCCTGGCGTCCCCGCCAGCCCATGCGCCAGCGGCCGAGCAGCAGGACGCCGAACACGACCCAGGCGATGATGGCCAGCACGACCTTGTGCACGAGGTGCTGCGCGAACAGGTTGTCGATGAAGAACGCGCCGGTCACGAGCGCCAGCGTCAGCACGGCGAACCCGGCGAGGATGCTCTGGAAGCAGCCCGACTCCACCGACTCGATCGGCGTGAGGATCTTGAGCCAGCCGAGCGGCTGGCGGAGACGCAGCTTGCGGGCCACCGCCACCTGGGCCACAGCCAGCGCCGCGCCGATGGTGAGGAATGCGAAGGCGAGCGTGGCCATCGCCACGTGAAAGGCGAGTTCCCACCCGGGCCGCCCGATCGAGAACTGGCGCGCGCCCTCCGAGAACGCGCCTTCCAGCACGGCGGCGATGCCGAGCAGCAGCGCTGCCATGCCCCGCAGGCGGGGGCGCAGCGCCATGACGATCGCCGTGACGGCGATCACCAGGGAGACCAGGGCCAGCGTGTCGCCCAGGGACAGCGCCGCGCTCGGGGCGATCCGGCGCTCGTCCTCCAGCGCGATGATGTGGACGATGACACCCATCGCGGCGATGGCCACGGCCGCGATCCGGCGGCCGCGGCCGCTGTGCGCATCGCCACGGTAGACGGACAGGCCGAGCCCGAGGGCGCCGAACAGGTAGCAGGCGACGGCGAGGAGGGGCAGCAGCAAGCGGGGCCCTGCGGGAGGTGATCTCGACCGAAATGATGGCACATCGGCGTGACCCTGAGGAGGCGCGGTGTGTGCACGGACCCTATAATCCCGGCTCCCGACCCGCCCTGTGCCGCAACCTGCGAGGTCCCGATGTTCGACAAGCTGTCATCCCGCCTCGCTGCGGTCGTCGAGGGCCTGCGCGGCCGCGGGCGCCTCACCGAGGAGAACGTCGGCGAGACCCTGCGGCAGGTGCGCATGGCGCTGCTCGAGGCCGACGTGGCGCTGTCGGTCGTCAAGGAGTTCATCGACGCCGTCAAGGCGCGCGCCATCGGGCTCGAGGTGCACAGGAGCCTGACGCCCGGCCAGGCGCTGGTGCGCGTCATCCACGAGGAGCTGGTGCGCGTCATGGGCGAGGGCGTGCGGCCGCTCAACCTGCGCGTGCAGCCGCCCGCCGTGATCCTGCTCGCCGGCCTGCAGGGCGCCGGCAAGACCACCACCGCCGCCAAGATCGCGCTGTGGCTGCGCGAGCGCGACCGCAAGCGCGTGCTGCTGGTCTCCACCGACGTGTACCGCCCGGCCGCGATGCTGCAGCTCGAGCGCCTTGGCCAGCAGCTCGGCATCGACGTCGCGCCGGCCGACCCGTCCGTCCCGCCGCTCGAGATCGCCCGTCGCGCGCTCGAGGAGGCGCGCCGTGGCGTGTACGACGTGCTGCTGGTGGACACGGCCGGCCGCCTGCACGTGGACGAGGCGATGATGGAGGAGGTGCGCGGGCTCGGGGCGGCGTTGCGGCCGGTGGAAACGCTGTTCGTCGTCGACAGCATGGCGGGTCAGGATGCGGTCAATGCGGCGCGGGCGTTCGGCGCCGCGCTCGATCTCACCGGCATCGTGCTCACCAAGGCCGACGGCGATGCCCGCGGCGGCGCGGCGCTGTCGGTCCGTCGGGTCACCGGCCAGCCGATCCTGTTCGTGGGCGTGGGCGAGAGGCCCGAGGCGCTCGAGGCGTTCCAGCCGGAACGCATGGCCTCGCGCATCCTCGGCATGGGCGACGTGCTGAGCCTCGTCGAGGAAGTGACGCGAAAGGTCGACCGGGAACAGGCGGAAAAGCTCGCCCGCAAGGTCGCCAAGGGCGGTGGGTTCGATCTCTCGGACCTGCTCGAGCAGCTCCGCCAGCTCGAGAGCATGGGCGGCGTCGCGGCCCTGATGGACAAGCTCCCGGCCCAGCTCGCGGCGAAGGCCGGCGGGCTTCCCCAGGGCAACGAGCGGGAGATCAGGCGGCAGATCGCGATCATCTGCTCGATGACGTCGAAGGAGCGACGCTACCCGAAGCTCATCGACGGGTCGCGGCGGCGGCGGATCGCGAGCGGGTCGGGCACCCACGTGGCCGACGTCAACCGGCTGCTCAAGAACTTCCTGCAGATGCAGAAGGTCATGAAGGGCATGGGCAAGGGCAAGGGCGGCCTGCGGGGGATGGTCCAGTCCCTCGCCGGACGGTTGCCGCCAGGGCTGCGCTGAGGCGTCCCAAGCATTTCATTCCGCAGCCGTTTTCGGTATAGTTCCGGGCTCTTTTTCGGCCGGGTGGGCGCAAGACCGCCTGCCTGGCCTGACCGCACGACTCGCTGAGGCACAGGCAGACCATGGTGACGATCCGATTGATGCGCCGCGGTGGCAAGAAGGAGCCCTTCTACCACGTGGTGGTGACCGACAGTCGCCGCAGCGGCGGCGGCTCGCTCGAGCAGGTGGGGTTCTTCAACCCGGTCGCGCGCGGCGCGAGCGAGGAACTGCGGCTCGACGTGGCCCGCATCGACCACTGGGTGGCCCGCGGCGCCCAGCCGTCCGAGCGCGTCGTGCAGTTGCTGAAGAGCTACCGCAAGGCCCAGGCGGCCGCGGCCTGATCCGGCGTCGCCGCCATGGCCGCGGCGGGACCGGAAGATGACCGCAGGGCGGTGGTGCTCGGCAGGATCGGGGCGCCGTTCGGGCTCGACGGCTGGGTGAAGGTCCAGTCCTACACCGATCCGCTCGAAGGCATCGCGGCTTTCCCGGTCTGGGAACTCGATCGGCGCGGGAGTCTCGAGCGCTTCAGGGTGCTCGACTGGAAGCGGGCAGGCGCGGGCCTCGCGATCCGGCTCGAGGGCGTCGAGTCGCGTGAGGCCGCGCAGCGGTTGACTGGCGCCGAGGTACGGGTGGATCGCGGTGATCTGCCGCCGACAGCGCCGGGAGAAGTGTACTGGCACGACCTCGTCGGCCTCGAGGCCTTCACCCCGGACGGGGTGGCCCTGGGTCGGGTGAGCGGAGTCCTCGAGCTGCCGGCACATCCCGTGCTGGTGCTCAAGGGGGACCGCGAGAGACTCGTGCCGCTGGTGTCGGAACGGCTGGCGGGCGTGGATCTCGAAGGTGGACGGATGACGCTCGACTGGCATCCGGACGACTGACGGTGCGCACGCGATGAAAATCGTCGTCGTCACTCTGTTTCCGGAGTTCGTCGAGCATGCCGTGGGTTTCGGCGTGCTCGGCCGGGCGATCGAGCGGGGACTCATCACGGTCGGCACCGTGAATCCCCGCGACTTCGCGACCGACGTGCATCGCACCGTGGACGACCGCCCCTACGGCGGCGGGCCCGGGATGGTTCTGAAGGCCGAGCCACTGCGGCTCGCCATGGCCGAGGCCGTGCGGCAGGCACCGTCGGCAAGGCGCCTCTACCTTGCCGCGGACGGCGCGCCCGTCACGCAGGGCAAGGTGGCGGAACTGGCCCGGCACGGCGAACTCGTGCTGGTGGCCGGGCGGTACGAGGGCGTGGACGAGCGGTTCGTCGAGGCTTGCGCCGACGAGTCGCTGTCGGTCGGCGACGTGGTGCTGAGCGGCGGGGAACTGCCCGCGCTGATGGTGATCGACGCCGTGGCGAGGTTGCTGCCCGGTACGCTCGGCGACGCCGAGTCGGCCGTGCAGGAGTCGTTCACGGACGGACTGCTCGACTGGCCGCACTACACGCGGCCGGAGAGCTGGGACGGACGGCCAGTGCCGCCGGTGCTGCTCGGCGGCAACCACGCGGCGATAGGCCGGTGGCGGATGAAGCAGGCGCTCGGCCGCACGTCGCTGCGACGTCCGGATCTGCTGGCGCAGCGCGACATGAGCGGTGAGGAGCGCAGGCTCCTCGACGAATACCTCGCGGAGCAGGGTGCGCCGCGGACCGGGGCAGGGATGCAACCATTGCGAGAAGGTGAGACATGAACAACATCATTGCCACGCTCGAGAAGGAGCGCATGCAGCGTGAGATTCCGGCCTTCGGCCCGGGCGACACCGTCGTCGTCGAGGTCAAGGTGAAGGAAGGCGACCGCGAGCGCGTGCAGGCCTACGAGGGCGTGGTCATCGCCAAGAGCAACCGCGGCCTCAACTCGTCGTTCACCGTGCGCAAG